>Ga0134124_10000277_pt1 | contig 45720 bp, 19 predicted proteins | sample KB304_FD_96880 | JGI IMG/M metagenome (GOLD analysis project Ga0134124, IMG submission 96880) | Terrestrial soil microbial communities without Nitrogen fertilizer from Kellogg Biological Station, Michigan, USA - KB3-0-4 | ecosystem: Environmental > Terrestrial > Soil > Unclassified ...
AACGGAAAGCGGTGTACCCATAGGCGGCATCGCAATCCAGTTTTCCCGCTTCTCGAATTCCGCCTTCAGGATCGGCAAAGCAGCGATCTCGGGTAGCACTGTATCCGCGCTCTCACCCCACGTGTGCGAGAACGGTATATCGATGTCAAAAAACAGAAGTGAGATTGAGCCTTCCCCTTCGATATGCCACGGCGAGGTGCCTTCCAGTTGACCACGAATGCGTACGGAGAAGAGGCCCACTCCGAAGACCTTGACGGACATTGAAGCGGAGAAGGTAATGATGAAATAAAAAGGTGAGAACTGAAACAGCGCATCGAAGCCCAGATGGCCCTCGACTGAGAAGAAGCTGAGTTTGAAAAAGATCTCCACCTTCGCGCCGAATTGGGCCGTGTTCGACGTCACTGCGAAATAGCCTTCAACCCGAACACGCGCGAATGACTCGTTCAAGAGCGACAGCGATACCCGATTAGGAATCGGGAACGGCAGCGCGGGCGGATTGAACTTTGGATGAAAACCGCCGACGCTGAGAACGAACGCGGGCTCGTTCCCAAAGGCGATGAGCAATCCCATCTCGCCGTCGATCGTGATGAACACTACGCGACTCTCGAAGAGCGACGCGAAGAACCATAGCCGGCTCTTCTCGACTTCGAAGGCGCCGATGAACTTCACTTTTAAGACGAGCAGCGCCCGATCCTCATCGGGCAGCACACACTTGACGACGCCGAGGAGAGCGATGTTGCCCGGCGGTATTTCAATCAGCAAACCCACCGTCGCGGTGATCAGAGGCGGCGTGCCCCAACCGAGCTTGGCCATTGGTCCAATGAGGAACGTGCCCTGCTCCGGCGGAAAGAATCGCTGCATGTCGGAGAGGATCTGTGATGCGTTGGCGATCACATCATCCGGGAACATGACGCTCTCGACCGCGCCCGTTCTTACACCTTCGGCCAGTTCCTCCAGCCGCATGGTCCGGTTAAGGCCCAGCAGCCCACCGACTCCGATCAAGGTGAAGCCAAGCCCGAGTTGAATCGGTGTGCCGAACTCCGCTGTGATGATGACGATCAGTGAAAAACCGGATGACCCATCCGGCATTCGTGTGGTGATGAGGCCAATTGCTTTCAGCGCGAGAGAATTCTGGAAGACCAGTTCAAGTGCGCCCGCATACTCTCCTTTTTCATGGTCGAAACGGAGAAAGCCTCCCCCTCTGACTGCGGGCGCGTTCACCGCAAGACCCACGCCGCCTGGTGGCTTGAAGCGCAGGTTAAGATCCAAAGGTCCAAGCTCGGCATCGGCGCCGTCGACGAAGGCTAGCGTGAGCTCCACACCCATTCGCTCGACGGTCGCAGTCAATGGCCCAAGGTGGCCCGTCATGGCGGCAGATGCTTCAAGTGCGAACGCGCCGTCGTTACGAATCTTCAGAATTAGAAACAGCGTTTCGAGCGTCGCAATGCCGAGGTTCTGGTGCATCGGAATGGCGATCTCCAGCCCGCCGGCTGCTTTGAACACCAGACCTTCGCTCAGCTTCCAACCAATTCCGAGATCGAACGTTCCCTGCACGTCAGCCGAGGCAAGCAACGAAGCAAGGAAGCTGTCTGAGTCCTTCGATCCGAGAGATATCGTCAACCCCTTCAGCTCGGAAAAGATTCCGGGATCGATGTTGACAGTGCCGGTCGTGCTCGCGCCGACAGTGAGTTCCGCGCCGATGCCGACGTCGTTGGCTAACAGGCGCAACAGATCGTTGCCACCGATAATGGTGAAGTTCCGAGCAGCCGCGTTGCGGTTCACCTGGAACAAAAAGTCGCCGCTCGCAGAGCCTGCTTTCGGATCGACGGAGAACTCGAACGGCGGCTTCAGACGAAAGATAACGCCGCCCGAGAAGCCGAGAGTCGCGTTAAAGTCGGTACCCCAATTGACGCTCTGTTCGATACGCTCTGAAAAATTAAGCTCGATCCTCGTCGATACGTCGAGCATCATGCCCGGTGGACTCACGGAGCTGTCGCGGCTAAACCTAAACGGGCCCGACTCGAGGAACGCATCGTTACCCACTTTACCGACGTCGATTGCTGCTTCTTCGTGATAGAAGACGAGAACGGAGCGCAGGATGTCGTGCGGGTCGAAGTTAGCCGTGCCCCAGCCGTAGACATTCGTGAAGTGCGCTGCCGGATCGGTGAATAAATCCTTCGCGCGTTCGAGGTGCAGATCTTTGCGAACGAAACGTGGCTCATTCAATGCGCCAGTCGGTTCTTCGAGTCGCCAATCGATCAGCCCGAGCAGCTTGAACAGAAAGGCCAGGCGCGGAAGCTGTTCCTCGAGTAGCGTGATGACCAGATAGTCAAACACTTTGCGAGCCATAAGCTCGCGAAATATTTGGAGCGCATTCTGCTCAGCCGGCGGTAACGTCGCCGCTTTGGCGTCAATCTTGTTGACGATCTCACGCGCCGCATCAACGAAGAGATAGACGCCTTCGAAGAGGCGCGCCAACGCAGCAACAAGCTCTCCCTGATCGCCGCTCGTGATGGCCGCGTCGAGTTTGTCAGCTCCGTCGCGCAAGACATTGCCGGCGTCCGCGAGCGCGAGACCCGCTGCTTGCACACCACTGTCGGTGACAATGGCGTCGGGCATCTGAAACCCTAGCGAATCGGTGTCGAGATCAGTGGCGAAGCTGCCCGTATCACCGAGCGCGCGGGCGATCCAGGCGCCGAGCCGAGCAATATAAATTTCTTCTCCTGCCATACAGTGACTCCATTACATCGTCACGTGACTTTGCTGTGGCTTGAGAGTCCGTCCACCATTCCTTTGCCGTAGGCTTCAGTGGACGCCGGCGCAGTTGCCGGATCGACCGCCGGGCGTCTCCCGTCGGTCAGGAGTTTGCGTACCTGTTTTGTGTTCAGATCGTTATTCTTATCGAGCATCAAAGCGATCACACCTGCGACCATCGGTGCGGCCATGCTCGTCCCACTCTTGATGGCGAACCGGATTCCCGACCGCCATGCCGGCGTCTTCAGGTCGAGCGGAATCAGCGACTCGCTATGCAGAGCTTCCGCCGAGTTAATATTCTCCCCCGGCCCCGCGATATCCGGCTTCTCGGCGATCACTGGCAGCGGAGCAGAGAAATCCCGCAATGGCCCACGGGAAGACGTTTCAGCAATGTGGTGGTGTTTAGGATTTCCAGACTTGCCGTCGGTGTCGTCGTATGACGCTACCGTAATCACGTGCCGGCCGGCCGTGTCGGTCGCCGAAGATTTTATGATGGGTTTAATGTTAGCGTGTGGTTTCTTGTCGTCTTGCATTTTGTCTGCAACCTCGAACACCACGAGCTTGCCGGAAGCCCAGGGCTCCCGACCGCACATCGCATAGAACACAGTTTTAGCGGGCGCCTTAATGCGCACTTCGTAAGTTCCCTGGTGATAGGAAATTCCACCCAACTTCTTGGGCTTCACGAAAAACTGCGCGTGGCGCCGGTGCACCACTGAACCCACTGGAATCCCTGAGCCCGGTGGGTACGGTACTGCGGGATTGGCTTCGTGATAGATGCCGGCGCGATGCACACCATCCGATGGTGGGGCGCTGATTTCCATTGGCGGCGGGCCCACGATCGCCTTGAAACCGATCTCATGGAGCGGCACTCCTGCTCCGACGTCGGAACCAAAGGCAGCCTGATGCGGTAAGCGCATCGCGAACATGACCGGGGTGCCCGGGGTTACGTGCCGGTACCAGAAGTCGACCGTGAGCGCGGGGTCGTGAGGCAGGTGGTCGCATTCCTTCCCTGTCTTCGTCTTCCATTTCTTCGTCAGCCCATCTCTTGTATCTATGAGTTTGAAGGGCACTATGATCTCGCTGCCGTCGTCGGGAATTGTGATTTGCGCCGTCTGCTTCCTTGATAACTTCCCATCGTTTCCTGCGGCCTTAACAATGATCGCACCCTTGGAAAAAACCCCTCCGCCCTCCGCCAGATCCGGATCCATAATCTGATCGAGGAAGCGCGACTCATCATCCAGGCCATCGCCCGGACGGTTCCTCGAGCTGAAGCTCATGTTGATGACAATTGGTGTCTTTGGGGCGGGAGCGGGCGGCCTCGCCGTGCTTAGGCAATACTGCACTGCGTCACGGAAAAGCGACTTGTTTCCCACTATATCGCCGGAGCCCATGTATTTAATCGGACGTGGCGTGTCTAGAAATTTCACCACGATGATGTCTGCCTCTGGCGCGACGCCAACGTTCTCTGCATTCCCGCCGGAAGGAAAAAGAACGCCACCCGCTGCGATTCCCGCCACGTGGGTGCCGTGCCCAAGACAATCCCTGTGGTCGATTGGTACTCCGCTCAACAGTGCCGCATCGATCTCGGCGTCAGTAAACTCAACACCATAGGTCTCATTTGATATCAGGAGCGAAACATCCGGACAGTCTGCTATCGACGCCGGCGTGAGCCCTTGATCCCAGATCCGCTTAATCCGAGTCTTCCTCACCGGCGTTAGTTGACTCATGAACATCGGGTGCGTGTAGTCGATTCCGGTATCGATGATGGCCATGATCACGCCGCTGCCGGTCGCATTCCCCACCTGCGTCAACACTCCGCCCGCCGGCAGTATGTGCCATAGTCCTGCTCCACCCGGGGTCTTCTTGCGCACCTGAATGTCCGCCGCTGCCGTGTCCAGATCCGGCTGCGGAGCCTGCCCAGCCGCCATCCAGATCACGCCCGGGTGCGCTATGAACTTTTCAATATCCTTGAACTTGACTACACCGAGAGCTTCGTCGCCAAAGACCATGTGGGTCTTGAAGCCCAACGCCTCGATTGACCCGAGATCCCCTTCGTATCGGAGGCTCACGCTGATGCCTTCATTCTCGTTACGTTTAGCGACGTTCTCCTGAAAAGCACGCCAGGCCGTGGCCAATGCGATATCCATCTTCTCCAGATGTGGGTTCTCCATTCCTTGACTCCGAATTACTTCGTCATGGGAGCCGTTTGTGGCTCTCGAGTGCGTCCACCATTCCGCTGCCGTAGGCGTTTACAGAGTCGGGCGCAGCTGAAGGTTTGACAGCGGCGCGCGCGACAGCGTTTAGGTGGGCGCGCACGTCGTTTATGTCCAGGTCGGCCTTCTTGTCGAGCATCAAGGCGATGACGCCCGCCACCATCGGTGCGGCCATGCTCGTTCCGCGAAACGCTTTGAACCGGATGCCGTCGTGCCATGGAGGCACACGAGGTAAGAGTGCTTCAGTATCGAAGCCCTCCGCAGACGTGATTTTCACACCGGGCGCGGCAATGTCAGGCTTAACGGCTATTGGACCTAAAGGTGGATTTGAAAAATCGCGCAGAGGCCCGCGCGACGAGAACGAGGCGATCTCTCCCTTGTCAGGACCAGCAACGCCCTCCTTATCATCGTAAGCGGCAACCGTGATGATATGCCGTCCCCCTGCGTCAGTCGCCGACGACTCGTTTGTGACAATGATGCCGGGGTCAGGCAGCGTGACGCCGTCCATCATCGTGGTGGCGATCTCGAAGGTCACTTCCAAACCTCGCGCCCAGAACTGACGATCACACATCGCGTAAATCACGGTCCCCGCTGGAGCCTTGATCCGAATCTCGTATATCCCGGGATGGTAAGAGATAGTTCCGCCGCTTTCCTTCGGTTCAACCCAAAACGCCACCTTGTGTCGCCGCAGTGGAGTTAAGCCGGTCGGATGATTCACTGGCGGATTGCCCTCGTGTCTGACACGGGCTTTGTGTACGTTGGTGGCCACTCCTACTATGGCGACTGACGGCGGTGGGCCTACTTTGGGAACAAAGCCGCGGTCGAGATTTCCCCCTATCGGCATGTCACCACTGAACCCCGTTTGATCCGGCAGGCGTAAAGCGAACTTAACTGAATCGAAGGGTGTGGCGCGCCGGTACCAGAAATCAACACCTACCGGTGGTTTGTGGACAGTTTGAGCACATTCTTTCCAACGAGTCTTCGTAGCACCCTTAGTATCCTTGAGCTGCACTGGTACTGTAATCTCGCCGGAAGCTGGAACCTCGATGCGGGCCGTTTGCCGATCGACTAGATCACCATCATTACCGGCCGCCTTTACGAGGACCGCTTTCTTGGGAAAGTTGAACGACGACTCGGGGAAGATAGGATCCATCAGCTCATCCATGAAGGCGGCATCTTCATCGAGGCCATCGCCCGGCTCACTGCTATTTCCGAAGCTCATATTAATGACGATGGGTTTCCCTTCAGCTTTCGCCAGTCGGAGACAGTAGAGCACTGCATCTCTGAAACGCATTGCGTGACTAACTTCCACGCCGAATCCGGCGGCCTTCCGGTACCGGATAGAATTCGGGGTGTCGAGGAGTTTGACCGCGATGATGGAGGCCTCAGGCGCCACGCCCACGAACTTTGCGTCGCCGCCGGGTGTAAAAAATTGCGTACCGCCCGCGGCAATTCCTGCCACGTGTGTGCCATGACCGATACAGTCTTTGTGGTTGATCGCTGGACCAAGGTGCAAGGCAGCGTCAATCTCCGCTTGTTTGTACTCGATTCCGTAGGTGTCAGGGTTTGACGCCAACAGCGCCGGATCCGGACACTCTGCCAGCGCGGCGGGAGTCAGCCCTTGATCCCAGATGCGAAAGATCCGCGTCTTCCTGGGCGGGCCCATGGTGCTCATGAACATTGGGTGCTTGTAGTCAATTCCGGTGTCGATGACGCCGACGAAGACATCTTTACCAGTCGCATCTGCAACGTTCGTGAAGGCGCCGCTTACCACTTCCGCATGCCACAATCCGTCAACCGGCGGCCCACCGATCGGCGCTGAGGCGCGGGCTTTGATATCACTCACCGCGGTGTCGAGGTGGGCACGCGGTGCTTGCCCTGCCGCCATCCAGATCACACCCGGATGTGCGTCGAGTGCTTCTATATCTTTGAACCTGATTATTCCGAGTGCGGTGTTACCCAACACCGTGCGCGTCTCAAACCCCAGCGCTTCAATCGACTGCAAGTCGCCTTCGAAACGTAAGCTGATACTGATGCCATCGTCGGGATCCTTATCGTGGCTTTCCTGATAGGCCTGCCAGGCCATGAACAAGCCTGTATCCACCTTCTGTAAATCCGCCATCGCTCGCCTCGCCGGTTGGAAAGATCGCTGGATTGCGGTGCTCGCCACACTAATGGCAGAACACCAACTATTACGAACGAAACCACTCCTTACACACGCATCTGTTAGTTGATATTGGGTGTGAGCAAAAAGGTCGAATCTACTGGAGGATGTTGGCTCCCTGCGAGAAAGGGTGCACACGAACTGCGAATCAGTTCTCTAACGCTACGAGGATGGGTGAATCGATCAGCCCCGCTGACGAACAACCATTCGGTTAGTTCCTCATCCGAACCGGCTCGCTCAAAAGATTGGGGGGATCTTTAGCTGAGTCTTGCTCCCACAGTGCGGGCGCAGTCTATATCAATAATATTCGACAGTCCAGAGATCATTTCTCAACCGTGAATAATTTTTTGTGAGCTTTGAAGCGAAAGTCGTCTGCGTCCTATCACGAAAAGGGCAGGCGAACTAAGCAGTTCAAGTCCTTTAGCCACGATTAATATTACCTCCTTCGATAATCAGTGATTTCTGGATTGACGCTATAGCACTTCAAGAGCGAAAGCTGTTTTTGTCGTAGTCGTAAGATCCAGCCATCCCGTTTGATTCTGAAGGGCGCTGAAAAACCCTTTTGCCCCTTCTACCACTTCGAGGGAATACTCTTCCAAGTCGCTTCCGACGTTTTCAGCAGCATCGTAATCAAAAGAGAACTCTGCCACTAACGGCCAATCGGTATCGTCTTCCAGATACCAGAAGCTCAAGCTGGCCTTGATAGTCTCGGTCTTCTCAAATTGAAATTTGCAAAGCTTCCGAACCACTTCAAGGGCCCGGAAGTCGTTAGCGGTTTTAACGGGAGTATCCTCATCAATATCAAGACTGGCTATTCCGGGAAAGAGAGAGACAACGTCTTTGATGGTCTCAAAGTGAGGCCGCGTGCCAGTCGCGATTGAGTTCGAATGAGAAAACTTGCTCACAAACGGAGGCAGAATGTCCTCCTCAAATTTGATCTTGCCCGTTTGAGAAGCCGACAGATCCCGGGCCGCAGAAATGTAGCGATCCGCGCCTCGATATTTCAGATTGATCTGGAAGCCGTTTTCTTCTTCTCGCAGTCGGAGGGAAAGGCCGCTTTGACGTAACGCAAACTGCGGGGTGTCCAGGTATGAAGTATGACGAGTTTCCTCTTTGTCTTGTTTGTCGACACTGCCGCCTTGCTTTCGGATTAAGAGATCGATCAAATTCAGAAACCTTTCGGCTCCTTTATGCCTATCGCCGAAGCGATCGGAATTGAGCATCAGCTTATATTCTCGAGAGGTAACCGGCCGATTTGAGAGCTTCATCTATTGTTAACCTTTCGCGGTGAGTGCTCCAGACAGATGCTGCCCTTTTAGCATCAGCCGCTGCGCGTGATTGAATTCCGCTGCGGCAAGGCAATACGCCGCTCCTTAAATCTTATGAGTAAACACTTGAAATCGTTTCGGCGGTTCAGCGAAATTGTCGACCACTTAAAGGACTTGACCGAACTTTACGTTTGGTTTTATCGGGAAAAGCGAGTAAAGCGTGTTCGATGCGGTTGCACGGTCGTATCATCTACTACAACCTGGCAAGCTACGAACCGCAAAACAAGATGACATATCGAATGAGTCAAAGAGAGTTTCTTCCGGCGGCGGGCCGTGATGTGTTTCTGCCGCTTTACGATCCGATCGTCAGCGTGATGGGGTTTGATTCCGCGCGGCGGGAGCTCATCTCCGGTGCGAATATCGAACCCAGTCACCGTGTTCTCGACATAGGCTGTGGTACCGGCACGCTCGTAGTGAAGTTGAAGCGACAGTATGGAACTGCACAAGTGGTCGGCCTCGATCCTGACGCAAGAGCATTGCGGCGAGCGCGCCTTAAAGCTGTGCGTGCTGACGTTTCAGTGCAACTTGATCAAGGCTTCGCAAATGAGCTTCCTTATAAACGAGCGTCGTTTGACCGTATTTTCTCCTCGTTCATGTTTCATCATCTCGATAAGCAGGAGCGGGAAAACATGTTGAGGGAAGTATTGCGGACCTTAAAGCCCGGCGGTTCTTTTCACTTCGTCGATTTCATCGTGGACGACGCCTCACATGGATTTTTGGACCGGCTGTTTCGATCCCACGCTCAAATGAAAGACAACTCAGACGAACGGATACGTGACCTGATGAGCCATGCCGGATTTAGGAATCCGGTGAAGGTGAAAGAAGGGAATATGCTGTTCGGTTTATTGCGCACTGCTTATTATCAAGCAGTTGCCAGCTCAGAGTAACGTGGAAGGATTTTCAGAAGATGTGTCTCGAGCTCAGGCGCGCGGTGGCATCTTTTTGCATTAGACACTTAAATTGCATGAAGATGGCTGTGGGCTAAAAGGACATGACGATTCATAACTGCAACCGCGAGCGGCCCCGCTAATCGGGGACAGGTAAGCACACAAGCGTATACTCTTACTTTTGAGCGCAGGACACAGAACATATGACCCTTACGAAAATACATGTTGTGATTAGTTTGATTGGAATTCTTACCGGCGTAGTGGTCCTGATCGGTCTAATCAGCGGACGACGTTTGAACGGCTGGACTGCATGGTTTTTGACGAGCACAGTAGGCACGAGTGTGACTGGTTTCTTTTTCCCTTTCCATGGCGTTACACCCGGAATTATTCTCGGCATTATCTCGTTACTCTTGCTGGCAGTGGCAATCTTTGCGCGATACTTTCGGAGATTTGTCGGGCCGTGGCGAGGGATCTACGTGGTCACTGCGATGATTGCCCTGTATCTGAATGTGTTCGTTTTGATCGCGCAGCTCTTTCAGAAAGTGCCAGCCCTGAAAGCTCTGGCGCCAACTCAAACTGACCCGCCATTTCTGGTCGCGCAACTCTCCACATTATTGATTTTCATCTTGCTGACAATTGCAGCGGCGCTTAGGTTCCGCAACGCAAACCTTAGATCAGCTTAAGAGGCTGCGGTGATGACCGAGCGATTGCCGACTTCACGGTGCTTATTCAATTAAACGCTTCAAGAGTCAGTTCTCATAGTTGTGCCGTCATTGCACTCGGAGAGGTCGAGAGATTTGCAACGTTTTTAGTCCAGACAGGAAGCATGTGTTCAACTCTAAGAATCATTCCGTGGCAGTAGCTTATGTTATGGTCCAGGCTCTGGGCTTTCATATAGGGATATTGCAGTCTCTTGTGATCCACTCGAAAGAGTCCGTTCGGCTCGGAAAGTCCGTCGTTCATTACGACGGTCTCATTGAGGATCGGCAAGTATTTCTCGGGAATCTGAACCAAGTAGCTTCGTGAAACGACCTCGTGAACTTTCAAGTGCTGGAACGGGTGCTCTATTTCTTTTATAGCTGTGTTGCTGTAAACGTATGGCTTATTGATGAGATCGATTTCGAACATAGCACGGACATCCTGATCATCCCACCACTCTTGTGACATCATGAATTGGCACAGCAGTTCGTCGAAGCTACTTCGATACGCGTGGAGCGCAAAGTGAACGACCTTACCGTAATTAAAGACTTTGTAATAGTCGTATTTTTCTACGATCTGTTTCAACATACCCACAACCGGATTATCCACATGCTGTTTGCAGAAATCAGCGAAGGAAGAGAAGATCTCACTATAGTTTACATTTAGCTTTTTGTTCAGGTAGTAGCTGACAATGGACAGGCTTCGTGTGTTGTGTAGCAGGTGTAGGGCGTAGAAAAGGTTTATTCCTTCCACATACTCCTCATAACTTACCTCAGCAGTTTGAACAACGAGGTCTACTTCTCCGATCTCTTCATCGATTGTCCTGGTTACGAATCCAAGCTCTTCTCGCTTGTGATACAACGACGTATTATGAAGCAATACTTGGGGATAAATGATAATAGTGTCGGCCTTGGCCTCACATAACTTATCAATCCCCGCTTTGAGCGAAGGAAACGTCTCGCCGGGCAGCGGCCAGATCAGTTCGGTAAAGGAGCTGATCTTCTTTTGATTAAGTTTTTCTTGAATTTCGACGTATGAACTCAGCTTGATATTCGTCCGTTCTACCATTTCAAGGCTCGTCTGATTCATCGTCTGTAGTGAGACAGGCTGGGATGTGATGATTCCGGCATCGGTAAAGATCTCGGTTATCTGGGTCATTCTCTCAGGCTTATTCTTTGCGGCCGAATAGAAGACCACGTTCGGCGTCCTGTAGGTCTTTGATAAGTCGGCAATATATTCCGAAAGCCCTATGTCTCTCTGGTAGATTCCCCAGTTAGCATCCGCGATGTAGAGATACATACAGTTATGTTTACTCAGCCAAGACAGTTCTTCACGAATTCTTTCCTCACTGAACGTCAAGACCTTGGCGTTAATTGCCGCTCCCCAATAACAAAAGCCGCAGCTGAAGGGACAGCCCCGGTTGGTTTCAAAAGTAGCCATCAGGTACGGCTGGTCGAATATCCCGCCCAAAAAAGGTGAGGGTATCTCGTCCAATAACCTTATGCGCTCGTGTTTTTCCGTGGTGAGAATCTCTCCCTCGCGGTAGAAACTCATCCCTCGGACATTCGAGAAATCAGGTTTGTGGTTAATCAACTCTCTCAGAAAATCGGAGAAGGTCTTCTCACCCTCGCCGTTACACAAGACGAGATTCTCGTATTTGGAATTGAGGTATTTATGCGCGTGATGCATAACCTGAGGGCCACCGAGCATGAAGTGGGCGTTCGGCTTTGTTTCCAGCAGCGATTTAACCAGTGATTTGACGAGCCCCATATTCCAGAGATAGCAACTAAACGCATACACATCGCTATCGCTCTTTTGCAGATCTTGCAGCACCGTCACGTAAGGAGTATTGACAGTCGTCGAGTACTTCTCGAAAGAGTAAGCTCGCTTGGTATCCGGGTCTTTGCATGCGTAAGCCTGCAAATAACCCGATGTGAGCGGATAGATTTTTTCGTAAATTGTGAGCTCCACGATCGTGACTTTGCTGGTCATCTTAATCTCCTTAGATCAGACTGATGGGTGAGTTTCGGGAGTAGAAATCGGTGAGATTTTTTGGGTTCACTCCAGTCCGCGTATCCTATGGTGGAGGTCACTTTTCTGTCAATAGAATTTTCTAAATTTTGGAAATTCACACGTGTGCTGCAAGCGAGGTTGTTATCAACTACTCCGAATGCCAAACCTGGGACGTATAACGGGCGTCACTAATCCAAGAGGGACTTTCACGCCAGAGCGACGAGAATTTGGCGCTCACCTTCAAAAGAATTTCTGCCATGAGCGACGAGCACATTATCGACCACGAGGAAGTCTGACTTTCGCCACGGAAAGTAAACCGCACGCTCGCGCATTAGCGCCCGCACGTACCGTAAATCATCAGGATCAATGGCAGAACCATCACCGTAGAAAGAGTTGTGCGGCAAATTCTCTGTGCCAATGCACATGTCGGAAAGCGCTTGGAGAGTTTCTGCGTTGATCAGTGCAGGGTGCCAGCTGTCTGCCTGATTGAACCATACATGCTCACCTGTCTCGGGATGAGTGATCGTCGCCTCTCGCACCTGGCTCACGCACAAGCCGCCATCATTTGTCCAGATGAAATCCGCCCCGCCCCGGCGCAGGTACCTTTCGACTTCGGCTTTATCATCAGTCTCAAAACAGTCCTGCCACGATTTGCCCATCCCGAATCCACCGTGGAGGTTATGAATGTACTTTATTTTCTTTTGCTTGAACTGCTCGCGAATACCCGGCTTCGCCGCTTGAAGGATTTCGCGACAATCCACAATTGGCGTCTCACCTTTTTTCTCCGGCGGAATCATGCAGAAGAAGAAAACTTTGCTGGGCCAACGGTGCGCATAAGAGAGCTCGTTGTGCAGGGCTATCTCATACTTCCCGGGATACTGTGTAGAGGTGTAGATCTTTTCGCCCACACGCTGGCGCGGCGAGTCGCCTTCGACGTAGCCGACAAGCTGAGGTTCGATGGCGCGTGCGACGCTGCCAAATTCTTTCGGAGTTCTTATTTCGAATCCTCTGAAGAGGAGCGCGCCGTGCTTGAGCAACCAGGCTTGATAAGTCGCGCGATTCTGGTTGAGCCAGTCAAGCAGGAAGGAGAGGCTGCGATTTTCACACGTGCTGCCTGTTGGCTCAATGACCAGCGGAAGAGACTTGGTGTCGTCGAAAAGCTTTGCGGTAATCATCTTGTCGTATCCGTATCCACAGGTTACGCAGATTCTTATGGTATCTGTGTAATCTGTGGATAAAGAAACGGTAGGTTAAATTGTCGGCGATCAGCTCTGCCTTTGTTCAGCCTCTTCCATCTTCTTCCTCAGACTGAGAGGTCTCATGTCAGTCCAAACTTCCTTGATGTAAGCGAGGCACTCGGCTTTTGGTCCAGTCTTGCCAACGTCTCTCCAGCCCAGAGCATTCTCTCGATCGGCGGGCCAGATAGAGTATTGCTCCTCATCATTGATAACAACCTTGTAAATTGTCGTGTCTTCGCGCTCGTCAGTAACCATCTTATCTCCTTCTCACGGTATTGCGTCGAGCTGACGCTGGGCCTCAACCTCACTCAATTCTTCGATCTCTTTCAAAAGAATGTCATCGATGGCCTCACTGAGCTTCTCCACGGTCGGACTCGAGAAGATCATGGCGAGCGACATCTCAATATTCAGTCTTTCATTAATCCTTGAAACTACTTGAAGAGCAACCAGCGAATGACCACCGAGCTCGAAGAAGTTGTCGTGTACGCCCACCTGTTCGTAGCCCAAAAGCTCTCGCCATATATTAGCAACGACCTCTTCCAACTCATTTCTGGGCGCTTCGTACTTCTTGCCGAAAAGTGGGCGGGGGTAAGCGATGGGAGCGGTGGCGGCCGCCGTTGCTCCAGCGCGTTGGCGCGTTGAAGTGCGTTGCACCCACAGGTCAAGCCGCTCTTCAAAGTCGCCCGTTGCCACAATAACTTGTCCACCCGGCACAGCCGATACCACGCGTCTGAACGCTTCTGCTGACTCCTCCGCGGTCATCCGATATTGCTCCAGACTCGAATGACGTTCCTGTTCCTGCCTCGTTTCGTCGGGCCACGGATCCCAGTTGGCGCTTATCCACACGGAACCATCCTCCTTGCTTCTGTTGGAAGCGAAGGCGTCCATGAAAATATTAGAGGCGGCATAATCCACCATTCCCAAACCGCCGAAGACCGCCGCGTTCGAGGACAACAACAGACCGAAGTCAATCTTGCTACCGCTGAATAGTTTATCGAGCAGGTACACGCCGTTTACCTTTGGCTGAAAAGTCCGGCGCGTCTCTTCCCGGGTGGTTGCCGCCACCGGCTTAAGCGGCCCTGTGGTAATACCGGCGGCGTGAATAACTCCATGAATAGCACCAAAACGCTCAAGCCCTTGTTTTATGACCGCCTGCATTTGCGTTTCGTCGGCTACGTCTGCGCTCACGACAAGGAGCTCAGCACCCAATTCCTCCGCCTGTTGCAGCTTACTTATTATTCTGCTTACGCGGTCGTCCGGCCCATGCTCGTTAACCCACGTCCGCCAATATTCCTTTCGCGGAAACTCTGAGCGTCCGGTTAGGATCAGCCGCGCCCGCACGGTGCGCGCAAGATATTCTGTAAGGATTAAGCCCACGCGCCCCAATGCGCCAGTGATCAAATAAACTCCCTGTTCGCGTAGCGACCTTACCGGGAGGCGGTCATCGTCGAGCCGGACAGGCGCATAATGTGGCGCCCATCGGTGCGGGCCCCGGTAGCCGCAGGTCACCTCGAGAGAGTCGTTCACGATTTCCGACAATATCTGTTCGACTAAGCGCTCCTGCGCGTTTCCCGATTGAGGGATGGCCACGTCAAGGCAGCGGCAGGTGATGTGAGAGTTTTCCTGCGGGATGACCTTACATGGACCAAGTAGAGTGGCTTTCTCGGGAAGCGTGCGATCAGTCGACTCGATCTCGAAAAGCCGGTTCGTGATAACGCACAGTTGCAACGGCCGCGTGGATTTCAGACTGCCTAAGCCCTGGGCCAAATACATCAGGCTGTCGAAGCCCATCGTCTGAGCCTGTTCGAAATAAACTTCTCCGCCTTCTATCTGTTCCTCAGTAAGACTCCAGCAATGGACAATGACGTCTGGAATTCCATCCGTCTCTTCAACTCTTCTCAGCAAAGCCTCGTAATCATCCGGCTGCTCGGGAGCGATAGAGTATGCGCCGTCTTCACCGGACTCGAATCGCGTTCCGATTCGGACGCGCGTCACCTTCGGATTAGTTTCCTTCAGCCGCTCGATCAGCCTCGAGCTGAGACTGCTACCGTCATCAAAGATCAGCCAATGTTGCGGCAACTCGTTGTCACCGACGCTGCCTGGGCCAAGAGACGGCGAGCGTTTCCACGAGGGAGCATAGAACCAGTTCGAGATTTCGACATTTTTCCCCTTCGGACCGCCGCGAGCGAGAGTGGCGGGCGCATTTGCCGCAACTCTGTAGCGCTGGCGCTCGAAAGGATAGGTGGGCAACGGAATACGACGGCCCGTCGAGCCGCCCGTGAATTTGGAGATGTCGACGTCTACTCCAGCCAACCAAAGTTTCGCTATACCGGAGACGAAGAACGCCATGTCCGGCTGTTGATCGTAAGAATATTTGAGACAGGGAACGAAAAGCGGCGGGGCTTCATCCTGCGCTCTCGCCTGGCCGGCAAATGCACTCAATGACTGTCCTGGTCCAACTTCAATAAAAACCCGGTACTGTTTTAGCAGCGCTGCAATTCCTTCTTCGAATCTGACGGTCGCGCACATATGCCTGGACCAGTAGCTGGGATCGATAGCCTGGTCGTCGGTGATCCATGTGCCGGTCACATTGGACATGTATGGTATTTGCGGAGGACGCAGCGTCACGGCTCGAACCATTTCAGTGAAGGGCTCGACTGCGGCAGCGATCATCCGGGAGTGGAAGGCGTGCATAGTCTTCACTCGACGACAGGCAACGCCCTCCTGGACCAGGCGCCTCTCCAGATTTTCAACTTCCGCAACCGGCCCGGCTACAACCCTCGACATAGGACTGTTGCTTACGGCAATGCACAAACCGCCGGTGAGCAGTGGGCGCAATTCTTCTTCGGTGAGCGCCACTGTGAGCATCGCGCCGCTCGCTAAACCGTCGATCAAGAGAGCTCTTTTGGCGACGAGCGTCAGCGCGTCTTCAAGCGAAAGCACACCGGCAACACAAGCCGCTACAAACTCTCCCAAACTGTAGCCGATCAATGCTCTGGGTCGAACTCCAAGCCCGATCAATAAACGGGCCAGAGCGTATTCGATGGCGAAGGTCAGCGGCTGTGAAATGGAGGTCTTGTTGAGCGCCGTTTCATTAACGGCGTCCCTGCCAAGCATCGCGCGCAAGTTAAATCTTTGCCCATCGCCGGGCGCATCATTGGCGGGTCGATCTGCCGAAAAAACAACACTTCTCAAATCAAGTCCCAGGGTTGAATTGAGATAGTCGAAGCACCGGTCAAGCTCAGTCCGAAAGAGCGGCTGCTCATCGTAGAGACCTCTCGCCATGTCGAGATATTGCTCTCCGACGCCCGGAAACATGAAGACGACCGGCGGATTGTCCGCGATCGGCTCGCCGCTCGACACATTCTCCGCTAACCGTCCTTCCATCGCGTTAATCGCGTCTTCGACAGTACGGCTGACTGTGGTCCAGCGATGACGGAATTTTTGACGACCGGCATCCAGTGTGTAAGCAACATCCACCAGGCGTGTCTCCGGATTCGCCTTCAGGTGATTCGCAAGATTCAAACGCGCAGAATCAAGCGCTGCTTCCGACCTGGCGGAGAGAGTTAACAAGCACCAGTCATTCTTTATCTCGCCGGTGGGTGGCGCCACGTACTCTTCCAGAATCAAGTGCGCGTTCGTCCCACCGATGCCGAACGAGCTGACTCCGGCTCGTAACGGACGGTCGCCTTTCCATTCAGTGAGCTTAGCATTCACGTAGAAAGGCGTGCCGGCAAACTCGATCTGCGGGTTCGGCTCTTCAAAGTGCAAACTCGGCGGGATCATCCGGTGCTTGAGTGACATCACCGTTTTAATTAACCCCGCGATGCCCGCTGCCGGACCCAGATGACCAACATTCGTTTTCACTGAGCCGATGGCGCAAAAATTATTCTTTTGCGTGCCCATACGGAAGGCCATGGAAAGCGCTTTTACTTCGATGGGATCACCGACGCTCGTTCCCGAACCATGTGTTTCAACATAGGTAATGTCTTCAGGAACAACTCCAGCGACGCTCTGCGCCAGGGCGATGACCTCCGCCTGACCATTCACACCTGGAGCGGTGTAACCGACTTTGACGCTGCCGTCGTTGTTGACCTGTGAACCTCTGATCAGGGCATAGATCGTATCTCGATCTTCGATAGCGTCACTTAGTCTTTTCAGCACGACGACGCCGGCGCCATCGCCACCAACTGTGCCTCCGGCTTTGGCGTCAAAGGCGCGGCAATGGCCGTCCGGAGACATGACTCCTTCCCCTGTGTACAGGTAACCCGACCGGTTGACTCCTCTGATCCCGCTACCGCCCGCAAGAGCCATATCACACTGGTAATTCAGCAGACTCTGGCAGGCAAGGTGTACGGCGACCAGTGACGTCGAGCACGCGGTCTGGATATTGATACTCGGCCCCTTGAGATTTAACTTGTAAGAAACCATTGTGGATAAGAAGTCTCGATCATTGCCGAGCCGTACCCAAAGGTCGCCGAGCGAGTTGAGGATTTCAGTTGGAGTGTTGGGATTTAGCAGGTAAGTGCTGAAGCCTGCTCCGGCGTAAACTCCGACTCGCCCCTGATAACGTTCCGTGTCATAACCGGAGGACTCGAAAGCTTCCCAGGCGCATTCCAGGAAAACACGGTATTGAGGATCCATGATCTCCGCTTCCCTCGGGCTGTACCCGAAAAAGGAGGCGTCGAACAAATCGACATCCTCGGTAGTGCCCCACGCGGGAACGTACCTGGAGTCATCGAGCAGCTCGTTTGGAACGCCTGCACTTTTCAACTCGTCCCGGCTGAAGAAAGAGATGCCCTCAATTCCATCACGCAAGTTTTGCCAGAACTGCTCGATATTTTTGGCGCCGGGAAAGCGTCCGCTCATCCCGATGATAGCTATACTGTCTAAAATCTCATCCATTAAAGTGTCTTTCCATTAATTAAATCGGTCGGAGTGAGCACGCTCACGCCTGTGACCAAAATTGGGTTTCCGCGATGTACGAGAACATGGTTACATTGATGGACAACGTCAACGCCGTAGCCTGATGCCACCAGAACATGGGAATGTAAAGTAGATCGCCGGGCTCAAGAGGGGCCTCGAGAGCTTCGGCGTCTTCAAACAGCGGATACTTCTCACTGTCAGGATTGTGTGGATTAATCGGGCTGGCCCAACACGTCTTGTTCATTAACCGCGTGTAGAGCTTCGGATATTGATCCGGTGCAAACAACAGGAACGTCTTACTACCGTAAAGCTGGGCGTTGAGATTGTGATAGTTGTCGTTGTGGATGGTCGAGACTTGTCCGGCGCCTCCCATCCAGATACGCAAGTCTCCATAAGTGCGCTGCGGGAAATAGCTGGGAAACCTTAACAGCGTTTTCAGAGTCGTTATGTGCCGGCTGGCGCCCGGGTCATCAAATGGCACGTTACCCAGATATGGCGGCCGCCCTTCTGAAGCCTCCGGGTTGCTGATCAAATCGACGTACTCTCCCAGTCGAATGTTTCTCGCTTTAAATCCGCCAAAGAAGTAATCGAATTCGCTATCGCTATCGCGCACGGAAACGACTACATCTCCCAACATGTCTTTGATTGCGCTCGGCGTGAGCATTGACCGCGCCGGCCATTCATTGACGATGCCGGTGATGATTACGGGCTTGCTGACCGAAGCGAACGACTTTTGAAATTCATCGACCGGCAAGCGACTTACTCTTTCAACAGTCTCGACAATTTTCATAATCCCTCCCGTTCCGATGCCGCTCGCTCCAGGGAGTTGCGCAGAGCTTCAGCAAGACCTTTCACGTTGGGCTCATCCAACAGATTGCTGTGATTGCCTGGTATAGGATGAATCTCAACCCCGCTCGTCAAGCTGTCCCAACCGCGCGCCGGCTCTTGCTCGAACTCAGGAAAATCTCGAGTGTCATTGGTATAAAACAAGTCCACTTTGCCGTCGTAAGTCTTCGGCACGTAGTCGCCCAGTATTCGCATGTTGGTCTTCGAGACGTTAAGGTAACGACGTGTAAGCTGATGCGCAAAATCTGTGTTCGTGCGCGATTTCTTCTCGACCTCGTCGACGAGAACTGTTATCTGTTCCTCAGACTCGAGCCTGCGGAACTCCTCATAGTCCATTCCCAGCTCATTGATCATTCCGCTCAGGAGCGTGGCGGTAAGCTCCTGGTCATTTCTCTGCACCTGCCGGTTTGTACCCTTCGTATGTGCATCGAACAACGCCAGCAAGCCGACTTCCTGACCCTGCGCGCGAAGTTGCTGCGCCATTTCATAGGCCACCACGCCGCCAAAGGACCAGCCGCCGAGAACGTATGGTCCCTCGGGTTGGAGTTTCCGCATGACGTCGACGTAATACGCGGCCATGTCTTCGATGCGCGTGAACGGTTCCTGCTGGCCGTCGAGCCCGCGCGCCTGGAAGCCGTAAAACGGCTGGTCCATTCCGAGGTTTCTCGCCAGGTTCGCGAAACGCAACACGTCGCCGCTGCTCGAGTGGACGCAGAAAAAAGGAGTTCTCGACCCGAGCGGTTGGATTTCAACCAAGGTAGGTTGTGACTGCGAGTCAGCTTGCTCGCGCAAACAGGTTGCCAGGCCCTCGATGGTCGCGTTCTGTAACAAGGTCGCCAGCGGCAGGTTGCGTCCGAATGCTTTGTGAACGCGATTCAGCAACATGATCGCCAGCAGTGAATGGCCACCGAGATCGAAAAAGTCATCCGTCACTCCGATCGGGTGTATGTTCAAGAGTCCTTCCCAGATCTGCATGAGTTGCAGCTCGGTGAGATCGCGCGGGCGGACCAGCTCACCCTTCAGGTTTAGGCGCGAGCGTCCTGGCGCCGGCAAGGCACGGCGATCGACTTTACCGTTCGGGGTGCGCGGCAACTCCTCCATGACCACGAAGGTCGACGGGATGCTGTACTCGGGCAAGTGTTTCGAGAGGAAATCCTTTAGCGCATTCGTTTCAGTTGACTCCCTGAGGACCACGTAGGCGCAGAGATATTTTGTGCCGTCATCGTCGTCGCGATCCGCTAACGCGACGTCCGCAACCGCAGGATGCGTGCGCAAGAGGCTCTCGAGTTCAGCAATCTCGATCCGGACGCCTCTGATCTTAACCTGGTGATCTCGCCGGCCGAGGAACTCGAAGTTACCATCGGACATGACGCGCCCGATATCGCCGGTTTTGTACACGAGGTCGGCCGGATCGTTGTTGAAAGGATTCGGAACGAAAACTTCTGCAGTTAATTCCGGCTGCTCGTAGTAACCCAGAGATCTGAATGGAGTGCGAATATAAATCTCACCGGCGGCCCCGGGCGCGCAAGCCTTGCCCCGCTCGTCGACGATCACCGCACGCGCACCGTCCATCGGTTTTCCGATGGGAATCGTTTTGCGTTCCGTATCCGCGGGCGTTACGAAGTAAAAGAATTTTGTCATCGTCGTTTCAGTTGGTCCATAAAGGTTGACCAACTGAACCCGGTCGCCGTAAACGTCCATCCACCTGCCAACGTCCGAAGGCAGCAGCGGCTCACCGGCCATTAACACATACCGCAGCTCCTTGAAGTGCTCGGCCTTGAGTCCGGCGTTAATGATCGATCGGAACACTGACGGAACGCAGTGAACAATATTGATCCGCTGAGCATCAATCCAATCTCTGAGACCTTCGCCGACCCCGGCCTCGACGCTGCTGGCTGGTATGCACACGACGCCACCGGCACACAGCGGAACGAAAACATCTCTTAAAAAGGCATCGAAATCGGGATTGGTAAGCTGGCTAACGCGCGTTCCCGGCTCGACGCCCAGAGTTTTTATTTCCCAATTTATGAAATGGTCGATTCCCTTGAGCCGGCCCATTATCCCTTTCGGTTTTCCCGTGGAACCGGACGTGAAATAAATGTAGGCCAGGTCGTTGGCGTCTGATTGTGCGTCCGGCTTTTCTGACTTTTGATAATCGGAGAATCCTTCGGCGAGAACGATGTTGCTCGGCATCGCACTGATGGTCTTCGGACTGGTTGGACAAATAACCGTGATGCGATCGGAAAGCCCATCGACAGCTTTGACCATGTCTTCCAAATACTCTGGTTCAGCGATAAACCATTTTGGCGAGACTTGGGCCAGCATCGCCTGAGCTCTTTTTTCGGGCGTGCGTGGGTCGATGGGCAGGAACGCGCAACCGGCTTTTAGAACGCCGATCATCGCGGTGATGATCTCGGCTACGTCTCTAGCGTAAATAGCGATGACCGAGCCTTTTGCCACACCTGAATGAATTAGAAAGTTCGCCAGGCGATTAGATCGTTCCTCCAACTGGCGATATGTGATATGCCTGTCACCGTATTCAATTGCGATGTTGCGGTCGAACTTCTCAGCCGCATTGCTAAATAATCCTTGAACGCCTAAATACGTCATTTCGTCTCCCTTACCATTCGTTTCGCTATCATCGTCAAATGGATCCACCCGGTCCTAGCTCGAATGGCCCACGCTTGAAAAATTCAATTACTACTGCACTTGGATAGGGTCAGTACAGGGAGCGGTAGCGACCTGTACTGACCCGGTCCTCTTCTTCGTTACTCGGCTTCGAGATCTTCGTTGAAGCTACGGCTCATCTCGAGGGTTTCCGCCTCTGAGATGTCTGAGAGATTTACGACCGGTGTAAGCGGATCGTCAGCCAGCCCTACGAGCAGCCTGCTCATACTGTCCAACATACGCCGCACCTCGGTCAGGCTGTACTTTCCAACCTCATAAATGATTCTCAATTCCAGCTCTCGTTCTGGCACCACCCCCAGCGTCAACGGATAGTTGGTCCGTTCTACTGTTGCCACTTCTTCAAGTTCTACCCCTACTTCCCTCCTGACTGCTCCTTCTCCTCCTCCGACCGGGTAGTTCTCGAACACAATCACGCTGTCAAACAAGCCGACTCCGCCGGGCACTCCCGCCCACCGCTGCACCTCCACCAACGGGCTGTACTCGTACTGTCGCGCCTCTGTCTGCTCATCCTGTAGTCGCTTTAACCAGCGCCACGCCTCCTCGTCTTCCCGCAGTTGCACTCTCACCGGCAGCGTGTTGATGAATAGCCCCACCATCTTCTCCGCGCCACTCAACTCCACTGGCCGCCCCGAAACCACGGAGCCAAACACGACGTCTCGTCGCCCGCTCTGCCGCGCCAGCAACAATCCCCAAACGCCCTGTATCACCGTGTTCAGCGTCACCTGATGTTGCCGGCAAAATTCTCCAAGCTTCTCGGCCACCGCGTCTCCCAACCGCAACCGCGCTTCAGCCCAGCCACTGCCGGCGACCTCGCCTTTCCCGCTCAGTTCTTCCCAGGCCACTCCCTCCAGCGCGGTCCGCCAGTACTTCGCCGCGGCTTCTTTATCCTGGTTCTCCAGCCATTCTACGTAATCGCGGTATCGCCTCGGCCGCGGCCGCTTCACGTCTATGCCTCTTGTTCTCTCGTCATACATCCCCAGCAATTCCGCAAACAACACCGACGATCCCCAGCCGTCTATCAACAAGTGATGGTGGCTCCACACGAATTGATAGAGTTCATTCTCTTCTCTGATCAGTGTCATCCTCATCAGCGGCGCCTGCGTCACGTCGAATCCGTCCGCCCGGTCTGCCGCCATCAAGGACTCCAACCGCTCCGCCCTGATCTCCGGAGCTATTCCGCGCCAATCTAACTCGCGCCACGGCAACTCCACTCGCCGCTGGACCACCTGCACCGGACGGTCCACCTCTTCCCACACAAATGACGTGCGCAGCACTTCGTGTCGCGCTACCAACTGCTCCCACGCCCACTTCAGCGCCTCGACTTCCAACTTCCCGCGCAGCCTGCAGCGCAACTGCTGGAAGTATGCTTCTGACCGCGGCTGCGCTAAGCGCTGGTACAGCATCCCTTCCTGCAGCGGTGTCAGGTAGTAGATGTCTTCTATTTCTGTATTGCGCGCCAACAGGCGATCCAGCACTTCCTGAGTTATGGTTGCTAACGGAAAGTCGGAAGGTGTGTAGCTGCCACGGTCGACTGCCCGGCGCTTGCTGATCAGATCGCGCAGGTCATCGATGAACCACTCGGCCACGCGTCTGATCGTCTCTTCCCGATGCACCGCGCTGCTGTAGGTCCAGCCCATCGTCAACCGGCCGCCAGCCACGCTCCCGTTCAAGCTCAACAAATGCTGGCGCGGCCCCAACTCACTGCGCGACCGCCCGCTCGACTCCTCCGCCACCCTGAAGATCGAGTCCGCTTGCAGCGTCCCGTCGAATTGGCCAAGGTAGTTGAAGCTCACTTCCGCCACCTGTTCCGCGTCACGCCACGCCTCACTCCCGCTGAGGTATTTCAGCAGTCCATACCCGAGCCCACGCTGCGGCAAGCTCCGTAACTGCTCCTTCACCTGCTTCACTGCCTCTCCGGCTTCCTGCTCTGCTTCCACTTCCAGCAGTACCGGAAACAGCGTGGTGAACCAGCCCACCGTCCGCGACACATCTACCGCCGCGCCGATCTCTTCGCGCCCGTGTCCCTCCATCTCCACTAGCAGCCGGCTGCCACCGGCCCACCGCAGCAACGACCGGCTGACTGCCGCCAACAACACCTCATTGATCTGCGCGTGATACGCCTTCAACACTTCCTGTAACAACGCCCGCGTCTCTTCCTCGCTCGACTCCACCGTCAGCGTGCGCGCCGTGCCTTCCAGGTTCTCACCGCCCTCATAATCTGCCGGCAACCGGGCACTCTCTTTCGCGTTTAACCAGTAACTCTCCTCTTGCCTCACTTCTTCTGACTGCGCGTACGCCACCAATTTCCTGGACCACTCCTGGAACGAGGTCGTCTTCGCCGGTAGCTGTACTCGCTCGCCGGCACTCAACTGCCCGTAGAGCGTCTGCAAGTCTTCCAGCAGGATCCGCCACGAAACTCCATCCACCACCAAATGATGGACCACCAGCAACAGATGTTGAGGCTTGTTCGATCCGCAATCGATTAAGAGGACGCGGATCAATGGGCCATTCTCTAAGTTCAATCCGGTGTGGGCCTGGATAGTCGCCGCTTTGATCGCTGCCGCTTGCGCGTCATCGGAAAGATGTGACAAGTCGTGATAGACGAAGACCACATTGGTCTCAACATCGGCGTTGAATTGACGCCAGCCAGACTCGTCATGCTGGAACCTCATCCGTAAGGCATCATGATGCGCCAGCAAATGCTCAACCGCCTGAAGCAAAAGCTCACGATCAAGAAATCGCTGCGCCTTAAGCATTACAGCCTGATTGAAGTGATAAGGCTCAGGAAGATTTTGCTCAAAGAATAAATACTGGATGGGTGTTAGCGGAACGTAACCCGTTACCTGCTTCTGACTAACTTCCTGGACAGACTTGCTGCTGGCGATCGCCAATTCAGCCACGGTCGGATACTCAAAGATATGACCGGGCCTGACATGTAAACCTGACTGGTTAGCCTTGGCCGCAATCTGCAGACTGAGGATCGAGTCGCCTCCTAATTCAAAGAAGTTGTCGTCAATGCCCACTTGCCGGCGGCCCAACACCTCGCTCCAAATGCCCGCCAGCAACTCCTCCGTGGGAGTGCGCGGCTCCAAATACCGCGCTGAAACCGGCTGGCTGCTTTGGTCCAGTGACGGTAGCGAACGCCGGTCAACTTTTCCGTTTGGTATGAGTGGCATCTGGTCCAACACGACGAAAGCATTAGGGACCATGTAATCCGGCAAACACTCCAGCAGGTGCTGCCGCCATGCTTTGCTCAACTCCGCGGCGCCGTCACTCCCATCCTTTTCCCCTGCGGTAACTACATAGGCCACCAGTTGCCGGTGCTCTCTTTCTACTACCGCAACCACACACTGTCTCACTTCCGCGTGCGAGCTCAGTGCCGCCTCTATCTCTCCGAGCTCGATTCGGTGCCCTCGCACTTTTACCTGGTGGTCCACTCGCCCTACGAACTGCACGTTCCCATCAGGGAGATACTTCACCACGTCTCCCGTCCGGTACAGCCGGCTACCGGCTTCACCAAACGGATCCGGCACAAATCGCTCCGCCGTAAGATCGGCGCGGTTTAAGTAACCTCGCCCCAATCCTTCGCCGCCTATATAAAGCTCACCCGCCACTCCGGTTGGACACAGCTCCATCCACTCATCGAGCACGTACAGTTGCGTGTTAGCGATTGGCCGCCCAATGGGCACTATGTCTGTCGCGACTTCTGCAGCGCACCATTCTGAGGATGCAATTGATGTTTCGGTTGGACCGTACGAATGATGAAGCTCTGCTCCGATTACATCTCTGTATTCCTCGAGTAGCGTCTTTGAAAGCGCCTCGCCACCGCAAATCACACGTTTCAACGACAAGGCACGGGGTCTTCCTCCCTGGCCGGCGTGGGCCACTACGGCGCGCAGCATCGAGGGCACAAAGTATGCGGTCGTCACCTCTCGACGCTCTATGAGATCGAGCAGCGCCGCGGCGTCTCCTTCGGCGCCTGCAGGAGCGATTACGATTCGTCCGCCGGTAGCCAGCGTCCAGAAAATTTCCCAAACAGAGGGATCGAAGTTCAACGAGGTCTTGAAGAGGAACGAATCAGACTCGTCGAGGTTATAGATTTGCTGCATCCAGAGAAGGCAATTTACGACGCCACGGTGCGAGAGCATCGCGCCCTTCGGTAAGCCTGTGGACCCAGAGGTGTAAAGCACATACGCAAGGTTCGCGGTCACTGGTCCAACGCGCGCGCCTGTTTCTGCGACCTCACCGGTCGATTCCCATTCGTCATCCAAGTTCCACACGCGGCCACCATATTCCGGCAACCGGTCCGCAACGCTTCGTTGTGTCAGCACGACGTCAACGCCGCAGTCTTCAAGCATGAATCGAAGTCGCTCGCGTGGGTACTCAGGATCAAGTGGTACATATGCTCCTCCCGCCTTGAGGATCCCGAGAAGCGCAATCACCATCTGCGCTGAACGCTCCATGCAAAGAGCCACTAATCGCTCTGGTCCAACTCCCATGCCCCGCAGGCGATTCGCCAACTGGTTCGCCCTGGCATTCAGTTCAGCGTACGAGAGCTTCTGCTCTCCGCACTCCAGAGCGATCTGGTTCGGTGTCCGAGTTGCCTGCTGCTCGAACAGTTCGTGCAGACACAGTCCGGATTCGACGTACGCCTCACTCGTATCGTTCCAGTCATAGACTAATTTTTGGCGCTCTTCTTTGCTTATCAGCGAGAGATTTGCGACGGCGGTGAGCGGATCTTCAGCCAGTCCTTCCAGCAGTCGCCCCAGGCTTTCAAGGATTTGCCGCGCCTCACTCCGGCTGTATTTTCCACCCTCGTAACCAAGTCTCAATTCCGGCTGTAGTCCCGGCACCACCGCCAGGGTCAACGGATAGTTGCTCCGCTCCACCGTTCTCATTTCGCTAACTTCTACGTGAGCTTCCTGAATTTCCGTGCCTGCTCCGCTTGCCGTCGGGTAGTTCTCGAAGACCACTACGCTGTCAAAGAGCCCCACTCCTCCCGGAACTCTAGCCCAACGCTGCACCTCCGTCAGCGGACTGTATTCATACTGCCGCGCCTCCGCCTGCTCCTCCTGTAATCCTCTTAACCAGCGCCATGCCTCTTCCTCTTCTCTCACTCGTACTCTCACCGGCAGCGTGTTGATGAATAACCCCACCATCTTCTCGGACCCTTCCAACTCCGCTGGCCGGCCCGACACCACCGCACCGAATACCGCTTCTCTCCGTCCACTCTGTCGTGCGTGAAGCAAGCCCCACGCTCCCTGCACCACCGTGTTCAATGTCACCTGCTGCGCCCGGCAAAATTCTCCAAGCTTCTCAGCCACTTCCGCCCCTAACCGCAACCGCTCCTCCCCAAACCCGCGGCCTTCCCCTGACCCGTTAACTCGCTCGCCTTCCCACTCCACTCCCTGCAACGCTTCGCGCCAGTACTTCGCCGCCGCTTCTTTATCCTGTCTCTCGATCCATTCCACGTAATCGCGGTATGGGCGCGGCTGCGCTCGCTTCACCGCTTTCCCCTTCGTCCTCTCCTCATAGAGCCCCAGCAATTCCGCAAACAACACCGACGATCCCCAGCCGTCTATCAAGAGGTGATGATGACTCCACACGAATTGATAAAGCTCATCCTCTTCTCTGATCAGCGTCACCCTCATCAGCGGCGCCTGCGTCACATCGAATCCGTCTCCACGATCCGCCACCAGCCAGGCCTCAAGTCGCCCCGCTCGTACCTCCGCCGGTATTCCGCGCCAATCGAACTCGCGCCACGGCAACTCGACTCGCCGCTGGACCACCTGCACCGGACGGTCCACTTCTTCCCACACAAATGAAGTTCGCAGCACTTCGTGTCGGGCTACCAACTGCTCCCAGGTCCACTTCAACGCCTCGACTTCCAACTTCCCGCGCAGACTGCAGCGCAACTGCTGGAAGTATGCTTCTGACCGCGGCTCTGCCAGCCGGTGGTACAGCATCCCTTCCTGCAGCGGGGTCAGGTAGTAAATGTCTTCAATATCCATCTCTAATTCACAAACTAATTTTCTTTACTGAGTCTCTTTAAGACTGCGTCAAGCTGGCGCTGATTTAGCTTCACACTGGGAAAATCAGACGGTGAGTAAGTGTTTGACTTTACGCTCTGTGAATTCCTGATCAGATCGCGCAGGTCTTCGATGAACCAGCCCGCCACGCGCCGGATCGTTTCTTCCCGATGCACCGCGCTGCTGTAGGTCCAGCCCATCGTCAACCGGCCACCAGCCACGCTCCCATTCAAGCTCAACAAATGCTGGCGCCGCCCCAACTCGCTCCGCGACCGCCCGCTCGACTCCTCCGCCACCCTGAAGATCGAGTCCGCTTGCAGCGTCCCGTCGAATTGGCCAAGGTAGTTGAAGCTCACTTCCGCCGCCTGTTCCGCGTCACGCCACGCCTCACTCCCGCCGAGGTATTTCAGCAGTCCATACCCGAGCCCACGCTGCGGCAAGCTCCGTAACTGCTCCTTCACCTGCTTCACTGCCTGCACCGCTTCCTGCTCTGCTTCCACTTCCAGCAGCACCGGAAACAGCGTGGTGAACCAGCCCACCGTCCGGGACACGTCCACCGCAGCCCCGATCTCTTCGCGCCCGTGCCCCTCCATCTCCACTAGCAGCCTGTTACCGCCGGCCCACCGCAGCAACGACCGGCTGACTGCCGCCAACAACACCTCATTTATCTGCGCGTGATACGCCTTCAGCACCTCCTGCAACAACGCCCGCGTCTCTGCCTCGCTCAACTCCATCGTGAGCGTGCGCGCCGTGCCTTCAAGGTTCTCACCGCCCTCATAATCTACCGGCAACCGGCTGCTCTCTTTGCCACTCGCTCTTAACCAGTAACTTTCCTCTTTCCTCAATTCTTCTGACTGCGCGTAGGCCACCAATTTCCTGGACCACTCCTGGAACGATGTCGTCTTCGCCGGTAGCTGTACTCGCTCGCCGGCACTCAACTGCCGGTACAACGTCTGCAAGTCTTCCAGTAAAATCCGCCACGAAACTCCATCCACCACCAAATGATGGATCACCAGCAACAGCCGCTGAGATTCACCTGCACCCATCTCAAAAAGCACAGCACGCATTAACGGACCATCATTCAGATCCAGACTCGCCTGGGCAGCCGTTGAGTAAGTTTCCAACGCATTCACTCGCTCACTCGGATCAAGTTGTGAGAGATCTTGACGCTCGAAGACGAGACTGGTTTCCCGGACTGGACTGAACTGTCGCCACTCTCCTTCCTCCTTCTTAAACTTCAGCCGCAAAGCGTCGTGATGCGTCAGCAGATGTGCGATGGCCTGTTCCATCCATTCCGGCTTCGCGTCATGGCGCACTTGCACCAACACTGACTGATTCCAATGGTGCGGCTCAGGCAGTTGCTGTTCAAAGAACCAGCGCTGTATCGGCGTCAACAGAACATCACCCGTGACAACTCCCTGATCAACCGGCTCGGCGGCCTGAGCGCTGCCGGCGACTGCGGCCAGCTCGACGATGCTCTGGTGCTGAAAAAGCTGCCTTGGTGAAATTCTCAGTCCGGCTTTGTTGGCCCGGGCAACGACCTGAATACTGAGGATTGAGTCGCCGCCAAGCTCAAAGAAGTTCTCACTCATGCCAACTCGCCTGAGTCCCAGCACGTCGCACCAGATTTGGGCGAGTGTTCGTTCGGCTGGTGTTTGAGCGTCTTCGGACTCAGCAGTTGCAGGCCCGATGTGTTGTATAGGCGAAGGAAGTCGTTTCCGGTCGACCTTACCATTCGGTGTTAGCGGCATCCGATCTATAAGCATGTAGACGGAAGGGATCATGTACCCCGGCAAGCGGTCTCGAAGATGCTGCCGCCAGGCCTTTTTCAACTCCCCTGCACCATCACTTCCATCATTACCACGTTCATTTACCGGCTCCGCCGCAACGATATGCGCCACCAGTTGCCGGTGCCCCCCTTCACCCTCCACCGCCGCGACCACACACTGGCCCACTTCTGCGTGCGAGCTCAGCGCCGCCTCTACTTCTTCCAGCTCGATTCGGTGCCCGCGCACTTTTACCTGATAGTCCACTCGCCCTATGAATTGCACGTTCCCATCAGAGAGATACTTCACCACATCTCCCGTCCGGTACAGCCGGCCGCCGGCTTCAGCAAACGGATCCGGCACGAACCGCTCCGCCGTAAGATCCGGCCGGTTCAGGTAACCTCGCGCCACTCCTTCGCCACCTATGTAAAGCTCACCGGCCACTCCTGTTGGACACAGCTCCATCCACTCGTCCAGCACGTACAACTGCGTGTTAGCGATGGGCCGTCCAATCGTGGGAATGACCTGTTCCCGCGTTATCAGGCACACGGAAGAATCTACAGTGCATTCGGTTGGTCCATATACGTTGAAGTACTTTGAATGGTCCAACCGGGCCAACTCGGCCCACATCGCTTCGTCGATCGCTTCACCGCCTAACAACATCATCGGAGATCCCGCGTCCTGTCTCTCCGCCAGTCCGGCGGCAAGCATCAGCTTGAGCTGAGACGGCGTGCAATCCACGACGTCCAATTCGCGCTCCGCAATGTAAGCGAGCGTCTCGCCGCCATCGGGCCGAATATCGTCCGGCAGAATGTAGAGCGCGTGTCCGTAAAGAAGCTGGATAATCTGTTTGACCGAAGAGTCGAAACTCAGCGGCGCATTCAGTCCGATGCGCAGTCCACTGTTCAGGCCATCGTAAACGGCAGCTTTTAAGGCCCCGGCTAGGTTGATTACGGACGCATGTTGGACCATTGTCCCTTTGGGCCTGCCGGTTGAGCCTGACGTGTAGATGACGTAAGCGAGGTTGCCACTCACCACGCCGCTCTCGGGATTTGTAGCCGGCCGGAGTGACAATTCCTTCCGGGCGGTATCGAGGCAAATAACCCGTTCCTGATGCTCCGGTAATTGTTCCTTCAGCTTTTCCTGAGACAACAGAATCTCGGCGCGCGTGTCGTTGAAAATAAAAGAGCCACGCTCCTTTGGTTGGCGAGTGTCGAGGGGCACGTAAGCGCCGCCGGCTTTGAGAATACCGAGCACAGCGACGAGCCAGTCGAGGCCGCGTTCGAGGTAGGTTGCGACACGCGCCTCCGGCTTCACGCCAAGCTCGATTAGGTAGTGAGCCAACTGGTTCGCGCGCGCATTCAACTCGGCATAACTTAAATGCTCGTGTGCGTAAACAACGGCCCGCGCACCGGGAGTTTTCTCCACTTGCCGTTCAAAGAGCTCGTGTATGGTCTGCTCGCGCGGGTACTCACTTCTCGTCTGGTTCCACTCGACCACTTGTTGCCGGCGCTCACCATCATCAACTATTGCGAGCTTGCCGACCGGCGTTTCCGGATTCCGGAAAGCGCTTTTCAGTAATTGACGGAAGCGCAGCGACAGGCGCTCGATGTCTTTTGTTGAGTAGACATTTGAATCGTAGTGAAAGACGCAGGAGAACCCTGCCTCCGAGCGTAGCACTGACAGCCTGAGCTTAAACCGATCGACGCAACTATATTGATAATGCAACTCCACGCTGACGTCTTCCCACAACTTCAGCGCCGGCCATTCCGCGTAATCAAAGCCAATCGCCGCCGCCGGTTCACCGGCCGAATCGTCAGTAGCACTCGATTCCGTGGCGAGGTACTCCTGCAATTCAATGTTGCCGTCAACTGCCTTGCCAACCGCCGCCAGGACCTCACTGAACTTGAGCGTGCTATCAAAAGTCGAACGAGTAGAGATGTACCTGGAAAAGAGTCCCAGGGCTTCGCGCAGCGGCTCGATTATTCTGCCCGCGTAGAGATCATGGACGACGATATCGGATTGCTGGGCCAACCGGCCGAGCAAGGTGTGCCAGCACGCCAATAGCAGCACGTGCACCGAGGTCCCATACTCCGCCGCTACGGCATCAGCTTCACTAACGATCTCCGGCGTTAGATCCAAACGCAGCGAAAGCGGATTGAAATCGTCGAGTATGTTGGTCCTGTTCTCCAGCGGCAGTGTCACACTCGACAACGGAGCGCCGGCGATTTTCAGTCGATACTCGTCCAGCTTTTCCTTTATTCGATCCTCTTCGAGTAACTCTCTCTGCCACTCGGCAAAGTCGACGTAATGTGTTTGCACGTCAGGCAACACCTCGCCTCGTTGAACAGCGACGTAAGAGTTACCGATTTCGTGAACCAGGTTTGCCAGCGATTGGGCATCCGCGACCAGCGAGGGCAAACAAACTAAGAGCATGTGCTTCTCATTCGCCAGCTTGACGAGGGAGAATCGTGGCCACGATCTCTTTTGAAAATCGATCACCAGCTCCGCGTGCTCGCGGATGAGATTGTCTATGCGATCGTTTTGTTCAGCGGAGCCGAGGCCGGTCAAATCAACAACTTCATATGAGCAGCCGGCGTCGTCTTCGATGATCTGGATCGGAACTGCCGAATCGGGCAGGGGTTCGAAAGTGGTGTGCAGTATCTCGTGTCTCTGCACGACGTTTCGCAGCGCTTCCTGAAAGACATCATGACGGAGATTACCGTACAGCCATACGGCGCACTGCGCGCGGAAGGCGGGGCTTGCGCCCTGCTGTAGCCAGAGTCGTTTTTGCTGTTCGGAGAGCCAAAAGCCCTCCTTTGCAAGAGGAATCATCATCATTCTAAGAGTCGGGACTTATTCAGATATTGTCGGGAGCGTTGAATGGCTCAGCCATAGCAACCAGCACCTCACGTGGTCCCTGAAAAGCGGTGCGACCATGAGCCACCAGCATGTTGTCTAACATAAGCACATCATTCTTCTGCCAGGGAAAGGAGACCGCCAGGTCTTCATACGTCGAACGAATCTCATCGACGATTGAGTCTTCGATCGGGGAGCCGTCACCGAAGCAGGCATTCACGTCTAACGGGTAATTCTTATCCTCACTAACCGCCAGCAGCGATTCTCGTAAATCAACCGGCAGACTCGCCAGGTGGTGTACATGAGCCTGGTTGAACCACAACATCTCACCCGTTGCCGGGTGGGCCATCACTGCTTGCCTGACCTGACGGGTGCGTAGCCTTGTATTCCCTATCCATTCGTAATCCATTCGTGCTGCGCGGCAATGCTCTTCGACTTCTGCGCGCGAGTTTGTGGCAAAGACCTCTTCCCAGGTCAGGCCCATACCGGTGTTGTAGTTACGGACGTACATCACGTTCTTCCGCATAAAGATCTCTTTGAGTTCAGGCCTGAGACGGGAAAAGACTTTCCGGCTGTCGGCAATGAGCGTCGTCCCGCCTACTTCCGCTGGAGTGGCGCAATAGAACCAAATCTTCATCGGCCAACTGAGCGAGTAAGAAAGCTCATTGTGAAGCGCGATCTGTTGCGTCGGCGAGTACTGTGTCGACGTGTAAATATTTGAGCTGATTTTTACGCGCGGTGTGGTCGGCTCTGAGTAGTCGCTCAGAGTTGGCGAGATGGCGCGCATGAAGCTCTCGAACTTCGCTGCGGAACTTAAATCGAAACCTCGAAAAAGCAACGCACCATGCTTGCGAAGCTGCGCTTCGATAATAGCTTTGTGACCCTGGGCCCAGAGCGCCAGATCGACTTCTTCGTGCGCGGGTTGGACCAACAAAGGCAGTTTCTCGTCCTCGTCAAGATAACCGGTCTTGACCATCGCTTCGGTGGTCCTAACCGGCTTTCGTTGCACGCCCACCAGCCTGCGAGCCAGAGACGCCTCCAACTCCTTTTTCTTTACTTCATGGATCTTCTTCTCGGATTCGGCGTACATCTCCAGGCTGTCAAGGCGACTGGTGGGGTTATCTACGATGCTCTTTATTAGTCTGAGAAAGCGCGCGTGCAACTGCCGGATGGTTTGTTCTTCAAAGATGTCGAGGCTATATGTCCACGCGCCGGAGAGCGATTTCTCCAGTTCCGTCAGCGACAAAGACAGATCGAACCTCGTGGCCTCGCTTTGAGTTTCAACAGTCGCGACCGTCAGGCCCTCGAGCGACAGTTCTGTCGCCTGCATGTTGTTAAAAACGAAAACTACTTGAAACAGCGACGAATAACTGAGTGATCTCTCTACCTGCGGTAGCTCACTGACGAGCTTATCGTATGGAACATCCTGATGTGCGTATGCTCCCAGGGCGACTTCTCTGACCTGAGCCAGCACCTCGAGAAAGTTGGGATTTCCTCCCATCTTTACGCGCATCGGCAGCATGTTGACGAAGAACCCGATCAACGGCTCGAGCTCTGCACGGTTTCGTCCCCATTCGTCCACTCCGACGACGATGTCTTCCTGCCTGCTGTGTTTATAGAGCAAGGTGTAGAACGCAGCGAGCAACGTCATGAAGAGGGTCATGCCTTCTTTCCTGGCAAGTTCCTTGAGTTGTTCGGTCAGTGACTCTTCGAGATCGATAGGCACTTGCGAGCCCCGATCGCTCCGAGTGGCCGGGCGTGGCCGGTCGGTCGGGAGATTGATCAGTGCCGGCGCTCCTGAGAGTTGTCGACGCCAGTACGAGAGTTGCTCCTCGATTACTGAACCCTGGAGCCATTTCCTCTGCCAGACGGAGTAGTCCGCGTACTGCACCGCCAGCTCAGGGAGGGGTGACGTCTTGCCGCGAGCGAAAGCATCGTAGAGGGTTGCGACCTCACGCACGAGAACGCCCATGGACCAGCCGTCAAAGACGATGTGATGTGTTGTAAGTAAGAGTATGTATTCCTCGAACCCGAGACGCAGCAATCTCAGGCGCAGTAAAGTCTCGTGGGACAGATCGAAGGGAGTGCCGGCCTCGATAACGGAGAGACGAGAGACTTCGGCTGACCCGGAATCATTGTCGAGGGCGGTCAAGTCCGTGACGGGCAGCAGTACTTCCTGCGGCGCACCGATGACTTGCGTTGGTAGACCCTCAATAGCTGTGAACGTTGTGCGCAGGGTTTCGTGCCGGCGAACCACCTCGGTGAAGACCCGCTCCAGCAAGTCGATCTTCAAGCCACCACGCAATCGCACTCCCGCGTGCATGTTATAGGAGGTGCTGTCCGGGTCTAACTGATTCAGGATCCACAAGCGCTGCTGCGCGTAAGAGAGTGGAGGCCCCGCGCTGCTTCGCTCGACGCGCTGAATAGACGACACGGGTTTGACATCTTCATCCTTAAGCGCCTCTTCAATGAGTTGCGCACAGATCTCTACGGTTGGTTCCGCAAACAAGCTGCGAATGGGCAAACGTACACCGAACCGTTGCTGAATCCTTGAAAGTAAGCGGGTGGCAAGTAGAGAGTGGCCTCCCAACTCGAAAAAGTTGTCCTTCACTCCAATAGACTCTGCGCCCAGCAGCTCTGACCAGATCGAGGCGACGATCATTTCGACGTTCGTTCGCGGGGCCTCGAAGATGCTTGCCGGCTCGATTGCCTTGCCTGAGTGAGAAGGCAGCAAGCGCCGATCGATCTTGCCGCTCGGCGTGAGTGGCATCTCTTCAAGCTCGATGAGGACAGGCGGCACCATGTATTCCGGCAATCGCTTTTGCAGGTACTCTCGCCAGGCTCTCGACGGAAATTCCTCCGTCAACTCACACGATCCTCTACCTGGAACAACGTAAGCGACGAGTTGCTTGTGTCCCGCCACCTCGACCACTGCTACAGCGCACTGTCCGACTTCGGGATGAGAAGAGAGAGCAGCTTCCACTTCTCCGAGCTCGATTCGGTGTCCTCTCACCTTCACCTGTCGATCGGCACGTCCGACAAACTCAACGTTGCCGTCTTCGAGATACTTCACTACATCGCCCGTGCGGTAGAGCCGGCTCCCACCTACGTTGCTGAACGGGTCGGGACAAAAGCGATCGGCCGTAAGGTCGGGCCGGTTCAGATAGCCACGGGCAAGCCCTTCGCCTCCGATGTAGAGCTCGCCTGAGACGCCAACCGGAACGGGCCGCATCCGGTTGTCGAGCACATAAAGCTGCGTGTTTCCGATCGGGCGGCCGATAACCACCCTGTTGTTTTGAGGAGTGAATTCGAAGACGGCTGACCAGATAGTAGTCTCAGTAGGTCCGTATAAGTTCCAGAGGGTCTTTCCAGATTTGATTAAGTGATCAGCTAATCCCTGCGGAAGCGCTTCGCCGCCACAAAGAATCGTCAACTCGCCTGCCGGCAACTCGCCGGCGTCACGGAGTAACCACCATGTGGCCGGGGTGGCTTGCATTACAGTTGCACCGGACTCTTTTATCTTCTCCAGTAGCAATACTCCATCTGACGTAATGTCACGGCCTGCGATTGTTACTCGCGCGCCCACAACTAGTGGGAGAAAGAGCTCAAGCACTGCGATGTCGAAAGATAAGCTGGTTACTGAAAGGAGAATGTCCCGCTCCGAAATGCGAAGCGTTCGGTGCATTGAATTCAGGAAGTTGTTAACGGCGTGATGTGGTATCTGGACGCCCTTCGGCATACCCGTGGATCCGGAAGTGTAGATCACATAGGCGAGGCTCTCCGGTCTGACTGCGCCGTTGACTTCGACGAGCTCTCGCTCTGCGTTCTCATCTTCGTCAACCCGCAGCATAGTGCCGCCGAACTCGGGTAACCTTTCCGCCACGCTGCCTTGTGTCAGCACCAACTCCGCGCCGCTGTCCGCCAGCATGAACGCGAGTCGTTCCTGCGGGTACTCAGGATCCAGCGGCAGAAATGCAGCCCCGGCCTTGAGAATCCCGAGTAACGCTACGACCATCTCCACTGAACGTTCGAGACAAACACCTACCAACCGGTCCGGCCCAACACCGTAACGTCGCAGCCGCTTCGCCATTTCGCCGGCTCTTACGTTCAACTCCTGATATGTCAACCGCTGCACGCCGTACTCGACCGCCACGTGGTTCGGTGTTCGCCCTGCCTGCTCCTCGAACATCTCGTGAACGCAAAGGTTTTTTCCTGGATACTCTTCACGCGTTTCGTTCCAGGTGTGGAGAATTCGTTTACGTTCTTCCTCGCTTAGCAACGGCAGCTCACTAACCAGCGATTCGGGATTCGTTGCCACGCCTTCCAGCAGCCTCACATAATGTTCAAGCATCTGGCGCGCACGGCCTTCGTCATAGAGCTCCGTGTCGTACTCCAGTCCTCCCTCGATTCGTCCTTCTCGCTCCTGAAAGCTTAGGGTCAAATCAAACTTCGCAGTCGTATTCCCGACTTCCAACACCTCTGCAGCCAACCCGGAGAGTCGTGGCAGTTCCGCTAATCCGGTGTTCATGATGAACATCACTTGAAAGAGCGGCGCGTGGCTCAGGGTCCGCTCGGGCTGTACTTCTTCGACGACGCGCTCGAAGGGCAGGTCCTGGTGCGCGTACGCTCCGATCGCGGCTTCTCTCACTCGCTGAAGTAGAGTTGTGAACTTCTCTTCTCCGGTCACGTTCACACGTAGTGCGAGCGTGTTCACGAACAATCCGATCATCCCTTCCAGCTCGCCCCGTCCGCGGTTGGCCACGGGCGTTCCCACTACGATATCTTTCTGTCCACTGTAGCGATGCAGCAGCGCATCAATCCCTGCGAGCATCGTCATGAATAGCGTCGTCCCTTCTCGCTGACTCAGCTCCTTCAGCCCTCTGGACAACTCTTCTCCCAGCCTCACTTGCATCTGGGCTCCCTGGTATCCCTGCACTGCCGGACGTGGCCTGACCGTTGGCAAGTCAAGCAATCCTCCGGTGCCCTTGAGGTGTTCCCGCCAGTATGACAACTGCTCTTCGACTACTTCTCCGCTGAGCCACTCCCGCTCCCACGCAGCGTAGTCACCATACTGAAGCGCTAACTCCGGCAACGGTGATTCTTTTCTGTTAAGGAACGCATCGTAGAGCGCCGCCACTTCGCGCACGAGTACTCCTATGGACCAGCCATCCGAGACGATGTGGTGCATCACGACGATCAGCAGGTGTTCCTCAGCCCCGATTCGGATGAGACGCGCTCGCAGCAGTGGGCCGCGGGAGAGATCAAAGGGCAGGTGTGACTCGTCGTACAGTATCTGGCGGGCTCGCGAGTCGGCCTCCGAAGCTGCCAACTCGCTGAGATCTGTCAGAGGCAGCGCCACGGTATGCGGCGCGCCGACGATTTGCACCGGGCTTCCGTCAATGTTGGCGAAAGTAGACCGCAAAGGTTCGTGCCGGCGCACAACTTCTGTCAGCGAACGAGCCAGCGCGCCGGCGTCGAGCGAGCCGCGCAACCGCACGGCCGCAGGGACGTTGTAGGCGGTCAAACCAGGCTGCAACTCATCGAGGAACCACAGTCGCTGCTGCGCATAGGAGAGAGAGCAGTGCGAGTTGTTCCGTTCGCGTGGGCGGAGGACAAGTGTTTTTTGAGCCGGCGCAGTTTTGGCTGCGATACGGCTTGCCAGCAGCGCTTTTTTTGCCGCCGACAATTGTGACTTTCTAATATCGAGATCTTCGTTCTTTGACATGTTAAAAGACCGACGTACGTTGTAATGATTAATAAATGACTATGGTTCAAGAATCGCATTCAGATTAATTAAAAGGACTCAACCCGTGATGTTCGCTCGCTATATTGTTCGATTGCCGCCCGCTCGTCATAAACAACTGCGCCGTAATCAAGCTTAATGATGCGATCGGCTGCGTGGTAATACTTATCGTCATGCGTGATAACCAGCACGGTCTTGCCCCGCGCTTTTAACTCCGGCAAAAGATTGAGATAGAAAACTTCTTTGAAGAGCGGATCTTGATCTGCCGCCCACTCGTCAAAAACGTAGAACGAGCGATCCTCCAAAAATGCCGTGAGCAGCGCCAACCGTTTGCGCTGGCCTTGAGACAACTCGATGGTCGAGAGCCTTCCGTCTTTGACGTCCACTCTACGATCGAGATGAAGTCTTCTCAGGTACTCGCGGGCCGTTTCGTCGAGACTGGGCACGTCAAGGCCAAGAAAGGTTTCGAACAGGTAGAAGTCGAAGAAGACTACAGAAAAATTTTGGCGATAACCTTCCCGGTTAACATCGGTGATGGTCTGCCCGTCCAAACGAATTTCGCCCGACTCGGGTACATACAGACCAATGAGAATTTTGGCTAAGGTCGTCTTGCCGCTGCCGTTTCCACCGGCCAGAAACACAACCTCGCCCGGTGCAAACTTCAGGTTGACCGGCCCTAAAGTAAAACTATCGCCATTTCCTTCTCGACGGTAAGTATGAGTGATGCCGCAAAGCTCGAGTTGACTGAATTGCCGGCCCGTCCCATCTACTGAGTCGTTCTCAGAAGTTTGAGACGCGAGCGCCAACTCTATCTCGTCAAGGCTGTCCATTGCGACGCTGGCCCGGCCCAGCAGTGGGATCGCGTCGAGAATCACTTCGACGGGCGTCATCATGTAAAGCAGTGTCAGGATGTAGCCAGTGAGCACGTGCGAGTCGGTTTCCAGCATCGCCGGTCTGACCAGAACGATTAACCCGAGAAGTACGAAGAACAGTGCATGGCCCCAGCTCCGGGCAATGATGTTCACAAGGTTGCCGGCGATGTGCTGCCGCCGGAAAGAGTCGGCGCTCGATTGCAGGTAATCCGAGACAAAAACGTTCCGACGCTGGCGGTGCAGCTTTAGCTCCTTAATGCCTGCGGTTAGCGAGCTGAAATGATTGAACAATGCGTCGCGTTCAAGACGGGCTACTTTGAAATGATTTAACGCCTTCTTAACCGGCAAACGGTAGCTGATTACCCCCAGGGACATGAAGGCCAGCGTGCACAAAAGCATGATTGGTGAAAGATAACCAAGGTATGCCAGACAGCCGACAACTACTGCGCCGTGCATACAGAGAAGCGGTAAGTGGATCAAAGCATTGCCGATGATCGGAATGTCGTCTGTAAGAGCCGCCATCAAGCGCGGCGCGCCGAGGTTCTCGAGAAGGCGTAACGGCGTGGAAAGAATGTTGCGGCAGATCTGCATCCGCAAATTGAAAATCGTCGCGGAAGACAAATATACCAACAGCGCCTCGGAAACGAACCGAGTCAAACAGACCAGAACGCACAGTGCTATGAAGCCGGCAATCCGAATTGAACCTGAGCCGTGACTATTCAGAAAAGAATTAATCAACCCCAGCAGCGTGGCGTTGAATAGCCCGGTGCAAATCCCTGCGAGCACGATTGTAAAAACCATGACTCGTGACCGCGGGATTCCACGTGAGCACCGAAGCAGGAACGAGAGAAGCTTTAGCAACGCTCAAACCTCCGTCTCTTGCGGTTCGGCTGACTGGTTGTATACGTGGCAGACATTAATATGAAACGATGCTCCGTCGCTGATCAGTGATGATTGCGATCTCCATAACTCAACTTTACGTATGCCGGATCGTTCCTGAGGTTACTAAGATCATTTTGCAGAATGATCTTCTCGCCGTCGCGCGCTACTTCACGAAAGTTAGCGAACTTGTACGTCGCATACATCAACCGGTTTCGCCCGTTAGCAATGAACTCGGCTTGCAGTGAGACGTTAGCTGCTTTGGCTGCACGCATGATGTGGTTGAGCATGATCGAACCCACGCCCCGAGAAACGACACGGCAAGACATCAGCAGCAGTTTGAGTATCCACACACCCCGTTGACACTCGATCACGGCCAGCCCGATTTTTCCATACGTCCCAAACTTATCCTTGAGACTGGCGATGAGTACCTTGTGGCTGTCAGACTTCCGCAGATGGTCCAGCTCTTCATAAGAAAATGTGTACCCTGTCGTGTTTAACTGGTTCGTTCTGACGGTCAATTCTTCAGCGCGCTGTAAGTCTCCTTCACCGGCGGCGCTGATCGTAAATTCCATCCCGAGCGTTGCCAAAAACTCTTCCTGCGGGCCGTTAAATTGTTCTTCCGCCCGATTGCGTTCGATCTCATCAAGGTACATGCGCGTCCGCTGCGCCGCGTCTTCGGTAACAAACGGTGGGTTCATTTCCGGCAAACTCAGCAACGAACCCAGATCTTTCGCATCGATACAAAGAATCTCCGGCAAGGAAAACGCGACCTCCTCTCTTTCGAAAGGCTGGTCGTCAATGAAGGCTATCGTGTCGAGTCCGATATTGATCTTGTTTGCGATATTCCTAATAGACTCTGATTTGGGGTTCCAGTTTATCTGCGGATACAAAAAGTATTCGTTCAACCCGAACTGTTGCAGGCGCCGGCTGGCGTCGTCATGATCATTCTTGCTGGCGACGGACTGTAGGATTCCCCTCGCGCTAACGGCCTTGATGATGTCAAGAACGCCGTCCTTCAGGATCAAGCCTCCACTCTCCAGCAAGGTCCCTTCCCACAAAGTATCGTCCAGGTCCCAGACCAGACACTTAACCAGTTTCTTTGTTTGCTGTTGGGCTGTCATTTCTTATCCGTGGCGCGCGCCGAAAAGCATTCTGAATTACTGAAAGACTCTAACTCGTGGGCCAGGCGCACCTGCTCCTGGTAACTGTAGCCCGCTATCAGGATCTGTTGAATCTGATTGCTTCCCTCGATAATCTCCATAATCTTCGCATCGCGAAAAAACCTCTGAACCGGGAACTCAGCGCCGCAGCCGTTTGCGCCGTGAATCTGAACTGCGTCCGAGGCTGCGCCCATCGCGGCGCGGGACGCGAAGTACTTGGCGATAAAAGTTTCCATTACTTCCCTCTCGTCGCCCGCATCTTTCAAACACCCGGCTTGACAGCACAGCAGCCGCGCGGCTTTCAGGTTAACGGTCATCTCAGTCAGCATCTGCTGGATCAGTTGGTGCTCCTTCAGGTATGCGCCGAATTGTCGCCGGCTGTCTGCATACTCCACGGAGGCCCGGACGCATGAGTCAATTATTCCGACGCAACCCCACGCCACGCTGTAGCGACCGAGCCCGAGCGCGGTCGGAATTACCGAAAGCAGCCCGAAGCCTTTTCGCCCGATGAGGTTTTCTTCCGGCACTACGCAGTCGTCGAATTTTACTTCGGCCGCCATTGAAGCCCTTACACCAAGCAGTCCAGCGATTGGTGTCGTTGATAGTCCCGGCCTGTCGCGCTCGACGAGAAACGCGGTCGGCTTGCCTTCGCACGAGGCTAAGACAAGAAACAGATCGGCGATCTGACCGAAGGTGATCCATCTCTTCACGCCGTCCAGCCTGTAGGCGCCTGCGGAACTTGTAGCCGTAGTCTCAACGCTCTTGAGATCGCTGCCCACGTTAGGCTCGCTTACTGCGAAAGCCGCGATGGTTTCGCCGCTCGCCAGTCTCGACAGCCATTTCATTTTGTGGTTTTCGCTGCCCCATTTAAGAATGGCGTGCGCAACCATGTCATGAACCGTGATGAGACTCCGCGTTGACGAGCAGGCGGCGCCCACCTCCTGGTTAAGCAGGCCGTAGGTGATCATGTCCATCCCGGCTCCACCCCACGCTTCGGGCAGTGTGCCGCCAAGAAACTTCCGCGCAGCGATGGTTCGTATCAGCTCGGCAGGCAGTTTCTCCTCTCGATCGAACTCGCCGGCTCGGAGTGCGATCTCTTTCTGCGCGAAGAGTCTGAAAGCCGCCCAGGCTTCCTTTTGCTGCGAAGTCAGTTCAATGTCCATGAAACACCTGATGCACTGTGCGCTCAGCCGCCAACGGTAACGGCCTTCTTCCGTCCGATAAACGCCGTCATAGCCGTGATGGAACTAAAATTTGAGAGCTCGAGGTCTTCGTCCTCAACCTTCAGCTCAAACTCTTTCTCCAGAAAGCCGATGAGTTGCATGGCGAAGAGTGAATTGACGTATCCGGACGCGAAGATGTCATCGTCGTCCTGCAAATTCGTCGTGCGCACGAAGCGCTGGAGAAATTCTCTAATCCTTATTTTTTCGTCCGCCACGTAACGATCATCTCCTTAATCAATCAGTACAGTTTTTTCTTTATTCGTAGGTGTAGAAGCCGCGGCCGCTCTTACGGCCGTATTGCCCTGCGTCTACCATCTTCCGCAGGAGAGGGCAGGGCCGGTATTTGTTGTCGCAGAAACTTTCATACAAAACTTCCAACGACAAGAGGATCGTGTCTAACCCGATCAGGTCGGCTGTCTCCAGTGGTCCCATCTTATGACCGAAGCACTCGCGGAAAATTCTATCCACGTCTTCGACCGGAGCTACTTGTTCATGGACCAGGAAGATCGCTTCGTTCACGGTCAACATCAGAACGCGATTGGAGACGAAACCGGGCGAGTCGTTAACGACTATGCATTCTTTGCCGAGACGAGCCAGCAGCCCTCGCGCGCTCTCGATTGTCTCGTCGCTGGTGTGATACCCGCGAATCACCTCGACCATCCGCTTGGCCGGTACGGGATTCATAAAATGCATGCCGAGTATTCGCGGAGCGCGTCTCGTCACCGAAGCGATGCGAGTGATCGGGATGGCTGACGTATTGGCCGCGAAGATGACTTCGTCACGGCACGCACGGTCCAGCTCTTTGTACACAACCTCCTTGATGGCCCAACTTTCGGTCACGTTCTCGATGATGAAATCCGCGTCGCGAAAGACTCCGGCATCGGTTGAAAAGGTCACGTTCTGAAGCACCTCATCACCTTTCAACTTGTTCGCCGGCGGCTTGAAAAGTGATTGCATACGAGTGCTCTGAATGATGTGTTGGGCAGCTTTCGAAAGGGTCTCATCACTGACATCGACCAAAAGCACGCGTATTCCAGCCTGGGCCAAATCCTGGGCCACCCCGGCGCCCATTACTCCCGCTCCGACCACTCCAACCGTCTCTATTTGCATCTCGCGTCTACTCCGCCTGGCGCCGGCTCAATGACCGGACAATATTTGCTTTAATTCTTCATCACCGAGGTCTTCGAGCTCTCGGAAAGTCCGAGCCACCTCTTCGACCACATCCTCGCCGCCCCACAATTTGGCCAGCACCCGAGCCATACCTTCGATTGTAGGATCCGCAAAAAACGCGCTCAGCGAGAACTCAGTCTGGAAAACATAATTAACCCGCGCTGTAACTTGAACGGCCAAAAGCGAATGACCACCCAGATCGAAGAAACTATCCCGCACACTTATCCTTTCAACATCAAGTAGCCCGGCCCAGATGTCCTCCAAGAGTCCCTCCGTCACGTTGCGGGGCGCGATAAACTCCTCTTTAAAGAGCGCAAGCTCAGACGTAGGTTCAGGCAGCGCCGCGCGGTCGACCTTCTGGTTGCGCGTCAGTGGGATTTCGTCTAGCTGCACAAAGATCGATGGGACCATGTACCGCGGCAGGCGTTGGTGAATGTGTCCGTGCAGATCGTTGACCGTCAACTCGTCACTATCAGGCACAACGTAAGCAACGAGTTGTTTGCCGAGAGGGCCTACCTCACGTGCGACCACCACACACTCACGCACATCCGGATGGCTATTCAGCGCCGATTCGATCTCAGCCAGTTCGATACGAATGCCGCGAATCTTCACCTGGTGGTCGCGACGACCTAAAAACTCTATCTCACCATCAGCGAGGTAGCGGGCCAGGTCGCCCGTCTTGTACATGCGCGCGCCGGTCGCGTTAGCGTGTGGATCAGGGATGAATTTCTCGGCTGTCAGTTCCGGGCGGTTCTGATATCCGCGGGCCAGCGCGACTCCGCTTATGTAGAGATCGCCCGTTACTCCGGCTGGCGCCGGGTTCAAGTCAGCATCGAGGACGTACAACCTCACGTTGGAAATCGGTCTGCCAATAGGCGGAAGCATGGGCCACGTCTCGGGCTCAGACCTTAGCGTGTAAGACGACACGACATGCGCCTCGGTTGGGCCATAATGATTATGGAGAGGAACTTTGAGGCGCTTGAACAACTCAATAACCGGTCGAGTAATCAACAACTGCTCGCCCGTGACGATGATCTCTTTTAGACTCCTCAGGCCGTCGTCATCGACTGCAATGCAGTGATTCGCCATCTGGTCCAGGATCGTTACCGCCAGCATGACTTTATCGATGGAATTTGCAGCGATGAAATTCACCAGTGCGGGAGGATTCATACGCAGCTCTTCCGGCAGCATCACCACTGTCCCACCGGCACACCAGGCGGCAAAAATCTCGTTAAAGCTGACATCAAAACCAAGTGAGGCAAACTGTAGAAATCTCTTTCCTTTATCCAGTTTGGAGACATGCCATTTGAGGATGTTAACCAGGGCCTGATTCGTCATACCGACGCCCTTGGGCCGGCCGGTCGAGCCGGAGGTGTAGAGAACGTAGGCGAGGTTCTCCGGTACGGCCTTCACCTTTTCAGCAGCAGCTTCCGTCTCGTCCCAGCTACCGTCCACGCTGAGCACTGGAACTTCCCACTGGTCCACTAGCGCCCGCTGCCGCTCACTGGTCAATACCAACTTCAGCCCCGCATCCTGCACCATGAACGCCAGGCGCTCCTGTGGGTATTCAGGATCCAACGGCACATATGCCCCACCTGCTTTCAGGATCGCAAGCACCGCCACCATCATTCCCACTGAACGCTCCATGCACACACCTACCAACTGCTCCGGTCCAACGCCCAGGTGGCGCAACCGTCCAGCCAACTGCTCGGCTCTCTTCTCTAACTCTCGATAACTCAGCTCTTCGCCTTCGAACATTACCGCCACTGCTTCCGGCACGCGCGCTGCCTGCTGCTCGAACAACTCGTGCAGACACATTCCTGCTTCCGCATATTCAACTCGCGTATCGTTCCACCCAACCAACAACTGTTGGCGTTCTGCTTCGTTCAGCAGCGGCAACCGCGACACCGATTCTTCAGGCTTCGCGACTACTCCTTCCAGCAGTTTCCGGTAATGCTCCAGCAGTCGCCGAACCGTCTTCTCATCGTAGAGATCAGCGCTGTACTCCATAACTCCCACCAGCCGCCCATTCTCTTCCGTCAGGTTCAGCGTCAGATCGAACTTCGCCGTGCTGTGCTCTGCATTCACCCACTCCGCTTGCAATCCGCTAAGCGCCAACTTCTCTTGCGGCGCGTTCTGTAAGACCATCATCACCTGGAACAGTGGCGTGTGACTCAAACTCCGCTCCGGCTGCAGCTCTTCCACCACTCTCTCGAACGGCACGTCCTGATGCGCATACCCGCCAATCGCTGCCTCTCTC
>Ga0134124_10000278_pt1 | contig 45585 bp, 32 predicted proteins | sample KB304_FD_96880 | JGI IMG/M metagenome (GOLD analysis project Ga0134124, IMG submission 96880) | Terrestrial soil microbial communities without Nitrogen fertilizer from Kellogg Biological Station, Michigan, USA - KB3-0-4 | ecosystem: Environmental > Terrestrial > Soil > Unclassified ...
ACCGAGGCCGCGAGCAAGCCGCCGCCAACAGCGGTCAGCACTCCCTTGGCGATGGTGCCTTTTGCGGATGTCTTCCTCATTTCCTGCGTGCTCGCCGCCTGCGTAGCCGCCTTTCTCGTGTCCTCATGAAGATCTTCATCCGCCTTGAGTCTGTTAAGCCGCTCGACATTTTGTTTTGCTTTGAAGAGGGAATAGCCGCCGCGCAACACATCTACCGCGCCGGTAGCGATCCCCAGGCCGCCGGTCGCGACTTGCGCGGTAGCAGCCACGCCGCTTTGTGCGAGGTTTCCAAAATGATAAGCGGAGGTCGCGGATTGTTGAGCGGCGCTGAGAGTACCGCTGACCGCTTTACCCAAACCTATCCGCTGCTGCGCTCCGATGTTGGCCTTGTCTCTCCATTCACCGTACCCCTTTTTCGCATCGATGAGTGAAGCCGCTGCTCCGGCGCCGCTGCCAACGCCACCCATCCACGAAAGCATTTCTCCAGTTGCTGACACGGTGGGCGACGTGTCGGTGATAACCCCCCACGACTTCGAAAAGAAATCTTCGACGTTCTTTGCTTTTTCCACTCCCGCTATGACGTTCCATTTGTCGGCGATAAATTTGCCCACAGCGGTGCCGGTGCCTCCGATCAGCAGCGCGTAGTTGGCCAGGTCTGTCTTTGTTTCGGCGTTGTAATTAACGTTTCGCTCATCGAGCGGGCTCCGATATTTTGGGTGAGATGGTTTTGCCTCATAGACTCCAACAATCGATTCGGTGGGAGAAAAACGTGCCACTCGTTTGCCGATTGAATAGAGCGGGTTGCCTATGCCCTGGGCGACTCCTCTCAAGAAACCAACTACAAGTCCCAAAGCGGAGCCCACTAATGCGCCGGGGGTCGCCACCAACCCAGCCGCAATTGCTCTCAATATTCCTGGCTTGTCTCCAGCCAGGAACTTGTAGACCGGAGTCGCGACTGCTTTGCCGGTGTCCCACGCCTGCGCAAAAGTATGAAGAACGGGCGCGCCGGCCATCATCGCGAACTTCAACTGTGGAGACATCATCTTCCAGCTTTTGCGATCTTCCATCACCGCGTCGTCGATACTTCGTTGAATGACATCGCTCGGCGCTCGCTGGATGGACAAGCCGTTGCGGCGCGTCGCTCCTCCTGTTTGCTGGACAACGTGAGTCAGCTCGTGAGCGATCAACCTCTGGCCTTCCTTGCTTGCCGGCTTGTATTCGCCCGCTTTGAAGAACAGGTCGCGGCCTGTCGTAAAAGCCCGTGATTGAAGAGAGCGGTTGAGGCTGTCTGACTTGGCGTCGACGTGCACTCGAACGTTGCTGAAGTCAGCGCCGAACGCTTGCTCCATTCGGCCGCGCAGGTCGACGGGAAGCGCCTGTCCGCTGCCGCGCGCCTGGGTGATGCCGCGCTCTATGGTTGGCTCTCTGGTTGGCTCGATGGTTGGCTCGATGCTCGCAAGACCGCCACCCTCGCGTTGGATGAGAACGTCTTCCGAATTCTTCTCCTCCTCTTCGTCCTTAATTTCCTGACGTTGGATCAGCGGCGTGATCGAGGACGCAAGAGGCTTCGCTTGTCTCGCCGCGTCATCTTCATGTTGTGAAGGCATTCGCTGAATGCGAGCAGGCGAAGACTCCGAGGTTTGCATTACAGTTGCGGCGACTCGGTCGGCTTCTCTCTCGTAAGAATCGTTTGCGGAGCCCACCGCAAGCGAGGCCTGAACGATCATCGGTGCAGCGGCGGTTGGCTTGTGAGCGGGTACTTGCCGAGCAAGAACGTGCCGGGCGAGGAGATGCCCGACTGCGCGATTGCCCGCCGTGCGCTGAAGCGCCAGGATGTCGCTTGCCGATAGCTCCGCATCGCTCGAGCCTTGCACGCGAGCAAGTGCGCTGGTTGGATTCACCTGCGCTGATTGATGATGCGACGCGAGCGCGCGGTGTTGAGATTTCCGAACCGGTGCTGAACTCTTATCGCTCGCGTGAATCGCAGTTCTCTTCGGCACGTCGTTGCTCTTTAGGTGATGCCTGTTGTCGGCCAGTGTGCACTTCAGGGACCAGTCATTGGCGATTAGAAAGCTACGGGCTGATCGTCGATGAATCCAGGCTGTTTTGGCCTGCCGCTTCCGACTGAATCTTGATCAGCATGATTTTCGCTGCGTCGAATGCAGGGTCAAGCTCCAGAGTTTGATCGACGCACTCGTTTGCCCGGTCAAGCTGTCGCAAGGCGTAGTGACACATAGCCATATTGTACAGCGTGCTCGGGTCAGGCCCGTAGAGCCGTAACGAATGGTCGAAATACGTCAGGGCGTCAAGATAGTGGTCCATTCCGTACAGAAGCATTGCCATACAGAAAGCTATGTCGCGCTCTTCTCCGATGTGGTAGTAGTTATCCCAAACACGCCGGATACCTCTATACAATTCCTGCCGCACTAATTCGGATGCAGATTCAACCCGGTCGAGCATTGCCGGAAAGGAGTCCAGAAAGATTTTCGGGTCCCAACCGCTGAGTCTCAGCAAAGCTATCAGTTGCTCAAGCGACAGATCTTCGTAATGCTTGTCGATTCCTTTCTTCAACGTGTAGAAATCATCCGGCCCGCCCTGCTCAATAGCTTCCGAGTAAGCCTGTCGCGTTTCGGTGAAGGTGTCCGGCTGACGGCCTAAAAGGAATGCGCAAATATTTATGTGCGAGTGGCGGTGTGAAGTATGCAAGGCCTGCCCCCCGCTATTTTGAAAGTACTGCGCGATGGCGTGATAGTTCACCATCATTGAGAAGCTGCCGTGAACGTTGATCGCAGGCTCATCTCTGCCAGCGAGCGAATCCTCCTTGATGTAGCCCTTGTCTGCCGAGATCAACAGCATCCGCCCCCCGGACATATTGCGTAACCGCCGCGTGCACCGAAGAGCAGCGAAGGGGAACAGAACATAAGTGTCCGCGAGTCGCTGCTGATAATATTCCAGTATTCGATTCAAGTCCGGGTCGTCATAGTATTCGCCTGAAGTCGGATGATTGTCATAAGAGATTTCGATGCGACTGAGGATTTCCGGGTCCTCGAGGTCGGGCTCTTCCCGCGGAGATGAAACCGTGATTAGACTTTCGTAAAGCTGACCGTCCTGGAGATAGAAAACATCCTGGGGAATGCTGTCGAACAAATAGTTGGCGACGACGACAAGCGGGTTCTTGATTTTTCCGGCAGAGAGAATATCGCCTGAGTGGCAAAGCCTTATGTCCTCGCTTTGTTCTGCGTCGAAGAGAGCGAAGTCGAGGGCGCCTTGCTCTACGAATGGTTTTAATGATGGATGGGCCCGCCAATAACCGAGATTTCGTTCGATCGCATCGGTCATGACGTATTTGAAAGGAATATCTTTGATGGTTGAACGAGAAGAGACACTCATGAATTTTTTTAGAAAATGGTAGGCAAGGCGTCCCGAGCCGGAGCCGAGCTCAACGATGTAGACAGGCTCGTTGAGGTCGAGCGGTATCGAATCGTTTCCGCCCGTCACCGCGTAACAATCTCGAAGAAAGCCAAACACCAGTCTTGAATAGGCGCCGGCAATGAACGGATTGCTGGTGATGTATTGAGGAACGGTAGCCTGCTTCCACGCATCGATTCCTCGTTGGTCGAAGAAGCGTCGTTGAAGTCTCCAGATTAGAGATTGCGAAAGGCGCCGGTTTTGCTCCAGGCAGACGCTTGTATCTCTTGATGTTTGAAGCTTGCGCATTCTTCGCATCACCTGGTGAATGAGTGCCTTACCGAGAGGCGCATGGGAAGTCTGTCCAATGCCGGCCTCAACAAACGAGCGCTCGGACTTGATGGTTAAACCTTATTCCACGCTTCAGGTGTAACCTCCAACTGCTTTAGATACTTCTTCAGGATACCTTCATCCTGAGTGACGTTGTCTCCGTGGCCGCCTATTCCCAGGCTCGTAGTCCTACTCGTGGCCGGGTTTAAATAGATGTCGTGGTTTTGCTTGTCCTTCCCGCTGGATATACAGCCAAGGCTTATTAACTTCTTTGCGAACTCCCCTCTCTTCATTGGACTGATTTCAAACTTTTCTTCGGCCTCGGCCTTCTTTTCTTCGGGCTCCTGGACGTTAAGGGGAATGCCCATTTCGTCGGCAATAGTTTTGGCAGCTACCAATATCGCAGATTTGTCATGAGACCAACCTTTATCGCTCATTACATCCCGAAGGATTTTGTAATTAAGTAAGTTCGATTCGGCATCCCTGGAATCGTACCTTAGACCTTTTATCTCATTTCCATTAATCATGCGCTTCAACTCGTTCTTCTCCTTTAGGCTTAGTAACTGCACAACGTGGCCAACAGCCGTTGTTCGGAGCTTAACGAGCGCCGGAGAATTCGGTCTTCGCGTCTGTGTTGCCGTCGTATGCGGCCTTGCAGATTCGTGCCGCCGCACAACATTACCAGTTTGCTGTACCACGTGAGCTAATTCATGAGCGATCACTTCCTGCCCTGCATGGCTGGCCGGATCATATTCGCCACGCTTGAAAAACAAATCCTGTCCGGTCGTGAAGGCGCGGGAACGCAGCGCCCGGTTGAGATTGTCGGCATTAGCATCTGCTTTTACTCTGACGGCGCTGAAGTCTGCGCCGAATGATTGCTCCATGCGATTGCGCAGGTCATGAGGAAGCGGTTGCCCGCCTCCGCGCGCGCTCTCGATGGAAAGCTCAACTGCCGGCTCGACGCTTGTCCTGCGGCCATCGACGCGACGGACATGAGTTCCTTCCTCATTTTCCTCCCGGGATTCCTGATGCCGGGTCATCGGCGTGATGGCTGAGGCAAGCGGCTTCCTTTGAACCATCTCCTCATCTTCCTCTGGCTGGCGCTGAATGTGAGGAGCAGATGCCGCTGATGTTTGCATTACAGTCGCGGCGACGCGGTCCGCTTCGCGCTCGTACGGGTCGTCCGATGCGCCCACGGCGAGCTTTGCCTGAATGCTCAAATGGCTCTGCTGATGATGCTGCAATCCTTGAGCAAGAATATGCTGGACAGCGCGATTCCCTGCCGTGCGCTGAAGCGCAAGGATATCGGCGGCCGCAAGCATGTCTGTCGGAGCGTTCGCCGCCTTCGACAGTGCATCGGCGGCATTGACTCGCGGTGATTGATGGCTCAAGGCGCGAGTGCCGCGCTGCCGCTTGCGTGCGGAGGCGGAATCTCTGTCGCAATCATAAGTGGCCGTCTTTTTAGCCATGACTACTCCTTTCATTGAAACGGCGAGCCGGGTGTGGCAACAACCCGCCTTCATCGGTCCCCCATGGAAAGGCGTGAAAGGAACACACCAGTTTGACTTTAGACACCTTCACGCCGAAGGCTCGCCGCCCGACGCAGCGCTTTCGCTTTTCTCCTGATCGTTGGAGTCGTTGAGCATTTCCTGTATCACCTGGATCGCGCCGCTTATGCGCAGCATCGTTTCGCCCACGTGACTGGTTTCGGCTTCAAGCTCGCGTAAGCGCGCCTGCCCGGTCTCGTATTCTTTCTTTAGTTCCTCGAGTCGCTTTTTCAGTTGTTCTTGCATGAGTTAATTCCTTTCGGGAAAATCGCGGGCAGTGGGGTCTTTACTGTGTTGGTCGCTCATAATCGCTCTGCCCCTCAGCGTCCTCGGCGTCCTCTGCGGTAAAATCCCAGCATTGATTAAGAAAACCGCAGAGGACGCCGAGGACGCTGAGGACTTCCTTGGCAGCCAACACGCTAATACACCACTACCAAATCACGGGCTTCCTTTCTATTCTCCAAGAGCATTTGTACTAAGAATCGGTCCGGTCGTGGGGACCGTTGAGACGAGGTTCCTTCGCACCTCTTCCTGGAGCGCGCGGATGGTCTCCTGCAATCGAGCGATAGTCTTTTGTTGTTCCTTCGCCACTCGTGTCAATACGGGAATGACCTCAAACGGGGAAACACTTTTTCTATCTTCACTGGCCAGGTTGTCGGGCATCTCCTCGGCGATGAATCCCAGGTTCTGCCGAAACGCTTTCTGGCCTTTGTAATCGTACCTGATAGGGTTTAAGGCTTCGAGTGTGGTCATTGCTTCTTCTACGGAGATGTCGGATATGTTCTCCTTGAGCTCGCGAGAGCAGGCCATTTCAAGGGTGAACTGCTCCCAGGTTTGTCTCGTGGGATTCTGCCTCATCGTGGCCCTGTCATCGTTTGCGGTTACGTACGAACCGTGCCATGTCTTAAATGCTATCCAGCCTCCACACGAAATCCGACCTGCAATAGCCGCGTCACCCTCGCCGGATATCGAGAATACCTGGGTCCCCTTATAATTATCCGCTCTAAAAGGTGAGGCGGGCCGCACAACATACACAGGTATTGGTGCTGCGTTGTAAGGAAACGAGGGGCTTGTCGTTAGATTGGTATCAGAGACCACGCTTACCACTCTCCTTACGCCGGCCATCTCTACGGTGTCACCGGGCGCTACTGCGTTGGCGATTTTTACGCTAGGGGAACTATAGATTTCCCCTTTGCTGGACTCACCGAAGGTCCAGAAATTGCCGAGTTGAACCAACCTTTCGTCGCCTCTAACCATCAGTTTAGCCTGAGGGTCCGAGGTGCCGATTCCGACGCTGCCGTTACTGCCTCTGACGAATAGTTCTTTTCCGGAACGACCTATCAATACGTTTGATCTCTCCGCGGAGTCCCTGTTCAGATACAGATTCTTTTCGTTCGTCATTGCATTTATGTTCCAGCCCTGACTCCAGCCGACAATCTCCAGTTGTCCCATGCCGGTTTCTACGAATCTATAATTCACAAAATCAGTCGCCGACTTTGCGATCTTGAGTTTGGATGACCCAGGATCGCTTGTTCCAATGCCGACTCCGTTCTCATCAATAACCATGCGTTTTCTGCTGGTGACGTCGGCGGCGTTCAAATCCGCGGCGCCAGGTTCCAGGGTGACAAAACAAAGTTGTCCTTTTATGGTGTTGTAGATCAACGAAGCCCCGTTGTTCGTCGTTCCATCGCCATCCCGATGCCACTTGTTGGTCGCTTTTATTACATTCAGTCCAAGATAGGACGTCCCATAATCCGCATCGTAGAGGTTCTGATCGGTGCCCTTGGGGCTTGGGTTGATGCAAATTCTGGAATAGCCGTCGCCCACCTGTAGCTTATCGTAGGGACTCGTCGTCCCGATGCCGAGTTTGCCGCTCACATAAGTTATGTCGGCGTAGAGGGCCACCCTTCTGGCTGAGGCGTCGGTGATGCCGCCGACATGCAGCCATTTTGTCGCTAATGTTCCTTCAACACTGTTCGACATCCCGATCCAGTTATCCGGATACCAATCACCTTTTTCATCCATGAACTTCAAGATTCCCGATCTGATTGCAACACTACCCCTGACCTCCAGCGGGTTCTGTGGATCAGTGAGCCCGATACCGACACTGCCCTCCTGGTTGATAACTAATCGGTCCGCGTTACCCTGCTCGTCGCGAATTCTCAGCTTGTGAATCTCTTTCGTTTTTGCAGCATCACTAGTCGCATCAACCTTATCGCCTGTGCGCAAGGTCCATTGCCGGAAGTTACCGGTGTCGCCTCTCCCGGCAACGCACAGTCTCGCATCGACTACGTTGTCCGTGTCACCGACTTGCAGGGTAAAACCCGGTTTGGAAGTCCCTATGCCGACCTTGCCGCTGCCTGAAGCGAGAAGAAGGTGCGCATCAGGGTATTCGTTTTTGATCTTGAAGTTTTTCTCATTAGCACTTTCGTATCCCATCCAGGCTTTCCGCCCGCCGGCGAACCCGAGGGGAAAGAACTGCATATAGACGTGATCCGTTCCCTCGAGGTTTAACACCGCCGCATTGCCTCTCGCTACGTCAGGAAACTTGAGGTGAAGCCGGGCTTGAGGGTCAGTCGTTCCGATGCCGACGTTGCCGGTAGGCCCAATCGTCATTCGCTCGCTCGCCCCGATCATCACGCGCAACGAGCCGTCCTTGCTCAAAGGGCGCAGCTCGAGACTGTTGCCGCTTACGCGCACGCTGCTCGCGTTCCTGCGCACGCTCGGGTCGGGTTGGCCCTGCGTCAGCACCGCCAACACGACGTCGTTGTCCGCCTTGGCGCTCTTCCACGAGAACTTTGCGATATCAATCACGCGAAGATATTTTCCCGTCATCTGAGGGTAGACGTCGCGCAATTCTTCGGCAGATTCAACGACAAGGTAACTGCCGTCAGCGGCGGAACCGGCAGCCTGAATCGCGCCGCCGGTCCACCTTATTTCCTTTCCGGTTGCATCGATGGCCACCCCCTCTGTAACCGACACCACGGTTTTGTCGATACTGACATCGAGTCCTCGAACGACTCCCCAGGTGTGCAATTCCAGATTGTGATTGTGGCGCATCTGCCGGTGATAGTACTGGTCGTCTTTGAAATCCTGATCGACCAGCATCATTCCCTGGAAGTAATTGACGCGTTTTTCTTGAGCCATCGCGGGTCCTTTCCTATTCGAAACTGTGGAGCGTACGAGAGAATTCGCTAGTCCTGTATGGGCGGTCCTCCGTGGCCGCCCCTCCTTCGAGGAAGCTCTTTCGCACTAAGGGGCGGCCACGGAGGACCGCCCATACAGGAGTGCCCTTAATCGCCATCGAAACATTGTTACAAGCAACTAGTCTCTTCTTCCAATCTCATTTGGATCCATTCCGAGTTCCAAGCAGCGTATCAAAGCCGATGCGGCTGCGTGCTTCGGAATCGACATTGCCGGCCGCGCGCCCCTCGCTCGAGAACTTCGGCAGCTTCAGACTGGGAAAAACCGGAACCAGGTAGAACATCGTGTGAGCGGGCTTTTCAATGTCGATCAAGGCGGAAGCAATCGACAGCTTCCGTCCTATCTCGGGCGAGGTTTTGTCCGCCTTGCCCTCGGTGTCCACGAAGGAGAGCAGGACACCAAAGGCGTGTTCGGGCTTGCCGTCTCCGACCCAGTTTTTGAAGCCATCGTCGACATTCCAATCCTTGTTGTCCTTGTTGTCCAGGTCGTCGCCTTCGAGGATCGTCGGCTCGGCTCCGGTGAAGAGCCGGAGAAGGCTTCTCATGCTTTCCGGCGTACCGCGTGTTTTGTACAGGCTGATGACCTTCGTCATGAAATCGCGCTGAAGCCCAACGCTCAGGTCGGCTCGCATTCCGAAGGCCATCCAGCCGGCGAGCCACGGCAGGAATTCTTCGGGCGCGTCCTTCGGACTAAAGTACCGCGCGATGTCGGCGACGATGGCTTCAAGGCTACGGAGACGCTGATTACCTGAACCGACAAGAACAGTCTCAAACGCCGACAGGTAATCGGCGAGGAATTCGTCCTCGTGAAATATCGACGGCAGATATTTCATCATCTCCCGGGGCGTTTTGGGGTTGCTCGACATTATTCCTCTTGACCGGTTTGCCTCGATCGCGGGTTGGGCGCCGGCCTGGTTGTAAACTCGCTCTGGTTTACGCGGAAGTCCACCAGCTCGAATGGCTCCAGCTTTACGAAGGCATACGTTTCTTCATTTGCCAGTCCGGTTCGCGGATCGATGAGCTGTATCGGCTTTGCTCCGCTTTCTACGAACTCGACGCCGTTCAAACCCGCAAGCCGTTCGATGATCTCCGATAGATAAACATCCCGGCCAAACGGCCATCCTTTTCCGTCGCGCCCGCCGATGAGTGGATGGAAAAACCGGCTCAGTTCCTCTTTGGCGGCTTTGATCACATCCGGTTCGAGCGCGTCATACTTGCGGTGGAGTGTAATATCTTTCACCGCGATTTTCTTGTAGAGCGTGAAAGCGTTCCTCTCATCCGACGGCCCGGCTACATTTACTCTGGTTGTAAGCAGCCTGCGATTGTTCAGCTCTTTCTTGATTCTACTGAGAACAGATCGATCGCTCGTGTCGGGCGGGAGGACCGGGACCGATTGAACGGCTACTTGAAACGCGCTTGGGTCATCTTGCATTGTGGGCGGTTTGGCTGCGGAAATGCGGACCCAGAACATGGATTTCCTGTCGAGCCCTGATGTTTGCCAATTCGCCGGCGGCTCGAATAGCACGAGCCCGCTCGAGGCCCAGTTTGAAGTCAAATCCGAAAGCTTGTGATCGGCTTCAGTAAGAGGCGCCCATCGCACGGTGTCCGCGGAGTTCGCGGTTAGATCGCCGCCGCCCGTCGAGTATTCAAACTTCAGCTCGTAGTCCGAGACCGTCGCGTTGAGGCTGAACTTGATGGCGTCGAATTTCGATTCTCTCCCAACGTAGAGATACTTGTGCTCCGCCGATACAAGTTGGAAAGCGATATTGTCCGGTGTCCTCAGATCGCTGGTGTGATCGTAGTAGGCTTCGTTGCGTCGAAGCAAAACGGCTGAGCGTGAAACGGGAATTACAAATACGCTGATGAAATCGACGGCCCGCTTATCGCTGCGTTTATCTTTCAAAGTGGTTGTGAAGACCCGCGCGACCTCCCTGGGAAAATTCTGCAGGACCAGTTCGCTGAAGTCCTCGCAGGTGATGGCCCGGTATGGCTTGCGAAGCTCGGTCACCACCTTGCTGATCTCGTCGGTCAAGGCGGCGCGATCGCGATAGTCTTCGGGATTTCTCGGGCGGGCGTCGATCAGGGTCAGGAACGCAATCACGTTTTCTGCGGTTATGCGGTTAAGCCTGTAGACGAGCATCTCGGTCAGATAAGCGAATAGCTCGACGAGGGTGATGCCCGGGTCAGACGGATTATGGTTAGTCCAATTCGGGGCGAGGGCCGGAATAATCGACAGCGCTTCGTCTACCAGGTCGGCGTATCTTCGATCGTCGAGATTTGGCAATGTTATCGGCATATCAAATTGTCCGATACGGTCCGACAAACTTCAGTTTGTCGTCTTCGTGACCCTCGGCCGTCTTAACCGCTAATGTCGACAAACTTCAGTTTGTCGGACATCAAGCCTGTAACCTGCACGTCACTTCGTGGCTGCCCGAGGCGATCAGGTTTCGCTCGGAATCCACGTCTCCAGTCATGTTCATTACCAGACTGGTTATGTGATCCACGCCCGGTATCGCTTCGATCAAATAGTAGAGATCCGAGAGGTGAGGTTTTCGCCCGAAATCCCATCCTTCGCCCTCAAATCCACCGACAAGAGGATGCAGGAACCTGGAGATCCTTTCCGGCACATCCTGTTTCAACCCGTCGGCGGCCTCCAAAGACATTGGCGCAATATCAACTATGACGCTGACCTCCACGTATTCAGGCTGCTCCACCGTGAGTTGAACCAGCGGTGGGTTCCGCTGTTCGATAAATTCCTGCACTCTCTTCTTCATCTCCAGGCTCGGAATCGGTTTGGCGTCCGCCGAACGCGGCACGACCAGGAGAGCGACCTTGCCCACGTCTTTCTCGTCATAGAAGCGAATGCAGCGCGCGCGTGCTACTTCCGGAGAGGCCAGCATCGCCAGGTCTTCGTAGTCTTCATAGGTCACTGCGCGGCCGCTGTGCCGAATCGTGCGGGGCATTCGGTCAATGAGCGATTCATAGCTCTCCGCTTCGGCTCCACCTGAGGCCGCAATATGGTTGGTGACGCCCTGGACATACGGCACGGTGGTTCGAAGCTCCGAGATCGAGCCCGCAGGCTTATTGCCTTGAACGCCACCGCCCGTTTTATAGCTCACCATTCGTATGTTGCCGCTGGCCGTCGGAGGAATCATCCCCCTTTTGCCGTCGCCGAATTGAATTCTGCCTGCCAGGTGATCCAGCACATAATGACGGTCGCGCGGTCCTGAGCCGTAAAAGTCGGGCGCCTCTGCCCACCGCACCCAGATTTCAACCGGCCGGCCCGCTTCATCTACCAGGACTGAGATTGCATCCTCGCCGGAATTCTTCTTGATTGCATCCTGCTCGGTCGCGGAGGGCGCTTCGAGCTCGCGCACATCAAGCCGCTGTCCTTCGAGCACGGGCGAGAGCGCAGTTCGGAATATCTGATTCTTGCTGCCATCGCTCGAGCCCAGGACCTCCTTTTCGATTCGAGTTGCGTGCCTCGCCATGACCGTGTTGAGCAGCAGCGCCGAGATCTGCGGATCGCTGGTGTACTTTCCGCTTCTGAGAACCGCGCGCACCCAGTAGAGCGGCAAGCCGAACTCAGACCGCCGCACGAAGTCTCCCGGAGGCAGAATCGCCAGCAGCCCCGGCCGGGTGAAATCAGCCGTCGAGTCGAGAGATGCGAGACTGGTCCATCCCGCCTCGCCCGGCCCAGTCGAGTATTGCCATTCGACCTCAGCGGGATCGTCCGATTCCTTCTCGCCGATTGCCGAGACGTAAAGGCTTATGCTGCTGTTTGGAAAAGCATTCATTCCCGATGGCGCCTCGAACCCCAGATAAACCGCGGGCCTGTTTGCAAGCGCCCAGTCGTCACCTTTGACGGGAGCGACGTTCTTGTTGGCTCTCTTTGCGATCCACGACAAACCATTGTTGCTGACAACATCGCCCGCGAGATAACTGGCCGTCGAGTTCCACGCAGCTTCCAATTTCAATTGCGACCAGGTGTTCCCTTCAACAGGAGCGACGTTCTTGTTGGCTACATTTGCAATCCATGACGAGCCATCCTTGCTGACGGCATCATCGATAACATAGGCGGACGTTGCGCTCCACGCCCCTCTCCACGTCGATTGCAATGATCTGAACGGAGTGAAAGGCCCTTCGCCGATCCTTTCGTAAGCGAAGTCGTTATATGCAACAACGGCCTCCGCCGGCTTGGCGGTCAGAGTGGTCACGTAGCTGATCTTTGTCGACGCGATCCGCGGAGCCGCGGCAGCGATTGATTTGTAGGAATACTTATCGTCCGCCGTTTTCTCAACTTTTAGCTCTGCTCCCGGCCCATAACTGGTCGCAGTCTCCAGGCGCGCGCGCACCCAGTATCCGGCGACTCCGTTGACGCTGTTGGTGACGGCGTTTGCGGGGAAGGGAAATGTAACCGAGTTAGAGCTCGTTAAATTGCTCGTGTTATCCGCAAGGCCCGCAATCGCTGTCCATCCGGAGCCATTCCAGAACTCCCAGTTTACCTTTGCGTTTGGCGGTTTACCGTCGGGCGGCTTTTGTCCTTCGAGGCTCAACGTCAAGACCAGGGTGACGTTGCAGTCAGCCTCGGCAAAGTCTTCATCAAGCTTCAGGTAGAGTGCATCGCCGGGCGTAGGGCTTTCGGTGAAAGGGTAAAAGGCCCGGTTCACATCAACCGGAAAACTGTTCGTGAAAGCGTTCTCGATTGCCTTGTCTTCGCGCTTGAATGTCGCGTCAAAAGTAATCGCGCTTACGACGGGCGGTTTCTTGTCACGGCTGATCGGGTCGATCAGCCGGCAGCGCAGCCAGCGCTTCTGCGCGCCGCCGATGACCATTGCCGGCGACGGAGTAATCTCCTTAAGATCGATGTCAGCGTTGTTGGTTATCGGCGTCCGCTTTTTTTCTACCCACTTTTGACCTCCCTCATCCCAGCCGTCCCAAGCGACGTTAATACTCTCTTGTCCGGGTACTGCGAACTTGATTTTGAGGAGTTGTCTGCCGCCCGGATGACCGAAGATGCCGTCGTGCGAGAAGTAGAGAATGTGTTCGATCGGATCGGCGGCTTGAAACACCTTCTGCCCGGTTCCGCTTTCGCCGGATTGAGGAAGCAACAGGCTATGATTCGCGTAGCGGTCGCCGTTGGGATCGCGAGTGAAGCAGGCCGCCAGGTTCGCCGGCGAAATAACAAGCTCGCGCTCTGTTTCAAATACCGCGGGTTCCTTCTCGCCCTTCATCGCTATGGCGGCCACCTGCGTACCCTCGCGAACTACCGCGCCACCCGTCGCGGATTCGGCAAGGGAAAAGGTTAGCGGCACGCGCGCGGATCTCGGAGGCATCAGTGAGGCTCCCAACAAGTCCAAAAATGCCAGGAAGTTTTTCTCGGGAACGCGATTGAGCCGGTCTGTAATCAGTTCCGCAAACCGGGCAAAGATGCTGATCAAAGCGCCGCTCGTGCCCGCCGCCGGCTGAAACGCCGTCGGGGTCGCGTCATTTGACCCGGGCCATTTCTTCTGCTTCAACATTTCCACTACCTGCCTGGAGAAGTCAGGCGCGGTGCGCGGGTCTATTTTTGGAGTGCGCTGCTTCACTAAACCGAGCCCCTTTCCAGGTAGAATGGATAGACGAGGTTGAACATATTGTCGGTCGCGCGGACCTGGTAATCGATGTTGATCATCAGTACCTCACCGTCTGCGCCGTTCTCGACACGGACTTCGAGCACGTCAATCCGCGGCTCAAAGAAGAGCAGTGCATTTCTCACTTCCTCCTCGATCCGCCCGGCTGACGAGGCCGAGTTGGTTTCGAAGACGAGATCGTAAATTCCGCAGCCGAAATCCGGGCGCATAACGCGCTCGCCTTTTGACGTTCCCAGGATCAACCAGATCGACTGGCGAACGCTCTCTTCGTATTCGGCGACGCGTAACTCGCCCGGTTTCGCGTTGTCGCGCTCGCCCACCGCGACAACGTCAAGCGGGAAAGACCATCCGACTCCAAGAAACGGTTTGGACATAGCGTTCGTTACCCGATAAAGACTGTGCCTATCGCGATGACCTTTCCGGCAGGCAAGTCAGCCGGGTCGTTGCACGTCGTAGCGGTGTCGCCATTTCGCGCGGCCTGCTTGCCGTTGATCAGCACGGTAGGGCTTCCGATCTGAATCGTCGCCTTGTTAGAGGGCGGCTTCTGAAAAGAAAGACCCGGCGCCATCGGGATGTGAGACGGCGTATTGCTGGCCGTGCTTCCAAGGACGGCCGCCGGAAGGCCCATGATTTTCACATCGCTGCTGAGTCCGCCGTCGAGCAGACCCATAAACGGATGCGGCAGCGGAGTTGGAACCTGGCTCGGGCCTGCCTGAACCATCACGATGTGTGTGTCGACGGCGACGACTTTGTCACCTTGTTTGGCAGCGGGTTGTCCCATAACTAAAAGGCACACTCTCCTTTTCCAGGTAGTGTCCGACAAGCTGTCAGCTTGTTGCAGTGGGGGCATAGTGTGTTGCTCGCAACTTCTGGTGTTCCTCGGCGTCCTCAGCGTCCTCTGCGGTTGATTCCCCAGCACCGAGCCAGGATAAACCGCTGAGGACGCAGAGGACGCCGAGGACAGCTTGCCGGCAACGCACTAATGCACCACTACCCAGCTTGTCGGACACGGTAGTTCAGTTGATATTCACGGTTGCCCCTTTCACGTTCATCGCCCCCGAAGCCTTCACATCCATTCCGGCTCCGGATTCTATCTTTGTTTCGGCGGATGACTTGAGCTGAATGTTCTGCGCCTCGAGCTTGATCGCGCCATCCGGCGCCGAGATCGTCACATCCTTCGCCGAGGTGATGGTGATGGAATTCTTGGCGGTATCAATCGAGATGCTGTTCTTACCGGTTTTGTCGATGATCTCGATTTTTTCTTTGCCGTCCTCGTCGACCAGACGAACGGTGTGACCGCTTCGCGACTTGATGAGGCGAATATCATTCTTGCCGTTGGCACTTGCCAGAGGCGGCTTGTCCTTGCCGTTCCACAGCGAGCCGATGACATAAGGGAATCTCACGTCACCCTGCTCGAACGCGACAAGCACTTCGGAATCGACGTCCGGCATGAAATAAAAGCCCATCTCCTTGCCGGTCATCGGCGACGCGACGCGAGCCCAGTAGCCTTCGGCATCTTCGCCGAGCCACGGATACTTGAGCTTGACGCGGCCTATCTTCGCCGGGTCGTCCGTGTTCGTCACGAGCGCGACCACCACGCCATAAATCCTGTTTGATTGATCGCGCTCGCCAAGCGTATCGAGCAGCGCGCTGCTCATGCTCATAAGGCATTTCTCCTCGCATTGAAGCTCGTCGTATAACCGCTCTCATAGTCGTAGCGATGTGTGGCGCCGGTCACATAATATCGCCCGCTGAACCACGTGCTCACTCCGGTAATCTCGATGACTTTGCCGGGCAACAGCTCGGCGCAGCCAATTGACGTCCCGGTGGCTTCAATCAGATCAAGGGACATTTCATTTAGCCTGGCCTGGGCTAGGCCGTCCGCCTCACTCTGCGTCATAACCGGGTGATCGCTTATGGTTGTGATCGCGTCGGATGAGCCGAACGTCGATGCGAGCAACTTCGAAGCGCTCTTTGCTCCGCCCATAGCCGAGGCTTCATCGCCGGCCCTTGCGGTGCCTTTCAATTCTGCGCTCTTCTCGGCATCCCAACCTCGAACGATCACGCCGCTCACCTGCCGGGCCAGCGACAGGTTTGGGTTAAAGTCCAACAGGCCTGCGTCCAGGCTTAGCTGCAGAATCGCGCTGGCATTATTTGAGACGGGCTCGAAGACCATCCTCTTGCCCACGAAAAGAAACTGATAGTTGATCTCTTCGGCGAGCTTCAGCAGGAAAGCCAGATCGCTCTGTCCTTTTTGCTCGACGTATTCGTGAGTGTCGGCGCTGGCGGTTATCTGTGGGGTGAGCCCCGCGTCGTTTGCAATGCTCCGGGCGATGTCGCTGTACTTCACCTTGCTGAACGCTCTTCGCTTTGCGCCTCTGCTCAATCGGTGCAGGAGATCATAAGCGCGCAGAGTCATCCGCGGCGGCTCGGAGGGAGAAAATGAGGCGTCGATTCCGACTGTCTCCCCAAAGAACACCGGAGCCAGATGATTTCCGTAGCCCATTTTTACTTCGACGGTCTTTCCCGGCGCGAACGTTTTATCTTCCATCCACTTGAAATCCTGATTCTTCCCGTAGCCCCCCATCCCGAGCATGAACATGCCAGGCTTGCCCACCGCCAGATCAACCGAAACAGATGATCCGAGCGTCAGGAGCGAGCGGTCGAGCTTCTGCCCGCCGAAGACCATTTCACAGATAGCGAGGTCCGATTCGCTTTTCGCTTCTTTTTTTCCGGCGTATGGATACACGAGTTGCCTCACTCGACTTCTGGTATTCTCAACGACCTGCCTACTTCCAGACTGCGGGGATCATCGATGTTGTTGGCTTCAGCGATTGCGCGCCACCCGCCCGGATCGCCGTACACGTCGGCTGCGATACTATCCAGGCTATCTCCTCGCCTGACCACTCGCGTTGTAAAGTCGGGGTCCGTCTCACGCAGATCTTTTTCGGAGTCTTTGCCCCAGCCCAGGAACTCCGTGAACGAGACGGTCACATTAGCGCGAAGCGGCGTGCCGCTGCTGTCGAAGAACGTGAACTCCTGCTGCAAGCTGCTGACTACGCCGGTAAAAGGAAAATCGGAGTTGGCAAATCGGCTGCTGCCCCAGAAGATGCGACAAACCGGAGGACGCATGCTGTTGCGGCTGATCCGCGTCAGGTCGACGAGCTTGTTGGTTTGTTCGCGAACATCACGGCTTGCTCCAGGGCGCCCGCCGCCGCCAAAAATGCCGATGCCTCGCGCGCTGGACGAAGATTCGGTCACGTCGAAAAACAGTTGCAGGTTGAGAGTGCGGCTTCCGCCCCCGACGAAACTCAGAAGCGGCGCGTTCAACTCTTTGCGCCGATGCGATTGGTATTCATTACTCTTGCTGATCGAGTAAGAGGTTGGATTGAACAACGCAACTACTTCGCTCAGATTTCGATCCTGCGGAACGATCCTCAGTTTCTCTAGCGCCATTTCGTGACACCTCTTCTTTCGCGCTCGAGCTTGAGGTCAAGCGTGATGGCGCGCATGACTCGCTCGGAAATGCTGCGAATCACTCGCGGACTGATATCCTCGACCTGAAGCTCACGGCCCTGCGCCTGATAGCTCGACGGCGAATCTGTTTGCGCGTCTCGTTTCGCGGACGGAACGAATTCAACTGGACTTGATATGGCGCCTTTCGATGACTCCAACGGCGGAGTCTCTTGTGTCCCTGAACCATTTGCTCGTGAGGCAGCCTCGTGTTCGCGCAAGACGAGGTCCGACCTGGCTGTAGTAACTGATTCGCCGGGAATTTCGGATGCTACGGCCGCTCGCGAAACACCACGCGGCGTTTTCACGCTGCCGGGGAGCGACGGCGCCGGCGATGCAACGTCAGTCTCGCGATCGCCTTGTCGCAAAACCAACTCCGGCTTTTCGGCATTAGACGATTCATCGCGAATCTCGAACGCCTCGGTCCGGCTCCGAATGCTCGAAGCGCTCGAAGCTTGGGAGCGGCTGCCGTCTTGCGCTATCGCGTCATCGAAGCGCATTCGCGGCCTCGCGCCTGGTTCTGGCGATGGAACCCGCTCAGTCCGTGGCCGCACGATGGTTGGCGTGACCAGTGGAAGCGAACCTGGTGTCGCGGCCGGTCGTGAAATCTGGGGAGCATCGGATTCAGGCAACCTGGGCGGCGGCAGCCGGCTCATTCGAAACGTACCTTCAGATGAAACCCGCTCGGTCTGTGGCCGCGCGATGGTCGGCGTGACCAGTGGAAGCGAACGCAACTTCGACGAAGCACTAGCATCCTCTCGCTGATTTTTCACTGCGTCACCCGCGGGCCGCTCTTGCGCTCTGGATCCGCCAGGCGTCTCGCGTTGGACAATTGATGAGGTCGCGCCTGACGAGGTCGCGCCTGATGATTCCGCGTCTGATGATTCCGCGTCTGATGAGGTCGGCCCGCCGCGCTCATTAGCGGTGACTGGCGTAACAGGCGGGCCATCAAGCGCCCGGGCGCTTGTGGCGCTCGTTACATTTGCCGTCCCCTCTTCGTTGACCATATTTCTGAAAGGCATCTGTTGGGTGACTTGCTCGGAACGCGTGCTAACCCAGTCTCCTTTGGCGTCTTTCATTGGCGTGGAGGCCGGCCGTGAAATCTGAGGAGCATCGGATTCAAGCAACCTGGGCGGCGGTCGCCGGCTTATTCGAAACGTACCTTCAGATGAAGAGGAAGGCTTGACTATCGGGTTGGTGGATCGCTCAGCGAGAAGATCTGCGAGACCGGAAGGCCGACGATCTTTCCAGGTTTCCTGCTGGATTTGCTGCTGCGACTCCCGCTGCGACGATTGTGACGTATTAGACCGAGCCTCAGCTCCGGGCAATGAGTCAGGTGACAAACCAGCGGATAGGAAAGTTTGAATTGTATTCGAGATGTTCAACTGCGCGCCTCGCCGGTGGATGGCGAAAGGACGTTCACCATACGCACCGGCGTCTTCAACTCCGTAGCGTCTGCTCAGATGATCGAGGAGCGCGGTACACCTGCCGAGCCAGCGAACGATGCGAAGGTACTTCTCCTCCGCCCAGCGCACGTCGATCATCCCAAGCGGCTCGGTGGCCCGCCTCCGCAGTCGCTCGCTGAGAGCGGACTCAAAGGAGTCGCTCTCGTCCACGCTCAAATGGTTTGGTGTGTCGCTCATAACTCGACGATCAGAAGAACCCCGCTGCTTTGAGTCCAACGCCTGCGATGCTTGCCAGCGCGGGGCGGCTCAAACCTTCGTGCGCGAGCTCGATGCTTTCGAAAGCGATATCGTTTGACCCGGCGCGCAGATCCGGCCCGACCCACTTGGTTGGAAAGGCATTCTTGAAATTCCACCAGACTACCGGGAGGCGCATTTCGTTGAGCAGATAAATGGTCCCGTTCAGCCGAATGACATTGCCCCTGGCAACCTGCTGGTGCCACAGCCACAGGGCGTCCAGCGGGGTGAGACCATGTTTGAGGACCAGCGCAGGGTAACGGGTCCGTCCGGCGAAGCGATGCACGTAGTGATTTAAGCCACCTTCAGCGTATTCCTGAGTCTCTGTCTCGGCTTGAAGCCCGCTCACTTCGGAAAAGCCGCCGGAGAGGATTCCCTGAATCTCCACAAAGAAATTGAAAGCAAAGTAAGGATCAAATCGAATTCCCGTAGCATTGCTCAATACCGCTAATGCGGCGTTGGCTCCAAGAGCGGGCATAAGACAAACTCCTTTGAAAGATGTCCGACAAACTTCAGTTTGTCGCGGTTTCGTAGTTTGACGACCAGGTCGAACGACAAACTGAAGTTCGTCGGACCTTAGTTTGCCGGACTACATTTCTTTCGCCTGATCGTTGAGTCGCCTGTTGATCCTGGCAATTTCCGCCACCCACTTTTGACGCTCCAGATGCTCCATTTCGAGTATCTGGTCGTGCGGCCAGTGAAGGTGGTATGCGATATACGCTACCTCTTCATAGAGCCGCTCTATGGGGTAGCGCCAGACCCCCCCAGGCTGTTCATCTCCATTTCGAATAGCTGCTCGCAATGCGGGCACTGAACTCTCACCAGATCGCTGCCATACTCGTTTATCCGCCGATAGAATTCCTGGAGGTACAGCAAGTCTCCGGAGAATAGCGCTTCCATCGTCTTTGGGTTGATCGGCTCCACGGAGCCCAGCCTGGTCACGACGCGCGACAGCAATATGATCAGCAGGTAAGCCGGGTTGCTCTGCACGCGCGGGTCCTTGAGCGGAGCGATCTCGTCAAAGGCGGTCGCCAGGCGCATCACGCCTTCTCGATGAAGATTGCCCTCGCTGTCGATGAAGCCCCTGGGCAAAGTGAATGGGAATTCCGTTTGCAGCATGACGCTCCTGGTCTTAGTGAGTCATCGATTTAGCTTTGCGGCCTTTGCGGTCCTTTGCGAGCTTTGCGCAAGGTAGCTCTTCTTCGCACGGTATCTCTTCTTATCGAACAGATACCTTGCGCAAAGCTCGCAAAGGACCGCAAAGCTCGCAAAGGCTTAGTGTCTTCGCTTGCGAGCCATCCCCGCGATCAAGCCTTCACTAACTCCTCGTGAGTTATCTCGAGCGATTCGATGGCGACTGAATTGCCGGTGGAGTTTAGAGCGGGACCGGTCCACTTCGAGGGCCAACCGCCCAGGAAATTCCAACGAATCTTTTCGTCGCCCTTGTCGTCGCGCAGGATGATCGAGCCGTTCTTGCGCACCGCGGCGCCGGCTACAACCGTAGCTCGCCACTTCCACAACTCGTCCGAATCGGTTATCCCGCGCTTTAGCGTGATGGCTGTAAACTTGTTCAGGCCCGGAAGCTTTCGCGCGTGATTCGGATCAGTGCCTTCTCGATAGTCTATCGGGTCGGTGCTCGAATCGAGGCCGCCGACTTCCTGAAAGCCCGCCTGCGTTATTCCGTCTATCTCCACCAGAAAATTGAAACCGCGATACGGATCCACTCTTTCTCCTGTAGCCATAAAGCTCTCCTTCCAGATTTATCTGACTGTCCTTACGGCTGGGTCGCCTGCGCGAATCAGCGAGGCTCCACAGCGGTGTGATGAACAATACGAACCACTACGAACTCGGACGGCGTGCTGGGAGCGAGGCCGATCTCGGTAATCGTCTGCCCCGCCTCCAGCGCGTCAGGCGGATTCGTTTCGCGGTCGCACTTTATGTAAAACGCCTCGTCGGCGGTTTGTCCCGCGAGCGCTCCAGCCCTCCATAACTCACTGAGATATGAGTTCAGCTCACGCGTGATTCGAACCCAGAGCTGAGGCATGTCGGGCTCGAAATTCGCCCATCCCATGTTCAAATCAATCCAGCGTTGGAGAGTGAGGAACAGCCTGCGGATGTTTATGTAGCGCCAGCTCGGATCGTGGCTGAGCGTGCGCGCCCCCCACACTCGAATCCCTCGGCCGGGAAATGCCCTGACGCAGTTGATGCCCTGTGAGTTGAGCGGACCCTGCATCGAATTGTCTACAACCACTTCGAGGTCGAGCGCTCCTTTCACCTCTTCATTGGCCGGCGCTTTGAACACTCCGACTCTCGCGTCGCTTCGCGCAAATACTCCCGCGATGTGGCCCGATGGCGGAATCATCGTGCCCTCGTAGGTCTTGATCCAGGGGTAATAGAGCGCTCCGTTGATCGGCTCCGAAAGACCGGCCGTTATGGTGTCGCGTTGGCCAGTCACCGCCGCCGCGTCCTGTCCCGGCAGCGCATCGAGGATCGCCATGCGGCCGCCATTCGTTGCGCAATGCTGAAGGATGTCCCTCTGTAGATTCATCGCAATGGTGTAGACCTGTTGCTCTTCGTTCGAGAACCGCAATGTCGCATCCGGGACGGCGACCAGATCCAGGTCTGTCAGAGACGCAAGCGAATCCAGGGCAGCCTTCAATGCGTCTGCTCTTGCTTTCGCATCCATGGGTTTCTTCAGCTCGACCGCGACCACGTAACAGAGAGGACCTTCGTTGAGAAAGAACCCTGTCACCGCATCCGCAAGATAGCCCTCCGGAAACGCCTTGAAATTAGACTCGAATTCGCCTTTTCGATGCAGCGCGATTGGTTTTGAAAAGGCCGCGCCCTCCGTGGCTCTCTGGTCCTCATCGAGCTTTGAGACAAATCCAACGAAACCTGGCACACCGGTCCGCAACCTGGACGCGAGCTGTAGAAAGACCTCGTCCTTGTAGACACCCGGCGCCTGGTCGACGAATTCCATGCGATTCCCCCGATCGAGTTCGAGATCGAAGCCAAGTTGAACGAATAAACTCGTTAATACGAATGCCGCGAATTCATTCGCGCGGAACGAATAAATTCGTCCCTAACATATTCACAAATTCATTCGCGCGCGATGCCCCGACGGATTATGAGACTGTGTGAAAAAGGCCATGCTCGTAGTTCGGCCGTCAGGCGGAAGTTCGCAATTCAGCGTCGATGCAAGCTGCAAACTTCCGCTTGAAAGCCGAACTACGAACCTTTCGCACAGTCTCTTACGCGCCGGGTCCGGCCCACTGGCTCAATCGGAAAATAACGAACTCAGCCGGGCGGACAATCGCAACGCCGACTTCAGTCACCACCATGCCCAGATCGCGCTGCGCCGCGGAATTGGTATCGGCGTCACATTTAACGTAGAACGCTTCCTGGGCGGTGTTCCCAAACAGGGCCCCCGAACGCCATACACCTGTCAGAAAAGCCGTGACGTTGCGGGTGATGCTTTGCCACAGCGCAGGAGTGTTTGGCTCGAAGACCACCCACTGCGTCCCGTTATCGATGGACTCGCGCAGAAAGTTGAAGAAGCGCCGGGTGCTGATGTACTTCCATTCGGTGTTGGCGTCGCCGCCAAGAGTGCGCGCGCCAAAGACTTTTATTGTCCCGTCAAAAGCGCGAATAGCGTTTATGCCTGAAGGGTTCAGCCCGTCCTGGTCAGCCTTGCTCAACCTGCGTTCGACGTCGAGCGCCCCACGGATCACCTCGTTCGCGGGCGCCTTATGCACGCCGCGTGTTGCATCCACTCGCGCGTAGATGCCCGCGATATGCCCGCTGGGCGGTTGTGAAACTTTCTGTCCGCTTACCGGGTCCAGCACCTTTATCCACGGAAAGTAGAGCGCGCCATAGTTGCTGTTTTTCGCGGCCCCGGTTCCTGTGCTTCTGATAGCGCCGAGGTCGCCCAAGGAAGCGGGACTCTGCGCTCCGTCAAGCACGGCAACACGGTCCTGTGTGCCTTCACAGTGATCGAGGAGCGCGTCCTGTTGGGCCTTGGCGGTCGCGCCTGGAATGGCGACAATCGCGATTTCATCGATCGCCTTGAACTTCCCGAGCGCGGCCGCAGGGTTCGTAATATCGGTTTCGGCCACGCCTATCACCCAGCAGCGGGTGCCGCCGTTATTGAAGAAGCCGTAGACCGCCTGGGCGAGCCTCGCATTCCCGGCCTGGATGTCGCCAAAGTTGTTCTTGAACTCCTCCCAACTTGTGATGAGCACCGGCTCTCCGGCTGGCGCCACCGTGTAATAATCATTTGGCTCGACAGTAGTACCATCCGCTTTCTTTCCGGTCTTGCCCGGTTTCAAAGGCATCTTTACGTTGTCAGACGTATCTGCTGCTGCGACAACCGGGGTATCCGCCGCCGGCGGTGGAGCTACCGGAGTCTCCGCTGCCTCAGTGGCAGTGGCGGCTTTCTTTGTTGAAGTCCCTTTCGGAGGAGGAGGCGGATTGTTGCTGCTGCCTCCGCTGCTGCTTGTTTCGGTGGACGCTCTTTTGACCACTCCGATAAAACCCGCGGTGCTCGTTCCGACTCCCGCTATGGGCCGAGCCGCGGAAGGCACCTCCTCGACATAGACTCCTGGTGATAGATACTGTGGCATACGCGTTCCTCCTTTCCCTCGATAGGGAAGCCCCGTTAGGGAAGTTTAGCGGTGTCTTAATTTGGAAAAGTAGCACAGGCTTCAGCCTGTAAGATTCCCAAATCGCACTATTATCTGGAACAGGCCGAAGCCTGTGCTACCTCCAAATTAAGACACCGCCGGAAGTTTGATTACTCTTCCAGCCGTACGTCAAAGGACTCGGCGCTTGCCGAGACATCGACGATCACATCTTTCGACTTCAGTTTTGATCCTTTCCATCCCGGCCTCACGCGCAATGTGTGTTTCCCTTTGGAAACCAGACCGAGCGCGTAGCTTCCGTCTACATCGGTGGTCGCTCGCATGTCGAGCCCTTCGATGGTCACGACCGCATCTTTGACCGGCGTTCCATCCGGGCCGGTGACGGTTCCAAATAACTTGAACAGGTTTTTGATTTCCGTTGAGCTTAGGGTCCCGGGTGTAATGCCTTTCTCATCAGCCGAGGTCCTCGCTCCAATGTCGAATGACCGCCCGGTGACCAACGGCTCCGCCCGCGGTTCCTGCGGCTCGTAGATCGGAAGCGAGATCGTAATCGTCACCACGAATGAGGGGCGTAACTTTCCTCCTATTGCGGACCAGAAATCGGCCGGGTCCTTAACCCCCTCCATCTGCGTAATCATCATCGGCAGCGGCGGGTCCTGGTTCCGGAGCGGACTGTCGTTCGGAAAAAACTTGATTGGAATCGTCGGGTAGGACGACAAGACCTGAATCGTCTGGCTCAACAGCAGTTGCTCCTCCAGCGGCGAGTCTTCCTTCTCGCTCTGCGGCCACGCGGTAACCAGGTATGAGCAGCTTACGCGAAGCGGTGGGCGTCTGGTTATGGCTTTTCCGTTACGACGCTCGATCAGCGGCTGATTGTTTCGCATGTCGGTGTTCTCGCGAACATCGTAGAGGAACAGGTTGACGGTTGACGCTCCGGGCTTGAACTGTTCGGTCGGGCGGTCGAACCTCACTGCCGCATCGAAAAGCTCTTTGCAGGTCGTCTCGATTGCGCGATCGTCGAGGATTGATCTCAATGTCCTGCTCACGTCATCAATCATAGTCAAGCCAACTCGTCTAAGGGTTCAGAGTTCAAGGTTCAGAGTTCAGAGTTTGGCCTTTAGGCTGCCCACAATTCGTCAATTGCGCGGCGGCAGAGCAGGCTGAAGCCTGAACTCTGAACCTTGAAGCCTGAACTCTGAACCTTGAACCTTGAACCTTGAACCTTGAACTCTGAACCTTGAAGCCTGAACTCTGAACCTTGAACTCTGAACTCTAAACCTTGAACCTTGAACCTTGAACTCTGAACCTTGAACTCTGAACTCTAAACCCGACTTCCGCCTTGCGTTGATACACTCTGGGGCGCCTGCTCCTCGCTCCATTTCCGTCCGATCTTCTGAAACTCTCTCCGCCCACCCTTGATCAGATGGGACATCCGAATCACTCCGCCGTCGCCGGCCGCAAAGAATGCCGCCGCGAGGGCTATGTTCTTGATGTTTCCGCCCGGAAGCCGTATTCCGCGAGCAAGCCAGCCAAGATCAACGTCGTCGCCAAGTGGAGCTTCTGTCGGGAATGTTACTTGCCAAATGAGCTTGCGGTGGTGCTCGTCCGGGAACGGGAACTCGACGATGAATCGCATTCGCCGTGTAAACGCGTCATCCATGTTCTGCTGCAGATTTGTGGCAAGGATCGCGATGCCGTCGTACTCCTCCATCTTTTGAAGGAGGTAGCCGACTTCGATATTCGCATAGCGGTCGTGCGCGTCTTTGACTTCCGATCGCTTGCCGAACAATGCGTCCGCTTCGTCGAAGAACAGAATCGAGTTGCTGGACTGCGCTTCGTCGAAAATCTGGTGGAGCTTCTTTTCTGTCTCTCCGATGTATTTGCTGACGACTTGCGAGAGATCGATCTTGTAGAGGTCGAGATTCAACCCGTTGGCCACCACCTCCGCAGCCATGGTCTTACCCGTCCCCGGCGGTCCGGTGAAAAGCGCGGTCAGGCCCCTGCCCAGCGAGAGCTTTCCATCAAAGCCCCACTCGCCGTACACCCTTTGGCGATGCCGGCTCTCGTTGCAGATCTCGGTCAGTTGGGCCAATTGATCCGGCGGCAGCACGATGTCCTCCCACCTGAATCTTGGTTTGATTTTCCGCGCCAGCTCCCCCAGCTTCGGAGCGGTTTGAGCGCGGCAGGCGGCGTACAAATCCTCCATTGTTACTCTTACAACATCGGGCGAGCGCCAACGCGCAAGGCTCGAGGCGGCTTCGAAGGCGTCTCGAATCTGGCCCGGCGTGAGCCTGAACTTACCGGCGAGCGCCTCTGTATCTAAACCATCTTCGAGTGAACCTCTCCCTGCGAAATCATCGCCGTGAGAATTATCGATGTGCGTCTGCCATAGGCGCTTTCGGGTTTTCGCATCGGGCGCGGTGAAATCGACCCGAATCAGGTTTGCCTCGCTCAGTAACATCTGAGGCCAGGAATGGCGGCCGATCAGAAAAGTCAGCGGTGAGAACGTTCGTATCGCCTCACACAGCGACTTCAACTCCGAGGTTGGCGCGTCGTGATCGGCGAGCAAGGGGTCGATATTCTCCAGGCAAAGCGCGGCGCCGTTTAGCGCCGCCTCTCGACCGAGTAGCCATATCAGGTCAGCAAACGAAGTCCCGGCTGATACCATTCTGCTCACATCGCCGACAAGCAGCGGGAGGGAGAGATCTCGGCAGACGGCCCTTGCCATTGCACGTTTGCCGGCGCCATACGGCCCGCTGAAACTAAAGACGACGCTCTGCGCTAGTCTTACCGCGCTGGATTTCACTTTGAAAAATTCGACCAGCCGTTGCCGGGTGTCTTCGCTTACGATTGCCGGCTCGCTTTCCGAAGGCTGGGAAGCAAGGCGAGCAGCGGGATCGAGTCGGGCGTCGATCTCCCGGGAGCCAAGCAGAAAGCTCGCGATCCGGTCATCAAGTTTTAGCGATCGCGAAATCAGCGGCGACCCTTGATCCGGAGATCTGTCATTCACCTGCAGCAGGCGATACTTCAGAAGCGGAGCTTGCGAATCGAACGCAGAACGTGCCGCAACTTTCTCTTCCGTCGTTTTGCACAGCAAGCCGAGCAACAGATCGACGCCCGGACTTTTCTGAGTTACATCATCCTGGAGATAGCCATAAACCTTCTCATATTTCCGGTCGATTTCCGCAGCGAGGCAGAAGAGCAAACACTCCTCATCAAAACGCGTGAGACCAAAGAGTTGAGAAAGACGGCCGAGCAATATGTCGGCGCCATTCGTCAGCGCTGCCGCACGGCAATGCGCAATGCGGGCCTCGACGCTTGTCAGGGCCTCGGCCAATATCCGCGCTTGGGCGTCGTTTGCGGTGGCTGGACTTTCATCGCTGACTGGACTGGCGGGTCCCGCTACCAGTTGAAGGATCTCTTCTTCCAGGAGCACTAAGCCTTTGAACTGTTCGAGAGGATTTGCGTCGTGACTGCTTTGCTTCTCGAGCAGTCTCAGATGGATGAGCAAATCAATTCGTCTGAGCTCATCAAGCAGATACGCGAGGTTGTCGACGTAATGTCGTCCATCGTCGGGTTGCGGGGCCATGCGGGTCATAGTCGAACAAACTTTCTGATGCAGCGCACAGAGCGCCGCTCAAGCTTTTTTACAGATCGCTTGCCGCTCACAGACCTCAGAGAAAGCCTGCGAGCACAGAGCGGTCCGAAAGAAAAAGGCCGGTTCCGTGAATCGGATTGCGGAAGTTCAAATGTTCGAGTGATCTAGATGCCCAAGTGTAACGGGAGAAAGATAACACAGACTTTGACTGGCCAAAAGGGCGCCCGCAAAATTGTTTGGAGATTTAAGCCCACGTAGTGGGTGACGGCATGTAGCCCAGGGCTACACGCTATCGCCCACTGCGTGGGCTCTGGAGTTCGGAGATTCTGTTACGTGGGTTACGCCAGCTCGCAAGGACTTACGTTCCAGCCTCCCACGTGTTCATGTACTCGATCATCTCCGGAGTGAGCCGGTCGATGTTGATTCCCATCGCCGCGAGTTTGAGCGAAGCGATTTCATTGTCGACTTCTTCAGGCAGAAGGTGCAAACCCGGCGCGAGCTTTCCTTCGTTCTTCACGAGATACTCGCAAGACAGGGCTTGATTGGCGAAGCTCATATCCATCACGGACGCCGGGTGACCCTCGGCAGCCGCTAAATTGATCAGGCGTCCTTCGCCGAGAACCATAACCCGATTGCCTGAACCCTTCAGCCTGTACTGCTCGACGAACGGCCGCAGTTGCTCTTTTTCTTCGCTGATTTCTGAGAGCGCAACCAGGTTCAACTCGACGTCGAAGTGACCCGAATTCGCGACAAGCGCTCCGTCGCGCATTTTTTCAAAGTGATTCCGGTCGATGACGTGCCGATTTCCGGTGACCGTAATAAATATGTCGCCAATCGACGCGGCTTCTTCCATCGTCATCACGCGCATCCCATCCATTACCGCTTCGATGGCGCGAATCGGATTGATCTCGCATACGATTACGTTGGCGCCCATTCCACGCCCTCGCATCGCGACTCCCTTGCCGCACCAGCCGTAGCCGACTACGACGATGGTTCGACCCGCGAGCAAAATATTGGTCGCGCGAATTACGCCGTCCAGCGTCGATTGGCCCGTCCCGTAGCGGTTGTCAAAGAAGTGTTTGGTCTGGGCGTCGTTCACCGCGATGGTAGGCCAGGTCATGCGCCCGCTTTTCTCGAGTGCGCGAAGGCGTACCAGTCCGGTCGTCGTTTCTTCAGTCGTGCCGATAATCTTCTTGATAAGCTCAGGCCGTTCCTTGACCATCGTCGCGACCACGTCGGACCCGTCGTCGATGATCAGATCAGGCTCGAGGTCGAGCGCCAATCGCACGTGGCGATTGTAAGTCTCCGGCGTCTCGCCCTTGATCGCAAAGACCGGAATCCCGTACTCGACAACAAGCGCCGCCGCCACGTCGTCCTGAGTCGACAACGGATTCGAAGCAATCAGGACCGCGTCAACGCCAGCCGCTTTCAGAGTGCGAGCGAGGTTGGCCGTCTCGGTCGTGATGTGGCAACAGGCGACCATTTTCTTCCCGGCAAGCGGGCGCTCGCTTTCAAAGCGTTCTCGAATCAAGCGGAGCACGGGCATCTCGCGTTCGGCCCATTCAATACGCGTTCGTCCGGCCTTGGCGAGCGCCAAATCTTTTACGTCATAGTTCGGTATTTGAGAACTGGTGGTCATCGATTATCTCCATAAGCTTGTAGGGGCGGCCCTCCGTGGCCGCCCCTGATTGGTACTGGTACTTGCAAACGATTCTGGCGTCGTTATGATCCGGGGCGGGCACGGAGCGCCTCCCCTACAATGCACCCTACAAACCCGCGGCGCGGCGAAGCGCATCTGCTTTGTCGGTTCGCTCCCACGTGAACTCCGGCTCGTTCCGGCCGAAGTGTCCATAAGCCGCTGTCTTCTTGAATATCGGCCGCCGCAGATTCAAGCTCTCGATTATCCCCGCGGGAGTGAGCTTGAAGTGTTCGCGCACCAGGCCCGACAGCTTCTCTTCATCGACCTGGCCAGTGCCTCGAGTGTCGACCAATACCGAGACGGGATCGGCTATTCCGATCGCGTAAGCCAACTGGACTTCGCAGCGATCCGCGAGCCCGGCGGCTACGATGTTCTTCGCAATGTAACGCGCCATGTAGGAAGCCGAGCGATCGACTTTCGTCGGGTCCTTGCCCGAAAAAGCGCCGCCGCCGTGAGCGCCCGCGCCGCCGTACGTGTCGACGATTATCTTGCGGCCCGTCAGCCCGGTGTCGCCCTGCGGTCCGCCAATCACAAAACGTCCCGTTGGATTGATGTGAAAGCTTGTGCCGCCGTCCATCATCTCTCCGGGCACTACCGAGCGAATGACGTGATTGATGACGTCTTCGTGTATCTGATCGTTGGCTACTGATTCGGAGTGTTGGGTGGAAACGACGACGGTGTTGACGCGAACAGGCTTGTGATCCGCGTACTCGACGGTCACTTGAGACTTGCCGTCCGGCCTCAGATAGTCGAGCAGCCCTTCCTTGCGAACGTCTGAGAGCCGGCGCGTGATCTTGTGCGCGAGCATGATCGGCATGGGCATAAGCTCGGGAGTTTCGTTGCAGGCGTAGCCGAACATCATTCCCTGATCCCCGGCTCCGCCGTGATCGACGCCCATCGCGATGTCTCCCGATTGTGTGTCTATTGCGGTGATGACGCCACAGGTCTCGCAGTCGAACCCGTACTTGGCCCGGGTGTAGCCGATCTCGCGAATGGTCTCGCGGACGATCTTCGGGAAGTCGACCCATACCGAAGTCGTGATCTCGCCGGCGACGACCACCAATCCGGTGGTAAGCAAAGTCTCGCAAGCCACGCGGCCCTGTGGATCGTCCCGCATGACTGCGTCGAGCACGCCGTCTGAGATTTGATCGGCGATCTTGTCGGGATGTCCTTCTGTAACGGATTCGGACGTAAACAAGCGTTTATTACTGGTACCCACTAATTATTGCCTCCATCGGTGATTTCCCACGGCGGGTTGTACTGCAGCGGACTCGGCCCCCGCATTAAACGCAGGAATCTAGCAGACGACATGAACGGTAGTCAAGGAAGCGCAAGCAGAGGTACTGGGGTATTAGCGTGTTGGTCCTTCACAATCGCGTTGCTGCTCTGCGTCCTCGGCGTCCTCTGCGGTTTTCTTCATCAGTGGTGAGGATTAACCGCAGAGTACGCGGAGGACGCAGAGATAATGCCTTGTCACCAACACGCTAATACCCCACTACCCAAGCAGACGGGTGTGCGTCAGATTTTCGCGCATACCCACCTCTTCACAAGGTGGGTATGAACTGCGGCATGCACACGGCCTCAAAGATTAAATGCTCTCACCAGAAACGCGGCCATCTGGGCTCGCGACACTGAATCGTTCGGACAGTACAACAAATGATCGGGCGTGCATCCCAGCGTGATGTTCAACACCGCTAATCGGTCGATAAAGTTGTAGAAGACATTTGCCGGCGGCACGTCGGTGAATCGCTGGCTGGGCGGGATCGGCGGATCGAACTCTCCCAGGCCTCTCAGGAGGAACGCCGACATTTGTTCCCTCTTAACCGGATCGGAGGGACAATACATCGAATGATCCGGGGTGCATCCCAGAGTAATCTGGAGCACTGCCAATCGATCGATGAAGTTGTAGAAGATGTTTTGAGGCGGCACGTCGTTGAAGCGCTGACTGGGAGGCGCCGGCGGATTGAACTCGCCCCTCGCGCGCATGATGAATGCCGCCATTTGCTCGCGCGTCACCGCATCATTCGGGCAGTAATTACCATCACCGCATCCCAATGTGATCCCCCTTGCCGAGAGCTTGCCGATGTCGGTATAGAATGGATCTGTCGTCGGTACGTCTACGAAATCGATTCCCTGGTAGACGGTGAACACATGGTCCGCGATGGTGATCGTCCCGTTTCGAATTGTCTGGCCGGGGTTGCCGAGGACTGAGTATTGAACCGTTCCGTTGCCGCTGCCCGAGCTGCCGGATGTAATGTCTATCCATCCGACGTTGCTGGTTGCCGTCCACGCGCAGCCCGCGGCAACCGTTACGTTGAAGGTCCCGGCGCCGCCGTTGCCAGGGAATGACTGTGAGGGCGGAGAGATTGAATAACTACAGGGGCCGGTCAGTGAAACGCACTGCGAGAACTCTGACGTGTTATTAGCAGGATCGGTTGCGGTGCTCGTAATCGCCGCGCCGTTGCTGATCGCCACATTGAAGCCCGCTGAAAACCCGCCAGTCACATTGCCGCTGCCATCGGTCATCACATTCATTGAACCGATAAAGCTCTTGCCTTCGCCGTACCCGGAACTCCCGCAAGCGGGGCTTGAAAAGAACTCCAATCTAAACGTCGCGTTCGGATAGCTGTTGAACGTTCCCTGGATCGCTATGCTGCCTCCGTTGTTGGTTGCGGAGCTTAACACCGGAAAGTTCTGACGGTTGTTAGCGCCGGTGTCTGCGTCTCCGGGATCATTAGCGGTCACTCCGGCGGGCGCGAGATCGATTCCCAAACTGACATTTGAATAAATGGAATTCCCGCTGATCAAATTGCCCGTGCCTGATGAGACCACAATTCCATTCCCGCCGTTGAAAGCGATCGTGTTGCCCGCATTGCCCTGACCGCCGATGGTGTTGTTGGAAGCGGTATCGAGCTTCACGCCATCACTTCTGTTTGGTAACGGCGCATCACCTGTGGCAGTAAGACCTATCAGATTGCCCTGCACAAGATTCCCGGTAAGAGTTGCCGAAGTGCTGCCGCCTATTTGTACGCCCACCGTGTTTCCCGAGATGACATTGCCGGCTCCGGAGGCTGTTCCTCCGATCACGTTATTCGAGACGAAAGCGATGATCCCAAAGGGCGAATTGCCCAGAGCGACTCTTCCAGTCACATCGGTTCCGATATAGTTCCCCTGCACCGTGGTCATTTCCCCGCCGCCATCATTAAAGCCCAACGTGATATTGCCCCACCCGCCATTGCCGGAAATGATATTGCGCGCCGCAGGAGTCGTCCCGCCAATAAGCGCGTGATCGCTGGCATCGGCGCCGCCGGCAGTATTACCAAGCGCGACCGTTCCGGTTATGTCCGTTCCGATGAAATTGCCTTGAAGGCGGCTTTGCGCACCTCTAAGGGAGACACCGAGGCCGTTGCCCGATATGACATTGCGTGCGCCTGGTACGGTTCCACCGATAAGAGCGTCACCGGCCGCATCGATTCCAGTGTCATTGCCAATGGCTGAGGTGCCGGTTGCGTTTGTGCCAATCAGATTTCCCTGAATTACGGTGCCTGTCAAACCGGAACTGATACCTCGGTGGTTTCCGGAAATGAGGTTGCCCGCGCCCGGCGTCGTCCCTCCAACGGTATTATTTGAGCCTGAAGAAAAGCCCCCGATGACAATGCCGTTGCTCCCATTGGGTATCGCGGCGGTGCCACTCGCATTAGTGCCTATGAAATTCCCCTGGACCTGATTTCCCGAACCGCCCAGCGAAATTCCGTCAGACCCATTTCCGGAAAATACATTGCGAGCCGCCGAGGATGTGCCGCCGATCAAATTGTTTGAGGAATTGAAGAGGATAATACCGGTGTTATTGTTATGTCGCACAGTTCCCGTCGGATCGAGGCCGATATAGTTTCCCTGAATAACGTTGCCGTTGCCGCCGTTGACGAAAATCCCCCAACCAAACCCGCCGATAACGAAGCCGCGAATCGTGCTGTTGCCGGCGCTGATTCGGAAGCCCGCGGCATTGGAATCTATCTGTGCCGCACTCAATTCAACCACGGGCGCTCCTGCAAAGCCCGGTTGAGTGGTGGCATCGATCACGACCGGATCTGTGATTTCCGGCAGTGGGACCAGGAGATTGATGGAGTGAACTCCCGAACCGGGAATATTGAAGACAATCCTGTCCGTGCCAACAGTGTCGTTCGCATCCATAATGGCTTGCCGAAGCGATCCGGCGCCGTGATCGTTTGCGTTGGTCACGACGAAGTTTTGCCGCGTCGCTGCGAAGTTGGCAGTCTGATCCGTGCTCAGGTTGTTGAAGGCCTGGCTTACCGGTGTGAATGTGAACCCCAACAGGGAAGGGGTCACGGTGTAGTTGCCACCTCCGGCGAGAGTGAATGAAAAGAGCCCGTTGCTATCGGTTGTGTCAGCGCCCTGTTGTGAACCGCTCAGCGTTACCGTAACTCCGCTCAACGCAGCGCCATTATTAGTTACGTGTCCGCTGATGGTGTAAAAGGGCGCGCCCGTCGGTGTAGCTACAAAGTCAACAACTTGATTGCTGTGGAGATTCGTGAAGCTCTGCGATGCCGGCGTCATGGTGAAGTGGGGCTTCGCTGCGCTGACTGTAAAGTTCCCGCCCTCGCGGAGGCGTGAGAATTGGTAAGAACCATCACCCTCAGTCTCAACCGAGCGTAACGAAGCGCCATCGCTCAAAGTAACGGCTGCGCCGCTTACCGGAGCATTGCTTCCATCCAGCACATGACCGCTGATGATGTAGGACATCATCAGCTTCGAGATGAAGGCGTCCATAAAACCGCGATTGAACGGCTGATAGGACTCAGAAGTGACAGGGAAATCGGGCGCGCGACTCGCTCCGGCGACGTATGCATTCCCTGACGAATCCAACGCGATGGCGTAACCCTCGTCGTCGGGGTTGCCTGAACCGTGAAGATCTCCGCTACCTCCAAGAAGAGTTGAATAGATCAGGGCCGTGCCTGACGGGCTGAGTTTGGCGACGAAGGCGTCGTCATCAATCGGATATACGTCCACTCCCGCGTAGACTTTTGACGGCGTCATCGGATTGATTATCAAGCACGAAACGAAGGGAGACCTCAGCCCATCATTTGCGAGTGTCCAATTGTTACCGCTATCGATGCTCTTAAAGACACCTCCATTCAACCCACCGGCAATAGTATAAAGCGTAGTTGGAGTCACTGGATCGATGATGACGGGACCAGTCAAGCTTTGATTGAGAGAGGTCCAGGTGGTCCCGGCGTTAATGCTCTTCAATATTCCCTGGCTTGTACCGGCGTAGATCGTCGAAGGTGTCGCGGGATCTATCGCCAAACCTGAAACGGCGGTACTGAACATCGACTGCCAGTTGATCCCACCGTCTGTCGATTTGTAAATGGCTCCGTTAGAAAACGTACCGCCCGCGTAGACTGTCTTGGTGTTCGTTGGTTCTATAGCAATCGCGACGATGAAGGAAAGCGTCTGGCTAGCCTGGATCGTCCAGTTGGCGCCTCCATCAGTGCTCTTGAAGATGCCGTTGCCATATACTCCGGCATAAAGTGTGGAGGGCGTTACGGGATCAATAGCCAGTGCCAACACCGACTGATTGGTCAGCCCTGTGTTCGCAGCGCTCCAGGTGCTTCCTCCATTGGTGCTCTTGTAGACGCCCGAGCTATTGCCGAAATCACTGAACGGGGCCGCCATATATAGTGTCGACGGCGTTGTAGGATTGACTACCAGCGAACCGACGCTTGGCCGCACGAGCCCGTTGCCGCTCGGATTCCAGCTTTGCCCGCCGTTTGTGCTCTTAAAAACATTGCTTCGTGTTCCCGCATAAATCGTCGAAGGTTGAGTCGGGTCCAGCGCGAGAGCTGTCACGGTGGCACCCTTCAATCCGTAGTTGTCATTGTTCCAGGTGCCGGCGCCATCTGCGCTTTGATAGAATGGGCTCTTCGTATTTAGCGCTCCGGGTCCGGCCGGGAAGTCCGCTGCATTCGTGAAACCGCACACGTAGGCGCTGCCCGCCGAGTCGACGGCAATACCACGCCCAACGTCGTTGCCTGTTCCGCCGAGTAAGGTTGAGTAAATTAATCCGGAGCCCGCACCGTTTAGCTTGGTTATGAAGGCTTCACCGTTCCCGTTCGTAGACTGAATTGGATTCACCAACGGAAAGCTGTTTGAAGAAGTCTGTCCTGTGACGTATGCATTCCCGGACGCATCCACAGCGATAGCGTAGCCGGTATCAAGGCTTTCTCCACCGAGATAAGTGGAATACCCGAGCGACCCGTTGCTGTTGAATTTCGTCACGAACGCGTCGCCGTTGAACGTATCTCCGATCGCAGGCTGAAACGCGTTGAGAGTTGGAAAATTGGTTGAGCTGGTGGTTCCCGTTACGTAAGCATTGCCTGAAGTGTCAACGGCGACACCGTAGGGCGTATCGCTTCCGTCGCCGCCTAAGTATGTTGAGTAGACGATGGACGGTCCCGCCAGATGGATTTTTGTTACAAACCCATCCCCAAATGTATCCGAGGCGTTTAGAGTGGATTTGATGGCATTCACCGCCGGAAAGTTTGTCGAGGTAGTCTGTCCGGTGACTATTACATTGCCGCTGCCATCCAGCGCGATCCCGTAGCCGATTTCGCTGCTGCTTCCACCAAGATAGGTTGAGAACAATAGCCCCGTACCTGATGCGTTCAGCTCAGAAACAAATGAATCATTATCGGAGAGTCCGGCGCTTCCGCTGCCAGCGTACAGGATCGCCGAATTTGTTGGATCAACCGCCAGCGAGATAGTGATGCCTCGCCAAAGCCCAACATTTGCCAGTCCCCAACTGCTTCCTCCGTTTGTAGTCTTGATAACCCCAGCGCCCGCGGTGGCGGCATAAATTGTCTGAGAATTCGTCCGGTCCGCAATTAACGCTTTTATCTCATAGTTCGGTACTCCTGTATTAACCGGCGCCCATGTGCTTCCACCGTTAGTGCTCTTATTGATGCTGCCGTAGCTGCCTGAATACCCCGAGCCCGCATACACCACCGATGGATTCAACGGATCAATTGCGAGAGCATTCACGTTGCTGGCAAATGTACCGACCATTCCCGAATTGATCGCCATCCAACTGCCGCCGCTGTTGGTTGTCTTGAAAGCGCCGCTACCAAAGGTTCCGGCATAAACGATAGCCGAATTTGTAGGATCAATTGCGAGCGCGCGCACGTTAGGCGTCCCTGTAATTCCCTCGAAGTTGTTCAACTGCGTCCAGGAGCTTCCGTTGTTGATGCTCTTGAAGACGCCATTGCCTGAAGCTAAATAAATCGTTGTGGGGGTTAAAGGGTCAAACACCATGCTAAGAGCAACCGCGCCACTCAAAGGTAAGGAAACCGAATTCCAGTTGGCGCCGCCATCAATCGTCTTGTATAGGCCGCCGTTTCCAATTCCGGCATACACTACCAAAGGATTAGCAGGATCAATCGACAGCATCGTTACAAAGGGGAAGTTGGGCAGTCCTGTGGTTGATGTCATCACCCAGGTTGCTCCTCCATCCGTGCTCTTATATGGTCCGGCGAACGTGCCTGCGTAGATCGTGTTCGGCGCGGTCGGAGCCACAGCGATTGCGGAGACGTCCAGGCTAAAGTTGTTGTTGTTATTCCAACTGGCCGCTCCGTCCGTAGTCTTGAAGAAGCTGCCCTTCGTCTTTATTGGATTCACCAGCGGGAAGTCGCTCGCGGACGTTTGGCCGGTAATATAAGCGTTCCCCGACGAATCAACGGCAATGGCCCTTGCCGTCGTTGTGCTATCGCCGCTGATGTAAGTTGAATAAACGAGGTTCGTCCCTGTCGGATCCAGCTTCGTTACGAAACTGGCGCCATAGACTGAACCACCTGTTTGAAACGCACCGGGCGTAGTTGGGAAGTTGCCCGAATCCGTCTGCCCGGTAATGTACGCACTACCCGAAGAATCAACAGCAATCCCAGTCGCGTAATCGTTGCCGCCCGCTCCCAACAGCGTCGAATAGGAGAGCACCGGATCAATGATGAGCGGCTTGCTGGCATCAAACCCTGCCGTCTTGAAGCGAACTTCCTTGCCTTTGATTGCATATTCGCCCGTTACCTCGCGGCGATCGCCTTCGTCGGTTAGCTGATAAATTACAGGCTTGCGCAAAGTGACTTCGTCCTGTTTGACCGCTAGATGTAAATCGCCGGCATCATCGAGCGTCATTCGATCGATTCCTTCGAACTGAAACCTGATCGCTTGCAAATCACCGCCGGGAGCTACTACAAAATCATACTCGAGTTCCGTTCGGTTCCCGTAATAAACCAAATCCACTTTCGGATAAATCTCTGTGTAATGCACCTTCCGGTAGGTAGGAATGTCGACGTGCCAATTATGAGGATTATCGCCAACCAGGTAATTAATCTTTCCCGGCAGTTGATCCTCGCCGTCCAAGGGTGAACGAGGGTTTGTGCCGAGCATGTTCAAACGTATTATGGAAGCGTTGCGCCGCTGATCGACTGTCCCCGGTTCAGCTAACGCCGGCCGTGTGAACCCATCCTCGAGTGGCCGAGGTTTTCGTAAAGTCAGCACTGCGCCGGTGTCGGTTAGAAAAAAATCATATCCGGTCCCGCGTGAAACAAACTTTACCGCGCGATCGGTCTGCCCTTCGTTACGTTCGAAGCTGAGCGGCAGCCTGCCATAGCGATCGGCAATCTCGGCGTTGGTCGATTGCTGCGTCACTGGCAACGCGGCTACGGGCGCGCTTGCCATTGAAGTGCGCATAAGGCGAGTTGCAAGAACAGCCGGAATCGCCGCCAAAAACATCAAGAGAATTGATAAGGTTCGTATCGAAAGGCCGAAATTTATTCTCAAGAGTTTCCGTTGTATTACAGGCTGATGGAGCATGACTTACCTCAAAAAACAGATTAGAGCGCGACTCGCAACTCAGACTATTTCAATTCCGTCGAGGCCTCCCGTGACGGCTGTCGCAGAAGGATGTGCGATGCATTACAGCACCGTTCTGTCCGATCGTCAATTGCAGACTTATTTCGGTAGTGGGGGTCTTAGTGTGTTGGTCGTTCATTATCGCGTTGCTGCTCAGCGTCCTCGGCGTCCTCTGCGGTTCGTTCCCAGCATTGATTAAGAAAACCGCAGAGGACGCTGAGGACGCCGAGGACTGCGTTGCGGGCCAACACGCTAATACACCATTACCCTTATTTCAAGGGCACAGACCGGGACTGCAATTCTAGCCGAATGTAACTGCAAAGCACAGACGGAGCGCGGTAGTGGGTCAGTTTTGAATGTCCAGTTCAGAGTTCAAGCTTTAGCTTGCCGTTTTTTCAACCATACAGCTCAAGAGCAAGCTAAAGCTTGATGAACTCTGAGCCTCAAACTGACCTAACTACCCGAAGCGGAGACTCAGCGATCCTAACCTGAGGGGCGACTAAAAAACGATACGGAACTCAATCAAGTGATCGGGTGTAGATCACTCGCGTTGCAGAATCGCGGGACATCCGCGAGTTGAACCGGTTGCGAGTGAAGAATATGATTCCCTTTGATTGACGGTTTTGCGTGTGTTTGCAAGACCCGCTAATCGAAGGAGGCTCAAACTAATGTCCGGTTCAATAGTCTTCGCGGGCATCGCGCCTCATCCGCCACTCCTCGTTCCTGAAGTCGGCGGCCACCGAATTGGACAGGTTGTGAATACTCAACGCGCGCTGCGGGAGTTTTCGCGGCGGCTCGTCGACACCAATCCCGAGACGGTAGTTTTGATATCTCCGCATTCTACGCTCGATCCTCGAATGTTCACGGCTCGGTCAACCGCCGAGCTCACCGGTGACTTTCGTGACTTTTACGCGCCCAATGTAAAGCTTACGTTTCTCAATGACCTCGAGATGTTGGACGCGATCGAACTGACTGCTCAAGCCGAGGGCGTCGAGCTGAGAAGGATGGGCCGCGACAATGCGCTCGATCATGGAGCGCTGGTGCCGTTGTATTATCTTCACGAAGCCGGCTGGCGCGGGCGCGCGGTGGTGATCGGTTTCACCTATCAATCGAACGATGAACATCTCGCTTTTGGGCGAGCCATCAAAAAAGCCGCTGAAGCCATCAATCGAAGAATAGCGCTGGTTGCAAGCGGCGACTTGAGCCATCGCCTGATCGTTGGCGGACCTTACGAGTATGAGCCAACGGCCCATCTATTCGACGAGCAGATTGTCGACGCGATTGCGCGAGGCGACTCAAAGGGCGTAATTGACATCGATCCCGATCTGAGAGAACGCGCCGGCGAGTGCGGTTATCGATCGATCGTGATTGCGCTGGGAAGCATTGGGCAGAAGCCGCGAGACCATCAGGTGCTCAGTTATGAGGGACCGTTCGGTGTAGGGTATATGGTGGCGGTGCTTGTGGAGGAAAAGGGATGAGAATTGCAAATTGCAAAATGCAAAATGCAAATTTGAGATTTGAGATATTGAGATTTGAAATTTGAACCTTGAGATTTGAAATAATTTGAAATTTGAAACTTGAGATATTTGAGATTTGAAATTTGAACCTTGAGATATTTGAGATTTGAGATTTGAGATTTGAAATTTGAAATTTGAGATATTTGAAATTTGAGATATTTGAGATTTGAAAGTTGAGATAATTTGAGATTTGAGATATTTGAGATTTGAAATTTGAAACTGGGCGTGCGGTGATCTTCTTCGATTCGTAATCTCCAATCTCCAATCTCCAATCTCCAATCTCCAATCTCAAATTTCAAATTTCAAATTTCAAATTTCCAATTTCAAATTTGCAATCTCCAATCTCCAATTTCAAATTTGCATTTTACCAATGTTTTCCAATTTCACTTTTCAACCTTGAGAACCAATGGATCGACCCGCCGATGACATCGAGCCGCAAGAACTCGCGAGGTTGGCCGTCGAGCAGTTTATTCGCGACGGCACTGCAATAGACCCACCACGCGATCCTCAAGGCGTGCTTGCCACAAGAGCCGGCGCCTTTGTAACGCTAAGGCGCCTGGACGGTGAGCTGCGCGGTTGTATCGGAACGATCGAACCGATGCGCTCGAATGTAGCCGAGGAAATAATTCATAACGCCATGAGCGCAGCGACTCGAGACCCGCGGTTTCCAGCCGTGTTGCGGAGCGAACTGCCGGGCCTGAGATATGGGGTCGATGTTCTCTCCGTGCCGGAAAAAGTGCGCGGGCTTGAAGACCTGGATTCTCAGGTTTATGGCGTGATCATAGAGACGGTGGATGGTTCGAGGCGCGGCCTCCTTCTTCCGTGCATCGAAGGCATCGACTCATCGGAGGAGCAATGGCTGGCGGTGCATTCGAAAGCCGGAATCAAGCCGGGGACTCCGGTAAGGGTCGAGCGATTCACCGTGACGCGGTTCGGCAAGGATTGAGCCTGCGCAATTCCCGCCGAACTGACGGGCCCGCGTACCGGCCAAGGCAATGTTTGAACTTGTGCGCTTCGCCGCAGACTGGACAGTCTACGGTACTTAGCTTGACACTCATTTATCGCGACCGCTATTCTACTCGTTCTTTTTTTGAAGCAATTTATTGCGAGGAGAAACATGGCTAATCACAAATCGGCGGAGAAGCGCAACCGGCAGAATGAAAGACGCAACGAGACGAACCGCCGCAATCGAAACCGTCTCCGCACCGAGATCAAAAAGCTTAGAGCTGCAATCGACGCGGGTGATTCCGCTGAAGCAAAAACGCTATTGGCTGGCACCGTATCGCTCATCGACAAGTCGATTCAAAAAGGCATCCTCCATCAGAACGCTGCCGCCCGATACAAATCGCGGCTTACCAGCGGCGTCAACGCGATGTCCGCCTGAAGTCGCTCGCAAGCAAATATCAGTGGGTTACATGTCGTCGCTACTGCCGCCCCACAGGCAGCGTCAATTCAACAATCAGGTATTCCATTTGAAGGCGCGGTGTAGCCTCTGAATTCTTTATCGCGTTATCGACTTCCGCGATGCGGCGAAGGCCCTGAACGAAGTCAGCGCGCGGAGTCCGGCGCAAGCCGTTGAAAAAAGCGTCGCTCCATTGATTAGTGGCCTTTGTTACTTCCTGTTTGGACGCGCCGCTCTCGACCAGCTCCTTCCCTATCAAAAGTTTCCGATAATAGCTCGCAAGCGATCCAAGGATGGGCAGCGGATCCGAATCGTCCAGCAGCCGGTTCATGAGCTTGAGCGCGCGCTTTCTGTCCCGCGAGATTATCGCATCCCACAGTTCCCAACTGGCGTGCTCGCGCGCACGCGGCACCAGTTCCTGAACCGCGGCAGTGTTGATTGTGCCTTCATCGGTGTAACTTGAAAGCTTGTCGAGCTCGTTTCTTAATCGCATCATGTTATTCCCGACGAGCTCTATCAGAATGCTCAAAGCCGCTGGCTCAATTTTACGCTGCTGCCGATTCACATACTCGCGAGCCCAGTTGCCAAGTCTCTCTGGGGTGGGACGCTCAAATGAAACAACAGTACAAAACTTGAGCAGCGCAGTTGAGATCTTCTTACGCTTATCAAGCGATCTGGTCTGAAAGACCAGGGCAGTACTTGGCATTGGCTGCGCTAAGTATGGTGTGAGGAATTCGCTCTCTTCTTGGTTGATGTTCTCGAAATTTCTTACTACAACAATTCGGCGGGCAAACATGTTTGCGCACTCGTTAGCGGTGTCGATGACCCTGGGGATTGTTACCTTTATTGTCTCGGGTGTCTGAGTGCCCACAGAGTAGAGAAATACATTGTAGACACGATCACGTTCGGCGACAGTGTTAATAAGCAATCTTACGGCTTGGTCCTGGAGATGCTGCTCTTCACCCAGGAAAAGGTAGAGCGGGTCTATGTGGCCCTCTTGCACTTGCCGATGAAGGTCGTCAAAGGTAAGCCCACTGCTCTTTTTGGGTGGCCGTCGGCTCACAGTCCCTCCATGATCGTCGAGATGATAGTTTGCGCGAAGTCCTTCGCAATGCGCTCGACTGCAGGATTCTCTTCGTTAAAGAAAGACCCGGGATCGTCTGAAAGCTCGTACTCACCTTCGAATGACATGCGCGGATTCTGAAAGAGAATTTTGTGCGTCCTCAGGTCCCGGACCACGACGCTGACCAGGATTCGCACATTCCACACTCGGGTGCGGCCGCGGTCGTCGAGGATCGAACCGACGGCTCGGAAGCCGCGAATGTCCCCATCAATTACTGCGTCTGCGTCTTCTTTGTTAGTGACGACGTGAAGCCCGCGCGCTCGCTTGAGGATCTCTTCAATTACCGCTGAGGTGAATCGTCCTTCGACTCTGTATTTGAGACTGGAGTTCTGAAATACCGGGACAGCTATGGTCTTGATATCCGCGGGCAGACTCTTGCCCTTGCCGGCCGTCTTATAGCCGCAAACATTGGTGATCATCGATAATGAGAGAGCGAGGAGCAACGGCTTGAACATCGCACCGTGATATTAGCTTTTGTGAAGCGCGAGAGACAAGCAAGGCGGGTTGCACGGATCTATTCATCCGCAGATTACGCAGAAAACGCAGATATTACAGACACGGCGTCTGCGGCATCTGCGTTATCTGCGGATGAATCGGGTTAATCAATCCATCGGATTGAAATCGACTGAAGCCTGCATCGCCGAACTATCGTCGCCGTTGAGCGCAGCCTCAGCCATCGCCGTCGAGGTTGCGATCGAGATCGAAGACGCAAAGTAGCCGTCTGACAATATGACTCCATCAGACATCAGCTCTCCGTTGGAAAGAAGCACGCCGTTTGACAACAGCACTCCACTTGAAAGCAACACCCCGTTTGATAACAAGACCCCACTCGATAGCAGCACGCCGGTTGACAAGAGCACACCGGTCGACAGCAACACGCCGTCGGAAACCAGCACGCCGTTTGACAGCATCACACCGTTGGATAGCAACACGCCGCTGGCGTAGATGCCTTGATACTGGAGCATCAACTCAGGCCCGTACACGAAGTTCCACTTCTGGATTATTCCCTGGCCCCACGAGAAGCTCTCGCCGCCAATGGTTGTGAATTGTTTCGGTGCTTTGCCCAGCAGCATCGAATCGCCCGGCGCCAGTTTCGAGTAATGCGGTTTGATCGACCCCGCCAATCTCACCGCGCCTTCGGCGTTCAACTCGCCGGCGCCCTGCTCCAGCGTGTTGAAACCAGCAAGCGGCTGGGCTGTGTACTCGAGCACCGCCTTGACCAGATTCGGATTGAGCCTGGGATTTCGTTGCAGAACCAAAGCAGCAGCTCCGGCTACGGCGGGAGTGGCCATCGAGGTGCCGCTCATGTACATCATCTCGTGGAAAGCCTTTTTGCTGACGTTCGCGTCGAGCGCGGGAGACTGGGTCACGAGCCGATTGTTTGGTGACTCGGCCTCGATGATCTTGTTGCCGGGCGCCACAAGATCGGGCTTGATCAGATTGTCGTAGTGCTTAACCCCGGCATCGTCCGTGTAGTAGCCGCGCGTCGGACCTCGCGAGCTGTAGGTCGCAACCCCGTCGTCGGTGCGCGCATCGGTGCCGAGAGTGTTTGCGGCGCCGACCGTTAGCGCAGACGGTTCGATCCCCGGTGAGTGAATCGCGCCGTAGATCTTATTGCCGGCTGCGTCTTTCCCGATGTTGCCGGCTGCAACGCACACAACGAGGCCTGCATCGAAGGCGCGCCTTGCCGCCTGGCAAAGAGGATCGTCGACGTAGGAATCGACTGCGATCGCTCCGAAGCTCATGTTAAGTATGCGGATGTTGTAGCGGGCCTTGTTGTCTATGCACCAATCGATGCCGGCGATTGCCGACGAGACCGACCCCTGACCTTCCGAGTTCAGCACGCGGACGTTGATGATATTTGCGCCCGGCGCCACCCCCGTGTAAGCACCCGCGGCGATGTGATCGTTGCCCGCCGCCACTGAAGCAACGTGAGTCCCGTGACCGTATGGATCGTCGGTCCGTCCCTCACCTGTGAAGTCGACGCTCGCAACAACCCGGTTGTCTTTGAAAGCGTGATGCGCGGTATAGATTCCCGAATCCAGAATTGCGATTCCAATCCCCGAGCCGTCGATCGCGCTCGTGTTCCCGGAGCGCCGCGCCTGATCGGCGCCGGTCGTGGTCTCCAGGTGGCCAGCAACCTGAATCGCCCTGTCGAGCGAGACGTAGTTGACCGAATCGTCGTCGGCCAAAGAATCGACCGCCTCGGCGGGCACTCGCACCGCAAGGTGCCTGTTGTTACTCAGGCTCCTCTGAACGCTGCCGCCGATCTGCTTGACTCGCGCTACAAGCTTGTTGAAAGCGTGATTGTCTTCACTGGCCGCAGCCTCGATGATTACGGAAACAAACTCGCGCGCGGCGCGATTGTTGATCGCTAATTGGAGATCATCGGATTTGCGGTGCAATCGCCGGCCGGCTTCAGAAGAAGACGAGGCGTGAACCTCGGCAGACGACGATCGTGTGAAAGTAATGCCTGCCACTGTTGGGGACAAGAGCAGCGCTGTGATAAACCATACCTGAGGGAAATTTGGGCTCTTCATTTTCGTCTCCGGTCGTTCCTAGCTGTGCCGGCTGCCAGAGAGAGGTTTAGAGCCGGCGTGATTGTCTTTATCAATATCCGTGCCGAGTCGGGCCGGCGTGATCAAGAGACGAGCGCAGACGTGTTTCTGAAGCTCGAAGAGCGACTGAATACTGTGCGAGTCGAGCGAGCTTTCTATAGATGAAGCAAGGAGTTAACGCCCGCGTCTGGCGAGGGTGCGGGAGTCGAACGAAAGCCCGGGGAGGACGCATGTGTGAGGAGCCTGAGGCGGAGAGAGAAAGGCGTGCTCGGGGGACTTCGGTCAACCTGACTAAATTCATTCGCGTGAATTGGAAGAACGATTCGAAGCGGCGCGGTCGATTCGCACGGAGCATTCATTACATTCTCAACTGTAAAATGAATCACAGAGCAAAGAGTACTCTGTAACACATTCACACAGCCTCGTCGGAGACTTCGTGAAAAGTTCGCAGTTAAGGTTAAGAAATAATCGTGCGATTCTAGGGGGCCGCAGAGCGCGAAAGTCTGAAGCGCACGGGTGTGATTAGAAGCGGGACTTGAGTCGGGAACCGCCCGCGACCCTTCGCCGGAAGAAGTGTCCTGAGAATTCCCCGGAACCCCGTAGGGGTAGAATGTTTCTGGAACCCCGTAGGGGTGAAATGTTTCTGGAACCCCGTAGGGGTGAAATGTTTATAGTGGCGAGCGTCATATGTTGCCAACCCCGTAGGGTGAAATGTTCCTGCGCTCAACTCTATGCCGCACCTAACGGAGCCAGGAGTCCACGTCGGCGTCCGTAACTATAAACATCGCACCC
>Ga0134124_10000279_pt1 | contig 45504 bp, 41 predicted proteins | sample KB304_FD_96880 | JGI IMG/M metagenome (GOLD analysis project Ga0134124, IMG submission 96880) | Terrestrial soil microbial communities without Nitrogen fertilizer from Kellogg Biological Station, Michigan, USA - KB3-0-4 | ecosystem: Environmental > Terrestrial > Soil > Unclassified ...
GGCAATCTCACCAACGGCATCAAGCTGCGGCGCGATCTGGTCGCCGAAGGCGCCATGATGCAGTCGACCACCGACACCGAGGTGATCCTGCATCTGGTGGCGCGCGCCAAGCGCAACCGCTTCGTCGACCGCTTCATCGAGGGCCTGCGTCAGCTCGAAGGCGCCTATGCCTTTGTCGGCCTCACCAACAAGAAACTGATCGGCGCGCGCGATCCGCTGGGCATCCGTCCGCTGGTCTACGGCACGCTCGATGGCTGCCCGATCCTCGCCTCGGAGACCTGCGCGCTCGACATGATCGGCGCCAAATACGTGCGCGACATCGAGAACGGCGAAGTCGTGGTGTTCGACGAGGACGGCGCGCAGTCGCACAAGCCGTTCCCGCCGATGCCGGCGCGCCCGTGCATCTTCGAATACATCTATTTCTCGCGGCCGGACTCCATCGTCGGCGGCCGCGCCGTCTACGAAGTGCGCAAAGCCATGGGCGCCCAGCTCGCCAAGGAAGCGCGCGCCGACGCCGACGTGATCGTGCCGGTGCCGGATTCCGGCGTGCCGGCCGCGCTCGGCTACGCGCAGCAGGCGGGTATCCCCTTCGAGCTCGGCATCATCCGCAACCACTATGTCGGCCGCACCTTCATCCAGCCGACGCAGTCGATCCGCGACCAAGGTGTGCGCATGAAGCACTCCGCCAATCGCGCCGTGGTGTCCGGCAAGCGCATCGTGCTGGTCGACGATTCAATCGTGCGCGGCACCACCTCGCGCAAGATCGTGCAGATGATGCGCGATGCCGGCGCGAAGGAAGTGCACTTCCGGATTGCCTCGCCGCCGATCACGCATCCGGACTACTACGGCATCGATACGCCGGAGCGCGAGAAGCTGCTCGCCGCCACGCACGATCTCGAAGGCATGCGCCAGTTCATCGGCGCCGACTCGCTCGCTTTCCTCTCGGTCGACGGCATCTACCGCGCCATGGGGCACGAGCACCGCGACCCGGTGCGGCCGCAGTTCACCGACCACTGCTTCACCGGCGACTACCCGACCGCGCTGACCGACCAGACCGGCGTCGACGCCAGCCCGCGCCAGCTTTCGCTGCTGGCGGAAGCCATCTAGTCCGTAACAGCACCATAAATTTTTGCCGTCCTGCGCGCATTTCGCGCGCTTTGGAACTTTTACTCCACCCCCACCCGGCGGTATTACTTGGCGTTTTTGAGTTCCCGGTTGATTCGCCACACGCACCGCCACGGGGGCCAGCATGCTGCAATACCTGCAACAGCTTTGGGACAGCGGCAGCCTGTCGCCGCATGGCATCTGCCTGCTGTGGCGGCCTGAGCTGATCTGGACCCATGTTGGCGCCGACGCGCTGATCGGGCTCGCTTACTACTCGATCCCCATCGCGCTCGCCTATTTCGTCTCGCACCGTAACGACATCGAGTTCGGTTGGGTGTTCTGGGCCTTCGCGCTGTTCATCCTGGCCTGCGGCACCACGCATTTCTTCTCGATCTGGACGCTGTGGGTGCCGGACTACGGAGCCGAAGCGCTGATCAAGGTGATCACCGCCCTGCTCTCGGTCGTGACCGCCCTCGGACTGTGGCCGCTGCTGCCCAAGGCATTGGCGATCCCCTCCACCGACGAGCTGCGCCGCGTCAATGAGGAGCTCAAGCAGCAGATCGCCGAGCGCAATGCCGCGCTCGCTGCGCTGCAAGCGGAAAAGGCCGAGCGCCTGAAGACCGAAGCCATGCTGCGCCAGGCGCAGAAGATGGAAGCTATCGGCCAGCTCACCGGCGGCATCGCGCACGACTTCAACAACCTGCTCACCATCGTCGCCGGCAATCTTGAACGCCTGGAGCAGCGCTTCCGCGACGATCCATCGGCGCACCGCTCGATCAAGGGCGCACTGGAAGGCGCCTCGCGCGGCGCCGCGCTGACGCAGAAGCTGCTCGCCTTCGGCCGCCGGCAGCCGCTCACCAGCCACCGTCTGGATGCCAACGGGCTGATCGAACGCATGACCGAGCTGCTGCAGCGGGCCATCGGCGAGGAGATCAAGATCAACCTAAAGCTCGGTGGCGGCGTGTGGCCGATCGAGGTCGATCCCAACCAGCTTGAAAACGCGCTGCTCAATCTCGCGGTGAACGCGCGCGACGCCATGCCGAAGGGCGGGCAACTCACCATCGAAACGCGCAACGTCAACGATCCGACGCTGACCGAGGGCGAGACGTTCAGGGGCCAATTTGCCATGCTGAGCGTGACCGATACAGGCACCGGCATGACGCCGGAGGTCGTCAGCCACGCCTTCGAGCCCTTCTTCACCACCAAGCCGGTCGGCGAAGGCTCGGGGCTCGGCCTCAGCCAGGTTTACGGTTTCGTCAAGCAATCGAACGGCTATGTCGACATCGACAGCGCGGCGGGCGGCGGCACAACGGTGCGCATCTATCTGCGGCGCGCCCTGCCCGAGCCGGAACGCGTAGCCGCCCCCGCAAGCGTCATGGGGCTGACCGTCTCCCCAATCGGCGGCGCCGGGTGATGTCGTGAGCGCGCAGCCTCGGGTCCTGGTCGTCGAGGACGAGTACCTGGTGCGCGACATGATCGTGTACGAGATGTGCCTTGCCGGCTTCGAGGTGATCGAGGCGGCGAGCGCAGAGGACGCTCTCAAGCTCACCCACGGCATGGATCGGCTCGACCTGCTGTTCACCGACATCCGCCTGCCCGGCATGAACGGCTGGCAGCTCGCGGAGCGGATTCGCGCCCGCTACACCGAAGTCCCGGTCATCTACGCCAGCGGCTATGCCGAGCGCGTGACGCCGTTGCCGCGCAGCAAGTTCTTGCAGAAGCCTTATATGCCGTCGCAGGTCTTCAAAGCCGCCGCGGAGTTCGGTATCAAGCTGCCGGGCGTCCTCTCAAACTGACGGTTCAATGACAAAACCCCTTGCGGATCGGATCGCGCTGGTCACCGGCGCTTCACGCGGCATTGGCGCGGCTTTGGCGCTCGAATTGGCCAAGGCCGGCGCGCATATCGTCGCGGTCGCCCGCACGGTCGGCGGGCTGGAAGAGCTCGACGACAAGATCGGCGCGGCTGGCGGCAGCGCCACGCTAGTGCCGCTCGACATGAAGGACATGGACGGCATCGCGCGGCTGGCGCTAGCGCTCAACGAGCGTTACGGGCGGCTCGACGTGATGGTGGGCAATGCCGGGGTGCTCACCACGCCGTCGCCGGTCGGACACATCGAACCGAAGGATTGGGAAAACGTGCTCGCCGTGAACGTGACGGCGAACTGGCAGCTGATGCGCACCATGGATCCGCTGCTGCGCAACGCGCCGGCCGGACGCGCGCTGTTCGTGACCTCCGCCGTCGCCTACATGGCGCGCCCTTATTTCGGACTTTATGCGACGTCCAAAGCGGCGCTCGACGCGCTGGTGCGGACCTATGCCGCCGAATGCGCGGACACAAACGTGCGCGTCAACCTGTTCAGCCCGGGCCGGACAGGTACGCGCATGATCTCCGCCGCCTATCCCGGCATCGACCTGACGACACTGCCGACCCCGGAAGAGGTCGCAGCCGCGATGGTGCCGTTGTGTCTGCCGAGTTGCACGGAAAACGGCCGCGTCTACGCGTTTCGCGACAGCAAATTCTTGGATTTCCACGCGCCGTCTTGAAAGCTAATGCTAATGCTTACGCTTGGCGCGGCCTTTGAACGGGTTGTCCTTCTCGCGCAACGTCAGGCGCAAGGGCGTGCCGGGCAGTTCGAATGACTCACGCAACGAATTGAGCAGATAGCGCTTATAGGCATCGGGCAGCGCATCGGCGCGCGTGCAGAAGACGACGAAGCTCGGCGGCCGCGTCTTGTTCTGCGTGATGTAGTTGAGGCGCAGCCTGCGGCCGGACACTGCCGGTGGCGGATGCGCGCTCACTGCCGCCTCGAACCAGCGGTTCAGCGCGCTGGTGGATACGCGCCTGTTCCAGACCGCATAGGCGTCGATGATCGCCTGCATCAGCCGGTCGCAGCCTTCGCCGGTAAGCGCCGAGACGGCGACCAGCGGCACGCCTTTCAACTGCATCAGCTTCTCTTCGGCCTGCTCGCGCAATTTGCCGATGGCGCCGGCGGTCTGCTCCTTCAGGTCCCATTTATTGACGGCGATCACGATGGCGCGGCCTTCCTGCTCGACCAGGTCGGCGATGCGCTGATCCTGCTCCTCGAAGGCGTTCTGTACGTCGAGCAGCACGACAACGACCTCGGCAAAGCGCACGGCGTTGAGCGCGTCGGCGACAGACAGCTTTTCCAGCTTCTCGTCGATGCGCGAGCGGCGGCGCAGCCCGGCGGTGTCGTGGATGCGGAATTTGCGGCCATGCCATTCGAGGTCGACCGAGATCGAATCGCGCGTGGTGCCGGCTTCGGCCGAGGTGAGCAGGCGCTCCTCGCCGAGCAGATAATTGACCAGCGTCGACTTGCCGGCGTTGGGCCGCCCGACGATGGCGACGCGGATCGGACGCAGCGCCTCGTCCTCCTCGGCCTCTTCTTCCTTCTGCCGCGCGGCCTTCTCCGGCAGCGCGGCAACCAGCGCGTCATAGAGGTCGACCATGCCCTCGTTGTGCTCGGCCGACACGGCAATCGGGTCGCCGAGGCCGAGCGAATAGGCATCGAGCCGGCCGCTCTCGCCGGCGGTGCCTTCCATCTTGTTGGCGACCAGCAGGGTCGGCTTGCCCGATTTGCGCGTCAGTTCGGCGAAGGCGCGGTCGGCCGGCGTCGGCCCGACGCGCGCGTCGATCATGAAGAAGATGGCGTCCGCCTGCGCGATCGCCGTCTCGGTCTGTGCACGCATGCGGCCGGTCAGCGTCTCGGGGGCGGACTCCTCGAGGCCTGCCGTGTCGATCACCGTGAACGAGAGATCGCCGAGCCGCGCCTCACCCTCGCGGCGATCGCGCGTGACGCCGGGACGGTCGTCGACCAGCGCCATGCGGCGGCCGACCAGCCGGTTGAACAGCGTCGATTTGCCGACATTGGGCCGGCCGACTATGGCGACAGTGAAACTCATGGGACGTTCTTTGGGGTGTTCTTGACCCTCTCGGCGAGAGGGTCAGAAGCGTCATCGCGAGAACGTGCCGGCCGGCGGCGCCGGCTGCTGCTGCCATGTGCCCTGGCCCTGTGCGGGCGCGGGCCAGGGCTGCTGTGGCGCTGGCGCAGCCTGTTGCTGCTGCGGCGCGGGCTGCTGATCCTGCTGCGCCGGCTGCACCGGACGCGGCTTGGCTTTGCGTTTCGGCTTCGGCTTCACCGGCTCGGCCGGTGCAACGGCCGCTGTCTTCTGCCCTGGCTCGGCGGGAGCAGACGCAGTCTCCGGCGACGTGTCGGCCGGCTGCTGATAGCCCGGCTGATATTCCGGCGGGATGCCCTGGCTGACGCCCGGCACACCTTCCGGAAATACCGGACGCCGGTCGCCGGGCAGCTTCTTCTTTTCGTTCAGGCCGAAGATATCGAACTTGTCCATGTCGAAATCGGCGCAGCCGGCGAGCAGCGGCGAGAGCAAGGCGATCAACAGGACGGTGCGGCGGATGCGACGCATGCTTGTGTCTCAGCTTTTGCCGGCGGCTGCGAGCAGCGCGGTCATCATGTCGACGAAGGTGACATCGCCCTCGCCGATGGCCGAACGCAGCATCGGCCGGCGCGGCGTCTCGGCATCGGCGATCATCATGTCGACGTAACGCTGCGTGGCGGCGATGTCTTTATTGCGCCAGGCGGAGAGCGCCAGAAGCTGGCGCGCGGTGTGGCGATAGCTGCGGCCCGGTTCGGCCAGCGCATCGAGGCGGCGCTGCATCTCGGCGAGTGGCGCGCTGTCGGCGAGCAGGAGCCCGGCGCGGACTGAAGCAAGGTCGCGCCAATTGCTGTCGAGCGATGAGTCATTGGCGATGTCGTCGTAAGCCTTCACCGCCTCGGCGCGCTTGTCGGCGGAAAGCTCAGCGGCGGCGCGCAGGCGCGCCAGCACGCGATAGCCGGCTGGCGCCTCGGCCGCGACCTTGGCGAAAGCGGCCTCGGCTTCGGCGTGCTTGCCCTGCTGGCTTAGATCTGCGGCGGCCTCGAAGGCGGCGCCGGCGGCAGCCGCTTTCTGCGCGACCCAATATTCATAGCCGCGCCAAGCCCCGATACCCCCGACGATCAGAACGGCAAGCGCGATCACATAGATGCTGTAGCGATCCCACAGCTTCTTGAGCTGATCTCGCCTGACTTCCTCGTCGACTTCATGAAAAATATCGGCCACGAACGGCTCCAACCCCTTAATTCCGCCCCGAAAAAGGCGATTGCGGCGTAACCTAACGATGTGGCGGGCGCAAGGCAAAGCTTGCGCTGACAAACGTTAAGGATTCAGGGGGTTAGGCCTAGAACCGCAGACCTAGCGGTGCGCCCGAGCCCGCGCGCAGGCCGGGCACCTTATTTCTTCTTCATCGCATAGACGTGCTCGGGCCCCGGGAAGGTGCGCGCGCGCACTTCGGCGGCATAGTCGGCGACCGCCTTGTCGATACCCGGCCCGAGGTCGCTATAGCGCTTAACGAACTTCGGCACCCGCGGCGACAGGCCGAGCATGTCCTCGAGCACCAGCACCTGGCCGTCGCAGGCGGAGCTGGCGCCGATGCCGATGGTCGGGATCGGCACCTGGCCGGTGAGCTTGCGCGCCAGCGGCTCGGCTACCGCCTCGATCACCACCGAGAAGGCGCCGGCATCGGACACGGCCAGCGTATCGGCCTCGATGCGGGCCCAGTCGCCCTCGTCGCGGCCTTGCGCGCGGAACGAGCCGAGCGTGTTGATCGACTGCGGCGTCAGCCCGACATGCGCCATGACCGGCACGCCGCGCTCCACCATGAAGGCGATGGTCTCGGCCATGCGCTTGCCGCCTTCAAGCTTGATGGCGCCGCAGCCGGTCTCCTTGAGAACCCGCGCGGCGTTCATGAAGGCCTGCTCCTTCGACACTTCGTAGGAGGCGAAGGGCATGTCGACCACGACCAGCGCGCGCTTGGAGCCGCGCATGACGGCGTGGCCTTGCAGGATCATCATGTCGAGCGTGACCGGCACGGTCGTTTCCATGCCGTGCATCACCATACCGAGCGAGTCGCCGACCAGGATCACATCGCAATGCTTGTCGACCACCGCCGCGGTGTGCGCGTGATACGAGGTGAGACAGACGATCGGCTCGCCGCCCTTGCGCGCGAGGATATCGGGCGCGGTCAGTCTGCGGACTTCAGCCTGCACAGACATGGATCAGCCTCCGAACACCGGATGGTGCAGGACCAACGGGTGGAAGGCGAAGCCGAGCGCGAGGAAGACCACGATGCCGATCACGACGACAAGAATGTCGTTGGTCCAGCCGGCTGGCGGCGTGGTGAAGCCGACATCGCCGCGCTTCTTGGCGGCGATACGCGCATAGACGCCCCAGGCCAGGAACACGCCGAACATCAAGATCGAGGCGAGATCGCCGTTCGACAGCAGGTGCGCGAAAGCCCACGTCTTCACCGCCATCAGCAGCGGATGCTTCAGCCGCGCCTTGACGTGGCTCGGGATGAAATAGGCAACCAGCGCGATGGACGCGATCAGCATCAGCCCGATGGTGATGTGGCGCAGAAAGCGCGGCGGCGACCACACCGCGACCCATGGGGTGTTCGCATAGCCCCAAACGATGAGCACGAGGCTTGCGATCGACACGAGGCTGAACACCGCGCGGTAGCCGTTCTGCCCGAGCCGCGCGATAGCGCCGGCACGCGCCTCGCGCATCGTCACAAACAGGTGCGTGGCAAGGAAGACCAACAGCCCGAGGATGAGAATGCTGAAGCCCATGGTACACTCGCGAACAAAATTGGCCCGGCAATGGGCGGCCGCAGTAGAGGCGATGGCGGCTGGCATTGCAAGCCGCAGCCCTGCATACCCGGACTGAGCCTATGTTTCACCGCGTCATCTTATCCGTCTTCCTGCTGCTCGCCGCCCTGCCCGCCGGCGCGCAGAACTGGCCGCCAAAAACCGTGCGGATCGTCGTCCCGTTCGGCCCCGGCTCGACGCCGGACATCGTAGCGCGGGTGGTCGCCGACGGACTGTCGGCCAAGTACCCGGCGAGCAATTTCCTGGTCGAGAACAAGCCCGGCGCCAGCGGCAATCTGGGCACCGATGCGGTGGCCAAGGCGGTCCCGGACGGCGCCACGCTCGGCGTCAGCATCGGCGGGCCGCTCGCGATCAACACGCGGCTGTTCGGCAAACTGCCCTACGATCCGCGCACCGACATCGCGGCGGTGACCCAGTTCGTGACACAACCGAGCGCGCTCGCGGTCAATCCGGGGCTGAATGTCGGCAGCGTCGCTGAGCTGGTGGCGTTGCTCAAGGCCAATCCTGGCAAATACAATTTCGCCTCGATCGGCAACGGTTCGCTGTCGCATCTCACCATGGAAGCGATTGCGCTCAAGGCCGGCGCGAAATTGGTGCACGTACCCTACGCCTCGTCGCCGCAGGCGATCACCGCGGTGATCCGCAATGACACGCAGATGGCCTGCCTGCCGGCGATCTCGGTGACACCGCAGGCGGCGACCGGCGCGGTGAAGATCCTCGCCATCTCGACGGCGAAGCGCTCGCCGCTGCTGCCCGACGTTCCGACGCTGAAAGAAAGCGGCATCGACGTGGAAGCGGATGCCTGGAACGGGCTGATCGCACCCGGCGGCACGCCGAAGGACATCGTCGCCACAATCAGCAAAGACGTGGCGGCGATCGTCACGGCGCCCGCGGCGCGCGAGAAGCTGGCGACGCAACTGATGGAACCGGTGGGCTCGTCACCCGAGGAATTCCGTGCCCTGATCGACCGCGAACTGGCGCGCTGGGCGCCGGTGATCGACGCGGCGGGCGTGAAGGTGAACTGAGCCTAAGCCGCGGTCTTGTTCTTCACGTCCTTGATGTCGGTGAACGTAACGCCTGGGGCGCGCTCGCGCGTATAATCGAGAATGAATTGGTTGCGCGCCATGAACACGCGGTCGCCGTCGAGGTCTTCGGCACAGCTCGAATAGTTCGCCGCCACGAAGTCATCGATCGTCTTGCGCTCGTCGGCGGCGATCCAGCGCGCGAGCTGGAATTCCGGCGTCTCGAAATCGATGTCGAGGCTGTACTCGCTGGCGAGCCGATCCTTCAGCACGTCGAGCTGCAGCGGCCCAACCACGCCAACCAGCGCCGGCGCGCCGTCGAGCGGGCGGAACACCTGCACGACGCCCTCTTCCGCCATCTGCTGCAGGGCTTCTTTCAGCTTCTTGGCTTTCATCGGATCGCCGAGCTTCACGCGGCGCAGGATTTCCGGCGCGAAATTGGGCACACCGAGGAAAGCGATGTCTTCGCCTTCGGTGAAGGTGTCGCCGATGCGCAATGTACCGTGATTGGGGATGCCGACGACGTCGCCGGCATAGGCCTCGTCGGCGACCGTGCGGTCCTGCGCAAAGAAGAATTGCGGCGCCGACAGCGTCATCGGCTTGCCGGTGCGCACGAGCTTGGCCTTCATGCCGCGGCGTAGCTTGCCGGAGCAGAGCCGGGCAAACGCGATACGATCGCGATGGTTCGGATCCATGTTGGCCTGGATCTTGAAGACGAAGGCCGTCATGGAATTCTCGTGCGCATCGATAGTGCGCTTGCTGGCGACCTGCGCGCGCGGCGGCGGCGCCACCTTGCCGAGCGCGTCGAGCAAATCCTTGACGCCGAAGTTCTTGAGCGCCGAACCGAAGAACACCGGCGTGAGATGACCTTCGCGGAACGAGGCGAAGTCGAAGGGACGACAGGCGTCCTTCACCAGCGCCAGTTCTTCGCCGATGGCGGCGGGATCGAGCATCGGGTTCTTGGCGGCGAGCGCCGGCAGATCGAGCGGCTGCGGCTCAGCCGTGCGGCCGTCCTCGTTCAGGAGGCGCACCTCACCCGTCGACAGGTCGTAGGTGCCGGCGAAGTCGCGGCCCCTGCCAATGGGCCAGGTCATCGGCGTCGTGTCGAGCGCCAGTGTCTTCTCGATCTCGTCGAGCAGTTCGAACGGATCGCGGCTCTCGCGGTCCATCTTGTTGATAAACGTGACGATGGGGATGTCGCGCAGCCGGCAGACTTCGAACAGCTTGCGCGTGCGCGCCTCGATGCCCTTGGCGGCGTCGATCACCATCACGGCGGAATCGACAGCGGTGAGCGTGCGGTAGGTGTCTTCCGAAAAGTCTTCGTGACCCGGCGTGTCGAGCAGGTTGAACACGCGGCCGTCGTAATCGAAGGTCATCACCGACGTGACCACCGAAATGCCGCGCTCGCGTTCGATCGCCATCCAGTCGGAGCGGGTCGAGCGGCGGTCACGCTTGGCCTTCACTTGACCGGCAAGATTGATGGCGCCCCCGAACAGCAGCAGCTTTTCGGTGAGCGTGGTCTTGCCGGCGTCCGGATGCGAGATGATCGCAAACGTCCGGCGCCGCTCGACCTCGGCGGCCAGCGGCGTTTTGGGCAGGGAATCGGCGGAAACCGGCGCGTTCATGGGCCGCATGTGGCAAAGAAAGGCCGCCAAATCAAGGCCGTGCGGGCCGCAGGTCCTGGAGCCTAAGATTGATCTTGGACAATGCCCGCGCCGCTTATGGCGGTAGGCTGTGCCGCTTCTTTAGCGCAAGACGCCAGCCATGCAGTCCATCCGCTCCATCGTTCATCCCACCGACTTTTCCGACGCGAGCGCGGAGGCCTTCGCACATGCGCTGCGCATCGCGCTAGCCGCCAAGTGCAAGCTCTACGTGCTGCATGTCGCGGTTCCCGACGACAAGACGGGCTCGGGATCGTTCCCGCACATCCGCGAAGCGCTGGCGCGCTGGGGCCTGATGCAGGCGAACGAGGTGCCGGCCGCCGTCTGCGACCGTCTCGGCGTCAAGATCAGCAAGGTGACGCTCGAGCCCCAGTCGGTGGTCGCCGGCATTCAGCGCTTCCTCGACGAGCACGCCGCCGACCTGATCGTGCTGTCGACGGAAGGCCGTCAGGGCGTCGACCGCTGGCTGCACGGCTCGATCGCCGAGCGGGTGGCACGCTACGCCCGCGCGCCGACGCTGTTCGTGCCGGCGGGCCGGCCCGGCTTCGTCGATCAGGCGCGCGGCGAGTTTCGTCTCGGCCGCGTGCTGATCCCGATCGATCACGCGCCGAAGCCTGCCGCCGCCATTGGACGTATCCTCGGCTTCGCGCATGGCCTCGCAGGTCTTGCGACGACGGAGGAACGCCTGCTGCACGTCGGCCGCGAGGCGCCGCAAGTGCAGCGTCACGCCACGCCGGGGCACCTTCTGCCGGTCGCGTTGCGGCGCGGCGATGTTGTCGAGGCCATTGTCGACGAAGCGACCGAGTGGCACGCCGACCTGATCGGCATGCCGACTGCCGGCCGCGACGGCTTCCTCGATGCCTTGCGCGGCTCGACAACCGAACGCGTGCTGCGCAACGCGCCTTGTCCGTTACTGGCGGTGCCGACCGATTTGGACTAGCGCTCAACGCCGATGCGGTTCTTGCGTGCGATAACGGTCCAGCGCACGATTTCTTCGCTCACCAAACGGCCGAGTACGTCGGGCTTTCCGCCCGCAACCGCGATTCCCTGCTTGTCGAGTTTCGCTGCGACATCCGGTTCGTGGATGATGCGGTCGATTTCGCTATTAAGTCGCGCGACGATCTCGGGCGGCGTACCGGCAGGCGCGAAGAGACCGACCCAGGTGACCGCTTCGAGCCCGGGATAGCCAGCTTCGCTGAGTGTCGGCAGGTCGGGGAAATGTGGATCGCGTTGCAGACTGCCGATGGCGAGCGCCCGCAACTTCCCGGCTTCCACCTGCGGGGCCGCGAGCGCGCTCGACATCATGGTGAAGTGGGTTTCGCCGCCGATGGTCGCCAGCATCGCGGGCGCACCTCCACGATAGGGAACGTGCGTGGCCTCTACTCCGGTCATGGCCTCCCATTGCGTAATCACGAGATGCGCCTGACTCGCCACGCCCGGCGTCGCAAAGGCGAATTTGTTCGGGTTGGCTTTGGCGAGGGCGGCAAAATCCCGCAAGCTCGCTCCCGGCACCTGCGGGTTGACCAGGAACATCATCGCGGTCTTGCCGACCAGAATAATCGGCGTGAGGTCCTTCTCGGTGTCGAAGGGCATTTTCGGCTGCACCGCCGGATTGACCGAATGCGATGCGGGCACAACGACCAGCGTATAACCGTCCGGCGGCGATTTGGCGACGAACTCGGTGCCGATGATGTTGTTCGCACCTGACTTGTTTTCAATGATGATCGGCTGCTTCAAGACCGCGTTAAGTCCCGGCTGGATCAGCCGCGCGACGATATCGTTGACGCCGCCGGGCGAGGTCGGAACGATCAGCTTGATCGGACGATCCGGATAGTCAGCGGCGGCTGCCGGGGCAGCGAGCAGAACTGTCAGCCCGAGGACGGCAGCGGCGCGCGCAATCATCGACCGGCTACTTTCCGCAGGATGACGTCGGCATCGGTCACGGTGTCTCCCACCCAGGCGACATGTTGATCCGGTCGCACCAGGATCAGCGGTGCGCCATAGTTTTCTCGTGCTGCCGCGTCATTGTCACGCACGATTGTGAGCGGAACCCGGAGCGCCCGCGCCGCCTGCTCGAAGCCGCTGCCGTCCGCTCCAAGCGCGATAAGCGTGAAGCCCCGCCCCAGTTCCTCGTAGACGTTGCGCCGGCTCGACAACACCTGCGGCGACAAATGGTGCCCAGCGCGCGCCTTGAGACTGTGCACGCCGTGCGCCGTCGTTTTCCCGCCCGGCGGACCGAAGATAACCGGCGAGGCCTCGTAGCTCGGCTCATAGGCCTTCCGCCGCGAACCGACGTCGGCAATACGGGCTTTCCACGCCGCTTCGAACTCGGCGCGGTCGCGCGCCGGATTGTAACGCAACAAAAATTCATCGTCCTCGCGGATGCGCGCCGCGATGAAATCTTCCGCGACCTCACGGAAGATCGGCGCGCGTTCGGGCGAATAGGTGTCGAGCAGCCGTTCGCCGCCCCAGCCGGCATAACACGCGGCGAGCTTCCAGCTCAGATTGACGGCGTCTTCGAGCCCGTTGTTGAGGCCGTAGCCGCCATAGGGCGGATGGCTATGGGCGGCATCGCCGGTAATGAAGATACGCCCGTTGCGATAGGTTTCGGCCACCGCGTTGCGCAGATCCCAGAAGCCGGCGTGCTCGACCTCGAAAGCGAATTCAAAGCCGGCAGCATCGAACAGCGGCACGCTGTAGTCGAAGTCCTCACGCCGCACGTCGGCCCGCACCGGCGCGTGGAAAAAAAAGCCTTCACCGACATCGACCCGGCCGAAGAACTTCCAGTAGCCGCGCAGGTCAGGATGCATGACTCGGTAGGTGGAGCGTTCCGGGAAGCGTTTGAGCTTTTCGTGCAGGTCGCGCGAGCGGAAGACGACCAGCACCATGACTCGATCGAAATCGGTGCCGCCGCGCGTGATTCCGGCCGCCTCGCGCACCGTCGAATGGCCGCCGTCACAGCCGATCAGATAATCCGCTTCGAGGGTTTCTCTCTCGCGGCGTTCGTTCGTTACCGTGGCGCGCACGCCGGCGGCAGATTGATCGACTGCGGTCGCGGTAACGCCGAGCCGCAATTCGACGTTCGAGAGTGTCGCCAGCTTGCGCCGGAGCACCTCTTCCATCCGATATTGCGGCAGTCGTTCCTGCTTCTGGAAGAAGAACTCACCGACCACTTCGCGACCGGCCGGCGCGTGCCAGTATTCCCCTGCCAGGCTGCCGTAGGCTGTGATTTCGCCGATCGGATAGCCGCGCGGCATTGAGCGCGCCGCGCGCAATTCCTCGTCCAGGCCCCAGACATAGAAATGCTCCAGCGTGCGCTGGGTGAGGCCCTGCCCTTTCGGGATGTTGGCGAGCGTCGTGCGGCTTTCGACCACGACGCTCGACACGCCGCGCAGACCGAGATCGAGCGCGAGCGCCGCGCCGACCGGACCGCCGCCCACAATGATGACATTCGGACGATTCATGGCGGGCGTATGTAGCAGATCGGGAGCGGCGCTTCACCGTCCGCGCTATTTCAGCGACGCCGCGTAATCGTCGGGCTTGAAGCCGACCAGCAGCCTGCCGCCGCCGAGCTCCAGCACGGGACGTTTGATCATCGAGGGCTGCGCCAGCATCAGCGCGATCGCCTTCTTCTCGGTAATGCCGTCTTTGTCCTTGTCGGGCAGCTTCTTGAACGTCGTGCCGGCGCGATTGAGCAGCGTCTCCCAGCCGGCTTTCTTCGCCCAGCCTTCCAGCCTGGTCTTGTCGATGCCTTTGCTTTTGTAGTCGTGGAAGTCGTAGGCGACGCTTTGTCTGTCGAGCCAGGCGCGCGCCTTTTTCATGGTGTCGCAGTTCTTGATGCCGTAGATGGTGATGGGCATGATAACCGACCAAAAAGATTCGGGATTCGTATTACAATGCCAATCGAGTGGACAAAAGAAAAACTTGCAACACTGACCAAACAGAAAGTCGAGAACTTACGCGAAAACGCCCTCATTAAGAGCAACAACGAAATCGTGGCTCTCTGCAACGCCGATCTGGAAACTAGAAAGCCGCCCAAACCGGTAAAGACTCCAACAATTGCCGACAAAGGCATTGTGATCGGCTACCATTTTGTCTGCCGCCCGCAAGAGAAGGGCGTTATTAGAAACTCCGACGGCACCGCATGGTCGGGCACCTGGGTCGTTTCGGAAGACAATGCTGAAAAATCTTTAGTCGCGGGCGCCTATGTCGCTCTGCATCTTAGCCACGCTGAACCTTCTTATTTGAAAGGCAATGTGAAAGCGTGGCGTCGCACTAAACGTGAAAAGTCATATGCCGAAGGCCAAGAAGTAAAGACCCAAATTGGAACCGATTTCTTATTAGAAATTACGGACGATCAAATCGAATGGCGCGGTGAAGGGACCGTTGAGCGCAGTTACGTTTATGCGCCCGACTTACCTAGATAATCACTCCCACTCGATCGTCCCCGGCGGCTTTGAGGTCACGTCGTACACAACGCGGTTGACGCCCTTCACCTCGTTGATGATGCGCGTCGCCACGTGGCCTAGAAATTTCATGTCGAATTGATAGAAGTCGGCGGTCATGCCGTCGGTCGAGGTCACCGCGCGCAAACCCACGACGAAATCGTAGGTGCGGCCGTCACCCATGACGCCGACGGTCTTCACCGGCAACAGGACGGCAAAAGCCTGCCAGATATTGTCGTACTGGCCGGTGCGGCGGATTTCCTCGATATAAATTTCGTCGGCGAGCCGCAGGATGTCGAGCTTCTCGCGCGTGATCGCGCCCGGGCAGCGGATGGCAAGACCCGGCCCGGGGAATGGATGGCGGCCGACGAAAGCCTCCGGCAGACCTAGCTCGCGGCCGAGCGCGCGCACCTCGTCCTTGAACAGCTCGCGCAGCGGCTCCACAAGCTTCATGTTCATGCGCGCGGGCAGGCCGCCGACATTGTGGTGCGACTTGATAGTGACCGAGGGGCCGCCGGTGAACGACACGCTCTCGATCACGTCGGGATAGAGCGTGCCTTGCGCGAGGAATTCGGCGCCGCCGATCTTCTTGGCCTCGGCCTCGAACACGTCGATGAACAGCCGGCCGATGGTCTTGCGCTTCTGCTCGGGGTCTTCGACGCCTTCCAGCGCCTTCAAGAACACGTCGCTGTCGTCAACGTGCACGAGCGGGATGTTGTAGCTGTCGCGAAACAGAGTGACGACCTTCTCTGCCTCGGCCAGCCGCAACAGGCCGTGGTCGACGAAGACGCAGGTGAGCTGATCGCCGATCGCTTCGTGGATCAGCACCGCGGCGACCGCGCTGTCGACGCCGCCGGACAGCCCGCAGATCACCCTGCCCTTGCCGACCTGCGCGCGGATCTTCTCGATCGCTTCTTCCTTGAAGGCGCGCATGGTCCAGTCGCCGGAGAGCCCGGCAATGTTGCGCACGAAATTGCGCAGCAGCGCGGCACCGTGCGGCGTGTGCATGACTTCGAGGTGGAACTGCGTGGCGTAGAACTTGCGCGTCTCGTCGCCGATGATCGAGATCGGCGAGCCGGCGGCGCGGCCGAGCACCTTGAAGCCCGGCGGCAATTCGGTAACGCGATCGCCGTGACTCATCCAGACCGGATATTTCTCGCCCTTCTGCCACACGCCCTCGAACAGCGGGCTGTCGGCGATGACCTCCACCTCGGCGCGGCCGAATTCGCGATGGTGGCCGCCCTCCACCTTGCCGCCGAGCTGGGCCGCCATGGCCTGCTCGCCGTAACAGATGCCGAGCACCGGAACCCCGGCCTCGTAGATCGCTTTCGGCGCCAGCGGCGCGCCTTTTTCATGCACCGAGGCCGGGCCGCCGGACAGGATCACGGCCTTCGGCCGCATCTCCAGGAAGGCCTGTTCCGCCTTCTGGAACGGGACGATCTCGCAATAGACCTTCTCCTCCCGTACCCGGCGCGCGATGAGCTGGGTGACCTGGGAGCCGAAGTCGACGATCAGGACTTTGTCGTGCATGGGGGTGCCGGACGGGGCCGGATTCGGGCCCGTTTCAGCCCGTCTTGTGGGATTGCGCAGGGCTTGGGTCAAGGCGGGCAGGCTCCGGTTAACCACGCACGGTTTCGCCACACTCAGATAACCCTCCATTAGCCCGGGCGTGAGAGAGAGGGGGCGAGATTCGCGCCATTTCCACACGATTCGAGGCCCGGCCTTGGCCTTCCACGCCGACCATATGCCGCTGCGCCGCCCGGCCAATGCCGACCGGCGGAGCGCGCTGTTCCGGGAAAGGCCGTTCGACGTCGTCGAGCGCTGGGCGCTCGGCGTCGGCTGGTCGCTGATGCCCTCGCGCATCGCCGGGCTGCCGCGGCTTTGGAAGATGTGCTTCGACGACGCGCTGGCGCCCGACTACGCCCTGCCCGACCCGGAGCGCGCGCTCGACAATCCGCCCGGCCTTGCCGGTATCGTGCACGATCTGACGCTGCCGACGCTGCTCGCCGCCTACCGGCGCGGGCTCTATCCGTTGGCGCACATCCCGCCCCTGAAATGGTGGTCGCCGCCCAACCGCTCGCTGCTGTTCTTCAAGAACCTGCACATCTCGAACAACCTGGCGCGGCTGATGCGTCAGCACCGCTACACCGTCACTTTTGACCGCGACTTCGAAGCGGTGATCGCCGCCTGCGCCGGACGGCGCCAAGGACGCTGGCACCTCACCTGGATCACGCCGCGCATCATGCGGCTCTATGCCGAGGCGTATGACGCGGGACACGCGCATTCCTTCGAGGTGTGGAACGCAGCCGGCGAACTTGTCGCCGGCGGCTATGGATTGGCCTGCGGCGCCGCCTTCAGCGCGGAGTCGCAGTTCGCGCGCGAGAAGAACGCCTCGCGCATCGGCATGACGGTGCTCAACTGGCACCTCGCGCAGTGGGGCTTCCACTTCAACGACGGCAAGCTGATGGGGCCGCTGTGGGAGGCGATGGGATTCCGCGACGTGCCGCGTGCCAAATATCTCGGCAAGCTCGCCGACGCCGTGCGTCAGCCGGGCAAGATCGGGCGCTGGCAGGTGGAAGCCGACATCGACACGGTGTCGCGCTGGCAGCCGGCGCACCGCTAGACGTGTCGCTTAGCGCGTGACGTGATCGGCGAGCGACCGGCCGAAGAACGGAATTTCACCGACCCACTCGCCGATACGCGAGCGCTTTTTCGGTGTGTCCTGCAACGGCGAATCCGGAATGGCGCCGGGCGGCACCGGACGATCCGGATCGGCTGGCGCGCCGACGGTCGCGATCGCGGCCGGCGGCGGCAATGTCGGCGCGGCTGCAGGCGCCGACGGCAGCACTTGCGGCGGCGGCAATTCGCCGAGCGCGTGCGGCGGTGGAGCCAGCGGTGTCGGAGCGGCGACGGCCTGTGACGCGGGAGTCACCAGCGCGCTGCGCACGGCGGCCACCCAGGCCGTATCGGACACCGGCGCTTCCGGTTGCGCGGGCGCGGCGGCAACCGCCGGCGTGCGGACGGGCGCGGGCTTCGCCTTGACCGGAGCGGCATCAGATTTCACGACGGCAGCCGGTTCGGCCTTGTGCACGACAGTGTGCGCCGGCTGCGCCCAGGTCTCGGCCGGCGACGTCTTCGCCGCCAGCAGCACTTTGAAGGCGGCGGTGGCGTCGGGATCGACGGTCCCACAGCTCTGTTCGAAGGTCTCGACGTCGCGCCGCACCAGGATACGGCGAGTGGCGGCGTCGACGCTGCGGTCGAGCATCGCGACGATATTGGCGCGCAGCGTCTGGCAACTCGCCTCCGGCGAGAAATTCGTCTTGTACATCGTGTAGGCGCTGCCGAGGCCGGCCGGCACCGCGATCAGCGCGCCGACCATCTGCAGGATGTTGAGCGTCCGCGTGAAGCGCGACGTGGATGAAGGCGGCACCGGGCGATCATGCGCGCCCAGCTCAAAAGGTTCGCGCTTCGCCACCAGCATTTCCGAAAACCCCGCCTGCATGAAACGTCCGCCTGTCAGTTCCAAAATCTTCGCGGACTTTTTTGGCCCGGATTAAGGCACAATCGGGGAAATCGCCTCTCGAAAACGTTAATTCAGCTTGCGATCCACGGGTTTAGAGGCGGTTTGTCTGTTTGCGCATGATCTCGTCCGAAAACCAGTTCCCACTTTTCGGGATCATGCGCCGCGCGTCAGCACGCCGACGAAGAAACCGTCGGTATCGGTGGTGCGCGGCGTCATCAAGATACCCTCTGGCGAGAGCCGCGCGGCCTTAGTGAACGCCGCCGGATCGCCCAGCGCCTGCGCCACCTCGCTTGGCGGCCGCACGGTAAAATCCGGATGACGCGCAGTGAAGGCGCGAATCTGGACCGCGTTCTCCTCATCGAGCATCGAACAGGTGATGTAGACGATGCGGCCACCTGCCTTCACCAGCGGCGCGGCGCGGTCGAGGATCTCGGCCTGCTCCTTCTGCCGCTGCTCCAAGGCGCCGGGGCGCATGCGCCATTTGGCATCCGGATTGCGCCGCCAGGAGCCAGTGCCGGTGCAAGGCGCGTCGATCAACACAAGGTCGCAACGGCCAGCAAGGTCGTCGATCTCGCCGCCGACAGACTTCGGTGTGCGCACCTGCACGTTACGGGCACCCGAGCGAGTTAGACGATCATGAATCGGCGCCAGACGCCGCTTGTCGTCGTCGGTGGCGTAGAGCTGACCTTTGTTCTGCATCATGGCGGCGAGCGCGAGCGTCTTGCCGCCGGCGCCGGCGCAGAGGTCGAGCACCTGTTCGCCCGCTTTGGCGCCGCTGAACAAGGCCGCGAGTTGCGAACCCTCGTCTTGAACCTCGACGAGGCCTTTCAGAAAGGCTGGCTCAGCATGGATCGCCGGACTTTTGGCATCGGCGGCAAGCCGGATGCGAAGGCCCCAGGGCGACCATGGTGTGCGAGCGGCATTGAGGCCGGAGAGCATGGTAACGGCCTTGTCGCGCTCGCCCTTCAGCATGTTGACGCGCAGGTCGAGCGGCGCGCGCGAGGCCAGCGCCGCGCCTTCCTCCGCACGATCGTCGCCGAAAACGCGCGCGAACTGCGCATCGAGCCATTCGGGATAGTCGCCGGCGACATGTGGCGGCGCGCCAGCGAGCGTGGCGGAGTCGAGCCGCTGACGTTCGTCGTCGCTCAACGCGTCGGGGGCGTACTGCCCGCCGCTCGCCAATTTTGCGACGGCGTCCGTATCAAGCCCGCGCTCACGCTTGAGCATGCCGAGCAACACGGAGCGCGGCGTATCGGTGCCCATCAACCAGGCGCTCGACGCCTTGCGCCGCAGCGCATCGTAGACGAGGCCCGCGATTGCGGCGCGGTCGCCCGAGCCGGCAAAGCGATGCGCCACGCCCCAGGATTTCAGGACATCCGCCGCCGGGCGCCGCTCGCTTTCGATGCTTGCGAAAACTTCGATGGCTGCGGCCAGCCGTGCTGCCGGCGTCATGGCAGACCGGCGATGAGACGCACCGCCAAGATAATCCACATCAACAGCAGAATAAGCACGCCGGCGGCGAAGGCATTGAAGCGATGCGGCACGTAGTTGGTGCCGGTGTGGATGTAGGCGTGCACCAGTCGCGTGATAACGAACAGCCACGCCATCACGAGGAACAGAATGTCGGCATGCCGCGTCATGATCGCCAGAATGGTCAGGACGTAGAACAGCACCGGAATCTGGAACTGGCTGTTGTAGCAGTTGGCAATCTGGGTCGCGCGCGCCGGCCAGTTCTGCTGGCCAAGCGCGGTGTCCTTCATGCTCGCCTGTCCACCACGGATCGCGCCGATGCGTGCACGCGCTGTCCAGAAGATCAGAAAAAAGGTCAGCGCGACCTGCACGAAAAGCGGCAGAAGGATGAATTGGATCGGCATCAGGAGAACCCTTCAATGAAGCGGCGTCGGCCGCGCGTCTTTACGTCCGGCTCGGATAGTTCGGGCTCTCGCGCGTGATCACCACGTCATGCACGTGGCTCTCGCGCAGGCCCGCTCCGGAGATACGCACGAACTCCGCCTTGGCGTGGAAATCTTCAAGCGTCGCCGCGCCGACATAACCCATGGCGGCGCGCAGGCCGCCGGCGAGCTGGTGCAGCACGTTGCCGACCGGGCCCTTGTAGCCGACCTGGCCTTCGACGCCTTCCGGCACCAGCTTGAGCGCGTCCTTGATGTCCTGCTGGAAGTAACGGTCGGCCGAGCCGCGCGCCATCGCGCCGACCGAGCCCATGCCGCGATAGCTCTTGTACGAGCGGCCTTGATAGAGAAACACCTCGCCCGGCGTCTCGTCGGTACCGGCGAGCAGCGAGCCGACCATGGCGACGTCGGCGCCCGCGGCGAGCGCCTTGGCGAGGTCGCCGGAATATTTTATGCCGCCGTCGGCGATCACCGGCGTGCCGTTGGCTTTGGCGACCGAAACCGCGTCCATGATGGCGGTGAGCTGCGGCACGCCGACGCCGGCGACGATGCGGGTGGTGCAGATCGAACCGGGTCCGATACCGACCTTGATGGCGTCGGCGCCGGAGTCGATCAGCGCCTTTGCGCCTTCGCTGGTGGCGACATTGCCGGCCACCACCTGCACCGCGTTCGATTGCTTCTTGATGCGTTTCACCGCGTCGAGCACGTAGCGCGAATGGCCGTGCGCCGTGTCGACAACGACCAGGTCGACGCCGGCGGCGATCAGCGCCTCGGTGCGCGCAAAACCTTTGTCGCCAACCGTGGTCGCGGCAGCAACACGCAACCTGCCCTGATCATCCTTGCAGGCATTGGGATGCGTGATCGCCTTCTCCATATCCTTGACGGTGATGAGGCCGACGCAGCGATACTCGTTGTCGACCACCAGCAGCTTCTCGATACGATGCTGATGCAGAAGGCGTTTGGCCTCATCCTGGCTCACACCCTCTCGCACGGTGATCAGCTTGTCCTTGGTCATCAACTCGGCGACGCGCTGGCGCGGATCGGTGGCGAAGCGCACGTCGCGGTTGGTGAGGATGCCGACCAGCTTACCCGGTCCACCGTTACCGCCGCGCTCGACCACTGGAACGCCGGAGATGTGGTTGTCCGCCATCAGCGCCAAGGCTTGCTGTAGCGTCGCGGTCGGCTCGATGGTGAGCGGGTTCACCACCATGCCGCTTTCGAATTTCTTCACCTGACGAACCTGAGCGGCCTGCTCTTCCGGCTCCAAGTTGCGGTGGATAACACCCATGCCGCCGGCCTGCGCCATGGCGATGGCCATCTGCGATTCCGTCACCGTATCCATGGCCGAGGCGATGATCGGGATATTGACCGAGATCGACCGGGTAATGCGCGAGCGGATATCGGCGTCGCCCGGCAGCACTTCCGACAGGCCCGGCCTGATCAGGACGTCGTCAAAAGTGAGCGCTTCACGCGGGGTCGCATTGTTATATGTGGCCATCGCCAACTCCGTCTCACCCAAAAAGGGGAACCGGACCGGACGGCGCAAGGTGAAGAAAAACGCCTGCGTTGGGGCTTTCGGCCCCCTGTCACGGCCCGCTTTTGGGTTGGCGTGGGTCGATAGCACGCAAAGGCGGCGATTCCCAGCGCAATCGGTGACGGGTTTTATGAATTGCGGCCGCCCGCCGGGCCACGGCTCCTATGCATCGAATTTGATTAAAATCTTAGACGTTAACCATATTAAAACATTAACACTCAGGGAGACGTGCCCACCTGATGCGCCGGTCGTTGTGCTGCTGCATATTCGGGGTGGCAAGTATGGTTAATGGGGGGCAGAGGCGAATGCGAGGGATGCGGCCTATCTGGCTGATCCAAGCTGCCGGTGTCGCGGTAGTGACCGCTGCCGTGTTCAGCGTCCCCGCGCGCGCTCAAATCCACGACGCGCGCGTCTGCGCATCGCAAGACGAATCCCAGGTCGCCCAGCGCCTCGCCGCCTGCACCAAAATTCTCGGCACCGGCCGCCTGCGCGGCAAGCCGGCCGGCGTCGCCTATGGCCTGCGCGGCCTCGCCTATCTCGACCGCGGCGACATTCCGCACGCTATCGCCGATCTCAACCGCGCAGTCGAACTCGCACCCGACTTCGCGCCCGCCTATCAGAACCGTGGCAACGCCTGGTACGCGCGCGGCAATTACGGCCAGGCGATGTCGGACTACGACGCGACCATCAATCTCGATCCGAATTCGCCGTCGCCCTACATCAACCGCGCCACGCTGCGGCGCGACCTCGGCAACACCGAAGGCGCACTCGAGGATTATCAGAAGGCAATCAGCCTCGGCGGCAACCGCGCGAATCTCTATAGCGCGCGCGGCCAGCTCTATTTGCGCCAGCGCGACTATGCGCGCGCGATTGCCGACTTCGATCAGGCCGTCCGTCTCGACCCGCAGGCGGCGCACTACATGTTGCGTGCCGAAGCGCGCGACGGCGCCGGCGACACCGACCGCGCGCTCAGCGATTACCAGGAAGCGGCGCGGCTCGATCCGAAAAATGTCGGCGCGCTCAACGCCATGGCCGCGGTCTGGAAGAAGAAGGGCGATCTCGATAAGGCGCTGGCGACCTACGACCGCGCCATCGGCGCCGACCAGAACGTGGGGACGACCTACAAGCTGCGCGCCGAGATTTATGCCGCCAAGGGCATGCGCAAGCAGGCCATGGCCGACGTCAGCCGCTCGCTGAAATTCTCCTGGGACAGCAACGCGCTGAAAGTGCGCGGTACGTTGCGGCTCGACGACGGCGACATCGACGGCGCCGTGCATGATGCCGAAGCCATGATCAAGCTCAATGCGGAGAACACCGCCGCTTACGCGCTGCGCGGCGCGGCCTATTCCCGCAAGAAGGACTACAACCGCGCTTTGCCCGATCTCGACAAGGCCATCGCCGGTAACGCTAACGACGCGCAGGCCTATGGCGCGCGCGCGCAGGTCTATCTCGCCAAGAACGACGGCGCGCGGGCCATGGCCGATCTCAGCCGCGCCATCGAACTCGGCAATGCCAGCGCGGACGTGTTCCGCACCCGCGCCATGATCTATCGCGCGCGCGGCGACGCCGCCCACGCCCTGCCCGACCTCGACAAAGCGATCGAGCGCGATCCGCGGCCGGCCGATCAGTATTTCGTGCGCGCCGCGCTACGCAAGGACAAGGGCGAGGTCGACCAGGCGGTTGCCGATCTCAACGAAGGTCTGACCCGCCAGCCCGACAACAAGTCTGCTTTGCTGACGCGCGCGCGGATCCAGCAGAGCCGCGGCAACGTCGTCGAGGCGATTGCCGACTACGACGACCTGCTCAAGTTCGAGCCGAACAACGCGTCGCTTTTGTTGGCGCGCGCGCAGGCTCTGTCCGACAGCAAGGCTTATGCCCGGGCCATCGGCGATCTCGACCGCACCATCAAGCTCGATCCGCGCAATGCGCAGGCCTTCTACTTGCGCGGCCTCGCGCGCGAGCAGGACGTCACCAAGCGCGACCTCGCCATGGCCGACTACAAGCAGGCCATCGCGCACGACCGCAACATGGGCGACGCGCGCAAAGCGCTGGCGCGCCTGACCGAAGACATGCGCCGCAAGCCGGAAAAGGACTTGGCCGGCAAGCGCAACGGCAAGACGGAAACGGCCAAAGTGGAGCCGCCCAAGGTCGAGCCGGCCAAGGTCGCAGCCCCGCCGGTCGAGCCGCCGAAGCCCGCGCCTGTGGTGAAGCAGGATCATAAGCCTGCGCAGGAACCCGCGGTGAAGGTTGCCAGCGCGCCGGCCAACGAGCCGCGTATCGCTCCGCCCGAAGTTAAGCCCGAGGTGACGGCTTCACTGCCGCCGCCCGAGCCGCGCAAGCCGGCTGTGCGCGAGAAGCACGAACAGAAATCCACGGCACGGGCCGCGCGCGAGAAGGAAATGCACGAGAAGGAGATGCGCGCGCGCCTCGAACGGCTGCGGATGGAGCGCGACCGCGAACGCCGCCAGCAAGTCGTCGTGCGTAATGATCAGCCGCGCTACATCCGCGCCGGCTCGCCCGAAGCCCGCCGCGCACCGACCTTCAGCGATATTTTCCGGCGCTAGTGACTCCTTCGTCATTGCGAGCGAAGCAAAGCAATCCAGAGCCGCAAATTCCGACTGGATTGCTTCGTCGGCTGCGCCTCCTCGCAATGACGGATCAGCCGCGAAAGCCGGTCGCCAGCAGATAAAGCTCGGCCGAATCCGAGCGGCTGGCCGGCGGCTTGATGTGCTTCACCGTGGTGAAGTCGCGCTTGAGCATGGCGAGCAGCTCGCCTTCGGCGCCGCCTTGCAGTACCTTGGCGAGGAATGCGCCACCCGGCTGCAGCACCTCGCGCGCGAACTCGTAGGCTGCCTCGACTAGGGCAACGATCTTGATGTGGTCGGTCTTGCGATGGCCGGTGGCATTGGCCGCCATATCGGAGAGCACCACGTCGGCGCCGCCGCCCATCATGGCCTTCAATTTGTCGGGCGCGGACGGATCGAGGAAATCGAGCCGCTGGAAGTCGACGCCGGCGACCGGGTCCATCTCCAGCACATCGATTGCCACCACACGCCCCTGCCCCGGCGCGCCGACCCGCTTGGCGGCCACCTGGCTCCAGCCGCCGGGCGCGGCGCCGAGATCGATCACGCGCCCGCCTTTTTTCAGGAAATGCGCCTTGTCGTCGATTTCGACGAGCTTGAAGGCGGCGCGCGAGCGATAGCCTTCGCGCTTGGCGCGCGCGACGTAAGGATCGTTGAGCTGGCGCTCCAGCCACAGCTTGGACGACAGCTTGCGGCCCTTGCCGGTCTTTACGCGCACCGCGAGCGGCCGCGCGCCGCCTTTGCCGCGTTCTGTCATTCCGCCGCCGCCTGTTCGCCGCCGCCCCAGACGCCGTCGTCGCGCATCATTTGCACCAGCATGCCCTCGCGCAGGCCCCGATCGGCGACGCGAAGCCGCGGCACCGGGAAGGCGCGGCGAATCGCTTCGAGGATGGCGCAGCCGGCGAGCACGAGGTCGGCGCGTTCGGCGCCGATGCAGGGGCTGGCCACGCGTTCTTCGTAACTCATCGCCAGCAGCGTCTCGATCACGGTGTCGATCTCGCCCTCGTTCATCCAGCAGCCGTCGACACGATTACGGTCATAGCGCTTGAGGTTGAGGTGCACCCCGGCAATTGTGGTCACCGTGCCGGAGGTGCCAAGCATGTGGACGCCATGCAAACCAGCACTTGCGTGCTCGTGCGCGAACGGCGCGATCATACCGCCGACTTCCTGCACCATCGCCTCGTAAACGTCGCGCGTGACATTGATGCCGCCGAAACGCTCGGCCAGCGTCACCACGCCGTGGCGCAGCGAGATCCATCCGCGCATGTGCGGCAGCGGCGGTCCGCGCATCGTCTTGTGCGAGCGCGCAAGCCTGACAAGTTCGGACGATCCGCCGCCGATGTCGAACAGCACGACCCCCTCGGCCGCCGGATCGATCAGCGGCGTGCAGCCGGTCGCGGCCAAAGTCGCTTCGGTCTCTCGGTCGATGACTTCGAGCTGCAGACCCAACTCTTTGGAAACGCGCGCCAAGAATGCGTCACCGTTTTCCGCGGCGCGGCAGGCTTCGGTGGCGATCAGCCGCGAGCGCGTGACGCCACGGTTCTTCATCTTGCCGCGGCAGATGGCGAGCGCGCTAAGCGCGCGCTCGATGGCGGCCTCGCTCAGCCGGCCGGAGAGCGAAACGCCCTCGCCGAGGCGGATGATGCGGGAGAAGGCGTCGACGACGCGGAAGCCGTCGCCGGCGGGCCGTGCCACCAGCAGGCGGCAATTATTGGTGCCGAGGTCGAGCGCGGCATAGGTCGCACCGCCCCGATCGGTGCCGTGACCGGCATCGGGTCGTCCAGGCGACCGCCGACCCCACGGGGGCCGCTCCTGCGGCGCCCGCTCGAACATGGGGTCGAGGCCCGGATGGTCCGGGGCCTCGCCGCTCATGTGCTTCCAACCTTCCCTATCGCCCCCGGACGCTGCCCACCAGGCGCGCCGCGGTTGCGGGATTGTTCCCAAAGTCCCGAAAAGTGTAACAGCGCCGGGCGCTCGCGCAACCCTGATCCCCTCTACGGTATTCTTGTGCATCCGGGCGACCTGTTTTATCTCCAATGTCTCGCCCGAAACTCAAACCGCAAAGCTCCGGCATGGATGACAGAACCACCGAGGCCGCCCTGTCGCTGACCAAATTCGGGGTCGGCCAGCCGGTTCGCCGCACGGAAGACCCCAAGCTGGTGCGCGGCGAAGGCTGCTATGCCGACGACGTCAATCTGTCCGGCCAAGCCTATGCCGTGATGGTGCGCAGCACGGTGGCGCATGGGACCATCCGCGCGATCGACACCGAGGCCGCCAAGGCGATGCCGGGCGTGCTCGCGGTGCTCACCGCCGCCGACCTGACCGATTACGGGCCGCTCAAGTCGACCATGCCGCTGAAGAACCGCGACGGCTCGGCGATCAAGTACACGCCGCGGCCGGCGCTTGCCGCCGACAAGGTGCGCTTCGTCGGCGATCCGGTCGCCTGCGTGATTGCGCAGACAGTTGCTCAAGCGAAAGACGCCGCCGAGGCGGTCGCGCTCGACATCGAGCCGCTGCCGGTCGTACTCAATCCGGAGCAAGCCGCCAAGCCGGGCGCGCCGCTGGTCTACGACGCGGTGCCGAACAATGTCGCGCTCGACTATCAGTTCGGCGACTCGGCCAAGGTCGCCGAAGCCTTCGCGCAGGCCGCACATGTGACGCGCCTCGTCACCTCCAACCAGCGCATGATCGTTGCGGCCATGGAGCCGCGCGCCGCCGTCGGCGAGTTCGACAAGGCGGCGGGCAAGTGGACGCTGCACTCGTCGACGCAAGGCGTGTTCGGCATGAAGAACTCGCTGATGGACATCCTCAGCGCGCCTGCCGACAAAGTGCGTGTCGTCACCGGCCAGGTCGGCGGCTCCTTCGGCATGAAGGCCTCGCCCTATCCGGAATATGTCTGCGTCCTGCATGGAGCGAAGCTGCTCGGCCGGCCGGTGAAGTGGACCGACGAGCGCTCCGGCAGCTTCATGTCGGACCATCACGGCCGCGCGCAGGACATGACGGTCGAGATCGCCTTCGACAAGGACGCGCATATTCTCGCCGTGCGGGTCGCCGGTTTCGGCGACATGGGCGGTTATCTCGCGCAGTTCGGACCGCTGCTGCCGACCGGCAACGTGGTGAAGAACGTCGCTGGCGTCTATCGCACGCCACTGCTCGAAGTCGCGACCAAATGCGTGTTCACCAACACCACGCTGGTTTCGGCCTATCGCGGCGCCGGTCGCCCCGAGGGCAACTACTACATGGAGCGCGCGCTCGACGTCGCGGCCAGCGAACTCGGCATCGACCGCATCGAATTGCGCAAGCGCAACATGATCCGCAAGAGCGACCTGCCCTTCAAGGCGGCCTCGGCGATGACCTATGACTGCGGCGACTTCCTCGGCGTGCTCAAGCATGCGCAGGAACTCGCCGACACCAAAGGCTTCGCCAAGCGCAGGCGCGAGAGCAAGAAGCGTGGCCTGCTGCGCGGCCTCGGCCTCGCCAATTATCTCGAAGTGACTGCGGCGCCGAGCAAAGAATTGGGCGGCATCCGCTTCGACGCCGATGGCGGCGTCACCATCGTCACCGGCACGCTCGACTTCGGCCAGGGCCACGCCACCGCTTACGCGCAGATGCTCACCGATCTGCTCGGCGTGCCGTTCGATCGCATCCGCATGCTGGAAGGCGACAGCGACCAGGTGAGCTTCGGCGGCGGCAGCGGCGGCTCGCGGTCCGCGATGATGCTGGGCGCGGCGCTGACACAGTCGGCGAAGATCGTCATCGAGCGCGGCAAGCAAGTCGCCGCGCGCGCGCTGGAAGCTTCCGTGCAGGACATCGAATTCAAGGCCGGTCGCTTCACCATCGCCGGCACCGACCGCTCCATAGACATTCTCGACCTCGCCGCCAAGCTGCGTAGCGGCCTCACTCTGCCCGAGGGCGTGCCGAATTCGCTCGACGTCAATCACGTCACCGATGAAGCCGTGCCATCCGCCTTCCCGAACGGCTGTCATATCAGCGAAGTCGAGATCGATCCCGAAACCGGGCTCGCACGCGTGGTGAAATACACCGCGGTCAACGACCTCGGCACCGTGATCAATCCGATGCTGGTAGAAGGCCAGATGCACGGCGGCATCGTGCAGGGGCTGGGCCAGGTGCTGCTCGAGCACGCCGTCTACGACGCGGAAGGCCAGCTCGTCACCGGCTCGTTCATGGATTACGCAATGCCGCGCGCGCACGACGCGCCGATGATCGAGGTGGCGCATCATCCGGTGCCGACCAAGAGCAATCCGCTCGGCGCCAAAGGCTGCGGTGAAGCCGGCACCTCCGGCGGTCTGCCCTCGGTCGCCAATGCGGTGATCGATGCGTTGTCCGAATTTGGTATCCGGCATTTGGAAATGCCGATGACGCCCGCGCGCATCTGGCAGGCGATCGAAGACGCCAAGCGGAAGTAAGCTTCCTGTCCCCGCACGCGGGGAGAGGTGAAAAGCGCAGACGTGCGTCATCGCCCGTATTTTTTGTCCGGCTCCGGGAAAGCCGGTCTCCCCCTTTTCCTTTTCCCCATAAGGGGAATGGAGCGCCGGGAGGGCGCCTCGGAGGGTTTGCGAGACCCTCCTTTGGGCCACCCTTGCGATCGGGCAGCCCGCACGCCTTGCGAGGACGTGCGCCGGTCTTGCGAAGACCGGCTGCGCCCCCCAGGCGCTCCATCCACGAGACCCATTGTCGGGGCCCCGGCCCTGCATCTCAGCGCGCATCACTCGAGATGACGCCCGCCGCGATGCCGGACCTAATAATAGGACCATATACTTTTTGTGGAGTCAAGCGCCTATTTGATTATTTCCTCAGAGAGAGGCCATAGTCTTGGTGATCGGCTCCTCCTTCGCTCCGCCCGTGCAGTCGCTCACTCGCAAGCGACGCCAATCATTTTCATCGGCCGCGCATGCAACCGCACATGCCCGCCCCACTGAAAACGCCCTGGATTGATAATGGTCAACCGGCCATAGTCCGCCTCCTTTAAAGGAATCGTCGGATAAATATGAGTCAGGCGACCGAACTGCTGGGATTGAGCCGCGCGCCGCACGTCCGCATCGTCGGCGCGGTGAGCGCGGCGCATTTCGTGTCGCATTACTACACCTTGCTGCTCGCGCCGCTGCTGCCGTTCGTGCGCGCCGAATATAGCGTGAGCTATACGCAGATCGGTTTTGCGCTTGCCGCCTTCAACATCGCATCGACCGTGCTGCAAACGCCGGTCGGCTTCCTGGTCGACCGGCTCGGCGCGCGTATCCTGCTCGCGGCCGGTCTGCTGATCGGCGCCGGCGCCTTCGCGCTCGCCGGCCTCATCGACTCGTTCTGGGTGCTGGTGGCGATGTTCGGGCTCGCCGGTGTCGGCAACACCGTCTATCACCCGGCCGACTACGCCCTGCTCTCGCAGCACGTGCCGCACGACCGCATCGGCCAGGCCTTCTCGGTGCATACCTTCGCCGGCATGCTGGGCTCGGCGGTCGCGCCGGGCACTCTGCTGTTGATGCAGAGCATCTGGGGCTGGCGCGGCGCTTTCATTGGCGCAGGCGTCCTTGGCTTCATCGCCGCGGCCTTCGTGCTGTCGGTGCGCGAACAAACGCCGGCGCACGCACCGGAGCCGCGCGCGGCGGATGACACTGCCAGCGGCGGCGTGAAGCTGTTGCTGTCGGCGCCGATCCTGCTCAACCTGTTCTTTTTCGCGCTGCTCGCGCTGATCAGCGGCGGCATTTACAATTACTCGGTGGTCGCGCTCGGCGCGCTCTACGGCACACCGGTGACGGTCGGCAATGCGGCGCTGACCGGCTACCTGCTGCTGTCGTCGGTCGGCGTGCTGATCGGCGGGCTGCTGGTGACGCGCACATCCCGCCACGGCGCAGTGGCGGCGGCCGGCCTCACCGTGATGGCGGTGACGACGGGACTGATCGCCAATGTCGATCTCGGCTCGCTCTTGCTGATCGTGGCGATGACGGCGACGGGCTTCTTTTCCGGCGTGATCATGCCGTCGCGCGACATGATCGTGCGCGACGTGACGCCGGCCGGCTCGTTCGGCAAAGTGTTCGGCTTCGTCACCACCGGATTCAACCTCGGCGGCATCGTCTCGCCGCTGGTCTTCGGCGCCATCATGGACCAGGGCAGTCCGCGGCTGGTGTTCATCACGGTGACGGCCTTCACGCTGCTGGCCGTATTGACGGTCGCGACGCGGCCGAAGCGGGCGGCCTAAGGCCCGAAAAGCCCTAGGCTCACGGGGTCGAGCCCGATCCACCTCGATTTTGACCGCGCGGCTTGCCAAATCGAGCGAATTGCCCCATTTGAAGGCCGTCAAGACGCCTCGCCCTGGGTCTTTCAGACCCAGCGGTACGGCCGAAGTTCAAACGGCAGACGGCGTTTTTGGGGAATGGTGTAACGGTAGCACAACAGACTCTGACTCTGTTTGTCTAGGTTCGAATCCTAGTTCCCCAGCCACCCTTTTCACCAAGCGAAACGTATGTCGCTGACCTGACTCCGTCGCCCGGCGACTTTTCCCCGCGCGCAAAATGGGTCTAGTCAACCTGCGGATTGTGCCGCAAACTTCTCCTACCCCGCTACCGGAAGCACAAACAACAATCGGGGGTAAGGGAGATACGCCGTGGCTCAAGCTCAAACCATCGAGGGGTATGTCGGCTCCGCGCTCGACGAGGCAAAACTATCGCCGCTGCACAAACGAGTCATCGCACTCATCGCCGGCGGCTATTTCTTCGACGTGATCGACTTCACGATCTTCGGCGCGCTGGTGCCGTATATCCTGCAGTCGAAATTCGCCACCGGTCCCGAAGTGGCCGCGATCGGCAGCGCGACGATCTTCGGCATGTTCATCGGCACCGCCGGGCAAGGACAGCTCAGCGACCGCTTCGGACGCCGCTTCATCTATCAGTTCAATCTGCTGCTGTTCGGCGTCTTCACCATCCTGGGCGCGTTCGCGCCGAGCGTGACGCTGCTCATTGTCTGCCGCTTCATCGCCGGTCTCGGTCTCGGCGCCGAACAGCCGCTGTGCTTTGCCTATGCGGGCGAGTACGCGCCGAAAGCGATCCGCGGACGCATCCTCGCCTTCGTGCACTTCGTCGGCGGCGCCTGCGTGTGGCCGATCGGCACCGCGACCGTGCTGCTGTTCGGCACGCAGATCTTCGCCAGCAATCCCGAATATGTCTGGCGCGCCATCTGGCTGATCATCGGCTGCGGCGCGCTGATCGTCTGGGTGTTCCGCTTCTCGCTGCCTGAATCGCCGCGTTATCTGGCGACGCACGGCCGCGGCCAGGAAGCGCTCGACGTGCTCAAGCGTCTCGGCATTTCGACGCCGCCGCTCAGCTCGTTGAAGGCCGATGCCGCGAGCGACACCAAAAGCGATCCGTTCGGCGTCGTCTTCACGCAATTCCCCAAGCGCGTCATAGCCGGCATGATCTGCTTCACGGCATTCTTCGGCGTGGCGATCGGCTTGGGCGCGTGGCTGCCGAACATGATGAACGCCAAAGGCTTCACGGTCACAAAATCCATCGAATATACGCTGTGGATGAACTTCGCGGTGCCCTGCGCCAGCATCTGGATGATGTATGCGCTCGACGCGATTGGCCGCAAGAAGACGTCGATCATCGCCTTCATCGGCGCCGCCGTCATGGCGATCGTGTTCGCCAATGCAACGACGCCGACGCAACTCATCATGGCCGGCTTCGTCATGACCTTCTTCGTGCAAGTTGCCGGCAACTCGATGCAGATCTTCACGTCCGAGGTGTTCCCGACCAACGCGCGCGCCTCCGGCTTCGGCTGGGCGGCCGGCGTCGGACGGCTGGCGACGGCCTTCATCATGCCCACGATCCTGTGGGTGCAGAGCGGCTATGGCCTCACCATGGTGTTCGTCTGCCTCGCCATCCTGCTGGTAATCGCCGCCTTCTCGGTGACGCAGCTTGGACCGGAGGCGCGGCAGAAGGGTCTCGACGAGGTCGCACCCCCAACTGGGTGAAGCCTTTCGTCAATAATGAGAGAGGCCCGGTCGTGAACGGCCGGGCCTCGCATTTCTGCGGCAAACACCCATGACCCTCCCCGGCGCCACCGCAAAGAATGTTCGCCTCCTATCGCGCTGCGATCAGGGCGGCCGTCCGGACGGCGTGCAGATAATCCTGCACAAAGGCCACGCCTTCATCGGCCACATGTTCAGCGACGGCTTCACGGTGGTCGACGTACGCGACCCACTCAAGCCGAAGACGGCCGCCTTTGTCGCCGCGCCGAAGAACACGCGCTCGCATCATTTGCAGATCAGCGGCGACATCCTGCTGGCGGTGAACGGGCCGAACATCTGGGCGATGCAGCAATATGCCAGCCAGGCCGACTATTACGCCAAGTCGCTCGCCGACTCGGTGAAGACCGAGCAGCCCTTCGCCGCGGGCCTGCGCGCGTTCGACGTGTCGAACCCGGCGAACCCGCGCGAGATCGGCTGCCTCGACATGCCCGGCTTCGGCGCGCATCGCATCTGGTGGGTGGGTGGGCGCTACGCCTATGTGTCGGTGCACTTCGACGGCTTCATCGACCACGCGCTCGCGATCATCGATGTGAGCGATCCGGCCAAACCGAAGCTCGCCGGCCGCTGGTGGCTGCCGGGCATGAACCGCGCTGCCGGCGAGGAGAAGCCCGCGTCTTTCGGCAAGCGCACGGCGCTGCATCACTTGATCAGCGCCGGCAATCTCGGCTTTGCCGCCTGGCGCGACGGCGGCTTCACCGTGCACGACCTTTCCGATCCGCCCAACCCAAAGCTGCTGGCGCACCGCAATTTTGCGCCGCCCTTCGCCGGCGGCGCGCATACGCCGCTGCCGCTGCCGGGGCGCAATCTGCTGGTGCTCGCCGACGAAGCGACCGCGGCGAATTGCGCCAACGGTAACGCCTATACCTGGGTGATCGACGTGCGCGAGCCTGCGAACCCCGTGTCGATCGCGACGCTGCCGACGCCTGCGGAAGAGGACTTCTGCGCCAAGGGCGCCAAATTCGGCCCGCATAATCTGCACGAGAACCGGCCCGGCTCATTCCAAAGCGAAGACATTATCTTCGCGACCTATCACAACGCGGGCCTGCGCATTTACGACATCCGCAACGCTTTTGAGCCGAAAGAGATCGGCTACTTCGTGCCGCCGCCGCCGGAGCGCATCGTCGATCAGCGGCCGAACCCGGCCAAGGTGATCCAGTCCTGCGACGTTTATGTCGATCCGAACGGTGTCATGTACCTCACCGACACCAATGCGGGGCTGTACATTCTGCAGTATGAAGGCTCATAGAACCTGCGCCGCAGCTCAGTGGCATTTTCCGGGATGAAAGAATGACGGACAAATTCGGGCGGCTCGCCCTGCACATGTGGACGGTCGACACGACCCCGCTCGCCACCGCGCTCGATGCGGCCAAACAAGGCGGCTTCGACGCGGTCGAGCTGCGCCGCACCGATTTCAAGCGTTGCTACGATGCCGGCATGAGCAACGATCAGGTGCTCGCGCTCATCATGAAGAGCGGCATCCCCTGCGGCGTGCTCGGCGTCGAATATGGCTGGCTGTTCGCGACTGGCGACGAGAGCAGGCGCCTGTTCAAGGTCTTCCGCGAGAGTTGCGAGAACGCGGTGGCGCTCGGCTGCGACACGCTGATGAGCGCGCCCGGCCAGGTGCAGGGCCCGATCAAGGACGCCATCCAGTATCTTAAAGAAGCCGGCGACATCGCCGCCGAGTACAAGCTCAAGCTCGCCATCGAATTCAACTCGCAGCACGATGTACTCAACAGCCTCGCCGTGCTCACCGAGTTGATCGAAGGCGCCAACAAGCCGAACTGCGGCTACCTGATCGATGCGTACCACTTCACCCGTGCCGGCTCCGGCGGGCGCGGCTTCGAAAGCGTGCCGGCCGACAATATCTTCTGCTTCCAGTACAGCGATCTGTCGCCCGCGCCGGTCACCGGTGTACGGCGGCCGACCGACCGTCTGCCGCCCGGCAAGGGCGTGGTGAAATGGAAGGAGATGCTCGGCCTGCTCGCCGAGAAGGGCTACACCGGCTATCTCTCCTATGAAGCGCCCAATCCCGAGCAGTGGGAGCGCTCGCCCTACGACGTCGCGCGCGAAGGCGTCGAACTCACCAAAAAATTATTGCGGGACGCGGTCCCTGCATATCAAGGCTAAGAGGACATCATGGCAGAAGACCTTCCGCTTTTCTTGGGCTTGAACGACAAGACCGTCACCGACATTCCGAAGACGGTCGAGAAGCAGCGCTATATGACGAGCGTTGCGCCGAAGGCCGCCAATCCGGGCCGCTGGGTCGAACAGCCGCGCATGCCGATCCCGACCGGCGAGCACGCGGTGATCGAATGCGGCGGCAAGATTCATTCGATTGCGGGCTACGCCAAGCACCGCGTCGACCAGAATTTCCATCAGGTCTACGACCCGGCAAGCAAGAGCTGGACGCTGAAGGCGCCCTTCCCGCACCCGTGCAATCACGTCGCCGGCGTTTCCATCGGCACGAAGGTCTACACCTTCGGCGGCTTCGTCGAACAGAACCGCTGCCCGCACTCCAAGTGCTATGTCTATGACACGGCGACCGATCAATGGTCGCCCATTGCCGGCCTTGCCCGCCCACGCGGCGCGATCTCGGCGATCGTGCTCGACGGCAAGATCCACCTGCTCGGCGGCCGCGACGTGCGCTCGGTCGAATGGCACGAGGTCTACGACCCGGCGACCGACAAGTACTCCGATCGCGCCAGCATGCGCGGCTCGACCGGCACGCAGCCTTTCGTCGGCCAGCGCGACCACATGGGTGTGGCGATCGTCGATGGAAAAATCCACGCCATCGCCGGCCGCATGGATTCTTACGACTTCAACACATCGCTGAACGCGGTCTACGATCCGAAGGCGGATTCATGGTCGTTCCGCGCACCGTTGCCGACCGCGCGTTCGGGTCCGTCCTGCGCCTACATCAACGGCAAGATCGTCGTGTTCGGCGGCGAAGCGACCGGCAAAGTGTTCGGCACCAACGAAATCTACGATCCGAAGACCGATACCTGGGAAGCCGGCACGCCGATGGCGATCCCGCGCCATGGCCTGCATGGCTCGACCTGCGCCATCATCGGCAACATGGTGCATGTGCCGGGCGGCGGCCCGGTGCCGGGCGGCCAGGTGCAGGGCGCCTACCACGACGCCTTCACCTTCGACTGACGCTAGAACGCGAGCGGCGACGATACCTTTCGTCGTCATTGCGAGCGGAGCGAAGCAATCCAGGGCCTAGAATTCTGACTGGATTGCTTCGTCGGCTACGCCTCCTCGCAATGACGCTTGAAAAGAAAGCGGCCGCCCGTGAGGCGGCCGCAATCGTTTCAGGTCTCGGGCGAACTAGCGCGCCGGATGCAGATCGAGTTCGGCCACGCCGGCGGCCACATTGAGGCCAGCCTGGCCCTGCACCGAGATCGGCTGCAGGCTGACGGTGCGGCTGTTGCCGCCGACCAGGACGTTGGCACCGAGACCGGCGCCGACAGTCGCTTCCGCAGTCGCCCCGCCGTAGTGGCCGGCGAGCGCGCCGTGGCGCCATTCGGTCGGTGCATAGACCGACCAGACCATCTCGCCGCCGGCGGTGGCGCCGATGTCGAGGCCGAATTTGGTGATCGAGCCGACGTAAACTTCGCGCGGCCCCGGATTGGCCGGCGTGAACATGCAGGTCATTTCTTTCCTGGACGTGATGATCAGCCCGATGCCCGCGGAAATATCGCAGGTCAGCGTGCCGACTTTGGCGCGGGCCTGGGCCATAGCCGGGCCGGGCACGGTCGCGGCGGCGACCACGGCCGCGGCGACAAAGGCGCTCAACAGGCGCTGCATGGGTGTTCTCCTTCGGTGATGTTCAGGCGGCTGGCAACGTGCGGTGGAACGGAAAGTTCCGTTTCCATGCCGCAAGGCGGATGCCTGTGTCTACTGGACCACGGAGCTAAGCTACGCAGCGGCCAGGGAAATTCGCGTGGGCCGAGGCCGCGAGCGGACTGAAGGCCGGGTCGCAGCCGACCATGATGGTCGGCGGCTTGCGCGTCGTGGGCGCCGGCGTCGGGGCCGGTTGGCGCTTCTCGACCGAAACCGGGAGCGGCAGGCGGTTGCCCTTCAGCGTGCGGTTCACGGCCTGCACGGATCCGTTCGGCTCGACCGTGGCGCTGGCGCCGAACGGCAGGCCGAAGCCGAACAGCGGCACAAGCACGCCCATAGCTGTGGCGAGGCCGAGAACTGCGAGCGAGTAGGATATGACCCGGCGCATGGCGCCCTCCGTCGCGCCTGTGCGCGACCCCTGCCGCGACACAATCGCCGACGGCCGCAGTAGCAACGATGCTCGCGGCTATATGTTCCGCGCGGTGTGGATCTGGCTCGCAGGGATAGCGACGCGGCAACGCAGCCCGTCAGCGTTGAAATCCATGGCCACCTCGGCGTCGAGCGCGCGCGCGAGATTGCGCTCAATGACCATGCTGCCGAACCCTTTCTTGTCCGGCTGCTGCACCACGGGCCCGAGTTCTTCGTGCCAGTCGAGCGCCAGCATTTCGCCTTTATCGGCGCGCTGCCAATTCCAGGTCACCGTGAGGCGGCCCTGCGGCACCGAAAGCGAGCCGTATTGCTCAGCGTTGCTCGCCAATTCGTGCAGCGCGAGACCGAGGTTCTGCGCGGCTTCCGGCCGCAGCGCGACCGGCGGGCCGTCGATGGTGACCTGACCGTCGCCGCGCTGTTTGAAACGGACGAGTTGGGATTGCACCAATTCGCGCAGCGACGCGCCGTGCCAGCTGTCGCGCACCAGCAGGTCGTGCGAAGCGGCAAGCGCCTGCAAACGCGCGCTAAATTGCGTCAAAAACGTATCGATCGTGCCGGCGTAACGCCCGGTCTGCCGCGCCATCGCCTGAATGACGGCAAGCAAGTTCTTCGAGCGATGCGTCAGTTCGCGCAGCAGCAGGCGCAGATGCGCCTCGGATTCCTTACGCTCGGTGACGTCGATGGAGGCACCGGTCAAGCCGATGATGTCGCCATCCTCATTGAACAGCGGTTCGATGTGCAGGTCGTGCCAACGCACGCCCGCGTCATCTTTGCAGGAAACCTCCTGCCGCGTCGGTTCACGTTTGGTGAGCGCCTCCCGCTTGATTTTAATGATGTCGCCCGTGCCTTCAGCCCCACCCATGAGCTCTTCGTCGGTGCGGCCGAGAACCTCTTCGATCGGCCGGCCCATGATCGGATTGCTCAGCGCGGTGTAGCGAAGGTCGCGATCCTGCGTGAACACGGTGACCTGCGAGCCGCGCAGCGCCATCTCGTAGCGAGCAAACCGCGCACGCAAGAGGTTGATCTCGCGCGCCTGGGCGGCGAGCTGCGATTCAAGGCGCTGACAACGCGCCTGCAGTTCGCTCCTTTCGCTGTCGTCGCTCGCCATCGTTAAAACCACTGCACGCGAGAGCCGTCGTTCATGCGTCCGGCATGATGGACCGCGCCTGTTCCGTTTGGGAGCCCTATCTTCCGCCCGACATACCGGCGGAGCGATTTTTCAACGGGCCTATAAGGGCTTAACTCTGTCGGCCACAATCTGTTCGCTCTCAGGCGAACACGGGGCGAATAGCCACGTCCCGGGCCTGCATGGAACTTTACCGGCCGCCTCCACGTTTGCGAGCTGACACATCCAACAAGATCGTGGGGAATGACAAATGCCAACGCGCGGCGCGAAAGCCCTGAAAACAAGCGAGATCGCGGCCATCGAGGACTTGATGAGCGATCTGGAGAAGCGGCTGCGCCGCCTGTCCGACGCCTCCCGCACCGAGTCGGCGGGCGCGACCAACGACGTCCACGACTTCGTGAACGAGGCGCTCGGCAACATCATGAAAAGCGTGCGTAACGGCGCGACCGACGTGACCGGACAATTGGCCGACGAAGCCTCCCGATACACCAGCGACGCCATCAAGAAGATCACCGGCGAGGTCGAACAGCGTCCGCTGATTATGCTCGGCATCGCGGTCGGCATCGGCTTCCTGGTGGGGCTGGCCAACAGACGTTAGCACCATGCGCATCGATCGCATCCTCGCGGACATCGCGCAGCAACTGGCCGGCCGCCTGCTGCGGCGACTGGTGCTGGCGGTTGCGATCGGGGTTTTTGCGCTGGCCGGGCTCTATAATTTTACGGTGGCCGGCCGGCTTGCGCTCGAAGTCGAGTACGGGGCCGTCTACGCCTATCTGATCGTCGCAACGATTTACGCCGTGCTGGTCGTCGCCGGCGTCATCTGGTGGCTGCTGCAGGATCGGGCTGCTCCGGCCGAAGCGCCGGTCGTGAAGGAGCCGCCGAAAGTGCAAATGGCCATGCTGCTCGACGCAGCCATGCTCGGCTATTCGCTGGCCGCCGGCGACAAACCGCCGCCGAAAGCAAAAGCGTGACCGCTACGCGTGGCTGATCTCCCCGCTGCGGTTCCGTGCTGATGAGCGGAACCCGCGCCAAAAAGCCTCGTTAAAAGGCTAGTAGATTAGAGAGCTTCTATTGGAACTCGGAGGCCGCGCCCCGTATTGTGACCCCATATGTCATCTACCCGTCCTACACGCCGATCACTCGACGGCACGGCGTCCCGCTCGAATGTCGTCATTGACGATCTCGGCGCCGCGCATGCCTTCGCCCGCGACGACAAGATCTTTCGTCTCAATCAGCCAGCCAAGTATCTCTACAAAGTCCAGACCGGCTGCGTGCGCACTTATGCCCAAGTGCGCAACGGCGGCCGTTTCGACCTCGCCTTTTATTACGCCGGCGATTACTTCGGCATCGAGCCGCGTCGCAAGCACAACCACACTGCCGAGGCCGTCGTAGCGAGCGAGGTGCTGGCGATTCCCAATGCGGAGATCGAGGCACGCGCTGCCGTCGACCTGGCGGTGGCGAAGGAAATTCTGGAAATTACCAATAGCGAACTGCGACGGGCGCAAGACCTGCGCCTGGTGCTGCACAATTCCGCAGAGCAGCGCGTCACCGGCTTTCTACACGCTTTGAAACGCCGGAGCGGGAAGAAATCCGTAGAGCTACCCATGTCGCGGCGCGACATTGCCGACCATCTCAATCTCACGATCGAGAGCGTGTCACGCGCGCTGACGCAGCTTCACAACAGGTCGGTTATTTCGCTGGAGTCGCAGCGTCGCGTACGGCTGAATTCGCGCCATTAGGGCGCGGCCTGCTTCGCCGGGCGTTTCTTGTCGTCGACCGGCTCTTTCAGCAGACCGTCGTTTTCCAGCGCTTGGCAGAGCTGCCGGCAGGCGACGTTGACGTCGCGCTGCTTCTTGCTGCGCTCGGCCTCTACTAATAGCGCCCGCGCGAAGGTCCAGCGCGACTGCCCTTTCAACTCCGCCGACAGCACGTTCTCGATGAAGCGCAGCGCCTGCTCGGTATTCCGCAGCGGCTGATGCTTCGTGACAATTTCTTTGGTGAAATCCATGTTTTTCTCTCAGGCGCGAGGAGGACGCGAGGGCCGCAGCACGAACAGCAGCAGCGAACGTCCGGTGACTTGGTACTCGTGGCCGAAGGGCAGACGGGCGGGCTGCTCCGCTTCGACGTCCTCATCGGGCAAATTGGTGTCGATCAAGCGCTCCCAATCGCGCCCGTCCTTTACCTCTGGCAGCTTGAAGAGGACGACATCGTGATGCGCGTTCAACACCAGCAGCAGCGTCGCCTCGCTGCCGCGCCGGCGAATGCCGCTGGTCTGCGCACGCCCGTCGAGCAACAGCCCGAGGCAGCGCGCGTTGCCGTCGTGCCAGTTGTCTTCCGTCATCTCGCCGCCGCCCGGCGTCAGCCAGGTCGCGTCCTTGATGCCGAGATCCTCGTTCCACTCCCCTGTCAGGAAGCGGCTCTGCCGCAGCGCCGCATATTGCCGGCGGAGTTGCGTAAGGCGGGCTGTGAAGCGCGTGAGCGCCTGCCCCTTGTTGTCGTGCTGCCAGTCGACCCAGGAGATTTCATTATCCTGGCAATAGGCGTTGTTGTTGCCCTCCTGCGTGCGGCCGAACTCATCGCCGGCGAGCAGCATCGGCGTGCCTTGCGAGAACAGCAGCGTCGCGAGCATGTTGCGCTTCTGCCGTTCGCGCAGCTCGGCGATGCCGGCATCGTCGGTCGGGCCTTCAGCGCCGTGATTCCAGGAATGATTGTTGGAATTGCCGTCGCGATTGTCCTCGCCGTTCGCCTCGTTGTGCTTGTCGTTGTAGGAGACGAGATCGTTGAGCGTGAAGCCGTCATGCGCGGTAACGAAGTTGACGCTGGACCAGGGCTTGCGGCCGCGCCGGTTGAAAAGATCGGCGGAGGCGGTGATGCGCGCTGCGAGCTCTGACAGGATGCCTTCGTCGCCTTTCCAGAATGCGCGCACGGTGTCGCGATAACGGTCGTTCCATTCCGCCCAGCCGGGCGGGAAACGCCCGACCTGATAGCCGCCGGGCCCGCAATCCCACGGCTCGGTAATCAATTTCACCGACGACAGCACCGGATCCTGCCGGCAGGAGTCGAGAAAGCCGCCGCCTTCGTCGAAGCCGTAAGGCTCGCGCGCCAGGATAGTGCCGAGGTCGAAGCGGAAGCCGTCAACGTGCATCTCCTGCACCCAGTAGCGCAGCGAGTCGGTGACCATCTGCAACACGCGCGGATGCGACAGGTTGAGCGTGTTGCCGGTGCCGGTATCGTTGATGTAGTAGCGTGGCTCCGGCAACAGCCGGTAGTACGATGCGTTGTCGATGCCTTTGAACGACAGCGTCGGCCCGAGCTCGTTGCCTTCGGCGGTGTGATTGTAGACGACATCGAGGATCACCTCGATGCCGGCGTCGTGCAGGCACGCCACCATCTCCTTGAATTCGGCGAAGGCGAAATCCGGTACGCTGGCGTAGGACTTCTCGGGCGCGAAGAACGAAATGGTGTTGTAGCCCCAGAAATTGGTGAGACCCTTGTCGGCGAGGTAACTGTCGTTGACGTAAGTGTGCACCGGCAGCAGCTCGATTGCGGTAATGCCTAGACTGCGGATGTGCGCGACTACATCCGGGTCGCACAGGCCGCGGAAGGTGCCGCGAAATTCCTTCGGGACGCCCGGATGCAGCTTGGTGTAACCGCGCACATGCGTCTCGTAGATGACGCTGCGCTCCCACGGCGTGCGTGGCGGGCGATCCTCACCCCAACTGAAAGCCGGATCGATCACGCGGCATTTCGGCAGGAACGGCGCGCTGTCGCGCTCGTCGAAGGTCCGGTCGTCACCTGTCTCCATCTGATAGCCGAACAACGCCGGGTCCCAGCGCAATTCGCCGACCACGGCCTTGGCGCAAGGGTCGAGCAGCAGCTTGTTGGGATTGAAACGGTGGCCCGCCTCCGGCTGATACGGCCCGTGCACGCGATAGCCGTAGATAGTGCCGGGACGCGCGTCGGGCAGAAAGCCGTGCCATACCTCGTCGGTGTATTCGGGCAGCTCAATGCGTTCGAGCTCGCGCTCGCCGTCATTGTCGAACAGGCAGAGCTCGACCTTCGTGGCGTTACCGGAGAACAGCGCGAAATTCACGCCGCGTCCGGTCCAGGTCGCGCCCAGCGGAAAAGGATGCCCTTCGGTGACGCGCGAGGCCCGCCTTCCCGACCCAGCCCCTTCGTTTTCTGTCGATATATCTTTAGGTGTTCGCGCGTCCATGGGCTCCCTGCCAGATGACCGACAATCACCGGCTGGAGCTTTCGTTCCTCGCACCGCCGCATAGAGCGTGGTGTCGGGATCGGGCGCTTAAATGCGGTCCCTAGTGGGCCGCGCCGACCGCCGCCGCGCGTGCGTGGCGACCCATTTCTTTCAGCACATAATCGGGCGGCATCACGTAACCGAGTACGCGCGCCTTCGGGTAGGTGGATTGGCGCACGTGATGGCCGTGGTTGCCGGAGACGATGATCGGGTTGCCCTCACCGTCGGTGCCGCGCACGACGCCGACATGACCGCTGCTTGAGCCGCGCGCAAAGATCGCGATGGCGCCGACGCGCGGACTATCGAGCAGTTCGCCGTATTTGAGATAGGAGCGCGCCGAGCGCGACTCCGTGCCGTGGCTGCCGTTGCGCTTCAGCACGAAGTTCATGAAGTCGGCGCACCACAACTTGCTCGGCAGGCCGAGCTGCGACGCGGTGCGGCCCTGCCAGCGCAACGCTTCGAGCAGCACGAAGGCCGCGCCCGGCACTTGCGCGGCCTGGTCGGCGGCATCGCTACGGCTGCGCGCGAAAGGCTCGTCGCGCCGCTCGTCGACGAAGTGTCCGCCACCGGACACCCGAACCGCTTGCTCGGACGCCCGCGCCTGTGTCAGCGCCAGCGCGGTGAGCAGCAACATGAATAGGAATTGGAATTGCAGCCGGCCTGCTTTCAGCATCGTCGTTCCCCCCGGATCGACTGTTCTTGTTAACTCTTATTAACCATAAGCGACGTGAAAATCGAATAAAAATCAGGCACTTGCCGCAGTTCATCTCGTGCCGATATGAAACACTTCATTAAAATTTTAGCGATCATGCACGGATCGTTCGCGATGCGTGCGCGCAAAAAAGAACATGCCCGCGCTGAAAGCGCGGGCATGCCGACGTCGCCTCGAAATGTTTGGGCTTAGCTCGCGCGCCGCTCGCGCCGTTTGGCGTTGCGCTCAAAGAACAGCGCTTGGCTCAGCACCGCCGACACCGTGGACGGTTGGAACGGCTTCGCGATCAAGAACGCCGGCTCCGGCCGTTCGCCGGTCAGGAAGCGCTCCGGATAGGCAGTGATGAAGATCACCGGAACTTCGAACGTACGCAGCATCTCGTTGACCGCATCGAGACCGGACGAGCCGTCGGCGAGCTGGATGTCGGCGAGGATGATGCCCGGACGCTTCACCTTGGCGAGCGCCACCGCCTCGCTATGCGTCCGCGCGACGCCCAGCACGCGATGGCCGAGGCCTTCCACCAGCCCCTCGAGATCGAGCGCGATGAAAGTTTCGTCCTCGATGATCAGCACGTCGGTGGCGATCTCGGCGGCAAGCTCCCTGCCCGATTGTTCGACCAAGTCGCGCAGCTTGGGCACGTCGATGTCGAGCACCTTGGCGGCGTCATCTTCCGACAAGCCCTCAAGCGCGACCAGCAGGAAGGCTTGGCGCGGCATCGGCGCGATCTGCGACAAATGCCGCTCGACCGGCTGGCCCGGGGCCGTGCCCGCGGTCGCCTTGCCGTTGAGGGCCACCGAATTCCAGATTTTGGTGAAGAGCTGATACAGCGCGATACGGGTTGAGGCGTGATTGCTCAGCACCTTCGGGTCCTGCACCAACGCTTCCAGCGTGGCCGCCACATAGGCATCGCCAGAGGCCTGACTGCCAGAAAGCGCCCGCGCATAGCGGCGGAGATACGGCAAGTGCTGTGCAACTGCTTGAGATGTCGTCAAGAATCCCTCCCGAACCATGTCGTGCCTGAGCATAGGCCAGGCCGATGCCCCGTGAAATACCGCCCCGGGTCGTAAAACCCGTGTTTCGCAGGTGCTAACGAAGGGGGCCGAAAAAAGTTCCAAGCTTTGCGGAACCATATGCCAATTCACGTGTTTTGATTGAACATCAGGGGGAACCTGGCCGGTTTGGCCTGGGAAGATGGGGTCCGGAAGATGAACGAGCGCAAACCCGTGGGACAACAAAAACCAATGGAATCCGCGGCCTCCCGAGAGAAAAAAGACCATCCCAAGCCAGCGAAGCTGGGGCGCGAGGTGCAAGCGCGCCTCGGTCAGCAGCTCCGCGCCATGTACGACGAAGTGGTCAACCAGGGCGTGCCAACCCGCTTCACGTCGCTGCTCAGTCAGCTCGACGGTGAAGGCAACAAGGATAAGCACTGATGGCCATGGACGAGTCAGTGCGCAAAGCGGTTTTGAGCGCGGTGCCCAGCCTCCGCGCCTTCGCGATCTCGCTGTGCGGGAACGTGGACCGCGCCGATGATCTGGTGCAGGAGACGCTGGTCCGCGCCCTCGCCAATATTGACTCTTTCCAGCCCGGCACAAACATGTCGGCTTGGCTCTTCACCATCCTGCGCAACCACTTCCGCTCCGAATATCGCAAACGTCGGCGCGAGGTGGAGGACAGCGAAGGCCATTACGCCGAAACGCTGAAGACGCAGCCCGAGCAGCATGGACAGGTGGAATTCCGCGAATTCCGCGAGGCGCTTGCGCATCTGCCGGCGGATCAACGTGAAGCACTGATCCTGGTCGGTGCGTCCGGTTTCTCCTACGAGGAAGCGGCTCACATCTGCGGCTGCGCGGTCGGCACTATCAAGTCACGCGTCAATCGAGCACGCACGCGGCTTGCCGAACTGCTCGCGATCGACAGCGCCGACGAATTCGGCCCCGATGAGCAGACACGCGCCGTGTTGGCGGGCGGCCGCGACTAATCGATTCCAGATTGCTTTGCCGTCACACGCCCACCTCAAGGGCGATTCTGAACGGCGGATAACATTCGCCTCAATTCCCCTTCATGTCTGATGGCGTAATAACGACTCTTGTAGGCTAGGCGTCGCCGGCTTGGCATCGGCGAGACATAAGCCGCGATGTCGCGGTTGTGAAAGGAAAGCACCTTGAAGACATTTTATCGCCTGTTGATGGCCGGTACCGTTTTGAACATTGCATCGATCGCGACCGCTTCCGCGACGCCATCGGAGCCGGTCAGCGTTGCCGACATAACGCGCGCCCCCGCGATCCTTTTGGCGCAGGCCGACCAGCCGCCGCAGCCGGCAAAACCGGGGCAGCCGGCGCAGCAGCCTCCGGCGCGACAAGCGCCGCCACCGCCGCGACCGCAAGCACCGCCTCCCCCACCGCCTCCGCAACAGCACGCGCCGCTGCCCCCGCCGCCGCCGCCCGTGCAGCAGGCGCCGCCGCGTCCGCAGGCGCCCGCCAACTACCCGCCCCAGGGCGGCGGCTATCCTCCCCAGGGCGGTGGCTATCCTCCTCAGGGCGGTGGCTATCCTCCTCAGGGTGGTGGCTA
>Ga0134124_10000280_pt1 | contig 45391 bp, 76 predicted proteins | sample KB304_FD_96880 | JGI IMG/M metagenome (GOLD analysis project Ga0134124, IMG submission 96880) | Terrestrial soil microbial communities without Nitrogen fertilizer from Kellogg Biological Station, Michigan, USA - KB3-0-4 | ecosystem: Environmental > Terrestrial > Soil > Unclassified ...
AGTGGGGTGACACCTATAAAGGCGGCGCCATCGTTGCCATTAAGCGCGTCTATAACTGGGCCGACGAGCTGGGCTATCTTGATGTTAATCCGATCAAGAAACTTAAAAAACCTCAGGCGCGTCGCCGCGATAATCACATGCGGCCGGAGGATTTCGACAACATCATGGCGCGACTATCGCCTGATGATCCGTTCCGCACCTTTCTCACATTTATGTGGCTTGTAGGTTGTCGCCCGCAGGAGGCCCGTCATATCGAGCCGCGCCACGTACATCTGGATCGCGGCTGCATCATCATCCCCAAGGAGGAAGCCAAAGGAAAGCGCAAGGCCAGGATCATCCATTTGCAAGGGGAATCGCTCGAAATAGTCCAAAGGCGCATGGCCATCGTTACTGAAGGCAAGCTCTTCCGCAATACAAGAGGCGATGCATGGACCAAGTTTGCTGTGTGCAACCGTATGCACAGGCTATCGCTGCTCACCGGCAAGAAGATGGCCGCCTACGATACGCGTCACGGCTTCGCGACCCGCAAGCTTTTGCAGGGGCATGACCACCTTATTGTCGCGGCTATTATGGGCCATACGAACGGTTCGATGCTGGCTACCGTCTACTCGCATGTGGACAAAGACGAAGCCCACCTAAAGCGCGCCCTCATAGATTAACGAATAGGTTTCTGGCGAGGCACCCTCAATGTGTCGCCCACGGTTAATGCATCCCGAAGTTAAATGCATATATGACCTGCGGGCGTCTTTGCCGAAAGGATTTCCGCGCCTCCCAATGGCTCTACAGCTTAGGGAGCAGACACGGCTCATTATACGGTGTTTTATAGTACCAAGCAGTAGGGATAAAAGCTGCACCGGCGTGGTAGGCTCCACGATAAACAAAGTACCGCTGTCTATACGCAGGTGGGAGAGTAGAGACCTAAGCCGCATGGTAGTGATACCGGTCATTGCGGAAAGCGGTCTATTGTCTGTACCATAGCCACTATATCACTCTAGAGTTTGCGCGGCTTTAACTCGGTTGAATAAATAATTCTATGGTACATTGAATGTACAATAGTAAATTGATGTAATACAATTTATACTCCCTAAGCAATCTGACTTTTAATCAGGTTGTCGCGGGTTCAAGCCCCGCCCGGATCACCACCCACAGCCAGTTTCAGGGCTATATCCTAAAGGGTTTTGTACCATAGAGTGATGTTTGTACCATAGAATCATCTAAATCACCTCCGGTTTGCGCCTATAAACGCGGCGGGTAATAGCAGTGGTGGCGTGTGACATCATCTTGCGAGCGCATTCGTCGTCTGGCGCATCACTAGAGGCTTTGGCGCGTATATCGTGCTCGGTAAAACGCCGTGTAATCTTTGTTTCCGCAAGCAGCCTCCCCATAAAGCGCTGCCATATGGAATCAAACCCGCTGCATGTACCTTTTTCTTCATTAATATAAGATTGGCCGCGCTTACTACAGAAAAGCCATGGCGATATATCAACGGGGCGCACAGATAAAGCATAATCCGCTGCGGCTCTCCGCTCTGCCGTCCATGCATATACAGTCTTTTTATTGGTTTTCTTTTTGGTCTTATGGCGCGTAATATGGATACCATCGTCTCGGAAATCTTCTTTAGGGCGAATCCGAAGCAAATCACCTTTTGCCATGCCGGTGACTTCTTTCAGCCATGCATAGGCTTGCAGCATTAGAGTAGCATCATTGCCATCGCGCTTAGGTTTGAGTAAATGCAATTCATCCATTTCCCAATCTTCTACATACCTGTCGCGCGGTGTTTCAATCTCTGATTCCTCATCGAAACGCACCTCACCTTTAAAGGGGTGCTCTTTGATGTACCCCCATCGAACAGCCTTGGTGAAGGCATGCTTAAGAATGGCTATTTCTCGTTTTGCGGAAACTTTCGCATTTCGCTTATCAACGTATTTATAAATATCTTGAGGTGTGATTTCATCGAGATACATGTGACCAAAGACGATCCGGAGCTTTTTAATCTGGCGGATTTGTTCGCCTTGCGTTTTTGGAGCTTTAGTAGGGATGATCTCGTGTTTATAGCGATCTAATAGCTTTCCGATAGTCTGGGCATTCTCAACACCCTCTAAGCGCTCTGCCCAGGCCTTATACGCCTCTGAGGCTGTCTTTCCCAAGCGGAATAGTTGTTTGCCGTCCCATTTATATTCCATTCCCCGAGGAACGCTGTAATAGATAGCTCCATGCCGCTTAGACCACCTTTCGGGGAAACCTTTATTCTCAGGTTTACGCGGTTTTGGCATAGCCCTCATGTGGCGTTCCAGTTCGGCTCGTTTCTAACCCTTACATTTTTTTCCATGACACCGCCAAGCATTTTCTCGACATGTGATCTTAAAATTACTAGGCTACCATCAGCACGAGGACGGAAATCAATGCCAAGATACCGTAGCGCGCGTGCTTGCGCATCGTGACGCTCCTTGTCGGTTAGGGCTATGACTTCTTTCTCGGTGAGAAACATTATTTTATCTCTTTTGAATACTCGTTTGCGTTATCAACTCCTGGTCGCTTGCACTTGGCTATAATCCAACGAGCGAGATCACCGGCATACCAGCCGAAGAATCCGCCAGCCACCGCCAGAAACGTATATTGCGCTGCATCACTCATTTAATTACCTCATCGGTTAGTTTTGTTTTCACGCGAGTACCTCAAGTAACTTTTTCCGTAGCTCCCACTTCGCAGAGTTTTCGGCCTGCCAATCCTGCGGGGAATGGACAATGTGATCGACCTTGACCACACCGCGAACCATCCTAATGGCGTTTTTGATCGCCTCTACATCGTCATCGCGATATTCCTGGTCTAACAGCACAGTTAAAACCTTGGTTCTGTCGGTCATTTTCCCTCCTGATCGCTAGGTCGATTGTTCGCGTGGAGCTGCATGATCACCTCGGCCCGCTTGCGAAGGACAACCAACGCCGCCCCTACGTCGCCAGCCTCCAAGCGATGCTTCACATCGGTGACGTTGCCATGCTTGTCAGTGACCCACTGATTAGCCTCGCAACGCAACTTCCCATTTTGCCCATCGTTCAACGCGGGGTTGAAAACAATCCCGTGGAGACGGAGGGTCTTGATCTCTGCATTATCCATTGCTTGCCTCATCGTTTGATAGGGTTTCCTTGGTTATCTCTTTCAGAAAGTCCCGCATACGCACGACAATATCCCCCACGTCATCGCCTGACACGCTAAGGTCGAGACGTACCACATGCTTGGCAAAACCCTTCTCGTTTGCATTATTCCGCGTCTCATTAATCGTGTGGCTGAATTTCATTTTACTTCTCCATCTGTTGCTCGGTTGGCCGCTATAAGCCTCACGTCTCCGGCTGCGGACACATCAACTTCATGATAATCTGCATCGATCACGACGCCCTGTTTCCCATTTTCTTTTGCGGCCATATGGGAAGCATTGGCGCGATCAATTGCCTTTCGCTGCGCCTCGCATTGCCGGATATAAGCGTCTGGAGAGGCATAATTGCTACTCAATGTCATGGTTCCTCGCCTGTTGATCGTTTGGCCTTGCGCTTCACCTGTTTACGGCGAGCCGCAGTCAGCTCGTCGCTCCTCCGGGCCCTAGCCATCACCAGCAACCCCATCTTACGCGCTGGGAGCACCTTCACCCCACCCCGCACCTTCTTGACGATGCGGGTATCCACTACGTGAACCAAGCCGCAATCACAGCAAGCTCGGCGGTGCTTATTCATCGTAGGAAAAATCCATTCGTCGTCAGTTACCTGGTAGTAATCAGTCATCAGCAACTCCCTCTGTTGAATCATTTTTTGTCTGATAGGCTATCGCGAACTTAACAGCCGCAGAGATCGGGAAAGCACCTGATGCCTCCCGCACCAGCTTCATCGTTTGCCATTGTCCATAGAACGCCATTCCCATGATAACCAGAATTCCTACCAGGCTGATAATTGCGACGAGGCCATTCATGGCTGCTGGTCCTTAGATACGGATACCGTGACGCGCCGGACATCATCGTAATGCAGGAGAGCGTCGGCCTTCCGTCGATAAAGGCACGGCATCGGATATTCGTTAGCGTGGTATCCGTTGAACTCCTCTATGTCGATTTTGCCGCTAACAAATCCGGCCCAGAATGTGGTGCGTCCTTTAATCATTTCCCCTCCGGTTTTTCTACTTCTATTTGAGTTGTGGTAGGCGCGCTGTATTCGGTCCATCGCTCGTAAGAACGCATCGTCAGACAACGGCAGCATTGCTCCGTAGTGGTGACGCCGTGCTTGCCTTGGACGGTCGAAACCACGTTCCAATGGTGCCAGTGCTCAAGACACGTCATCACGACCCCGGCCTCCTTCGTCTTCGATAGCAGCTATAGAGAACCTTAACCGAATGTCAGCGAGGTCGTTCAAACGATCCAGAAGCATAACAGTTGCCGCTCTACAATCGCCATTAGTGCTCGCAAGCGTGCTGAACAGTTTAGCTTCAAGGTCGGACTGTAAGAACCGCCGTTCGCCCTCAGTCATCACGACCCCGCCTCCTGATGTCGAAGCGTTCCGACAGGGCGGAGAACGCGACTCGAAGACTCCGACGATAGCCTTCATCGATAGCGTCTTGCGTATTAGCGATTAAACAATCCGCATCCCATAATGGCAGGCTCTTCCAGGCCGCAAGCATAACCTCAACCGCTTCGGCCTCATCAACCGCTTCCCGCTTCGTTGGTACGATAGCTAAAATTGCTTTTGCTAGGCCCTTTCTATCATCTATGAAGCCATCCCTATCCATGAAGTTCTCTGCGGCATCGTAAATGGCATTCCCTAATATTTCCAAATCAGTGCGCTCATCCGGCTGCTGCACTTCCCGCTCCGGTGCATAGACGATCCTTTTGATCTCGATCGCTAGCAATTCTCCCTTGAGGGCGGCGAGGCCTTCCCGAGATAAATAATACTCGTCATCGCATCGCCTGTATTTCAAATGTTTCAATAGTGCGTGTGTTGGGTCTAACGACAACTCGACCGGCTGCTCGGGCCAGTGAGGATCATGGACCCAATCCGGGTGTTCATTGGCGCAATCTTCACACCGATCAGCCGCCCATACGCCGTGTTTGCAACGGCTCGGCTGATCGTTTGGCGCAGGAGGCTCGGCGATAAGGGCTTCACCCTGCCTATCCGGGGCGCAAGTTGGAGCGTCCGAAGGCGCTCCCATAAGCCTTTCTGGTTGACCTCCTGCATTAACTGAAATATCGGTCCGCTGGTCGGTGCTCGATGCGATGCGATATCCATTTTCAAACCATTCCCAGGCGACGGCTTCCATCATGGCGTTGATGGATTCGTGCTCGGTAAGCTTGACCTTTTTAAACCCCTCCTCGAAGATTCTCCGGCACTCTATTTCCATTTCAGCCCCCATTGTTCAGCGCAAGCTTGCGCCATTATTTCATGTGCATCACCCTTTACTCCAAGAACGCGTGTCGCACGCATTGCCTGCGCCCCATCTTTTATCGACACCGGCTTCAGGCCACGCATGAAAGCATCGACCGTCTTTACATCAGGGGCGCAATTGCTAGCGAGATAGCCCACTTCTTCATGTGTCGCTATGCCTCCGGCTTCTCCGGATGATCTTCTCGCGTAGAGCGCCACCTTAGTGTAATACTCCATCGCGTCGCGGATACGGCCCCACGCTTGCCGCAAATCGTGGTTGATTACCGGAATCTCACACTGGTCAAGATTGGTGGGGAGGTTTGCCGGAGCATCACAACTGGCGTCGTTAGCCTCATCCGAGTTTACGGATGACCTCCCCATAACTGAATATTCACGCGTTTGGTTGCGGCTATTCCATGTGTCCGCTATAGCCTGAGCGAAATCCCTGGTAAGGCCGTATCCTTTGAATCCACTATCTGTTTCCCAGCCAGTTTCCGAGGGGGTTAATGATAATGTCCAAACTCTATCTTCAGGGTCAGCATCCTTTTCCGAGGCAACGACATAGAGTTTCTTCTCTGAATACCCACTCGCATACACCGGTGCCGGAGACGACGGAGGTGGGGCCGCATCCGGATCGGGCCACGGCTGAATCGGAATGATGGCGGGGGATGTTTCGAGGCGACGGCTTTCGCCGCAGTCTTCCACGTCCTTACGGATAGCGGCATCCCCCATATCAAAAGCTGATTGCCCGAGCTTGAAGAATAGCGATTTTGAACTGGTGGGGGGCGTTACTGCGGCAGTCGGTTCACCACTGGGTAAGCCCAATGGAACACCCCCCCTAAGTTGTTCGGCCTCGTGCTCGCGGACGAGGGTCAAGAACCGCTCCTTCGCTTTATTCCAAGCGGCGTGTGCTGTCCATGCAGTGCAATCCAATGGAAAGCTCTCGTTTTCTAATTGCCGGATCAGCGATGAAGGGATTGGCGGTACGTTTGACATTATTTATCCTCAATAAATATAGAACAGTCCCGGCCTTCAGCTTCAAAGACTTTTGCAGCCTCCTTAGCATCTTTTAGACTCTCGAAAGAGAGCCCCAATTGCCCATCTACATAGAGCTTGTATACGGCGATTTTGGTTGAATCATTCAGCGGTTCGGGCTTGTTCATGGCGTCAACTCAAAGCGTTGGGGTTGTTTTTTCAAGAACATAGCTTCGGCATCCTTTGTAGCCTCTTTCAGGGCGGCGAAGATGGCTCGAACCTGCTTGTCCGAGTATGAGTAGTTGGACCGATTGGAGAGGTTGCCGATCAACCGGATATGCTTAATGGCATTGTTGACGCGTTTCGTGGCGAGCCGCTTGAAGGCGGCGTTGTCGCCAGCGCGATCACTCAGCGATCCGGTCATTTTGCACCCCCTCTACATAGCTCGTTAACGCAGCGCCACATCAAACCAAAGGATACCTTCTGCCATCCGCAGTGCGGGCATTTGTGGGCTATCAGCGAATCGGTCATGGGACCCCCGCACAGGAGCGAATAATGATTATAACCAACAATGATAGCGCAAATCCCCGAGGCGACCATACAATTAACAAGAGTGCCCATACCAAGGGCCATGTGGCATCGTGTATAGCGATCCATGAGAATACGGCACTCCATGCGTCATGAATCGTCATGCTTTGCTCCTCTCCAAATGGGTACTGGTGTCCGTAATCATTGAGAATCTCCCTTCACGATTCGATAGCCAGCGTCATAGAGAACTTTCAGAAGAAGGCCGGTTTCTTCGCCATCGAGCGTATCGCAGGCCTCAAGGATTGTCCCTGCGACTTGCTGCCAAGGCACCTCTACCGGCGGCATGGCGGCGATTGCGGCTGTGGCCACCTTCTCACAGGTCGAGAAGTATGCCCCGGGTAGAAGAGGTTCGATAGCCTTGGCGACCGCCTGAACCCTATCCGCAGATGGTTGGGGGAGCGCCGCGAGATACACCTCGACAACGCCCTCAACCGTCCAGCCATCCCTTCCGGCTTCAGCTACATAATCCTCAGCCGCTCGGATGGCCTTTGGTTTCTCATCAATCGATAAAGTTCGGTCGCTCATAACGAATCTCTCAATCTTTTTAGTTCAAATACAGCTACTGCCTGGAAAACATCAGCGTCAAACTGCTTCCCCTTTTTCGCCTTTATACATCCTCGCTCAGCTGCCTCAATAACGGCCAATTCGTCTAAAGAGAAACGGTCAATCGATCTGGTGGTCATAGGGGAAGCTCCGGTAACGGCATCCAGTTGGTGGGTTTCCATTCGTCAAACATTTGGGCTAGAGGGCTTCCGTCATCAGGATTATGCCAGTGACCCATAGTTTCCGAAGGCGCATGCCAAGCGCACATGTAGACGTCGCAACCATCGGTGGCGATAAACTTCGACCCATCTTTAGGTGCGGTTTCAATAGGCCGCCAACTGGCGTTCGTGTCCAGGCGTGTCATATCTTAACCCTTCCTGCCAAAACGCCCTCGACATCCTCAGTTTCCGCGCCGGTACGTAAATCTCGGACGATAGTGTAAGGATGTAGTACATAGATTTTAACTTGTTGCTCATTAACGTTTCCGTTCACACTCACCCTTGCAAAGCTGGTATGTCTGCGCTTTTGTGGGTCAAATGGCGAAATGCGGGTGAGCCGGTGGATGCCCGTTTCCGATTCTGGAATATCGGTATAAACGGCATACATTTTGCGGAGCATGTCCGCCCAAGCCTGGCACTCCTCAGAAGGATTCCCCGCCTCTACTATCAGTCCGGTTTCCTGGCTCATGCCGCTCGCCCCATTCTGTTGATGGCTTCGTAGATGAGCTTGTCTGCCGCCTTCTCGTCGCATTCGATCAGGCTACCCTCTTGGTCGATCTTTCCTTTCACGACCTTCGCAGCGACAAGTGCCGTGTAAATATCGTAATCCCAACCGCTATTACCGAACGGCCGTTTGCCAGAGAAGCCTTCTCCCTCTTGCCAAAGAGTTTTGAGCAACGCTCTGAAATAGTCACCGATAGTTTCGGCTTCGGCGTCATTAGCCTGCATGGGCGTATAAAGAATATCGGTCATAGTTCCTCCTCGGTGTTTGTACCCTTTGATCGTTTCTCGTAAGCCAATGCCGCCTTGCATTGATTTAATGCGTACTCTTCGGATCGGTCGAGCCTTCCGTTTTGAGAGCCTTTGAATATTCCGTATCCGCAAGGTTCACCTACCGTCATGGGATCACCATTAGGATGGCAAGGATAGGGATTATCAAAAATCCAATATTCCGGGTTGCCGTTCACGAAGTTTTTCCAAATCCAGTGTTTCTTCATTTTAAATCCATGAAACAGTAAAGCTTCGTATGCCCTACCTTGCGGCAGTCTTCCCATTTATACACCATAAGCCAAGCAGCTAACGAAAGAACGCTGGTGATCCCAATTATAATGGCGAGAGTTGTCATAGCGGTTTTCATTTGGTTTCTAATTCCCTCGTAGGGTTGTCGTTCGCTGGCGTCTTCGCTTTGTGATCCGCATATTGCTTCCGCGTCAACACGGTCGTATTCCACTCATCATGGGGGCATCTCAGCGAGAAGTAGCATTCCCGTTCATCGCTATGCTGCATAACGAGTCCCTCTGCTTCCTCCGGCCATCCTCCATAGTGCTTATCAACTTTGTCGCATAACGAGGCTACGTTGTCCTTGCACCAGTCGTGTTTTATTGGATACTTTGACATGCGGTCACCCTACATTTACATTAGGCGACTTTAGCAACGCGCTCTGCCACGCTGCTTTCACCATCGAAAGTTTCCATCCATTTTGATAGGATGTCTGCGGCCTCCTTTTTATCGAGACCAAAATCCATCCGTAATGCCTGTCCAGCGCCGAACATGTTCATATTGCCGCTTTCACGAAGCTCGTCTAAATATTCGAAGTATTTTTCCATAATCTTCACTCCCGATCCGTTAATAGGGTTATCGCCGTTTGACCGGCAACAACGCCTCTTTCCTCATTTCGTCCATCCATGCGATCACCTCGGGATCGGCCAGCAGTCCATCGAGCGCGGCCTTATCGAATTGGTGACCGCCAGGTGAGAGCAGCTCCTCTGCGTGAACAGCAATCGAGCCGAGCTTGCTCAGCAGACTGAAACTTGGATGCATTAGCTTGTTGCTCACGCGGCCTCGCAATCTGCCGTTGCTTTGGCTTCGATCTGCTTCCGAATTTCCTTCAGAACCTTGTTTGTCAGCTTGTCGTAACTGATCTGTTTTTTCCGCTTCTTCGTCATATTACCCTCCTGATACCGTTATCCAAGTTACTTCGAGCGGATGCGGCGCTAGCCAACCGCACCCGCTTGCACACCGTGGTCGGGCATGTGCCTCCCTCTTGGTGCTATGCAGGATTTCGCCACCAAGTTGTCTGCGCTTTAACGACTCTCGTCACCCCTGCTGCCACCTTTCACCCTTGCGGGTATCCCGTTGACCGTCTCTCCGGCCTGTCTCGTTTTCCCCGTCTGGGTTAAGGCTTGTCATCGCCACAAATTACCGCCTACGTCGGCGTAGCTCTACGCTAGAGGGCTTTCACCCGCGAAGGCTGACTTAATGCCTTCCAGATTTTAAGTCTCTCGACTAAGGCTTCTGCCTCGCTATCCCATTCTTTCGTTTGGGCGCTCCGCTATTATCTAACGACCCGGACGGATAGGGTCGATCCCAGATGCTCCCGCTACGCAGTCACACCAGGCGATTCCGTTAACTGGCTATCTTTTTGACCAGAGCCTCTGCTTCTTGCATCCAGGTCGCGCTAATCAGCCCATTTCTGCAAAGCAGGCCTTTTTCGTGCATAAGAAACGCGGTTTGCAACATTGCGATGAGATCGTTACGTTGCGTTGCCAGTTCCATGATCTTTTTGTCTTTGATGTCCATGTACGTTATCCCTATTCTTTCTTCAAACACTGTGCTTGCCGTCAAACGCAGCTTTCATCTTGTAATAATCGTCCATATCCCATACCAAATCGGCCAATGTCCGAATAGCCTTAACGATAGCTTCATACGCCGTGATCATCTCGCCATCCTCAGCCTCAACCCGCATCCTGACTATGGTATCGAGCGGGATGCTGTTAAGTGCGGCGGATGATATAATAACGCCTATTAGGCTGGTTTCAGCATCTAATTTCATGGTTTCGCTGAATAATGGGATAATGTCAGCCATGGTTTTCTCCCTCGATTAACACATATCTTGCCCTGAGACATCCGCCCTCAAGGTATTCATTGAGCGTGGTAATCTGGTATCCCTGCTTGCGCAGATCGCTGATGCGTGACCGCAAAGCAAAGCCGCGCGCGAAATCATCCCAAGTAATTCCGTGCATGCCTTTTTCCTGCAGCTTGCGCAGCACCATAGCCATGGCACACGGCATGTCTTTGGGACAGGGAGGGGGTATGTAAAGCTCTAGCTGAATCATGTGGCGCTCCTATTCGCTGCGCGTTCGTTGGCATTCAACGTCCGCAGCAGGTCCACCCATACTTTAGCGCTATCATACCTTACTCTTGCCTTGTTCGCCGCCTTGCGAGATTTAACCATAATATCGAGATGCTTCTTATAATCAGGATGGCGCAGAGCAAAGGCCTCCTTCGCCGCCGCCGATGATTCATTGCATTCCACCGAAAGCTGAGAGAGGAGGGGCTTTTTATTTTCCTCCAGCAACTCTGCTGCAGCCTGAGCTTCCGCCCATGCCTCGCCAAGCGTTACCAGTTTTTCATGTATGTCCTGCGGATTCATTAGAAAGGCACCTCGTCAAAAGAAGTTTCGCGCGCTTGCGGTTTCTTTGCTTCTGATTTAAGTTTTGCCTTAAGTCGGAAATATTTCTTATTTCCATCCCTGGACACATTTATCCAGCCATTGAGCCAGTATTCCTTGCCATCAATAGTGATATTTCCGGTATAATCGGCATCCGATTTCCCTGCGCGCATGGCATCATTTTTAAATAATGCTCCCTGATTATCCTCTTTAGACATGCGCAGCCCCCTTGTTTATATCGTTAAATCCCTGTGACATCCCGGCCTTTTGCAACAGATCGGCCTTCATATTGTTCTTAATGTCTTCCAATTGATTAAAAATCTCTGGATCGCCGCGCTTAAATACGGTTAGCTCGGGCTTATATTTTCCCCAGACAGCCCCAAGCTCTTTTTCATCTTCAACAGAGCGCAATTCATCCGCTATGGCTTCCCATTTGGCATTCTGCTTCTTAGCGGTCTCAAATCCAGCGCGCTGATCCAGCTTAACTTTAGTCCAGGGATCAACCGACCATCCCTTAAACACCCATTTGCCATTGCGCTGTTCAGCTTTGCATGGCACCCATACAGCGTCTAAATCGTATAAATAGCGGCCTATTCCCCACAAAACACCTGCGCGCTTAATCGCGTCTGAAATGGCCCCCTTTTCACTCTCTACATCCGTATCTCCAGCCCCATCGCTTTTATAAATCCACTTATCTTCTATATTAATTCCTAAGCGGCAGATAATCCGACCTTTTGCTGTTTCAGAAATCTCATTACTCCATCCATGCTGGCCGCATACATCGTCTAAGCGATTAAACACATCCCGAGCATCGATATATGCCAAAGCCAATGCAGATGTACCATCACTGGTGAAGTGTTGCGCACGCCAGCTGACGGCATCCTTGGGAAAAGGCTCAAGCAATTTTGCTAGATCGATCATTTAAGTATTCTTTTGTAAAAACGTTAATAAACCCGATAACTTCATTGTAAGTTTCTTTTTTCGCGCGTTCGTAACTCCATGCGCCGGTAGGATTCGGTCCGACAGCATCTGTTATTTTATCTATTTCGCGTTGAGCATAGCGCTCAAGAAATGCTATAAAGTTTTCCGGTGTCATGGCTGGCGCCCTTTCTTTTCTTTTGCTTCTTTCCATTGCAAAATCCCGCCCGCTGCAGCCACTGCGAAGAATCCCAGCATGGCGACGGATATAACCTTATCGATCTGCATTTTTGGCCTCCTGTAACCGGCACAGCCAATCCATACACATGCTAGGCCCCGTCATATCGTCAGGCGTATGAATGATCGGTCCAGCGTAGGGCTTAAGCGCAGCCGCCCTTTGATCGAAATGGCTATCCAGAAAAGCCGCATAGAAGCAAAGCATCATCAGCGGGACTATGACGACCGGCGAGGAGATGTTGAATGTAAGGGATTTCATAATTCTCCCCTAAACTGAGGTACGGCAATAGCCGCGAACATCTTTGTAAGTTCATCCTGGTAATTTATGGGCTTTACTCGCAACGCATTGAACAAACGCTCGGAAGCAGCAGCGTACATATTCTCATGGGTATAAGGGTAGGGGCTGAGATCGTACTGATTGTCTTCAAGCTCTTTGATCTCGGATGCGGAATCGGACCATAGCCGTTCGCCCACTACCTCCATAACGCAATGAAGACCGTGTGCCGTCCATGCGCGGCGATGTTTGTGCAAAATGGTGGTTATGGCTGCGAGTATTTCCTTGAAAGCGGCCTGATCTTCCATGACGCGCTTATAGGAGTCCGGACAATCCACTTCTGGCTGCCAGGTTGCGTCCATGTTCGTGCCGCGAAAATCGTCTGGATAGTTTGACATATAACCTCCCATAAAAGTGCTTATGAAAGTATTATACAAAATGTATAGATAGCCGTCAATACAAAATGTATGATTTTGGCATAAAATAATGCATTATTTTTATTCTATTGGAAAATTAGAGTCTTATAGAATAGCGATTAAAGGAATCCCGCCGGATCGATTATCATGTCCTGTTTTTTTTCACAGTCAAAGCAGCGACGCGCTAGATGGATGGTATAATAATTATTCAGATGTTTCTTATCATCATCGCTACACCACTCCTCCCATCGATGCCAGATACACCGCTTCTTAGTAAGGGTGACGGATGAAATCTTGTTAAATAAATTCCGCATAAATATTAATCTTGCAGACGAGTTGAAAATGTGTGAAATTTATCGCTCGATAAAAAAATATCAAGGGAGATATTATGCAGGATCACCTCACCACGCCGATTATCGAAGAGGTCAAGCAGAACCCAGAGGAATTATGTCTAAAAGCTTGTGAAGCGCTTCTGTACTTGTCGGATTTGCTCCGCCAGATACAGCGGTGTGGAGTCCGCTCATTATCTTCACTGCCTCCGGCAAATGATGTGCCTGGTACAGATCAACCGCATTAGAAAATGCCTTTTCCAAATCTTTTTTATCGATCATTTTTTCTTTGACAAGGAAATGAATAATTGTTTTGAGCGTATATAAGATGGCGACATCCGTTTGATTAATTCCTTCTTCATGAAAACTGTCTTTCGCCGCGCCCTCTCCGTCCAAAATCCAAGTATAGGTTGTCCCCAATAATTTAGCATATTGTTTGGCGGCGCGGATAGAGATGTTGCGGTTTCCATTCTCATGCGAGCGATAAGTAGGCTCAGGCACTCCTTTGGCATTGATAAAATCGGTTGCAGTTTCATAGCCCGCGTCTTCACGGCATCGCTTTAACCTGGCGGCTGCTTCTAAATTTATTTTCGGCATGCTACCCACGGTAGCAATTTTGTTTTCTAAATCACGATACATTATGCGTTGACACACCGTTATACATTTTGTATTGTTAGAGGATGAGCGAAATTAAAACATTCAAGGATATTATTCAGCTATGGGAAAAAGATGCTGATTTCGGGCGCGATATAGGCGTCGATAACGTACACGCTTGTACAATGAAGCGCCGAAATAGCATCCCCTGTAAATACTGGCCGCGGGTCATCATGTCGTTACACAAACGTGGATTTATAAATATTACTTACGAAACATTAGCGAAAATAGCTAGTAAAAAAAGAAGAAAAATTAAAGAAAGGTAAAATTATTTATAATTATTTTAATTAATTACCGAAAATGGGGGATTTATGACACGGGTAGAACGTGAAGTGTCGCGCCAAAATATACAGGCTTCCCAGGCAGAAATGCCTTTCTCGCTCGATGCAGGAGTTCCTATTCCCGACTATTTTGATCGGTTTTTGAAATCATTAACTTCTGAGACAACGGAATAACGCTCCCTCTCCCCAGGGTCTTACAAGGAGTATCCCCGTCCTTGGCGTTGAAAAACGGGGAAAACACCAGCTCAGACTGGGATGAATGTTAATAAACAGGGGGAAGATATGTTGACTGCACACCGTCTTGAAATGGAAGAGCGCCGCAGGTTGCGCCTGGGCGATAAAACCTATCCATTGTCGCGCCGTGAGAAAATCCTTTGTGAGTATATTGATACCATCAAAGACCGCCTAGACAAGCTAGAAGCCCAATTTAGCGCTAAGGAATGCGGATAATGATTTCTCGCTTAAAAAACTGCAAGCCATTAGAACCTATTCTTGCTGGGCTTAAAAAAAACCCTAAACCCAAGAGTCGTGGCGAAGAATCCCTGGCGCTCCAACTTATGGATGAGGGTATTCATTTTGAAAGAGAATATAGATTTTCCCCTCCACGCCGCTGGCGTTTAGATTTTGTATTGGGGTGGCCTAATCATTTTTTTGCCATAGAAGTTGAGGGAGGATCATGGATAAACGGCGCCCATAATCGTGGAAAGCGTTTTGAGCAAGATGCTGAGAAATACGCAGAGGCATTAATCAAAGGCTATAAAGTTCTGCGCGTTACCTCTGATATGGTTTTTGATGGGCGCGCCATGCAATATATCATAAGGGCCATACAACAATGCTAACGCCCATCATAGAAGCATTGGTTCAAGCAGGCGCCACACCTGAGATGATACTTGCTGCTGTAAAAGCTTATGAATATGAAAGAGAAATAAAGGAAAAATCCAAGAGAGAGAAGGATGCGTCTCGTCAGCGCCGTCATAGATTGTCACGCGATGTCACAGTGACAAACGGTGACAGCTGTGACACTCCCCCCAATGGTTTCGATAGTTTCAATGGTTTCCCCTGCACCCCTTCCTTAACTTCCTTAACTTCCTTATCCCCCCACAAAGAAAACCCCCCTAAAGGGGGTCAAAAGAAAGTCCCCCAGCAAGAAACAGAAATTCCAGACTGGATGCCGCTTGCTGAATGGGAGGGATTCAAGGAAATGCGCCTCAAGATAAAAAAACCCATGACGTTGCGAGCCGAAAGGATCGCTATCGGCAAGCTAGAGCGCTTTAGGGCAAACGGGCACGATCCTACGCTAATCCTCAACCAAAGCATTCTCAACGACTGGCAAGACCTTTTTGAACCGAGAGATAAAACGCAGACCATGCAAACAACTACCACAGCCCCATCAACCAGCGAAACCGACGAACAGAAAGCCAAACGCCTGCGCTGGTGCAGGGATAAAGGTATTTCCTCCATGCATGCCACTACAGCGGATTTCGATTGGCTAGAGAAACGCGAGAATCAACAGGTGAGCATATGACCATGTTAATTAAAAAACCCTATTCAGTTTCAGAGCTTAGTCTTATTAAGCGTTTACGCTATACACATAAACCCGCTGAGATTGCAATCATTGTTGGTCGCACTGAAAGCGCTATTAATCGAATCATTTCTATTGAGAAAAAGAAAGGTTATTGCGTGCCAAAACTCAGGCATGGTAACCTCAAGTGGGATAAGGAAAAAGTATCACACTGGCGAGGGCTTTTGCAAAAAGGTTTTAATTACAGTACAATATCAATTACAGAGCACGTCCATCCCGTTGTAATCAGCAGGAAGCTAGCGCAGGAAATACATGGGGAGCTAATTCATTAATATCAAGCAATTACAAATAGATAACTAAGTTTATGCCAGGTGGAAGACCAAAAGGATCAACAAACGCAAAGAACATGGCGCTCAAAACCATGATCCTCAATTCACTTGAGAGGGTGGGCGGCGAAGAATACTTGATGCGACAGGCTGAAGAAAACCCATCGGCGTTTCTAACTATCCTTGGCAAGATTATCCCCTCTGAATTGAATGCCAAACTCTCTGGCGCTGTAAAGGTCAATGGAACTATCAACTTCGTACGACCGAGAGATTAACTTTCAGGTCGATATTCCTGAAGTGTTTCAGGACTTATTTGAGCCTAAGCGTTACAAAGTCTATTACGGTGGCCGCGGTGGCGCTAAATCCTGGGGATTTGCTGATGCGCTGCTTATCATGGGTACTCAGCGCCCTTTGCGAATCTTATGCGCACGTGAGCTACAGAAATCAATAGCCGACTCTGTACATAAACTATTATCCGACCAGATCATGAGTCTGGGCTTGGAAGAATTCTATGAAATCCAGAAGACCACCATCATTGGATTGAATGGCACGGAGTTCCTCTTCAACGGGCTTAAGCATAATGCCACGGAAATCAAGTCTACAGAGGGGATAGACATATGCTGGGTAGAGGAAGCCGAAAAAGTATCTGAAGCGTCCTGGGAGCTTTTAATACCGACTATTCGCAAAGAGCATTCCGAGATATGGATTAGCTTTAATACCAAGCAGCCCAATGACGCGACCTATAAGCGCTTTGTTTTCGACGCGCCTGGCAATTCAATTGTTAAGAAGGTATCCTATAAAGACAATCCATTCTTTCCCGATGTGCTTGAATATGAGCGATTGGAACTGCAGCGCAAAGACCCTAAAGCATACGCGCATGTATGGGAGGGTGAATTCGATACGCGCTATTCTGGTGCGGTTTATGCGAAATGGATAGCCGATCTTAAGGATAAGGGACATATCAGGCCAGATGTATTGCATGATCCAGCTTATCCAGTTTATACGCTGTGGGATTTAGGCTATTCAGATACCTGCGTGATCTGGTTTTACCAATCATCGGTCAGCGAAGTTCTATTTATTGATTACTATGAAAATAATGGCGAAGGCATTGGTCATTATTGTGATGTTCTGAAGGAGCGCAGCCAATACAATTACTATGCGCATTATGTTCCACAGGACGCTGGCAAAAAGCTGATGGAGGCTAACGGGCGCTCAATTGTAGAGCAGGCATGGAAAGATCATGGAATACGCATGAGCGTGATTCCTGAGACAACGCATGCTAACCGTATCGATGCACTACGTAAAACCTTGCCTGTCTGTTGGTTTAATTCTAATAGTTGCGCCCCAGGAATTGAAGCTGCGATGGCATATCATTTTGAATATAATGAAGATTTACAGTCATTTAAAAAAGACCCCCATCATGATTGGTCATCACATGCATCCACTGCTTTAGAGTTGCTACCAAGTGTCTGGCGCGGTAGAATAAAGACGGTAGAAGAAATGCGGCGGGAAGCTATCGATAATAACTTTCACAGGCTGCGAAGAGAGAATAACCTGGTACAGGAAGACCCGTACCGTATTAAGCCGATGAGAAAGAAATGAACGCAATTTTTACATGTATCGGATCATTGTTTGCAGTAAGCATGGCGGTGATAGCCATTGCCGCGTGGCCAATAACATTAATGGGATTGTTGGCGTTGTGGGCAATAGTAGCATTACAGAGGGCCGTCAGATGAAATCCTATATCGTTACGACTTTATTATTAGTATTAACCGCTTGTGCTACACCCGAAACGATTCTTACTAAGGATGGCCAATACATATCATGCGGTGGTAGCTCAGTTGGCTCAGTGACTGGTGGTTATATCGGCTATAGCCTTCAAAAAGATAATGATGATAAATGCGTCAAGGATCACGTTGCTATAGGATATAAACAAGTATCCCAATGAAAGTAGCGGTATGGCGTACTGGGCATGAGATAGCCGATACGGTAGCAAGCGCCATTCAAGAGGGATTGCCAGATATAGCAGCGCCAAATGTCGGCATTGGTTATGGCATTCTTCGTGGCATGACTGCGGGATTTAAGCAATATCCGCACTGGTTCAATGTGGACCGAGGCTATTGGAAGCCCAGTCATTACAATGGTTATTATCGTATTAGCCTGCGTAGCACGCAACAGACCTTTGGCCTGGATAAGCTGAAACCAGACTATGACCGTTTGCGCGCGCTTGGCATCGAGCTTTATCCGTGGCGTGGGTTTGATGATAGTAAATCGGTATTGGTATGCCCGCCTACGCACCATGTAAGTGAGTTCTTTGGTCTTGGCCAATTATGGAAATACCCTTCCACCAAATGTATATTGCGCAATAAGGGTGATGCATCTCCCATCAATTTTGATGATTATAACTATGTCTACACCTTTAACTCCTCCGTTGGATGGCAAGCACTCGCTGCTGGTATCCCCTGCATATCCGATCCTAAACATTCCATTATCGGCGCATGGTTTGGTAATTCGCTAACAGATAGTTTATCAAAAAAACAACATACTGAGCGCGAGCAGTTATTCGCAGTCATGAGTGGATTGCAATTAACGCTAAAAGAAATGCGTGAAGGTAAGTTATGGCCGCTGATGAGCCAATTAATGTCTTTATCGGATGGGATTCAAGAGAATCCGTTGGATCATATGTCGCCGCTCACAGCATAAAGAAACGCACTCATCATCCTATTAATATTCGCTATCTTAAGCATCGCGAACTTCGTAAAGCCGGTCATTTCGCACGTCCATGGATTGTCAATGGCAGCGAAGGAGAGTGGACGGATTTAGTTGATGGCAAAACTTTCAGCACGGAATTCAGCCATACACGTTTTCTAGTGCCGCATCTTATGGGGTATAAGGGCTGGGCGCTATTTATGGATGCCGATATGATATTTTTATCGGATATACGCAAATTGTTTTCATTCTGTGATCCAAAATACGCAGCAATGTGTGTAAAGCACGTTTACCCGCCCACCTCTGATAAAACGAAAATGGATGGCAGAACGCAGCGCTTTTATCATCGCAAGAACTGGTCAAGCTTTGTCCTGTGGAACTGTGCGCATCCAGCTAATATTGAAATAACACCAGAGAAGGTTAACTTTCTTTCAGGCCGTGATCTCCATAGTTTCTGCTGGCTCGATGATATGCAGATCGGCAATATTCCTTATACCTATAATTATATCTCCGGTATCAGTCCCAAAATGCCAGTCAATAGTTCTGGCCTTAACGCTGGAAAGCCCGATGTCATTCATTACAGTGATGGCGGTCCATGGTTTGAAGAATGCCAGGAAGTTCCATTCGCAGAGTTATGGAATCTTGAATACGAGGATTGGCAGCGAAGAGGTGAGGGGAATAAATACAGCGACGTGCCAACGACGAGGTTTGAGCTATGACCATTGCTCTTCTATGCCCAACACGCGCGCGGCCCAAGCAATGCAAACGCATGATTGAAAGCGCATACAATACCAGTAAGGATACAGTTAATATTTATCTCGGTTTTACAGATGAATCATATTGTGGTGGCGGATATCAACTGCCCGATTATCCCACCGCGCATAAATGGAATATGCTAGCAATTGAAGCGATGAAAGACCCGAGCAATAAGCTGTTTATGCTTGCTGCTGATGACATGATATTCACAACGCCATGCTGGGATCAAGCCCTGCTCGATCATTACAATGCATTGGATAATAAAGTTCACGTATATGCGCTGCAAGATAGCCGTGATCCCAATGGCACACCACATCCGATAGTAACCCGGGAATATATCGAAGCACTGGGATGGTTTTTGCCACCGATTTTTATGCATTGGTATGTCGATAGCTGGACCGTGGAGATTGCCAAAGCCAATAATTGCTTCACGCATATGAAGGATTATTTGCTGGTACACGATAAGCCCAGCGATAAAGGACAAGCTGATGAAACACATAATCGCATACGCGGTATGGGATGGCATGAACGGGATAAATATGTAGCAGAGAAATGCACAAATTACCTTGAGCAGCAGATATTACGATTATCGCTTGCGATGAAAATGCAGAGGGCTGCATGAATAGCTTCCTGGAATGGTATGATAAGCCAAAAGATAACGCAAGGTTTTGCGGCGAGTATTATCATTGGGCATATACTGAAAAAGATAAGTTTCGTTCTAAAGACTGGTTTTGTGATGCATGTATGAAGCGCATGGGTGCATGGAATCTATTGTTAGAAGGTAAGATTCAATGAAAATCTGGATCACTGGCATTGCAGGATTTCTTGGCTCACATTTAGCAGAGGCGCTGATTGCCGAAGGACACGAGGTAAGAGGAAATGATAACTTACTATGTGGTGATTATAATAATATTACTAAAACAATTAGAGATATTACCCATTTCGCATGCCTGGAATATGATTGCTGCAATCAAACGGATATGTTTAATGCGCTGAAACTATACAACTCAGATGTCTTAATACATTGCGCTGCCACTGCTCACGAAGGTCTAAGCTCCTTCAGCCCATCCTTTATCACGCGTAACATTTATGAAGCTAGCGTTGCTACATTCAGCGCAGCGATTGCTGCTGGCGTGAAGCGCATCATCTATATGAGCAGTATGTCGCGTTATGGCGAACAATCTTTACCATTCACTGAGGGTATGCGGCCTAAGCCCGTTGATCCGTATGGCATAGCTAAAGTCGCTGCCGAAGATACGCTTAAAGTTCTCTGCAAAACCCATGGTGTAAAATATGCCATCGCCGTTCCACATAATATTATCGGTATACGCCAGCGCAGTTGCGATCCTTATCGTAATGTTGCAGCTATTATGATTAATCGCTGTAAGCAGGGTAAGCCGCCAATCATCTATGGCGACGGATCACAGAAGCGCTGCTTTAGTCCTATTGCAGATGTGATTCCATCATTATTGCGCATGGTGCATGGCGATGCGGATGGCGAGGTAGTGAATATCGGTCCAGATTTAGGCGAGATTACAATAAAAGAATTGGCTGACAAGATATGTAAGCTAACTAACTACACCAATGATCCGCTTTATATGCCTGGGCGCCCTAATGAAGTACATGATGCCTATTGCTCCAGTGATAAGGCTCGGAGAATACTGGGTTATGAACCGAAGCAATCCATCGACGAATGCTTAAAGCAGATGGTGGATTACATTCAGCCAATGCCATTCGTATATGATTTTCCGATAGAGATCGAGCGCGGATGTCCTGAAACCTGGGCAAAGAGGATTATGTGAGCATTGTAGCAATCTCTGGCGGATTTGATCCGCTTCATCACGGTCATATTAGTCTTATTGAAGAGGCAGCAGAGCATGGCAAAGTCGTAGTCATTCTAAACAGCGATGTGTGGCTTAAACGCAAAAAAGGCTTTGTCTTTATGCCATATGATAACCGTGCCCGTATTCTGCTTGCATTGCGCGATGTCTATAACGTAATTCCTGCCGATGATTATGATGATACGGTTTGTAATACACTTAAACAATTAAAGCCGGATTGCTTTGCCAATGGCGGGGATCGTACCGCACAGAACACGCCGGAGCTTAAGCTATGCAATGATTTGCGTATTAAGCCGCTTTTCAATGTCGGCGGGTCTAAAGTAGAAAGCAGTAGTGATTTAGTGAATGCAGCGGTGCAGTATCATGATTGGTAAGCGCTTCGTACGCAGACAATGGGGCTGGTATCTGACGCTGCTAGATCGCGCGCATTTTAAGGTAAAGCTATTATGCTTTAAGCGCGATGGACGATTATCAAACCAATATCATCGTCTTCGTAGCGAGCTATGGCTTTTCCTCTCAGGAGAACAATCTGGCGCATGGCGCAGAATAAATGAGGATGAGCTGCATACATACCATGCCATCAGACCAACGTTAGTACTCGAAATACAATATGGCGATAAATGCGATGAGAAGGATATAGTGCGTGTCTAAATCTTTCGATGAGCTCTGGCGCTTTATCAATACGCGCAGTTCTGTCATTACCGTTCAAGAGCGTAGCGAACTTAACTATGTTTATGACTTGATGCGCGGTGCTGCATCCTACCTAGAAGTGGGAACGGCAGAGGGTAATTCTCTCTATGTGTTATCACACGCCATCAAGCCCGGTGGCGTTATTAGCTATATCGATTATGGCGAGAAGCATACGGCATTGCCGCGCAACGAAATCATAGCGCTTTTGCACAATGAGGGAATTGAGGTGGCTGGTTATTTGGGCAACAGCCATGATCCAAAGACTTATAGCGCGACAATGCCCTACGATGTGGTGCTAATTGACGCTGGTCATTCTTATGAGGATGTCATTGCTGATGCAATTGCCTATGGGCGGTTTGCCACCAAATATCTCATTTTCCATGATATATGCCTACCAGAAGTAGAACGAGCGTTTGAATGGTATTGCAAGCAGCGCTCCCTCAATAAGGCCTATAAATTTATTAACAGCGATACATTTGGATATGGGATTTTGAAGCTATGAATAATTCAATTGCAGTTATTACCACTTTTCCAAATGCGTCGTGGGAAATCTATAGCAAGAAAATGCTACAATCATTCACACGGTTCTGGCCCGCTGAAATACCATTATTGCTTGAGCTTGATGATGATCTTTTAGTATCGGATGTACAAAAAATACTGCGCCAGCAGGATGCTGTAGCTGTGGGATGGGATAAGGAGCATCAGGAATTTGTTGAACGCAATAAAGGCAAGGATGATCCTAATGATTATCGTAAGCAGCCTGTACGATTCTGTCATAAAATATTTGCCATAAAGCGAGCTTTAAAGGCGATCGAATCCGCTAAAGCCAATAATGAAAATCCAGCACGCTATCTTATCTGGATGGACGCAGATGTAGTAACCAATCGCTCTGTAACTATCGATGAGATCAAAGAATGCTTGCCCAAAGAGGGTGAGGCAGTTGCTTATATGGGGCGTAAGGATTGGGATCATAGTGAATGCGGGTGGATGGCATTTGATCTGGAAAATGGCGGCGCGGGTATCATTGAAATGATGATATCCGGCTATATCACTGATGAAATACTTGGTTATGAGCAGTTACACGATTCCTGGGTATTCGACATGGTATGCGGCATTACTAAAGTTAAATGCACTAATCTTACCTATGGAAAGCCCGGTATGGATATTTGGCCTCATAGTCCCATGGGAAAATGGTCTACGCATTATAAAGGCCCTGTAGCAAAATCAGCATTGGAGGAGCCGACGCGAGTTAATCAGGGAAATTATGGACAACAGGTTATTATCCAAACTCGTAATGCTATTCCAAACGAAAAAATATGTCAGCATATTGAGCGTAACCAGCAATTGATTTCTGAATGGATACGTCCTTGCAAAGAAAATACGGAAAAACTTATCGTTGTTTCTGCTGGCCCTACATTAATTGCCGAGGATTTACTTAAGGAATATGAAGAAGGCTACAAAATCATCGCCGTAAAACATGCGCTCATTCCTCTTAAAGAGGCTGGCATTAAGCCATGGGCATGTATTTTACTCGATCCACGTCCGCATGTGGCTGATTTTGTCAAAAATGCCGATCCAGATATATTATGGTTTGTTGCAACTCAAGTTGATCCGGCTGTTACATTAGAGCTGCTAGCGCGGGGCTGTCGCATTATTGGCTATCATGCTTCGGTAAATGCCAATGAAGAAACGCTCACTTCAAAACAGGCCTATTCCATCATCAGCGGCGGGAGCGCCACGGCTACGCGCGGTCTTTATATGTTAAATCATTTAGGTTTTAAGCGGTTTAAGCTCTATGGCTACGATCTTTGCCTTCCCGACAAGCCTGATTTGAATGCGCGCGATGACCAAGGACAGCCAAAATATCTGGAATTCTCAGTAGGAATGAATGATCCGCTATATAACGTCAAGCGCTGTTTCTGGGCAGAACCTCAACTTATAGCGCAGTTTGAAGAAATTAGCGACATTATTAAACGCAACGTATTTGAAATCGAGGCCATAGGCTACGGCGCCGTTCCTTTTATTATTAATGCTCAGAGGGTGGCCAATTTGCGCAGGAGCAAAATACGCAGTAAAATGATCGGTGATATTTTGCCGTCTTATCATGAGGTAATTAAATGCAGCCGCCAATGGAACAGTCACAGAAAGACCAGCTTCTTAACCAAATGGCTGGGCAGATTGCCGCTGATCCACCACAAACCGACGCTGGCCATGAAATCCTTGTAGGTCTTGGCCAAGCAGAGCTTGCTGGGCGCATTAAGAATTCCTCAGAGACGTATAATCTAGCGCAAGACATGGATGATGCCATGCTGCGTGAAATAGGGCAAGAATGTTATAACGGCTTTAAGGATGATGCCGATAGCCGCGCCGATTGGCTAGATATGCATACGTTCTGGCTCTCTCTATACATGCAGACTGATTATACGGAAAACTCTGATCCTGATCGATCATGGGGGGCTACGGAGAGTGTGCCACTGATGACAGAATCATGCGATCAATTCCAGGCCCGTACTTATAAAGCCTTTTTCCCGCAAGATACGTTTGTTTCTGCCATCCCTATGCGTAAGAATGTTCAAGACCGCCAGGAGCTTGAGCAGCGAGCGGAGCGTATCGGTGATCATATGAGTTATCAGTTGGGTTATCAGGATCGTAACTATAAGCGCGATAAAGATGCTCTATTTCTTGGGGTGGCCCTACATGGGAGTTTCTTCACGAAAACATATTTCAGCGAGAAACTTAAACGTTTTAAGGTTGATAACGTCCGCCCAACGGATTTAGTTATTAATTATAATGTAGGACCAATCCATATTGAGGACGTGCGCCGCAAGTCACATATCATTAATACGACGATAGGGGCTACTGAGCAATCGGTTACTAACGGATTCCTTATATCTCCTGCAATCTCCTGTATGCAGGAGGGTGAGAATATCTACAACGTTAAAGTCGATCAATCCCAGGGTATAACAGAACCAAATCATGCATTAAAAATAGATCGTCCGGCTGTTTTAATTGAACAGCATGTTTATTTGGATTTGGATGATTCAGGTAATTATCGCCCCTATATCGTAACGTTCGATCTGGCTAATAAATCTGTTAAGCGTGTAACGCTTGGATATGAAGCCGATCCACAAGGCAATCCTTATAAAGATTATGAACAGATTCAATATTTTACACATTATAAATTCAAGGAAAATCCAGATGGTTTCTATGGGTTTGGGCTTGGGCATTCCATCGGTGATTTAAATAGCGCCATTAACATCATGCTGCGTCAGAGTATGGATGCAGCAACGCTTGCTAATGATGGCAATATGAGCGGATTTATCAGTGAGCGCATGAGTATCGTCGGCGATGAAGTGCGTATGACATTGGGTAAGCTTACCAAGATTTCCGATACTATAGGCGATCTGAACGACAACATCATGATGATGAAGTTTCCGGGCCCGAATGCCGCATTGATTCAGATCATGGAAGCCATGGATGAGCGCGCGCAACGCATGGCGTCTACCACCGAAGCGACGACCGGCTCAATGGATAAAGTTATACAGCCTACCACTTACTTGACGCAGGTGGAGCAGGCATTGGAATCGTTTTCTGCCGTTCAGATGCGCTTGGCAAACGCTTTGAGCGATGAATTACAGAAAATCTATCGTATCAATCAGCGGTTTTTGCCTTTGATCGATTATTATGTTGTTAATGGTGCGCCGGAAATGATTACGCGCATGGATTATTCCGATGATATGTTGGTTCAGCCTATTTTCGATCCCAAATTTGCCACGCAATCGCAGAAAGTGGCTCGTGTACAAGCAGAAGCGCAGATTGTTATGGCCAATCCCATGACACAAAGCCGCCCGCAGGTAATGGATGCTATATGCAGAAGGCAATTAGAGGCATTGGATATCGATAATATTGATGAATTAGTGCCACCAGTACCTCAGCCACTCAATATTGATGACCAGATGCAAGAAAACATGATGTTCATGATGCCGCCTGGACAATCGCCGCCTTTCGACGTTTTTCCTGATCAACATCATGCCATTCATTTAGCGCAGTTAGAGCAGTTTGTTAAAGAAAAAGGTGGTACGCTCATGCCAGAGCAAGCGCAAACTGTCATTATGCATAAACAGAAACATGAGGCATTCCTTTATGGCCAGCAACACGGACTTATCCCGCCTCCCCAAGCCAAGCCCGGCGGAGCTTCACCATTGGGCGCAGGACAGGGTGACCAGATGGATCATGGCCCAACTGCACTCCAAGTTCCCGAGCCGCCGCTTGGCGGTCCCTCCCAAATCACTGGAGCAGGCGTATATGGAGGCGGGGCAGCAGCAGGTGCTTGAGGCTATAGAGTATATCGATGGCAAGTCAGATTGAATTTCGCCAATTCTTGCCAGAATGCATGGATTTTTTGCCATTAGAAGCAGAATTAATGATTAGGCGTGCGGTACGACGTACTCCTTGTAATATATTAGGTGAAGATGAAGTTTTGGAGAGAGTCAAGCTAGGGCTTGGTAGCCTTTACCTTGTAAAAGATAATCACAAGTTGATTGGTATTGTACATCTATTCTGGTTTATTGGCGTAAAGGAAAAAATACTAAATATTGAATTGGTTGGCGGCAATGGAATCCATAATTGGAAAGATGAATTAAGGAAATTCATTCGTCAATTGATGACACATAATAATGTCAAACTTCTTATTATAAATGGTCGTAAGGGCTGGGGTAAAATTTTCCCAGAATTAAAAACAGAATCCACGACATTTTCAGCAACGCTTACCCATTGATGGGAGGTCTCTTGTTTAGGATTTTCATAATGGCACAATTGCTATTATGGGAAAAACAATTGACACAATTTCCAATTTTGCTGCACCAGTGGCCGGGTTTATGGCCGGAGGCCCAATAGGGGCTGCAGCAGCCGGAGGATTAAATAATTATCGGCAGAATCGTAGTCTTGGTGGCGCACTTTTATCGGCCGGAGGCTCCTATTTAGGCAGCAATATTGGCGGTGCAATGTTTCCAAGCGCGGGCAATGTAGGTGGTGCGCTCAATACTGCCATGGGCGGAGGTGCAGTTAGTAATTTAATTGGCAATACCCTTCCTGCCGAACTTGCTAATGTTGGCTTAGGTTCTGCCTTAGGTGGATATTTTGGTGGCAATGCAGCTAGCAGTTTAGCTCCCCAGAAAAATGCCAATGCTACGGGTGAAGGTATGACTTCTGCCCCCTTTAATCCATCTCAAGCAAATGCTGCGCCATTGCCTTTAAGTCTTCAGACCCTGGGAGGCCTTACCTCTAACCAGCAAGCCACTAATATTGCTAATAAGGGCGTATATGGAGGCGGCTTAGGGCCAGAAGAGCAGAGTTATTTCCTAAATTTAGAGAATCGCAAGCTAGTCGATCCGCAAGGGCAGGTCGGCTCTATGAGTTCGTTACAGCCGATTGAGCAATCATACCTACAGCAGCTTGGTTTGGGGGGTAATAGCGATCCCACAAGCTTGTTACAGGCCATGAGTAAGTGGAAACCATCTTAAAGGAGCATTATGCAATACGAGCCGAAGTTTGGACGAGTATTAATCAAGCGCGAAGTACAAGAGAAAACAACCGGCGGCATTATTCTGCCAGATACGATAGCGAAAAGACACGCTTCCTGCGTTGGAAAGATTATCGCCCTTGGCGAAACCGCTGGGTTTACAGAAACCTATGATGACCAGGGTGAGCGCATCGTTATCCGCACTATGAAAGTAGATGATAATGTCATTTTCGGCCGTCATTCCGGCGCATGGCTCGATGCCACCTATTCTCCTAAAGGCGAAGCGCAAGACGATGGAACGTTATTCATCTGTCAGGATCAAGATATTTTAGCAGTAATTAAGGAGTAATTTATGAGCGAAGAAGCTGGAAATTCAACGAGTGCCGATACCAATACATTAACGGTAGAAATAGCATCCCCCTCACAAGATAATAACTCATCAGCAAATGGCCTTGATACAGATGATAAACCTCAGGCATCGCAACCGAGTTATCGGGAACATCCGGGATATAATCCTGTTGATTTGAATGGCCTGCCTGCTGATTTACAAAAGCCAATCAAAGATAGATTCGATTATTTCTATCGGCAGGTAAACGATCAGAAGAAATCTCTCAATCAGTATCGCACGATTGCCGAAGAGCAATCCAAGCAGATCAATGAATTGATGAGCGGCATGGGCACTGTCGTAGATCACCTACAGAATAAAAGCTTTGCCGATACGGAAGCCACTATCCGCCAGCAGATGCGCGTCGCCCAGCAAACTGGAGATATGGATGCGTTGCTAAATCTTCAGGATAAACTGATTGATATTCGTACTGAGAAGAAATTGACCGAGCGCCAACAAAAAGCTGCTCCTCAGAAATCAGCGAATACCCCTGAAGTTAATCGCAATATACAGCCAATCAATACTGACGATGCCGTTCAGATGGCTGTGCAAAATGGCGAGATTACTGACAATGATGCCACCATGTTTCGTGCTTGGCAGAATGAACGTGATCATGTCGGCGGCCCGATGCGCGCATGGGCCGACCCTTCGCATCCTTTATTCCAGCAGGCGTTTTTAGAAACGCAATCCGTTTTCACTAATCAACGTTACGCTTCTTTGCCATTTGATAAGAAGCTTGAGGAGGTAGATAGGCGTATGGGCATTCAAAAAACGGGCGGTTCTCAATCCGTCATGGGAGGTGGCTTGACGGGGGGCGGCAGATCAAAGAAGATAACCCTAACGCAAGAACAGCGCGACATCGCTGTGAAGATGCGGTTAGGCGGTCCCAAAGCCAAATCAGATGCCGAGCATATACAGAGATATGCGCAGCAGCTCGAAGCAGTCAAAGCTAAGAAAGGGACACGCTAATGAACGATACACTGAGCACTGTCGGTCGTCCCGGCAGACCCCCCAAGAAAATAAGCGATATGGATACTGGCCTTAAAAAAGGCCGGTCATCATGGAAGCCCGCAAGCCTTAATGAATTCATGAATAAGGAAGAGGGCTACCGCTATCGTATGGTGAGGAAAGATGCAGAAAACCTTGCCAAGAAAAAAGCCGAAGGGTGGGAAACAGTAAGCGGGTTAGATAGCAGCAATACAGCGCAGATCGATCCAGGGCGCATTGAGCATGGCAAAAGCCTGACAAGCACCCAAGAAGGAAAAGACTGGATATTGCAGCGCATACCCGAAGAGATGGCATTAGAGAGGGATGAATATTTTAATAAAGAAAACCAGAGGCGTGTCGGCGGGTTAACCGCTCATGTCAAAAAGGAAATTAACAAGGAAGGCGCTGCGGCGCACGGTGAAATAACAATCAGTTCCAGACGCGGAACACAGGTAATTGAATAGGAGATTATTATGGCAGCCAGCCGTCAAGGTTTTATTCCTAGCCGCGATCTTACGCCAGGCTATGTGCGCAACCTTCCTGCGCAGGCATCTACCAACCAGTCTTTGGCTAAGGGCGATGCGGTTGCCTATGTTAACGGCATTATTGTGCCTTGCACGGCCGGTCAGGACCCCAACCTTTATGGCTATGGCGTCGTGCTTGCGGTTTATACCACGGCTAATCGCCCTACAACCTTCCAGACGAATAAAATTATCGTCTCCGGTGGCGTTGGTCGCGTCGATGTATGCTTCGATCCTAATCAGACCTATTACGTGCAGTGCGTCACTTCGGCAGGTCCTTCCAATATGGGCAAGAACGTCACCATTGATGTTTCGGCTTCAAATGCTCTTACCGGTATTTCCGGCATGTCTGTCACTATTCCGGCATCAGCTTCGATCAATGATCTATTTAAGATTATCAATATCGGGCCGTTCGATGAATTAGCAGGCAAGGAAACGGGTGGTGGTACTAACAATGGCGTAGAGGTCATGTGGAATCGCCACATGCTGCGCGCCGGAATTGCTGGTCAATAAGGAGATAAAACATGGTAATGAATACTGGTGCATTTTCAGAAGACCTTTGGCCCGGCATTTTGTCTTGGTTCGGTGATTCTTATCAGGATTACGAGCCCATTTGGGAGCGCTTGGTAGATAAGCATCAATCGGACAAACAGTTCGAGAAATTTCAGGGCATCACCAATTATGGCCTTGCTGGTATTAAAGATCAGGGCGCGGGTATCCCGTATCGTGATAAGTTCCAGGGTTTCCCTCGTGAAATTATCAACGTTACCTATGGTATCGGCTCAACCATTACCTATGAGATGATGCGCTATGACCAGTATGATAAGTTTCGCGCAATTCCGCAGCAGCTTGCTCAGGCTGTACGGCGCACTGAAGAAACTGTTGTTGCTAGCCTTCTCAACAATGGCTTCTCTACTGCGACGAATCCGACGCTGACGGCGGACGGCAAAAGCCTGTTCAATTCTGCACATCTTCTGGTGGCATCTAATAACGTTACCCAGAAGAACACGCCGTCCACGGCTTCCGATCTCATGCAGACTTCGCTGGAGCAGGCCTATATCGACATCAGCGCCTTCGTCGATGACCAGAACCTGCCGATTGTGGTAACGCCGAAATTGCTGGTGGTTTCCAAAGAGCAGCAGCATTTGGCGCGCAAGATTCTGGAAACGGAATATGAGGTCGATAGCGGCAATAACACGATCAACCCGGTTTCTAGCTCCAATAAGCCGATTGATTGGCTGTGGAGTCCGTGGCTGACCGACGCCGATGCATGGTTCATCAAAACTGACGAAGCCGATGGCTTGGTCTTTACCGATGTCGATGAGGTGATGCTGGATCGGGATAATGATTTCGATACCAAAAACCTGAAGTTTAGCGCCATGCGCCTCTTTGGTACGGGTGCGGTCAATTATCTTGGTTATTACGGTTCACCGGGGGCATAAGCCATGACGCGTTATTCCGATAATATCTATAGCGGCTTTCAGGCTACGACTTCGGCAACTTCCAGTAAAAGCCCAGTCGTGCTTCGTAAGACGTATAATTTTGCCGGTGCTGGCAATACCACCTCTGTTACGCAGAGCGGCGTATTTCCGCCTGGTACGCAGAATCTTACCGCGCGTATCTTTATCACGAACGCAGCATCGGCTACGGTTAGTGATAAAATTACCGTCTCTGCCGGTGGGACGACTCTTCTGACCATCGATCAGTTTGGATCAGCTGCCGGTATCGCCGGGGATACGAAAGCATCGGTCGCTCGATTTACCTATGTTGCATCTGCCTGTGCGCAGCCGCCGATCCCGTCTGGCGCTAATAACGGTGGTGAAATTCCTTTCTCTGTGACCTTCACCCCTGTCTCGGCAGATAAAGTCGGCACTTATCAAGTAGAGATGTCTTTCAATCGCGCCGATACCAACACACTAGGGGTAACCGCTTAATCCAAGGGATACCGCCATGCGCGCTAAATCTTTCACCGTAATTGCATCGGCTGGCGGCACAACTTATAGTCCGGCTTTCCCTATCGATACCTATAACAATCCGACCGATATCGGAATTGGGGTGCAGCTTATCTATGGCGCAGGATCAGCCATTTATGATGTCCAGCATACCTTTAGTAATCCTTGGCAGATTAATCTGAATGCCAATCCTACGGCCAATACATCGGCTACAGGCATTTGGGAAAATAATTCTGTTCTTACCTCCGCTACTACGACGGGTGACACTAACTATGCATTCCCTCCACGCGCCATACGCTTTGCTTTAAGAGCAGCAGCTTCAGCAAGAATTACTGGCATTATCCAGCAGGCTGGGCCGGAGTAATGTCACATGCCAGGATTAACTAGAGCAGGTGGCCTAACTCCTATAACGGGTCTTTCGGCATCTGGCGGCCTTACACCATTTAGCGGCCTTACTTCTACAGACTCTTTTTCCCCATCAGATATTTCTGGATTACAGCTCTGGCTCGACGCCAATGCACAGAACAGTGTACTGAGTGACGGTGCGGCGCATTTTACCTCGGCCAATACTCAGAATCTAAGCATTGCGAGCAATTCGACCCTGAACCCCGGTGCTAGCGATGTATGGTGGGCGGGGTGGGTGTATCTTGATACCAAGCCCGCCGCGCAAATGACGCTGCTTGGAAAGCACGATACGACGGGCAATCAGCGCGGGTATACGATTGTTTGGGATAATTCAACTGATCGATTCCGGTTGGCATTATCTAATGATGGCACCGCTGTCGATCTGCTCAAGGCAGATAACTTCGGATCTCCGTCAACAGCTACGTGGTATTTCATCTTTGCATGGTATGACGCTACCGCGCAGACAGCGAACATCAGCGTCAATAACGGCACGCCTAATTCAATGGCGCATACCGGCGGCATATTCGCTAACACGGCGGCTTTCTGTATCGGTGGTTTGAACGGTTTTCCGACCACCTACATGAACGGCCGCGTTGATTCTGTAGGGATGGGCGTGGCTCCCCCAGGTGGCTTTGCGACGACGACCGCTTCCAGCATTGCAACGGCCCTTTATAACTCAGGCAACGGACGAGTGTTTGCCGACCTCACCTCCGCACAGAAAACCGCATGGGGGCTGATGAGTTGGTGGGACTTGGATGCCGAGACCGGCACGCGCTACGACAAGATGGGCTCGAATCATCTTACGGCCTCGACCACCGTTCTTATCAGCAACAGTCCTGCCACCCTGAACGGTGGCTTCGAGACGGCGGGCAGCCCTTTTGCGAACTGGACCTCGAGTGCGGGCGGGACATCCACTGTCAACGATGAGGGTTCGGTCGTTCACAGCGGTTCACATGCCTGTCGATTCGATATTGATTCTAGCAATAGTTTTGCTCAGATCGTCCAAACGATTCTGACGGCTGGGAATCGTTATAGCTATACCGTTTGGGCACGAGGCAGCTCCGGCACACCCGGCATTCAGATTGCCAATAGCGGCGCCGCGTATACCACGCATACCCTCACCACGTCTTATGCTCAGTACGCAGGTTCATTCACCGCGATAGATACGACGTTCAAGATCGCTCGGAATTTGGCGACATCACTATCAGTCTACGTCGATGATGTCGTTCTCACCGACCTCGGCCCAGTGGGAATTGCAGGCATTGCGGCAGGCGTAGCGACGGACGGTAATTTCTGCGGTTCTTTTGTAGCATCAAGTAGTCAGAGCCTGTCTATCCTCGCAGCCAACCAGACAGGACTCGATATTGCAGCCAGTGATTATACCTTCGCAGCATGGGTTAATCTTAATTCATTCCAAACTCAAAGTACGATCATCGGACGCGGCGGAACAAGTAATGCCGCCAAAGGGTATTGGATTTACGTTCATACGACAGGAGCGATTCGTTTAGTCCTTTCTGATGGCGTTTTAGCGACAACATATACGTCTACCGGAACGATTTCTTTAGGCTCATGGGCATTCGTTGTCATAACGCTCAATCGAGCCGGGAATATGACGTTTACGATCAATAACGTCGCCGCAGGATCGAATGATATTACAGCATACAACGCTGATTTAACTGTCTCCGCAGTATTCCGTCTAGCCGCTACGTCATCGGGCACTGGGTATATTGATGGGCGCATAGATGATGTTGGTGTATGGAGTCGAGCACTCACAAGCGCTGAGGCTACTTCTCTCTTCAACACCGGCATGGGACTCAAATACGCCGGACTGACAGGAACCCTCCTTACAAACCTTGTTTCTTATTGGGACCTTGATAATAAAGTAGGAATCACGGCTGACTCTGCAGGAACAAATACGCTCACGAACAACGGCTCAACTGGTTTTGGCCAAGGGGTCGCATACTATACTGGGGTCGCCGCGAAATGGCTAGATCAATCAGGGCTGGCGAATCATGCCCTTCAAATGACGCAGAGCAAACGTCCGAGCTTCGTGTCGAATCTCATCAATGGCAAGCCCGCTTTGCTTTTCGATGGAATCGATGATCTGATGTTCATCAACGCCATAGCGACGGCGCTATCGGGGACGAATAAGCCATTTAGCTTCTACGTAGTCATAAATCTGATTAGCACTACGACCGGGCAACCTATAGGAGCGGCACGAGTCGGAGGGACAACCCTCGAGGCGCTTACCTATCTCACCTCGACCTGGCGAACCGACCGCCGCGATGACAGTGGGACAATACTCTCCATTGTTTCCGGTGCGACCGACACTACCGCTCATATCATGTCCGTGACTTTTGATGGAACGAACGGCAAGATGTTCCAAGATTCGACTCAGTTGGGTTCAACGACGAATCTCTCGGTCGGAGCAATGACGCTCGACACCTTCACCATCGGCGGACGTTCGGCCAACGGCACCGAGGATCGTCAGGCGAATTTATATATGATGGAAGGAATTGTCTATAATGCGGCACTCACTTCTGTCCAGGACACGCAGGTTAAGACTTATCTCAAGGCAAAGTGGAGTACACCATAATGCCATCAACGACGCGCTGTCTCATAGTTATCGCCGCCGCCGATCAGGCCACTGAGAACCAATGGATCGTGGACAACATCGATCCGGCGGGGGGAATGGAAACTTTTACGGCGCCCCTGACGGCTATCGACTCGATCATCTCGAACTACTGGTCTGGCGGGATATGGTACGACGATCAATTCGCCAAGCTTCAGGATCACTTTGGTAACAGTCTCTACACCGACATCGCGCCAGATGATCTGCTTGCCGAATTAAATCTACATCGTTTTGTTTCACCCACTTAAGGAGATATTATGAAAAAGAAAAAACCCACATCTGGATATACCCCAAACAAGGAAAAGCGTAGGCCTGATGGTACGCCGCCTTCACAGCCATACGCTATCAAGTTCGGCAACATAAACGGCAAGCCCTGCGCGAGCAAAAAACAAATGTATCGGCATCAGGGGAAGTAATATGGCGCGCAGAAATGGTCGTTTAGGCGCATGGCTTGCCACTGATGATTATACTGGCATCACTCGGTATGCATCCGAGCTGCGACGTGATTTCTGGGGAAGTGTCAGCAAATATCCTTTGCAGCGCAACCTTCAGGAAATTGCATCACCTTTAAGCGATCCGCAACCTGTTAGTCTTTACCGTGGACCCAATTATGAACAAACGCCGGTATGTGTATCAGAGACTGCACCGCTCTATGTAGGAAATACGACCGTACGCACTAATCCTAATAACGCTGCTTTTCAGGCGCTCGATTTAGCTCCGGCTATTCCCGATATGGAAATTGGCTGCACATTCCAGGTATATTGATATGACAACATATAATAAATCTTCCCTACAAACGTTTTTTGAAACGAATGATGTTCCTACAGGGACAGATTACGCTAATCTTATCGATTCCTGCGTTAATGTGGCAGAAACTTCCGCACAAGCCATGGCAGGTCCATTAAGCGTTACGGAAATTATTACGCCTAGGATTAGTGCAGCGAATATCAATGCCACCGTCAATTTAACGGCAGCGACAGCTACAATTACAGGTACTGTAAGTGCTGCCGCAATAAACGTCACTGGCGATGTCTCCGCTGCCACAGGCACGGTTTACGCCTCTGCCATGCGCTCGACTAATGGATTTATCGGAAGTAGCAATATTGTGAGCGCCGCCGGCACCGCGCAGGCAACCGCCGCGCCGCTATTATATATTGTAAATCGCGGGAAGGGTATAGTCGATGGCTCTACTACGGGCTTCACTCCTATGACGGGACGCCCAGGTCTAGTGCAATATCTTTTCAACGAAGGTGTAAGCGCAAACCTCTGGCCTCCCACAGGCGGCACGATCAATGGACTTGCAGTGAATGCAGCCTTTTCTGTAGCGGCAAGCGCCATGGTGACCATCGTTCATTTAACTGCCAGCGCATATGGGGTAAAATAACATGGGCATTGGCGATATACGATACACAGTATTGCAGACGGTAAATGAAGTTTTCCGTAAACTTGGACTATCGACCGTTTCAAATTTATCTGCCAATAAACTATCCATTCAGATGGTGGATTTTATTAATGATGTCTGCAATGACATTTCTGATTATGGAAATTGGCAAGAAACGTTAGTAAGCGCCATTATTACGGCCGTATCTGGACAGGTTGATTATAGCGTCAATACAAGTGCCAATATAAAAAATATTGCGGATTTATATTTCTCCCAGCGACGTGGTCCATTAATCGGAATTACCGTAGACGACATGCGCGTTCTGACGCGAGTTACGGCCGTAGGCACTCCTACGCAATTCACGGTCTTTGGCACCGATTCTAATGGCAATCCCAATATCCGTGTGCGGCCAACCCCAGCTCAAAGTGAAGATGGCGGATTATTTTCGATTTTGTTCTATACACGGCCACCACTTTATACCACGGCGGATGCCAATAGCATTATACCATTTGCAGCGCGTGTCGTTGTGCTTGGTGTCCTAGCTAAAGCCGTGTTGAACGAATCCGGTGGCGCAATGTCCGATAGATATACGCAGACTTACACAGATTTTTTAAATGCGCGAAAACAAGCTCTCAACAGATTTAATTCCGATACGGGATGGGATGTGTCTTTTACTCCTTCTTTGTCAGTATGGGGTAGAAGGTGATCAGCGTTGATTATCGCCTACCGGAGAATGGATTAGGAACGGATTTTTCACAATATGAAAGACCGATAAATTTTGCTCAAACCTATACAAATCGCTTCAGAAATATTACTGGTGGAGCTGAACGTCGCCCAGGAATGCAGCGCTATTTTTCCAAAGTAAATGGTGGCCCAAATCTTACCCGTCTACATGAATGGGTTAGCACGAATGGCACGGAAGTCCTGCTGGCATCGGATGATTTTGGTAATATATGGTATCTCAATACATCAGCATCTTCATGGGCATCGGCGCGCACTGGGGGATCATTTGTGCGCTATATCAGCGGGCAGGCACAGGATAAACTTATTTTCGTCAATGGTGTTGACCGCAATATTTATACAAAAGATGGCGGCCTTACATTCAGTGAATTAAAAGCTATTATTACACAAGGCGTAGCGGCTGGTGGCACTAATACTACAACATTGATCGACGGCGATATTACTGATTGGATCAATGATACTTTGGTATCTAATAATGACATTGTACATAATATTACACGTGACGGTTATGGTATAGTCTCCACGGTAGCAAGCGCTAGTCTGACTATAACGCCTATAGGCGTTTCTGGAAATGGCGCTGGCAAGACTTCCGCAGATCAAGCGGCTGGTGATAATTATGAGCTTATCGATTATGTTGATCTCAATATTATTCCTCAAGGCACTGGCATTAACGATAACATAGCTACGGCCGCAGCAGGAACTTTAATCAATGCTATTTATGTAACGGGCGTAGATTTTTCTACTACCGAGATGCGCAAGGGTGATTTTGTCTATAACACCACGCGAGGCGCTATTTCTATCATACGTACAGTAAGCGCGGGATGTAGTTTGGATTTTGCGATTACCGGACAGACAGCGGGAGACGCGCTTGCCTTCTTTAAATCGGCAATGCCAATTGCATCATGGGTACATATTCATTATGGACGCGCCTATTATCTTGATTCTCGCAATCAGCAACGTGTTGTTATCAGCGCTCCTGATGATCCGCAAGATGTTACCACTTTCCAGAAAACACTAGATTCTACGAGCTTCAGTTTTGGTACGCAGCAACCCACTGGCGATATCATTCTGAGCATGAGCAGTTTCCAAAAATATTTTGTCGCTAGCGGGAAGAAGAATTTATATATTTATCAAGGGATCGATCCTGTTCAAGATAATTCGCAATCAACCATCGATTTCTCTCCTATCGCTTTTTATCCTAATGGTGTGGCAAGTCGTTTCGGGCTAGGAACGAATGGAAGTGATTTACTTCATGTTACTACAGAAGGATTACAGGCCATTAATATTGGCAATATCAGCAATACGACCGTTCAGAATAATGCAAGCGTTCCGGTTCGTACGGCAATGCTCAATGCTATCACCCAAGCAACGCCTGATAATATCCAGCTCACTTTTTATCCTCGACGCTCTTGGTTGATAAGCAAAGTAGGCGATGTATGTTATGTGCTTAATACTAATCCATCTTTTAATGATGCCGGACAATTGCAGACTATTGCATCCTGGCATCTATTCAGCGGAACATGGGCACAGCAAAATCATTATTTTGTACGTCGGAATGGTGATTTATTGGCGTGTGGCACAGGTGGTTTGGTTTATCAAATGGATGCAAGTGCCGCGACAGATGATGGTGAGCCAATATTTACCGATTTACAGACAGCTTGGCTTCGTCTGGAAGAGCCACAGAAAACCGTCAGAATAAAGCAAGGTCAATATATTAGACCTGTATTTGAAAGTAATGCTCAAATCACGTATACTATAAACGCCGTTGCTGGTTGGGATAATTTATCAAGCGATTCCATAGATGTATCCGCTGGCGGCGATGGAGCAATTGGGACTGCAATCATCGGCACTACGCCCATTGGCGGCGGTTCTTTCGCACAAGCGACAAAATACCCTCTCCGCTGGAGAGGTGAGCAGGTCCGTATCGAGTTTACGACCGAATCAAGCGCATCCCCTGACATCATTACTGGATTCACCCTTTACGGTGAAATCGGAGGCATACGATAATGGCTACCTTACCTTGGCTTCAAGACCCGAATTACGCGTCTAATTATCCGCAATATGGCGGAGGCGCTAGTGCGGGCGGAGGCGGCATTTCTTCATTGCTGCAAGCCATTCCCTCCATCATGTATGATTTTAAGGGCTTCAATACTGGCCCACAGGCTAATATCGCTGGTCAACTAGGCCAAGTTGCCAATGCCCAGATGGATACAAATAATCCGCTCTATCAGCAAATTTACGGACAGCAGAAACAGCAAGCACAGCAAAATTTATCGCAGGGAATTCAGCAGCTATCTGCACAAAATCGCAAACTTTCCAGTATGGGGCGAGTCCCGCTTTTTGATCCTGAGCGCGGAGGGGAGCAGCTATTTCGCGGCCTGACGCAAGGATATCAGACTGCCGGAAATATGGCGGCAAATAACACTCAGAATGTCTTGAGTGGTGCCGGAAGAACATTGGGGGATGCTTTTGGTAATTATAGCAGTTTGGCACAACAAAAGAATATGGGCCAATACCAGCAGGCTAAAGGTGAAACTGGCATTGCTGGGATATTAAAAAGTCTATTCGGATTATAATATGGTGCAGAATTTTTTAGATATGCTCAATTCCCAGCCAGCCCCACAACAAGTCGCCTCTCCTATGGCTATGGGGGGGCTTTTTGGCGCTATGCAGCCGCCGCAGCCGCAGCAAGCAATGCCCTCGGGGGATACTGGCAGCTTATCGACCCAGATCCAGCAATGGCTTGGCGCGGTTCCTCCTGCTGATAATGGGATTGCACAGAATATTCTTTCGGCGCGCTTCAACCCTCAGCAATTCCAACCTACGCTGCAGGATGAAAGTAGCGCTATTATCAACTCTGCTCCGGCCGGTGCAAAATTAATGACCGGTACAGATGTTGCAGGTGGCCGCATGAGCAGCATGATGGATGTCATCTCAAAAATTAACCAGATGCAGCAAGTTCAGCTTGAGTTGGCTAAAATCAATGAAGATATGCGCCATAATCGCGCCACCGAAGGCATGAATCCCAACGCATTGCCGATTGGCACTGCTCCTATAGCCGCAGGGAATGCTCCTACAGCTTCAGTAGGTACAGGAGTTACCCCAATTAACAATCCTGGCAATCTACGCCCTGTAGGCGCTTCTACAGGCTTCCAGCAGTTTCCTACGCCGCAGGCGGGAGCTGACGCAATGCGCAATGATCTCATGATTAAACTTTCTGGCAATAGCCAGGTCATGCAAGGTCCTCCTACCTTACGTAATATCATTAGCACCTGGGCACCCCCGAATGAAAATAATACAGAACAATTGGTACAAAATGCGGCACAACGCTCAGGATTGAGCCCAGATCAGCCTTTAGGGCCTCAGCATGTTAATGCGCTGATGTCTATTATTGCACAGCAGGAAGGCAATCCTGGCGCTATATCTAATACAGCACAGCCGACGCCGCTATTCCGTGGCAATGAGCCGATGACGCAGGGCCTAGAGCAGAATAAGCAATGGGCACAGCTTCCCAATGGTGAGTTTGTCGCTCGTCAAGTGCCAGGAACAGCCAAGACGGGGCCTAATGGCGAATTACTTAATACCGATCCAATGACGGGAAAGACTACTGCTGAAATTCCCAAGAATCCGCAAGCGCAAGCAAAGCTTGAGCAGGGACTTATTGCGATTGCTAATAAATTTGATGAGTTACGTAAGGCTGGCGGCACTGTAGAAACAGGCGGCGCGCCGATTAGCAATATTATAAACACCGCTGCCGGGTCATCATTTACCGGGCCAGAATGGCTAGGGAGCCCTGAAGTCGGCGGACAAGACATAGCCCGCATGGGTGGAACTAAAGCGCAGCAAACTCGTGATGAAATCAATCTAATCGTTAAACAGCAAATATTGCCTTATATGCAGGCAATTGGTGCAACTCCAGGCATGGAGAGGGCTGTCGGCGCACAGATGCAACTTTTGCAATCGCTAGGAGCAAAAACCACTTTATCGCGTGATAGTGTATTATCGGCTTTAGGGCAAATTAGTCGTCAAACAGGTACTGGAGAATTGGCCAATAACCTAGGCTTGCCGCCTACGGAAACATATCGCGGGCTTTCCGTAAATGATCCCCAAGCATCCTCTTCTGCGCCTGCTAAAGTGATTACTATGGACCAGGTCAATGCAACAGCGCAGCAATATGGTAAATCACCGCAGCAAGTAATCCAGGACGCTAAAGCGAAGGGGTATACGATTAATGCCCAATAATGCCTTCGATCTCGGTGCTGATTTGTATGGAATGCCTGCGCAGCAACCCACTATGATGCCTGTGCCGTCTACGAATTTAGGTCATGATTTATATGGCGCTCCATCCCCATCTGTTTCTACAGCGCAAGATGTCGTTTCAGCAGGAGCATGGAGCGTACCTAAGGGTATTGGTCATGCAGTAATGTGGCTTCCAGAGCTTGCCAATCAGGTCGTTGCAGGGCCACAAGAATTGTATCGGGGAATTCGAGATACTGTTCAAGGAAATCCTACAGATAATAGTCCTATGTTCCAGCCCTTTTTTAATTCGGGCGATGTCATGAATATGGCGGGTGTAAAACCTTATGAACCACAAACTATTGCAGGAAAGTTAACTGATTTCTCTGGGCAAACCCTCGCTGGGTTAGGAACCGCAGGTGCTATCGCAAGCCAAGGCACCCGCTGGGATAATGCTCTAAATGGCGTCAAATCTCTCCTTCAGGATCAATCAAGTGGAACTCCGCCACCTGCGCCACTCACTGCGCGAGATATAGTAGAGCGCGGGATTAATTCTAATACCATGTTTGCCAGTCGCCCTAACGCGTTGCAAACGGGACAGCAAGGCAATGAAGCCATCAGCAAGCAATATGGCATAGATAGAGATTTGCAGCGCCAACTTTATGCCGATCTCGATCAGCATGGCAGTAAGTTCTCCATTAAGGCTGATGAACTTTATAATAAGCTCGATGATTTGACGAATTATTTATCCAATAAAGTCGCTATTGATACCCCTGAACATCGCGCCTTTACCGAATTAAGCGAGATGAAGGATAATCTCGCCAATAAATACGGTATTGCATCTGTTGCGCCAAAAACAAGCGCTGTTCTGGACGCTTCAGGCAATCCTATTATTACGCCAGGACAACAAGGTGTCGCAGCATATGGCATTCAGCCATCTGACTTAGTTGATCTAAAAACTGCTATTAACTCTGGTTTAAAGCCTAATAAATTTACCAATGCCGGACAGGCCAAGATTTTGGATTTCAAATCCTATGTGCAAAATGCCTTGGATCAAGCTTCGCAGCTATCTCCGGAGTTTGGTGGTGCGTTATCTGCTGCCGAGAAACAAGCGGCTAAAGTCGGAATTTATAAAGACCCTATGTTGCGGGGATTATGGCAGCCGGAGGATTATGTCGCATATAAGGCAGGCAACCAGCCATCTGCTTCTACATTTAATCGGCAGGCAGGTTTTTTAAATAGCCTTGATACCACTAATGCGGGACGTTCTTATTCTTTGGCATCAATTCTGCCGCCTGATCAAGCGCAATCCCTAATAAGGGCTGCCGCTCTTAATCAGAAAACGGGTGGAATCAAATCTTTCATTCTTCCTGCACCCGATCCACGCCTTCAAGCGGTTGCTGATCAAATAGCCAATATGCGAGGCAATCAATGACCGCTCAAACTAAAACAGTCATCAAGTCCTATTTTGAAACTGGTGACAAGCCAACTCAGGCACAATTTGCTGATATGATCGATAGTTATGTGGATAACAATCTTATCGATGTTTTTCTAATTGGCGGCCAGAGCAATGCGCAAGGATTTAGTATTACCGCTACTACCTCTCCGTCTGTGCCTTCTTCATCGGTATTGCAATATTATAATTCTACAATTTCTACCGCCAATGATCCCGTGGGAAATGCCAATGGCGGCAGCGCATGGCCTTCATTTGGTGTGGTTTATAATGCGGCCACTGGGCGTAAGATTTGTTTTGTGCCTGCAGCGGTAGGTGGCAGCTCTCAATGCGCAGCAGCAGATATAGGCAATGGAAATTGGGATACGACGGGTGCTTTATACACGACTTCTATAACGCTTTTGAACGCAGCCATCGCTGCGCTTACTGCGGCTGCTTATACTCCTGTATTTCGGGGAGTGCTGTGGTGTCAAGGCGAGACCGATGCTTTGGCTATCAAGGCGTCAACTATCACACAGGCTACATATAAAGCCGCTCTTATAGCAATGATTGCCAGATATCGGGCAACAACTATCAACGGGACTTCTTATCCGCAAATGCCATTCTATATTTCGTTGACGGGTCAAGATGCGAGCACTTCTTCTGATAACACCTATTATTCGCAAATACGCGTCGCGCAGGGACAAGTGGCGTCGGCTGATTTGCATACTAAAATAGCCTTTTCAAATGCTGTTGATTTCCCTGATTTAGGACTCTCGCAGAGCACGGTTCATTATACACAAGATGGCTATAATATGATGGGAGAGAGGATGGCTAGTGCCGTTATATCTGATCCTATGCTTAATTTTTATATCCCCACCACATCATGGACCCCTACCTTTACAACGGATGGCACGGTAGGCACGCCTGCTTATAGTTTCCAATCAGGAGATTATATTAAAATCGGCAATATGGTTACGGCTAGATTTGGATTGATTCTATCGAGTTGGGCTGGATCACCAACAGGAAATGTCTTAATAGGGGGCCTTCCATTTTCTCCTGCAACAACTTTAGGCGCCGGAATATTTTCTAAAGTAGATAAGATCAATTATGGAAGCGCATCTTATACACAACTAGGGCTAATTCCAGTAGCGGGAGCGCGGATACTAAATATTTTTGCTTTCGGTTCTGGTTCCGGTGTTACCTCAAGTTTTGTGCCGGTATCAGGTGTGGCGACGACAGCAGGAGTTTTCGGACAGATAACATATTTTACTTGAAATAACTCTCTTTTAGTCAGGAGAATCGATGAACAAACCGCGCATAAAAATTGTAAAGCCTCTATCGTCTAATCAGGCATGGAAGAGGATTGCGATGCCTCTGCATATCGTTATAGCCATATTCGGGCTTATCAGCGCCAGCGCTGCTTGCCTGGCCTATGTAGGCATGTCGTCGCCTAATGATAGATTTATCAGGATCGAGGAACGCCAGGATAAGACGGAAAGTGAGGTGCTGCCGCGTTTATATCGTATCGAGCAGAAGGTGGATATCATGTATGATTTGATGAAGAAGAAATAATCTTGTGACCGGGTGTTAGTCAGCCGTTATGGCCATGACGCGTTTAGGTTTCCCCTGGACATTACGCCATCACCCGATCTCAAGACCTGCGGGTGACTAAGCCCATGGCGAATTAAATGGATAAATATTCCACTGTCAAGGAATGTGTTTATGGAAAACTTATATGATCGCATAATCCGCCACGAAGGCAGCATGCGAATGGTCTATGACGACGCTACGGGCCTTCCTATCGTCAAGGGATGTCAGGTAATGGGCAATCCCACTATAGGCGTAGGAAGACTGGTTTCGGCGCCAGGGGGCATATCTGAGGATGAAATAGCCTATCTGCTAAAAAACGACATCGACCATTGCCGGGCTATCGTTATCATTCGCTTGCCATGGATAAAAGAACTCAGCCAGAATCGCCAAGACGTGATTTATGAGATGGCATTCCAGCTAGGCATTAATGGGCTGATGCAGTTTAAAAATATGCTCAATGCCCTGCAATCGGGCAACTGGGATAAAGCGGCGCATGAAATGCTGGATAGCGCATGGCATAAGCAGACACCTGATCGCTGCGAAGAGCTAGCAAATCTTTTGTTGAGGGGGTAATTTATGCCTGTTTGGTTGCAATTAGTTCCAGCTATTTCTTCCCTACTTGATCGGCTGATACCTGATCCGGCCGAACGCCAGAAAGAAATGGATAATCTCGCAGCGCTGGCCCAGCAAGCTGATGCTGCGCAATTGCAGGTAGACCAAGCTGAAGCACAGAATCCCAATCTATTCGTGGCCGGATGGCGTCCTTTTATTGGATGGATATGCGGCGTAGCATTTGCTTATCATTACGTCGCGGCACCGTTTACTATGTTTCTAATAAGCTGCTACCGAGGGATATGCGCAGAGCCTGTATTCGATATGGGCACTCTGGAAACAGTATTAATGGGCATGCTAGGGTTAGGCGGCCTTCGTACTATTGAAAAAATACAAGGCGCATCAAAATGAACCTGATCCCCTATATTCTGCTCGCTGCCATGCTAATAGCGCTGACATCCTGCGCTGGATGCTGGAAATCTAACGCGAATTACTCATGCCCGTCGGTGTTTGAGGCGGTTGGCTGAACACTTTCTTCGTTAACCAACACTACTTATCAACTTTGTGCGGCTTCTAGCGAGTCTTTCCTATTGCATCTACAATGGATGCTATGGAAAGCACAATATCAGTTAACCTACTGTTCGACAAATATCTTGCCTGGTGTAAGACGCATCGCGCGCAACGCAGTCTCGAATGGTACGAAGGCCATATCAACGGTTTCCGCAGATTTCTTGGCGATAATGCTAGCGTCCCTGCGCTTGAACTAAAGCCGTACCACATTGTTGAATGGATAGATGCTCATCCAAAGTGGGGTGACACCTATAAAGGCGGCGCCATCGTTGCCATTAAGCGCGTCTATAACTGGGCCGACGAGCTGGGCTATCTTGATGTTAATCCGATCAAGAAACTTAAAAAACCTCAGGCGCGTC
>Ga0134124_10000281_pt1 | contig 45338 bp, 42 predicted proteins | sample KB304_FD_96880 | JGI IMG/M metagenome (GOLD analysis project Ga0134124, IMG submission 96880) | Terrestrial soil microbial communities without Nitrogen fertilizer from Kellogg Biological Station, Michigan, USA - KB3-0-4 | ecosystem: Environmental > Terrestrial > Soil > Unclassified ...
CGGTTCCCCCGGGACAAGAGTCACGTCAAATTTGTCGAGTGGGCACGACAGCCCTTCGCCGATGGCTTTGATGTAGGCCTCCTTGCGGGTCCAGCAGTTGAAGAACGCTTCGGTGTGAAACGCGCTCGGAAGCGACCGTAATCTTTGTACCTCGGATGCGGAAAAAAATCGCTCGGCAATATCGTAAGTAGCGAAGTCGGGCCTGATGTGCTCGATGTCCACCCCAATCTCGCGCCCGATGGCAAACGCCATCAACAATCTTCCGCCAGAGTGGGATATGTTGAACTTCAAACGGCTTGAGTCGAATTCTGCAGACAGCGAAGGCTTCCCGTATTCGCTATAACGGAACCGGACTCTGCCAGCCTCAATTTTAAGCAGGTTTCCCAGTATCTGGCGGAGGATCCCTCGGGCTGCGGTGAAATGAAGTCGATCCCGTTCAAATCTGAACCGGCTCGCTCTTTCGATCTCGTCAGCCGATAAGGTGCGGCGAAGCAACTCGACCAGCTTAGGCAGTTGGTCCTGCTCCGCAAGCAACAATTGCGGATGGCCCTCGCCAAGGTCGAGGTCTGAGGGTTGTAGCTTGCTCAACCGTGTGTCTTTCACTCTGATAATTAACCCTTAGAGCTATGACCTGCCGCTTCGAGATCTGCTCCAGATCACTCATTCTTAGTGAGCAAATCAAGTTCGTGAGGTGAGCTTGAATCGCAATTGCATTCGCGCTGGGCGCCTTCCAGTCCTCGCCCACATTATCGAATTCGCAACGCAAAGACGCAAAGGACCGCAAAGCTCGCAAGGCCCTCTGATATCCGAGTGTGAGATCTCTACTGGCCTGATCCTCTTTATGTTCGGTCACTGAGAGACCTCTGCTGGCCAGAAGAGCTCTCCTGGAATAGGCCCGAGCCTCCGACAGAATCGGTGGCCGCGCTACGCGTCCATGACAGCGCCTTCTTACGGCAGTGGGGTCATAGTATGTTGCTCGCTTACAATCGCGTTGCGCCTCTGCGTCCTCGGCGTCCTCTGCGGTTGATCCCCTCCTCTGTTCAAGAAAAACCGCAGAGGATGCAGAGGACGCCGACGAATGCTTCTCGACCGGAACGTACGCCATTCAAGCCGGAATTCAGAACCATTCGTCCCTATTCCAATTCCGATCTTGACCAGTCACCTAAGCGCGTGGTTAGTTACCTCACTGAATACTTTGTTCGAACGCCAGTTAGTAGACCACCAGGAGGCTATCCGGGTCAGTGATTGCCCGCGCAACGTGGTGTAACGGGCATCACCGGAGTAGCTTGCAATAGGTGGAGAAACGTCCGTTACTTCCATATTTGCAAAGGAGATTGAAATGAGATTTCTACCGTTCCACCGCTCGACATTACGGGTTTTCAGTTCGCGTTCAGGAAGCCGCCGTTGGTCCGTGCTTGTCCTGGCACTACTGGGCGCTGTGCTGATTGGCACAAGCGCGGCCGCCGCTATCAGCTTCGTGCTGAAGTGGGGGGGCCCTGGTTCAGCCGACGGGCAGTTCTTTGGTCCGAGAGGCATAGCAGTTGACAGCGGCGGAAATGTCTATGTCGCCGGCGGTGATCCGCGTATTCAGAAATTCAACTCAAGTGGAACTTTCATATTCAAGTTCGGAGGTTCCGGCAGCAGTAACCCCGGTGAGTTCGTAGCCCCTGCGGGTATCGCTGTTGATTCGGCAGGAAATATTTACGTGACCGACTCTTTCTCAGACCGAACCAATGATTTCGTGCAGAAGTTCGACTCGAGCGGAGCGTTACTAACTTCCTGGGGTACGGCTGGCGCCGGCAACAGCCAGTTCAACGCCGGTGGGGCCGGGGTGGCAGTTGATGCATCCGGCAATGTGTACGCCGCGGATCCGGGAAACCATCGGATACAGAAGTTCACGTCCGCCGGCGCGTTCATCACCAAATGGGGAAGCAACGGCGCCGGAGATGGACAATTCAGCGGGCCGCAGGGCGTTTCCGTAGACCCGTCCGGAAACGTTTATGTTGCCGACACCCTGAACAACCGTATTCAGAAGTTCGATTCGAGCGGCACATTCATAACCAAGTGGGGCAGCGCCGGGAGCGCTGATGGACAGTTCAGCAGCCCGTGCGGAGTTTCGGCTGACACATCCGGGAATGTTTATGTTTCCGATACAGGCAATAGCCGGATACAGAAGTTTTCGTCGACCGGTACGTTTCTCGAAACCTTCGGCGTCTCGGGGAGCGGCGACGGACAGTTCAGCGGGCCTCAGTACGTCGCGGCGGATGCCACCGGCAATATCTACGTAGCCGACACCGGAAACGATCGTGTACAGAAGCTTGGCACCGCGCCCGCCGTAGTTGCTAATGCGGGGTCGGACCAGACTGTCGAGTGCGCGGGTTCATTAACCGCGGTGACGCTCGACGGCACAGGCTCAACAGGCGCGGGAACGCTGACTTACACCTGGAAGGAGGGAGCCACTACACTCGGCACGGGGGCGATGCTGACAGTCTCGTTGCCGTCAGGCTCACACAACATAACGCTTACCGTCACATCTTCGGGTGGAGGCTCCGATGATGATGAAGTGGTCATCAATATAGTGGACACGATGGCGCCGATGATAACTCTAAACGGGTCTAATCCGTTGACCGTCGAGTGTCACACCAGCTTCTCTGATCCAGGAGCGACAGCCACCGATGGTTGCGCCGGCAGCGTCGCCGTGACTGCATCGGGCGTTGTCGATGCCAACACGCCGGGAACATACATCATCACTTATTCGGCGACAGACGGCACGAACTCGGCCATGGCCACGCGCACGGTGAATGTGGTTGATACCACTGCGCCGGTCATCTCCTGCCCGGCCAACATCACAGTCACCCTGCCGCCGAATTCAATGGCGACCTCGGCGACGGTGAGCTTTACGGTGACGGCGACCGACATCTGCTCGTCTAATGTTACGGTCACTACCGACCACGCGTCCGGTTCGAGTTTCCCGGTTGGAACGACGACGGTAGTCGCAACCGCGGACGATCACAACGGCAATACCAGTTCCTGCTCGTTTACCATCACGGTGCTGTACAACTTCAACGGCTTCTTCCAGCCGATTAGCAATCTGCCGGCGCTCAACGTCGTCAACGCCGGCAGGGCTATTCCAGTGAAGTTCAGTCTGAGCGGCAACAAGGGCTTGAACATATTCGCACCCAACTCTCCCTCTTCCGGGCCCATTGTGTGCGATTCTTCGGCTCCGGCCACAGTCTTAACGGACACGATGACGGCAGGCGGCAGCAGTTTGAGCTACGATGCCGGGGCCGATCAATATATTTATGTCTGGAAGACGGAGTCGTCGTGGGCGGGGACGTGCCGCCAGTTGGTCGTTCAGTTGAATGATGGGAGTATCCACCGCGCCAACTTCAGGTTCAGGTAAGCAGTGCCGTGCCTGGCAGGAGCGCCGATTCCGATCGGCGCTCCTTTACCTGGAATTTTATTAACGTGGGTCAGCCTCACTGTAACGCCCTGCACCGGCGCCAGAGAATGGCCACTCTCTCGCGGGTGCGCGTCAGATTTTCGCGCATACGCGCCTCATCAGAGATTGTGTGAAAAGTCCCACGAATCCCACCAACGCAGCGACTGTGTGAAAAGGGCGGGTCCCTTTCGCATAGCCCAGGCGTTCACGCCTGGGTAAGAGTAAGAGCGCGCATGTCTCAGCCCGGTTCACCGGGCTTGCGTCGCCTTTAGGTAATTTCTTAGATCGCTAGGTCAGTCTGCCGTGCTAAAGCCCAAAGAAAGCCCCGTGAACGGGGCTACGAGCTTGACCCGGCTCGCGGCCCAGGCGTGAACGCCTGGGCTAGGGAAAAGCACGCCATCTTTTTTCACACAGTCTCTGCGTTGGTGGGTTTCACACAGTCTCTGCGTTGGTGGGTTTCACACAGTCTCTGCGTTGGTGGGTTTCACACAGTCTCTGCGTTGGTGGGATTTCACACAGTCTCTGCGCTGGTGGTATGAACTGGACTGCCAGCCAACGCAAAAAATAATTATGCGATTTCTACATGTCCGCAGAGCGCGAAACCTGCACCCCTCTCTCGCCCTTCTATTGAACAATCGACCGATGCGTAATAACCTACATCTCTAAATAGCAGATTCACCGCTCAATCTCAATAATCCCAGGGAGGCATTCATGGCAATCACTGAAGTAGCGGTTCTCGGTTGCGGGCTGATGGGCTCAGGCATCGCGCAGGTGTGCGCACAGGCCGGGCGCTCCGTAACGGTAATCGAAGTCTCCGAAGAGTACCTGAACAAAGGCATGGCGGGCATCAACAAACAACTTGGCAAGATGGTCGAAAAAGGCAAGCTAAGCTCGGAAGACCGGGACGCCACCATCGGGCGGCTGCGCGGCTCAACCCGCCTCGAAGACGCCGCCGGCGCTCAGATCGTCATCGAAGCAATCATCGAGAGCATGGATGAAAAGAATCGAACCTACGGCCGGCTCGATCAGATATGCACGCCGGAAACGATCTTCGCTTCCAACACCTCGAGCCTGTCGATAACTCAGATGATGACCGCAACCAGCGCCGAGCGTCAGAGGCGATTCCTGGGCATGCACTTCTTCAACCCGGTCCCCGTGATGAAGCTGGTCGAAGTCGTTCGCACCATCCTCACCGACCCCGAAGTCTTTGCCGCCGCCACTGAATTCGGCCGCGAGATCGGAAAGGTCCCCGTGCAGACGTCGGACCGGACGGGGTTCATCGTGAATCGTCTTTTGGTTCCCTACATGCTGGATTCAATGCGCGCGCTTGAAGAAGGCGTCGCGTCGATCGTAGACATCGACAACGCGATGAAGCTTGGCTGCGGCTATCCTATGGGTCCGCTCACGCTCGGCGATTTTGTCGGACTCGACACGACTTATTACATCGCAAACATAATGTTCGATGAGTTCAAAGAGAAACGCTTCGCTCCACCGCCGTTGTTGAAGCGAATGGTGATGGCGGGCTTGTACGGAAGAAAGAGCGGCCGGGGGTTTTACGATTACAGCGACCCGGCTAACCCACGGCCGATGAGTCTCCTGTAGCAGCCAAGTTTTGGGTGGTCTTCGCGACTTAGCGGCCCTGCATTCAAACGGCTGAGTCGATTTGCGTGAGTTACCCTGCCGTTAGTAGTGATGCAATTGTTTTGCTCGGGACTCAAGCAGTCTTGCCACAAAGGCACGAAGACACAAAGTTCCACGAAGAAACGGCCATAGTGATCCTTTGTGTCTTAGTGGCATTTCTTCAGCAACTCAAGATTGCATCACCACCAAGCCGTTGACATTCAGCGACATCAGTAATAGTGTGCACAAAACTAATGTGGAGGTGCCCAATGAGACCCACAACCAGGTCGCTGGCGGTTAAGCTCTCGCAGTTCTTTTTGAGCGCGTTTATTCTGCTGCTTTTGCCGTTAGCCGGCAGCGCGCAGATTCAGATCACGCTGAAAAACTCATTCATCGAGAAATTCAAAGACCGCGCGACGATCGACGCTACATTCACCGTGGACAAAGCTCACAAGTCACCTAATCCTGCGAGCAAGGATGGCGACCTGCATGTCGCCGGACGAGCTCCCGAGATAGGTCTCGCTATTGTGTCGGAGATCATGAACGCGAAGGATGAAGACTCCGCGGTCCAGACGATTCACGCGGCCGAACCAACTCATAAATCAGTAAAACTCTCAGGCGCGTGGAGAATCTGGTGTGAACACGGCGGCGATGACAAACAGGTGCAGGGCGCCGCTCTAAACACGCCTTTCGACACCACCAATCCCCCTCACGTATTCGAGATTCACCCAATCATCAGCCTCGACGGCAAATCCATCTCCGAATCTTTGAAACCTATCATAGGGTTCAACACAAAGGACGCCGAGCAGTCGTTCACTGCTTACGAGAACAAGAAGTGCCAGATTGTTCCGAATGGAACGAACAAGACCACGACAATCATCACGAGCATGGCTGGTTTCAACTACGTCGAGTTCAGGATCAAGCTGCTCGAAGCGCCGAAACCGGTTGCGGACGGAATGACGGTACTCGCGGCAGTGATGAAGCTCAAAGCGGCCGATGAGCCGGCAACCGAAGACGAAGATGACGATGCAATAATAGTGCAAAAGCGGCGCATGGTTTTCGTGAAGGGTTCAGCGCCCGAGGCTGCGGTCAAGAACCTGGCGAAGGGTGCGGTGATGCACGTGCTGGGAGTGCCAAGAATATCCCTCACGCTGGTGTCTTACCGGACACACAACACAAAGAAGTTTCCAGGCATATTGAACTGGAATCTGCCCTACGAAATGCTGATAGTCGGGGTCTACAACAACTGACGCGCGGCCCGACTCGCGCCTTTTGAGCGAGTCACATAATAGGGAGCGGGCAAGAGTTCTTATTGGCGGTTGGATAAGAACATCGAGGATACTAGTGGGAAGCACCGGACTCCTCTGCTATTCTAACTTTCAGACTCGAATGCGAGGGATCACAAATGGCTACGCACTACGACCAAATTATCGCGGATGCAATGAGGCTTCCCCTGAAGGATCGGGTCCGCCTTGCGCAGCAGCTCACGTCCAGTCTCGATGATGAGGTTGAAGCCGGCTTTGAGGCTCTATGGGTCGCGGAGGCGGAGCGCCGATTGGAGGAGCTTCGCACCGGCAAGCTTGAGGGCATCGACTCGGATGAGGCCTTCTAAAAGGCGCGCAGGGACCTAGTCATTGGTAGATAATGGCGACGGCAGCTCTAGGCGAAGGGAGACAAAGCCATGCAAAAACATCCAAGAGAATCAGGCCCCATAGAGATTGATCAGCAGCCTGCGGCACTGCCAGCCTTTAGACAGGAGATGGCTTTTGTGAGCAATTCGGAACAAGCGAGAAGGTACGCCGGCCAGTGGGTCGCACTCGACGGAGACCAAGTAGTTGCCGCCGGCCTTCGCTCGAAAGAAGTCTTGGCTGAAGCGGCAACACACGGCCATGACGATCCGGTGCTTCATTACTTTCCGTTGCGCGATCCTGACACGACGTTCTGGGGAGGCTGGTCGTAAATGGCGGGTCAATGAATTTCCTATAGCAATTCGGGTGCGAAGCGCTGCGCTCCTCTGCTGTTCTAACTTGCACATTTGAGCTTCGCTGCTCATCCCGATTCGCGATTCACCGATCGCATGCTGACCAACGCCTCAAAGACTGGTATAATGCTCGCAACTAATTTGTTTGTCGTAGGGGTAGTCTCCTTTTGGTTGCCAAATCTCAGGAAAGGCTACCCCTTTTTTGATTCTATTCTCTACCGACCTTCGACTGGCGCACTCAAACGGCGTAGCGATCACATGATGCAAGAATTACAAACTTCTTGAAAGCACTGCGGGGTTTCTATTCAAGCAAACAGGATTTCTAACTAGACTCTTAACGTGATCCATGACACTTATTCGCAGAGCCGCCTTTTCGTTCGGGCTGATCCGAAAGCCACGTTGCAAATCTTACGACTAACAGGAGGTAGAAAGATGTTGAGAAGCGATGAGAAAGCGAGATTCACCAAGAGCGTAGTAACTAGCACAGCCATAGTTACCATACTCATTTTCTCCGTCTTTGCCATTGGCGCCGCCAGACAAGATGTCCAACGGTCTTCAAAGCTCGTTCCGGCCGATGGGGAAAAGGAGATCGTCAAGAGAGTGAAGCAATACCCGGATGCTCCCATCAGCCTACAGAACCGTGAAAGATGTCCTATCTTGATTCAAGAGGCGAACGTCAAGGAAATCACTAGCGATGAATACTACCAGCTTACGAGGATGAAGACGGACTCAAATCTATATGTTAGCTTTCCGAAGGTTAAGCTAATCAACAAAACAGATATGCGTCTGACTGGCTTTGCCTTGTTCCTGACCAATAGCCGTACAGGGCGCACGAACTTTCTTAAGCGCTCGAGAATTACTGTTGAGCCCAATAGTGATTACTCTGTAGTGTTTAATGAGTGGGTAGTGCCCGAAAAACTTACGCAGGTTACTGAAAACGGCAAAACAGTCAATATTAAGCAGCGCTTGAATCTAGATTCAGAGAAGATGTGGCTTGAAGGCACCGCTCGAGATCTAGTTTTGGAAATAGTAGAAGTCACGCTTGAAGATGGGAGCACATGGTCTAGAAACAGTGCATCACTCGGATCACTTCCGATGCCCAATACGACGGAGGCAGATGGTACTTTCAAAGGACCAGCTACAGTGTTACGACAAAGAGCGCGGCGACAAATCGGCTCGTTCCGGTGAAACAAATGAGGGCGCTCAGCATTCGACCTTTTCAATGTGTCTGTTCTTGCGGTGCCGATTGTTCAGGTGGCGGGACGACCTGTAGTGGAGGCTGCGGCTGTACCGGCAATGATTGCATGTTGTGTATGGGTAATTGCTGTGTTGCTGCTGCAAAGCTCGAAGGATGCCTCAATTAGTGTTTTGACTTTAACGCAAGATCTCATTTGGCCCGTAGTAATATGGCTCCTGCGCCATATTACTACGGGCATTCTTGTTTCGATGAGTTCAAGAAAAACTTTCTATACGAAGCAACGCTGCGATGGTTGCCGGACGTGCAATATTGCAAATCTTCCGAATTGCACGCCCGGCACCGATGAGGTATCTCGCCCACGAGTGGGCTCTGACCCTGACGCTGACCTCGAACCCTGACTACGGACTTACGGTCACGGTGACGATGTCCGACAACTGGCCGTAATCCTGATTGTTCCGTTTCAGTTGAATCCGAACATGGAACTGCTGTGGCTGGCCGGGTGTTGTGGGCGTGAATGTGACGTCGCTCGATTTCCCGGTGGCGGTTTTGACGACGTGCCAACTCGGGGCCGACGTAGGCGACGCCTGAACTTCCCACTGATCCGAGTTGACGCGATTGCCGACCACGACTGAAGCCATATAACCGGTCTGGGCCCCGAACGCCTCGACTGTTGGCTTGATCGATTCAACGGGCAGCGGCACGCTTGGATCGCTGCTCTCAAATCCAAGAGCGACGCCGATGTCGTGGGTGTAGCCGGGGCCGAGCTTAAACCGCCGGATAAGGGTGTTCACGCGATCCAGACATCCGGCGACGAGCGGCGTTGGCGAAGCGCCCGCCGCAACAACGGGAAACGGCCCGATCACTTCGTTAGGATCTCCGTTAAACGTGGTCTGCTTCATCTGGAATACGGCCTTCTTGAATGCATCAACCTCCTCGGAATAGCTGCGCAGGTAGTCGAGGTTCTCGAGCGCATGTGCAACGAATGTAATATCCGCCGCCGTCGCCCCAACCGCAGTTTGATACGTCGTTATGTTTCCTTTCATCGCCGTCAGGACGGCAATGAGTTGGTCCAAAGTTTTGATCTGCATTAGTTTTTTCCTCCTGAGAATTGTAGTGATGGTTCCTTTTGGTCGGTGACTATGATAACCGAACACTGAAATAAATCAAATGTGATTTTGCGCACGGCACTCGCAATAGGCCGCTGCTTTCCCCACCGAGGAGCATGCTGTCTGCGCACCCCAACATGCTGTCTCTGCACCCTGACATGCTGTCCGCGCACCCTGACAGAGTCCCTGCGCAGCCTGACATGCTGTCTGCGCTCCTTGATATCGTCCCTGTGCATCGTGACATGGTCCCTGCGCACCTTAATATTGTCCCTGCGCACCTTGATATCATCCCTGCGCACCTTGATATCGGCCCTGCGTACGTTGACATACTGTCTTGGTGCCTTCGACAGGTTATCTACGGACCTTGACGTGCTCACTGTTCACTTTGGCGTACTGTCTGCGCACTTACATGTTCTCTGCGCAACCTGACATGCTCTCTGCGCATCCTGACATGGTGTCTGCGCATTGTGACATGCTGTCTGCGCACCTTGACATGCTCACTACGCGCCTTAATGTATCCCGCGCAAGCTGACATGCTGTTTGCGCACCGTGGCATGCTGTTTGCGCAACCTGACATGCTGTTTGCGCACTCTGGCATGGTGTCTGCGCATCCTGACATGCTGTGTGCGCACTCTGGCATGGTGTCTGCGCATCCTGACTTGCTGTTTTCGCAACCGGCTGGATTGTTCGTGTTTCCCCGCAAAGCGTTGCGAAAGCACGGCTTATGCCGTGGATATCATCTTACGGCTGATATCTCCGCTGGTGGCGGCGGGCCTGATCCTCATTGGCAGCCAAGAGTTACGTGATCGAGAGCCTTGTCCCGCTGACGGCGACTTCGCGGACGCATGCGGCAGTATCGGCAAAGTCTTCGGTGACGATCAGCGTGCTCGTAAGTGGGACACGGTATTGGTTCAGAGTAGCGGCCATAACCGCCTCCGGCCAGAGCGGCTGGAGCGACCCCGCAACGAAGATCGCGCCTTGAAGAGCAATCACACCTCCTAGCAGGCTGCTGAAAAGTCGATGATGCATGAGTATTCGGCTCAAATCCCACCAACGCAGTTGGTGGATCGTTCATACTCAGCCTACACGGAGCGCCGCCGCTGCTCGCTCCCGAATCCCACCAACGCAGTTGGTGGATTGTTCACATCCAACCTGGCTTTGATCAGTCGCTAAGTGAATCCGACCGCAGAGTTAGGCTGGGTATGAACAATCCACCAACTGCGTTGGTGGGATTCGGGACGACTGGCGGCCGTCTCTGGCGGCCGTCTCTTTTGTGTAGGCTGGGTATGAATGAACCACCAACTGCGTTGGTGGGATTATCGGCATCCGATATGAGAGCTGTCGCTCCCTTTTTCGGCAGTCTGCCAGAGTCGGCACTCTCTTGCTTGAGGCAGCGCATAACCCCGCTGTGACGGGCGGTGAAGAACCGTCTGAGCTAGCGTTTCCACCGCACTGCCTCTTATGATATGAGCGACAGACCGGGATAAGTGCCAGTTCTTAATGGCGGGCTTTGCATAAAAGCTGGTTTGTTATTATCGGGATGTGCATGACAACCACAAAGGGCTGCAACTCAGGAGCAACAAAACCCCTGACAATCAATGTCTCGACAACCAAACGAAAAAGAGATCCAAGAAGTAACCAAAGCCGACAGCGACATTGAACCGATCAAGACCGGGGCTGCAGCAATTGGCGTTAACGGTTTGCGGAGTAGGGCCTCTGTTATCGGCTTGTTGCTCTTCCTCGCTATTAGCGGCGGGGCCGCTATTTGGTATACCAGCTCGGCCTTTATTGAAGTCGCGGCGCGCACGACCTTCATAATAGGTAGCGCTCTGAACCTCGCCGTATTCTTGGCCATCATTATTCAAGCTTACATCTATTGGGGCCAGCGTAACTTGATGCACAAGCAATGGAAAGCGATGCAGGACAGCCTTGAAGTAACTCGAGAGATTGTCGCTCAAAACCGACGGGCGATGATAGCTGCCGAACAAAGCGCAGCAGTCGCTAAAGAAGCATTCTACGTTGGCGAAGCCCCCTATTTTGGAACCTCGAAAATAGAATTTCGGTGGGCTACCACCATTGTGAAGAACACCGGGACAGGCCCTGTCCAACGTGTAACTGGTCAACCTGAACTCATAATTACTTTCATGAACGGAGGTAAGACGCCTGCTTGGCACTTTTCCGCTTTGCCTCATCTCGAACTGGGAGAAGCTGGGCAAGTGGACAGGGGGTGGATTACCCTGAACGCCGTGCACGGCAACGAGTGCCCCGACGCCGAGAACACCTTTTATCCATCCGGGTCTCAGAAATGCATTAAATATCGAGGCCGGGGTGAATTCAGTTCCGGTCAAATTGAGGCAATCAATGCGCGAACTCAAACATTGTTTCTTATCATCGATCTTGGGTACACGGATATGAGAAACGATAGACAAACCCGCAACTGGATTCGCTGCCTTAATCCCACAACGGGCAGATTCGGCGACTGCGGGGCTATACAGGATTAAGACCGCGAGAATCCAAATTAGGACATCACTACCGAATTTTGCTACTTGTTGACATCCCATCGTTCGTGTATTAGTCTTCCGCTATCTTTTCTGAACACGCGTTATCACACTCGACGAACCCCCGAGTACGCGTAGCAATCCTTAGCATAACTATCGTTCAGACCTCGATCAGCCGCATGTCTGCCGGGTGAGGCCGCGCGACCGAGTGCTACTGGGCACGGGGGACATTCAACATGAGTGCACAATCCTGGGATACCGTTGCAACCAGCTTCGAAGACGAAATCTTTAACACCTTGACTGGTGATCGGAATAACATCATCCGCGGTCACATAGATCGATTCAGCTCCGTGGACTCCTCCGCGTGCGACTTCGGCTGTGGCGTCGGAAGATACCTGCCGCTGTTGTCTCAGAAGTTCAAGGCCGTGTGCGCGGTCGACATTTCCAAAAAGTGTCTGGAAGTAGCCCAACGTAACTGCGCTTCTCTGGAAAACGTGACCTACTGGAAACTCGATCTCTCTACCAACCATTCCAAACTCGACAAATTCGATTTCGCGATCAGCATAAACGCATTGCTGCAGCCGTCGCTTCGAAAACGACGCTCCGCATTGGAAACTATCTCTCAACACTTGAAGCCGGGGGCACACCTGCTCGTTGTGGTTCCTTCGCTCGAGTCCGCTCTATTCTCAACCAGCCGTTTGTTCGATTGGAGGGCGAGAGCAAGCAATGAACGTAACAATGGCTTCGCGATAAAGCTCGGGGCACGGGACGCGCGAAGTCTCGATGTGGCGAGGGGCGTGTTGAATCTGGACGGGTGGCACGAAAAGCATTACCTGAAAGAAGAGTTGTTCGTCGCGCTCAAAGATGTGGGTTTTGAAGTCGGCCATTTCGAGAAGGTCGAGTACACCTGGAGCGTGATGTTCGACAAGCCGCCGAGATGGATGAGAGATCCATATCCGTGGGACTGGTTGGCGATTTGTCGAAAGAAGTAAAAGGTGACGACGATGACAGAACCGAAGGCGAGCCGGCCGCATATGCCGGGATACGGGATTGTAGATGCCGGCGAGGGCAAGGGACTGCTTCCCTGGAGTTGGGCAATTGAACGGCTAACCAACGCACGCACTTATTGGGTAGCGACGATTACTCCTGCTGGGAACCCGCACGCGATGCCGGTGTGGGGCGTCTGGCTGGATGATGCCTTCTACTTCAGCACCGGCACTCGATCGCGCAAGGCTCGGAACCTCGTGGTGAATTCCAACTGTGTCATCTGTTGCGAGCTCGGCGAAGACCAGGTCGTGCTCGAAGGTGAAGCCCGATTGGTGGAGGATGCAGAGTTGCGCCTGCGATTCGCAAGGAGTTATCAAACGAAATACAACTGGGACACAGAAGGTTTCGATGAGCCTTTTTATGCCGTGCGACCGGCGGCAGTGTTTGGATTTTCAACTGCCCCCGGCGACTTCGCAGCAACGGCGACTCGATGGGTGTTTTGATAGATGATGATCTGTACGGGTATTTGCGGGCTTTGCGGTACTTTGCGAGCTTCGCGTTAGACGTATCTCTCTTTCTCGAGCAGATTCCTTGCGCAAAGCTCGCAAAGTACCGCAAAGCTCGCGGCGTCGGGTGGTTCCTAAGGGACGGACGCCCCTACAGGTCGCACACACACGTCAAGTCGACTGACTACTAAGGGCGAATGCCGCGGCGCTTCGGGCCAAGGTCTTGAGGTAAAACCTCGTAAGCCATCTCAACCCAATCGCACAACAACCGCCGCGTGTCTCGTGGGTCGATGATCTCTTCAACTCCAAAGGCTTCGGCGGTCCGAAAGGGCGACCTCAGCTCATTCAACATCTCCTCGATCTCGCGGCGGCGCGCATCCGGATCGGGTGACGCTTCGATCTCGCGACGATAAGCCGCCATCACTCCACCCTCGATCGGCAAAGAACCCCAATCTCCAGACGGCCATGCATAACGAAGATTCAACGCCTGAGCGTTGCCGTGAGCCGCACCCGCTACACCGAACACGCGGCGCAAAATAATTGAAATCCACGGAACCGTCGCTTGATAGACCGCAGCCATCGCTCGCACTCCGTACCGCGCCGTGCCGGCGCGTTCGGCCGCAGTGCCGATCAGGAAACCGGGTTGATCGACAAAGTTGACCACCGGCAAATGAAACGTATCGCAGAAGTCGATGAACCGAGTCATCTTCTCGCACCCGGCCGCGTTCAACGCGCCTCCGCCTTGCTGAGAATCGCAGGCCAACACGCCAACGGGATAGCCGTTCAATCGCGCCAACCCCGCAACCGACGGACGCCCGTAGTAGCGGCCGATCTCGAAAAACGAATCGCGATCAAGGACGAGCCGCAAGATACGGCGTATGTCATACGCGCGACGCCTGTCTCGGGGAATGCTCGACAACAGCTCTTCTTCGCGGCGTTCGGGATCATCTCGGTCTTCTGAATTCGAAGCTCGAGGAGGGACCTGCCAGACGTTCGAAGGCAGGTATGAAAGCACACGGCGAATCTGGGCGAACGCCTCGTCTTCGGTGTCGACTTCGTTGTCGACCGCCCCACTTCCGCGAGCATGAATGTGCGCGCCGCCGAGCTCTTCCTTTGTAACGTTCTCGCCAACGCCTCGCACTACTACCGGAGGACCCGCGACGAACAACTGGCTGGTCCCATTCACCATCAGCGAAAAATGCGAATGAACTACGCGCACGGCGCCGAGTCCTGCAACCGATCCCATACAAGCGCCGATGACCGGCACTTCGGACATCAACGCGACGACAATGTCCCACGAAGGATTCGCCGGAACGTAAGTGCGGCCCATCATCTCGAGACTCTTTACGCTTCCTCCGCCTCCGGTGCCGTCGACCAGGCGAATGATCGGCAATCGCAACTCGCGCGCGAGTTTTTCACCGTAGCCGGCTTTGTCGCCGATGCGCGCATCGGCAGCTCCGCCTCGCACGGTGAAATCGTCTCCACCTACGACGACTCGGCGGCCGTCGATCCGCGCGGTGCCGACTACATAATTTGAAGGAATGAACGAAACGAGTTTGCCGTCTTCGTAGGTCGCTTTGCCGGCGAGCGCTCCGATTTCATGAAAGGAATTGGGATCGACCAGTCGATCGATTCGTTCGCGCACCGTCAGCTTGCCGCTGTTGTGCTGGCGCTCTACGTTAGCCGGCCCTCCCATTTCCTTTGCGAGGTCAACGCGCCTTTTGATTTCGTCAACTTCGTCTTGCCAGCTCACGCAGTATGACTCCTTTTTGGATTCTCGAACGGTTTTGGTTTGCTGACTTGTAGAGTCTGGTCAGCCCTTTTGCGTGCTTTGCGGTCCTTTGCGACTTTGCGTTGAGTATTTCCTTCAATACGCAACGCAAAGTCGCAAAGGACCGCAAAGCACGCGAACATACAGACTGAAGTCTGTGCTACGCGCGAAGCTCGGCGGCGATTTCGCGAGCTGTATCGCGCGCGCGCTGAATTTCGTCGGGTCTGTATGAAATGGCGCAGACGACTGCGTGGCCGCCTCCGTTGTAACGCTCGCAAATAGACGCGAGATTATGACGGCGCGGTTGCAGGCTCCACGGATTGAATCCGACCGATATCTTCGACCGTGTCGATGATAGACTCACGCTGACGGTATACACGCATTCCGGAAACAAATAGTACGGGATGAACTTGCTGTAGCCTTCGGCGTCGTGATCGCTGAGATCGAAATACACCACGCCTCTCGAGCACTCGGCTGCTTCTTTGATCAGGTCGATCATGTTCACGTGCCGGTCGTAAAGCGGACGGAACTCGCTATCGACCATCGGATCGGCGATGATTTCCGCGAGCGACTCGTTTTGCATGCCGTGGATGATTCTGGACATGACTTCGGGGTTGCGGCTCGCTTCGATAACCAGCATCAACTTCAACGCCGGGGCCTCCAGCTCGACAGCCGTCTTCGCATTCTCGTACTGAGCTCCGTCGATGATGTCGGCCCAATGAATCAACTCGCGCAAGCTGGTCAGATCAAACCCATACTTGCCGGCAACGGTATCGGCTATGAACTGCGTGCATGATTTGTAATCCGGATCGTAGAACTTATGTGGCCATTCAAGCGCGCGATAATGCTTCTCGTCTTCAGGCGAGAGAAACGCGCTCTGGTGATGATCAAACCACCAGGTGAGTTTCGATGAAGGACTGTACTTGAAATCGACGATGGCATTCTCATCGCCGTCAAACAGTTCTTCTTCGATAACCTTTTGGTTTGGCTTGTGAGCGAGCCCTGTATAGGAGATCTCGGCATCAGGTCGGATCTTTTCAGCAAAGAACCGAGAGAAGACGGCTGCGGAGGCAAAGCCATCGAAGCAGTGATCGTGATGGAGTATCCTGAGTTTCATTTTGGAATGTGGTTCCTGTTTGTGGACATGTAGAGGTTTTATTTAAGTAAGACAATCTACCATTGGCGACGATAAATGGTGAAGCCGAATATGCGATGAGCCTTGTTAGGCAAGGCTTGCGGCATCCTCACAAAAGCTAAACCGCCAGTCGATCAAAATAGGATCGACTGGCGGTAGTATTATTGCGTACTTAGATAGTTCAGTTTCCTCTTACAAGGAATACGTCCCAAGCCCATCTTCCTAATGCGCCCCCCGCAAATCATAAACTTTGGCGCGGTATCGAAACTGATTGCCATATTGATCCCGACGCTTCGATTCCTGGTAATCCAGGTCTATTGCTGCCACGCCCAGTGCGGCGAGCGGTTTTAGCTCGTTGGGTTCTGAGATGCCGTTATGATTGACATCTTGCCATAACCTCAGTGAAGAGTAAATGGCATCGCGAGGATCTATTCTGCCATCATTATTGCCTCCATTGGCCGGTTTATCGTACTCAGCCAGCGCGCCAGAAAGCCATTGGGGTTATTCGACCTCGGCTGTGGTGTCGCGTCTCCGAATAACTCCTGCCCATTATCAATTACACCATTGCCATTGCGGTCCAACGCCAGCCAAGCATCATCTGAACTAGCAGCCGTCCAAGCGATTCTCTCACCTACGCCACTGCCGGCAATATCGAAGGTCACCCCAGTCGCTGCATCCGTCAGATCAAATCCATTGCCAAGGACATCAACAAGGATTGGACTCACCGTGTTGCATCCACTCGGAGATGTACACCGACAAAGTCTCTGGCACCATACCTGCGCGACAGGTTCACAAGAAGAAGGGTCGGGATCTGTTGGCCGACACGCATGATAAACCTGCAAAGATTTGTCCATAAATTGCGGACTGCCAATGGTTATTCCGTCAGGCACAACGAGAATATCACCTCTTGTAGCAATCGCTCCATCACTTGAATTGTTAGCATCAGGGGTGAAGGTAAATGACACGTTTGTACTGTTGCCGCCACCCATCAAGGTCACTGACTGGCTTCGATTAGGCGTCACGGAATACATAACGCCTGCGTCATTGCTGTTTTCAGTCGCTTCGACGGTTATAGTCGTGCCTTGGGGGACGCTTGTGGTTGTCGCAATGGTAACTTTGAACTCAGCGGCCCCATTGTTTATCACTGTACTGGGTAGAAATTGCGCATTCCCAACTCGCACTGCTGCTGGAACTGTCTGGAGAACCACGGCACTACCTAGGTAATACTTGTTTGTAGGGCCTTTGAGTTCAAATAAAGAAGCGACGGTAAATTTGCCATCGTCCTTTCCGCTCTCCAGATTTTGGATATGAATCCCCGATGGGAGACTGATTGCGGTGCCGCTTTCCGAGGTGCGGGTCGCATCTGGGGATGCGATCATCGTTTCTATTTTGTACTGGATTTTACCACTGCTCGGGTTATCGGCAGTTATCCCGCTTGCCCCATAAACAACGGCGCCTTCATACCAGGAATCGTTATAGATATAAACACTCTCACGATGATTTGCTGAACCAATTGCCAAAGAATACGCACGACCAAGCGACTCGTAGGGTATCTGCTTTATTCTTTTTTTCACGTATTCAACTATGTGCCTATGTAATTTATCCGAAGCAGAATTGCCAAAGTAATGTGGCAGCAATTCGATCCTCTTGAACATAAACGAGGCGCTTTGCTGCTGTACACTCTGCAAACGGATCAAATCGGTAGCGGGATTCTGCCCCAGGAGAGCAAGCGTATTATCCAACCCGGCGATAGTTTCTACGACTAGATTCTCCTCACGAATTAGGCTGTCTGTGTCGCTATCGTTCAACCCGACTCTCCTGGCGAAGGCCATTGAACCCTGCGTACCTAGAGTTCTTAGAAAGAACTCATAAGCAATCGAATCGGGAATACTTGCCGGATTAACAGACCCGTCGATGGTGCCGGGCAAGTCGGGTCGGCTTGCCGTTACTCTGTCCGTGCGCATGTCCGTCGCCTTATCTGTAGAGGCGAGTCGGGTCCCCACAGTACTGATAAAGATGCTGATAATAAGGGGAAGCATAACGCCAACAGGCTTGATGGATGATCTGGAAAGCCGTCTTGGTATGTTTTTCATTACTTCAACCTCCAAATATGCTCAGGCAGCACGGTAAGCAGTTTCACCTAAGATATTCCTGGAGCAGTATCCAAGTCAATAACGTATGTCACAATTGTCACAATTGGTCGTTATTTTTTTATCATTTGGAAATTCGATTTAGGTAATCAGAGTGTTCCCTGAACAAAAACGCGCTACAAACCACCACCTCCAGCAGTCTGAGACTGGACTGGAATACTGACAGTGACAGCTTCTGGGGCAATTACGGTTGCACCTGTAGCGCTATCAAGCCTTAGTTCCATAGTAATGGTGCCTGTATGTGATTTGTCGCCATTCGTGGTTAGTGTAAAGCTATAGTTTGTAGACTGCCCGCCCCCCGCCAAGGTCTTGGTTTGCGTTCGAGCAGATACTGAATAAGCAAGATTCATGGGATTGGAGTAATCACTGAAATCGACTTTTGCAGTGGCTGTATTAAGAACGGCGGCTGATGTTACGACTGGTATTGTGAAAGTAACAGAATCATTAGAGGCATAAATCGATTGCTTGTTTTTTGATGCACCCCCTAGATGCACATTCGCTTCAAAAGGTTTAACAGCTAAAGAACTATTGGAAGAAACTGCAATAGCGGAAATCAGCAAACCGCTAAGGACTAATAATCTGGTGAGTTTCGACATGGTGGGTACTCCCTTCAAAGGCAAACGCAAATAATCTTCGCTACGGACGCAGCCTAGAAAGTAACTGAAAGGACAGTTTCTTGTACTACCAACTATAAATGATGTCAACAGCAGTTAAATAAAACCATACAGAACGGCTCTTATCGATTATTACCGTTTTTCAATCCTGTCACTACAGTTCTATCGTCTTCTTGCACCCATCGCAAACATAGGTGACGAGCCGACCGCGTAACCGGGTCGCCGAGCGGCATTCCGATGCCGATGAGAGACTCGCGTCGCGGCTTCCGCTGCAACGCCTAGTTAGCTGTTGCGGTTCGGTCCACAACGGAAACAATAGTTTCACAGAGTTCTTCATGATTCTTGGCCATCCCATCGTCACCATACACAAATAGTCTTCTTGCGGATTCGGATAGCCCATGTGTTTTCAAGACTGCTAGTGCATAATCCCGGCTATCGCAATGAGCGATAAAAACTGCCTTATTGATAGCTCCGTAGAAGCAGAGCTCACCCAGTTCCCATTCAAGTCCTTCGCCTGTATTTGAGAGGTCAACTACGATCAATTGTGCACTGTTGATAAAGTGTTGCACAGTGTGTTTCCACGTCTCAGGTGTGCAAGAAATCTTAAATAGCTTATCCCAGGACAGAACCCAAGCTATATTGCGAGCCTGTCTGTTACCAATAAATTCTTTAAGCCGTAAGATATCTTCATCCCACCGAACCTGAAAGAAATGGCGGCATAAAGGATATGTCCAGCCTGTTAAAGATAAAAGGAACAGGAAAATCGCGATAGCCACAGTAGCGATAAAGCTGGTTTCGAGAAATGACACCTGAAACCGATTTATCAACAGAATAGGCAATAGGACGTACACCGTGTACCGGTGTACCCACAGAATAGGCAATAGAAATTGATAGCTTTCAAGGAAAGCCCACCTTGGCTTTACCACATTATCTGAAATTGTGTACGTGTGCCCAAGATATCTTAGGTAATGCTTGGTGAAATGTTTTATTCGTTTTTGACTTTTGGGAAAGGCGAAAGGTCGAAAAAGCAGAATCCTCAACGGCCTCCGCCAGAAGCGACTCCACAGGTAAAGACGGAATCCTAAAAGTATTATTGCTAATTGGCTGAATGTAATCGTGAATCGGCTCAGCGTTGGCCAACTGGATGACTTTCCATATGAGCTAAGAGCAGAAAGCAAACCAAGTGTTACAGAGACAATAATGACTAGATAGATGCTAATCCTATTCAGCCGCCGATGACGTTTGAATCTTTCTTTCAGTTCAAAATCGGAAGGGCTACCAGACCAAGGAGTCACTGTAAACTCAGCGAGTGGATCCCGCCATTGACTAATAGCGTCTTCTGAAATTCCGCGCTCGTGCAGTAATTCTCTAGCCAATACCTGGGCATCAGGCCGAAAAAACTGAGAATGGACAATCGCCAGAAGCTCGTCATCATCCTTGTGATTATATTCGTATTCCAAATCGATTTTCATATAGCGCATTCGAAGATTCTTGTGCCGCGAATCTCCAGTGAAACGCTCCGCGTAATCCAGTTGCCCGTCCAGCCATACAAACTACCGTACGTGCCGTGCAGACTCACGTACGCGTCGTACACACTGACGCACCCGCCGTGCAAACTAGCGTACGCGCCGTACAAACTAACGTACGCGCCATACAAATTGATGTACGCGCCGTACAAACTGGCGTACGCGTCATACAAACTGGCGTACGCGTCATACAAACTGGCGTACGCGGCAGGCGAACTGTTGCACGCGTCGTACAAACTGGCGTACGCGTCCTACCAATTGGTGTACGCGTCTTCTGAACCGCTGTACGCGAGGCCGTTACCTGCGATTCCGTCACCTCAAGTCCGGGCTCGCAACCAAAATCTGATTGATCGACAGCGCATAGATTGCGACGTCTCCAATTGCTAAGCCCGCGGGTGCGTCCTCTTGAACTCAATCCCTTTGATCTGCTTGTTCAACTGGCTGGTCGGGCCAAGCGCTCCGCTTACGTAAGCCTTTACCAGCAAGGCCGTGTTCACTATCGAGCCCGCACCCGTGTACAGCAGATCGTCGCGGACGCCGCGCGCCTGACTGAGAGGCACGAAAGCCGCGCTGACCGCGTCGTTCTTCGCTTGCAAGTCCGCCAATGTCGCGTTCAAGGCGACGAGCTTCAAGTCGGTTTCGTTTGGTTTGTACTCGGACACCTTTTCCAGAATGGCTATGTAAGCCCCGAAGTTTCCAATCCGGTTATCGTAGCTCATCTGTGACGCTGAGTGATTAACAACAGCTTCGTTCTCGGGCGTGTTCGGGTTATCCGGTCTGACTGATTCAACTGCTGAGGTAAAAATTACCGAGAGCGGTGAGAACGTAACCAAAACAACCGAGCCTGTCAAGGCGTGGCTCAGTAACTTTCAAGGGTTCGGATTTTGCGTTGCCTGATAACCTCCGCGTGCTTTGCGGTCCTTTGCGTCTTTGCGCTGTGTATTGTGTATTGAACAACAATACTCAGCGCAAAGACGCAAAGGACCGCAAAGCACGCGAAGGACTGACCAGGGAGATTTGTGCAGGAGCTATTCCCCAGGTGGTAAAATATGATTGGCACTGAATAATCGAAGGCGCTCTTATGGCAGTACAAACTCTAAAAGACGTTCTTAAAGCTCAAACAGTCGAAGGCGAGTTGGGCGAGGCAATGGAAGGCAACCGCGTCCGGTGTTATGCGTGCGGGCATCGATGTGTGATTCTCCCGGGGCTGGATGGCATTTGCCGCGTGCGTTACAACGAAGACGGCCGCTTGATGGTTCCAAGCGGTTATGTTGGCGCTATTCAATGCGATCCGACCGAGAAGAAACCTTTCTTTCACGCGTATCCGGGATCGCTCGCGCTGACGTTCGGGATGCTGGGCTGTGACTATCATTGCAGCTACTGTCAGAACTGGGTCACGTCGCAAGCATTGCGCGATCCAAAAGCTGTTTCACCTCCGATGGAAGTGACTCCGCGTGAGATGGTCGAGATCGCGCGCAGGTCGGGAGCGCGACTGGTGGTCTCGAGCTACAACGAACCGCTTATCACCAGCGAGTGGGCTGTAGAGATCTTCAAGCAGACCAAACCTGCGGGTTTCGTTTGCGGGTACGTTTCAAACGGCAATGCGACACCCGAAGTGCTGGACTACATCAGGCCGTGGGTCGATCTCTACAAGATCGATTTGAAAGGCTTCGACGACCGGAACTACCGCAAGCTCGGCGGTCTGCTGTCGAACGTGTTGGACACGATCAAGATGGTCTACGAGCGAGGCTTCTGGCTCGAGATAGTCACGCTGCTCATTCCGGGCTTCAACGATTCGGCTGACGAGGTGAGAGCCGCCGCGGATTTCATCGCGAGCATTTCACCGGACATTCCATGGCACGTCACCGCGTTTCATCAAGACTATAAGATGATCGGGCCCGACAACACTTCGATCGAGACATTAATTCGCGCAGCCGAGACTGGCTATGATGCGGGGTTGAATTATGTTTACGCGGGCAACCTGCCCGGCCGCGTTGGAGACTATGAGAATACTTACTGTCCGGATTGCAGGGCTACGTTGATTGAACGTTACGGCTTTCGAGTGTTGAGCAATCGGATTCGCAACGGTGCTTGTCCCGATTGTAGTCGAAAGATCCCAGGCCGGTGGGATGATGCAGCATCCGACGCCGCGTAACCCGTCGAATCCGGTTGCGCGTAACCCCGTCGAATCCGGGCGTTCAGAGTACCGACTTTAGTCGGGCAGTGCATTGCGCCGTTCGTCTTTTTCGTTAAGCACTGCCCGACTAAAGTCGGTACTCTGAACGCGCGGGTCGGATTTGACGGGTCTACACCAATTATTCGGTGGCGGTTTCTGCGGGCTGAGCGCCGGCGCCGTACAAAACTTGAATGATGGAATGTCGAGTCGTATCGGCCAGCGCGTCCTGGTTGCGCACTGCTGGAAGCGCGCCGCCTTCCTCCGCAATAACCTGTTCGATGAATTGATCCTGAAGCCGCCTGTAAGCCCTTACGTTACCGCCGCTGTTGAACACAGCAAACAGCACCGGACCATGCGTGCGCGTATAAGCGATTCCAACCAGGGTGCTCACCCCGTTGTCGATTGACACAAGCGTGCCGGTTTTGGCGATCACCGATCCGCGAACATCATCCCGAACGAGTCGGCGTTGCAGCGTACCCGAATCAATGCCTGCAACAGCCATTACGTCTTCGGGCTTGAGCGAGTGCTCGGCCAGGACTTCGATCAGCGTGCGCAGCACTTTCAACGCGGCTCGAGGAGTTATGCGATTGAAGTCCAGGCCTGACGCGCGTCCGACAAAGACATCGCTTTCAGCGATCCCGAGCTTCTTGACCAAATAATTCTGAATCGCTTCCGGGCCCCCGAGCGACGCTCCAACGACTTCGGCTATGGCATTGCTGCTGTGCGCGTTCTGAAACAGCAGAATCGAGACAAGCGGGTCCGAGTAGTGTGACAGCAGTAGCGATCCCGACTTGTCGCCGAACCCGGTGTCGCCGTTGATTTTGATTCCGGCCTTTTGAAGCGCTGCGCGGAGCTTTGTTGCTGATGTCTCGCGTGAAAGGTTCGAATGGTACCCGTTTGCGAAGTAATAGAACTGCCCGGAGATTCTCAATCGCCCGGTAACTCGCGAGATGCCTACGCGCGAGAGTTGGGCTGCCACCTCTTCGACGTCGTACAGCGAAAACATCGGGTCACAGCCGCCATCGACCACGAGATCGCCTTCAAGCGTGCGCGAGCGTGCATCAACCGCCCCATCCGCACAAAAGTTTGTCCTGAACCGATAGTCGGGTCCGAACCTGGCAAGGGCGGCGAGCGACGTCGCAAGCTTCATTACAGAAGCTGGATTAAAAGTTACGTTTGGGTTGAGTGCTGCAAGCGTCTGCCCGCCGGCTAATGCTTCGATCAGCACGCCTTGCTCATCCGGACTCTTGCCGCCGGCTTGCATGATGTCGATGTAACCGGAGACCGCTCGAAGCGCGCGCGGCTCATCAACGGGACGATAGCTGGTAAGCTCCCCGACCGGGGCTCGCCCCGGCTCTTGAATATGGATGGGAAGAAGTACCAGTAACAGCGGAAGGACGATGATTCTTTTCACTGGCCGGAACCCTCTTGTTCGATCGTGTTTTATCTCCTGCGGCCACACGACACTTGCTCATTATACAAACATCCGGAATGAATAATCCACTGAGTTTTCTTGGTTAGTGTTCGGATTCTGCGTGGCCTAATAACCTCTGCGTGCTTTGCGGTCCTTTGCGTCTTTGCGCTGAGTATCGCGTCTTGCTCCTTCAATGCCTAATACTCAACGCAAAGACGCAAAGGACCGCAAAGCACGCTAAGGACTGACCATACGTTACAAGTCAGCAACCCAATAACCGAACACCAGGTTTTCTTGTGGTAATGAAGTGCCAGATCAGTATTTCGCGAGTTCCAGCGCGCGCTTGACGACGTCATCGACCTGCGGCAAGACCGCGCGCTCGAGTATTTTTGCAAACGGAACCGGGGCGTATTCTGATCCGACTCGAAGCACAGGTCCGTCGAGGCAATCGAAGCACTGCTCGCTGATCTGGGAGGCTATTTCGCCGCCAAAGCCTGAAAACACTTTGTCCTCGTGAACCACAAGCGCCTTCGCAGTTTTGCGCACCGACGCGACTACCGTGTCCATATCCAGCGGCACCAGGGACCGCAGATCGATCACTTCAGCCTCGATGCCGTGCTCGTCTTTCAATTGGCTTGCGGCGCGCAAACACCAATGTACCGTAGTGCCATAGGTTACGATCGTCAGGTCTCCGCCTTCCAACCTCACTCGAGCTTTTCCAAAAGGAATCTCGTAGTTCGCCCCGGGGTTTGGCGCTTTGGCGAACATCTGGTTGTAAAGATATTTCGGTTCGAGAAAGAAAGTTATGCCTCGGCTTCGCATCGCATGACGCAAGAGGCCTGCGGCGTCGTCGGCAAAAGCCGGCGTTACGACTCGCAAGCCCGGCATCGTGCTGAAAACTGCTTCCAGGTTCTGTGAGTGATAAAGACCGCCATTTATGTAACCACCTGACGCGAGCCTGGCGACGATGTTCGGAACGAACTGGCCGTTCGAGCGATAGTAGTCGTGCGAGGTGTCGACGACCTGCTCCATCGCGGGCCAAAGGTAATCCGCAAACTGCGCGGCTTCAACGACAACCCAAATGTCATCTCGAAAGCGGGAGAACCCGTTCGCGGTTCCGACTATGTGATCCTCGGCGATCGGCGCATTGAAGACGCGGCTCGGTCCGAACTCCTGCTGCATGCCTTTGGTGACATTGAACACTCCGCCCTTTTCCTTTGAAGCAACGTCCTGTCCCCAAAGGAAGGTGTTCGGATTGCGGTGGAACTCGAGTTTGAGCGTTTCGTTGATCGCCTCGCGAAGAGTGAACGGCGTCCCTCCTTCCGCGGGAGTTGTGGACTCCGAAGCAATAGTTGATTCTTCGGGCATCACAAACAGAGTTGCCGTTTGCGGGTCGGGGTCGGGCGCAGCCTCTGCGCGTTCGACCGCATCGGAGACTTGCTCCTTATTCCCTTCCTCGATCGCCAGCAACGTCACCTCTTCTACTTCTTCAACATTGAGAAGGTGCAATCGAAGCCGCTCGTACGGATCATAAGTGCGAACGTCAGCGAGCTCCTCTTCACTGCGATAGGATTCATGGCGATCGGAATTAGAGTGCGCGAATATTCGTTCGCAAAACGCATGCAAGAGGACCGGGCCATCACCCCTGTGAACGATTTCAGTGGCGCGACTCACAGACTTGACGGCGTCGAATGGATTAGTGCCGTCGCAGTTGATTACCGTCAACCCTCGCAGCCCGCGAAAATTTTCGGAGACAATCGGGTTTGCAGTCTGCTCGGCTACCGGGACCGATATTCCGTAGCCGTTATTCTGGACGACAAAAATGACCGGGAGTCGCTCGCGGCTTGCGCCGTTCAGCGCTTCAAATACGTAGCCTTCCGAGCAGGACGACTCGCCCTGGCTGCAAAACACGATCGAGTCGGCGTCATAGTACTTGACTGCGCGCCCGAGGCCGGCTGCATGCTGAGCATGATTCCCGGTAGCCGAGGATACATTCCAAATCCCGATCGGAATTTTAGCGAAGTGGTTGCTCATATGGCGGCCGCCCGACGCGACATCCGCAGCCTTAGACAAACCATTCAGGATTATTTCGTAAGGCGTGATCCCGGCGGCCAGACACGTAAGCATGTCGCGATAGTACGGGAACAAATAATCTTTGTTAGGCCGGAAAGCGCCGCCGATCGCTACCTGGATGCCGTCGTGTCCAGCGTGTGAGGCGTGATAGGACCAGCCCTTCGCTTGCCTCAAGTAGTTTCGCGCTTTGTCATCCAGGAGCCGGCCGAGGTGTATGAGCCTGTACCATTCGAGTTGTTTCTCGATTTCGACGGTGCCCCGTGCATCGGCCAGCGGTTTGTAAGCAGTCTCTCCCACGATCTGTGCTGTCATGTCTTCCAATTTCCTTCGCGCTCGTTCTTTTTCTCGCACCCGTCGCCAATAATCCGCAATAACTGAATTCTGCAAGACTTCGCACACGGCGAAAGTTAGCCGGGCACTGCCATTGTCGCGTTTCGAGGCGTCATCTCAACTTTTCAACATAGCAAAAAAATAATCCGGGAACAACTAATGGTTTTGATGACGAAGAGCTCGACGAATCATCCGGCATTAGTTGTGAGTCCGTGATTTGCAATGTACGGCGCTAATGATTCGAAACGGAGTGATTGAAACGAACCGTGAGTGATTTGAAACGGCAGGTGAGTTTTAGTGAAGGACGTTTTCTTGACAGAGTGAAAGTCGATCTCGTACCATTTGATTCGAATTCGAGAGGGGCTGTAGCTCAGTTGGCAGAGCGCGTGGCTCGCATTCACGAGGCCAGGGGTTCGAATCCCCTCAGCTCCATTACACTTGGCTCTTCCGTAGCCCGTTGACAGCAACCGGCGACGAAACCGCTCTGTTTCCTCCTGTTCATGATCTTAAGGTCGAAGCCGCCGAGGCGTTGCTGGGACTCTCACCGATACCACGGGAATGTTCGGTCCGCGAGGCAAGGTCGATCGATCCGGCATCTGATCTTGAGCGCCACAGGTGGGGGCGGCAACGCTCCCGAAGACGCCTTCTATCTGACCGTCGTGCCGCCCCAGAACGATGGAAAGACCATTCACAAACTCACGATCAAAGGCGATGTTCCCGTTGACGGCTTCTGGTCGATCAGTGTTTACGGAGCGGACGGATATTTCCATAAGAACGAGCAGAACACCTACAACATCAACGGCACGACCGCGAAGAAAGACGCCGACGGTTCCATAACTATTCAGTTCGGCGGGTGCGACGGCGCAGCAAAGAACTGTATTCCCATCACGCCGGCTGGAATTACTGGGCACGCTTTTATCGACCGCGCAAGGAAATTTTTGACGGCAGGTACAAGTTTCCCGAGCCGCAACCGGTGAGTTGAGGTTGCGCTGCGAATCGGGTTGTGACGGTGTCCGCGAAGCTGCGAGAGACATCTGACTAAAACGTTACGACAGAAGAGTCACGCTCAACCGACGACGTCCCTAAAGCAATCTGACAGCAACTGTCGATTGAGCGAAATCGAAGCGGTCTGGCCTTCCTTTGTCTTTACGACCAGTCCGGCATGTTCGAGAGTTTTCCAATGATGGCACAAAAGCGCAAGACTTATTCCGAGACTCTCGGCTATTTCCGATCCGCACATCTGTTTGCAATTCGATAACATCTCCACCATTCGCAACCGCGTCGGATCAGAGAGCGCCTTGAATACCTTCGCGCGCTGCTCGGTGCTGATCTGTTTTGATGCACTCACTTTCTTTCCCACATCGACATAGTACGAAAAAATGCGGGACAAAGCTACAAGTTTGTTTAAGACTCAAGTAAGTAAATAGTTAAACAACCATTGAACCTTATCGAGCGGCTCTGCGTAGTAACACTCGTGGCGTTTGGAACTCAAGAGATCGACAGGGTTCGTAGTTCGGCCTTTAGGCGGAAGTTCGTAATCGTCGAAACCAATCTACCAACTTCCGCCTAATGAAGGCCGAACTACAAACGAGAACTACGAACGAGACTCTCAATTGGAGGCGTTATGTCGAACGAAAGAAAGTCAGCAATTGTTACCGGAAGTTCACGCGGAATCGGCCGCGCGATTGCCGAGCGATTGGCAGCCGATGGCGTTGACGTAGTAATCAACTACACTCGCAACGAAAAACAAGCGCGTGAAGTCGTGAATGAAATAATCGACCGCGGCGGCAAAGCAGTTGCAATTCAAGCCGACGTCTCGAAGCCCGACGATATTCGCCGGCTGTTCGATGAAGCTGAAAAGTTCAACGGACGCCCGGATATAGTTGTCGCCAACGCGGGAGTGTTCCTCCAAAAACCGCTCGCCGAAAGCACGGAAGAAGATTACGACAACGTGTTCGACACCAATACAAAAGGCGTCTTTCTTACCTTGAGAGAAGCAGCGAGGCGAGTCAATGACGGCGGCCGCATCGTTGCTCTTTCAACCGGCGGCACGAAGATGCAGTTCGCGGGCGCCTCGCTTTATCTGGGAAGCAAAGGGGCAGTCGAACAATTCGCGCGCTCGCTCTCACGAGAGCTTGGTCCTCGATTCATCACTGTGAACGTTCTGTCTCCGGGATTCACGGAGACAGACATGCTTCCCGAGGACGAACAGATTCGCACATTGGGTGCTAGTCTCTCGCCCTTCAATCGCGTTGGCACCGCGGAAGAGGTAGCTGAAGTAGCCGCCTTTCTCGCGAGCGATGCCGCGCGGTGGGTCACTGGTCAAAATGTTCAAGCGGGCGGCGGAGTGGTTTGACCGGAAGGGAGACAGGTATGGTCAGCACACGAACAACTTACTCATCCGAAATAGGGTCGATGTTAGCGATCATATCGCGGGCCGTCCGGCAGCAGAAGACTCGCCTCGCGTTTGTTGTGATGGCGATTTGCATTACCGGATTGGCCGGCTGTCAAAAGAAAGAGCAACTCGACATTCAACGTCCGCCCGCGTCGGTAACCATAGCCTCCGCGGTGACGCAGGACGTGCCGATATATCTCGACGCGATCGGCAAGACCGTTGCGCGCGAAGTTGTGTCCATCGAGCCTCAAGTCTCCGGGCGCGTAATAAAGATTCATTTCACCGACGGCGCCGATGTGAAGAAGGGCGACCTGCTGTTCACCGTTGATCCACAGCCCTTCGAAGTGAGCTTGCAACAAGCGCGGGCCAACCTCGCGCGAAGCTCTTCTCTGAAACGGCAGGCCGAGGCGAACCTTGCAAAGGATATTGCTCAGGCCAGGACCGGAGACATTGAAAGAGGCAGATACGAACAGTTGGTTGAGCAGGGCGTGGTAAGCAAATCACAGTTCGATCAGGTGCGCACTAATTCAGAAGCGCTGAATGCAACCGTTAGCGCGGACGCCGCGGCAGTACGGAGCGCGGAAGAGCAGATGAAGGTGGACGAAGCTGCGATTTCAAGCGCTCAGGTGCAGCTCGCTTACTGTTACATTCATTCCCCGATTGACGGCCGGGCCGGCGAGCGATTGGTCGACGTTGGCAACGTTGTTAATCCAGGTAATCTTGGCAAGTCTACATCGCTGCTCGTCATTCAGCGCGTCGATCCGATCTACGCGGACTTCACAATTGCCCAGGATCAATTGTCCGAAGTGCAACGGAACATGACTCAGGGCACACTGAAAGCGGAAGTGCGCTTGCCCGACGAGCCGAACACTCCGGTCGCCGGCGATCTCACGTTTCTCGACAACGCAGTTCAAAACACGACGGGCACAGTGAATCTTCGCGCAACGATCAGCAATCGAGATCGCAGATTCTGGCCCGGCCGCTTCGTCAACATTCGGCTCGTCCTGAGCACCATACGATCCGCCGTGCTCATACCCGCGACTGCGCCGCAGATGTCAGCCAAAGGGCAGTTTGTCTATGTCGTGGGCGACGACCTCACCGCTGAGCTACGACCGGTTGCGACGGGTCAGAAACAGGGAGAGCTGGTGGTGATTACTCAAGGCCTGAACAACGGGGAACGAGTTGTAGTTCAAGGCCAGATAGCAGTGATACCTGGCGGCAAGGTCGCCATCGCAGGGGGCGCCGAGACTGCCAGCAACGCAGGAGGCGGCCAATGAGTTTATCGGAGCCCTTCATAAAACGGCCGGTGATGACCGCGGTCTTGACGGTGTCGGTCATTCTATTCGGAGTACTCAGCTATTTGAGGCTCCCGGTGAATGACTTACCCGCGGTCGATTACCCGGTAATTCAGGTGCAAGCCAACTATCCCGGGGCAAGCCCGGATACAGTAGCGAACAACATCGCTACACCGCTCGAGCGCCAGTTCATGCAGATCAACGGGCTTGAGCTTGTGACCTCGCAGAGCACGCAAGGTCACACGAGTCTCACGCTTCAGTTCGCGCTCGACAAGAACATCGATGCCGCGGCGACTGACGTTCAAACCGCGATCTCGCAGGCGACCGGGAATCTTCCGATCGATCTCCCGTCGCCGCCGACCTATTCAAAGACAAATCCGAATGATCAACCGATCATGTACATCGCGCTCACGACGGACTCGGTGACGCCGGGACAGCTTTATGACTACGGAAGCACACAGGTCGGGCAGCGCATCAGCATTCTTCCGGGCGTCAGCCGAGTAGATGTTTACGGCACCAAGTCCGCGATAAGAATCAAGGCTGATCCATCAGCGATGTGGGCCCGTGGGATCTCGGTTGACGATTTGACGAACGCGGTCAAGAACGGCACCAGCTATACGGGCGCCGGTCAGTTCGACAGTCCTTCGGGTACCGCGCTGCTTCGTCCGCAAGGCCAGCTCGATGCCGCCGATTCATACAGCAATCTCATAGTCAGCACGACGAACGGCGCACCGGTTTACCTGCGTGACGTAGCCCAGGTTACCGACTCGGTTCAAGACGAACGAATCAACATGAGGTTTTGGGCTCGCGGCTATCCGCTGCCGTCGGCGACCGTGGTCGTTGCGGTGAATCGGCGCGCGGGCGCCAACGCCGTCGAGGTCGCCCAGAGTATTCGTGACCTGCTCCCGTTAGTCAGCGCTGAAGTGCCGGCGTCGGTGCGGATCACGCCGATTTACGACCGCTCGCGCTCGATCGTCAACTCAGTCAGCGACGTTCGAGAGACATTGTTGATCGCGTTTGTGCTGGTGGTGATTGTGATCTTTCTGTTTCTCGGGCGAGCCACCGACACGCTGATCCCCGCGGTAGCGTTACCGATGTCACTGCTGATCACTCTCATAGCAATGCGGTTGTTGGGATACAGTCTCGACAATTTGTCGCTGATGGCGTTGACGCTGGCGATCGGCTTCCTGGTTGATGACGCGATAGTTTTTCTGGAGAACACAGTGCGGCGAATGGAGCGTGGCGAGGCGGCGCTTGAAGCCACGCTCCATGGGGCCAAAGAGATCAGCTTCACGATTCTATCAATGACGATCTCGCTGGCCGCTGTGTTCATACCGCTCGTTTTCATGCCGGGATTGGTAGGCCGCATCTTTCGCGAGTTCGCAGTCACGATCGTGATTGCAATCCTGGCTTCGGGTTTGGTGTCGCTTACGCTTACGCCGCTGATGTGCGCGAGATTACTGAAGGCGCGCGGCGAGGGGTCGAAGAAGACATGGGTCGAGCGGGTTATTGGCGGCATTGAAAAACGTGTGCTCAAAGTCTACGGCTCATCCCTCTGGTGGTTCCTTCGTCATCGATGGGTATCGGCGACGGCCTGGGTTCTTTGTCTCGCTGGAACAATCTGGTTGTTCAGCGCGGTACCGAAAGCGTTCCTGCCGCCTGGCGACAGCAGCTTCATCTGGGGCGTGATGATCGGCCGTGAAGGTTCGTCTCCGCAACAGATGCATGAGCTTCAGGACCAGGCCGATAATCTTGTCCAGCAGGATCCAAGCGTACGGGCTACGTTCACGATGACCGGAGCAAGCGGCTTCTTCCCTTCCAATCAGGGATTAGTGCTGGCCTTCCTCGATTCGCCGGATAAGCGCGCGCCGATCGAAAAGGTATCGGGCGGCTTGATGGGAAAGCTCGGCAGCATTCCCGGTGTGTTCCCGTTTCTGCGTCCATTCCCTGTCCTCGAGATCAGCACCGGTGCGACGAATCAGAACCAGGGGCAGTATGCTTTCTCGATTTCCGGCGTCGATGCCGATCAGGTTTATGGCGTGGCAAACACGTTGATTGGCAAGCTCAGAGAGTATCCGGGATTTCTGACCGTCTCGTCAGACTACTTCAACAATACGCCGAACCTCGACATCGCTATTCGTCGCGACCAGGCCAAGACCTACGGGGTCTCCGAGACGCGCATTCTTGGAATGCTGCGGAACTCCTACTCGCAAAACTATCTGTACCTGATCAAAAAGCCGGAGGATCAGTATCAGGTCATTCTTGAAGTCAAAGACGACGCTCGATCGAACCCTGACGATCTGTCATTGCTCTACATCAAATCAGACGACGGGCAGAATCTTGTCCCGCTCAGCACGCTGGTTACGTGGAAGCCTACGCTCGGCCCGCAGTCCGTGAACCATCTGAACCAGTTCACAAGCGTGACAATCTTCTTCAATCTCAAACCCGGCGTTGCGATTGGCGATGCAACCGACTTCATCTCAAGGACCGCGGCAGACGTTGTGCCGCCTACCTTGCGAGCCAGCCTGCAAGGCGAAGCGTTGACCTTCAGCGACACGGTTCGCAACCTGACGATCCTCATGGTGCTGGCTGTGTTTGTGATGTACGTCATACTTGCGATTCTCTATGAAAGTTACGTGCATCCGATAACCGTGCTATCGACGCTTCCGACGGCGCTGGTCGGAGGATTGTTTACTTTGTACTTCTTCGGCGAGCAAGCTTCGCTGTACGCGTTCGTCGGCCTCTTCATGTTGATGGGCATCGTGAAGAAGAATGGAATCCTGATCGTCGACTTCGCTCGACAGCGAGTCGATGCGGGAGAGTCGGCCGAGCAAGCGATTCACGATGCGAGCATGGATCGGTTCCGCCCGATCATCATGACAACTCTCGCGGCTGTTATCGGAGCAGTGCCGATCGCACTTGGCTACGGCGCGGATGGCGCATCACGCAGGCCGCTCGGACTCGTGATTGTTGGAGGTTTGATTGCGTCGCAGTTCATCACGCTCTATGTGACGCCGGTGATTTATTTGTATCTCGAATGGTTTCAGGAGCGGGTGCTTAACCGAACATCGTTGTTTCACTCTGGTAATCTCGGAAAACCATCCGGGCATGTCGATGTCATTCCGGCAACAGAGCGTTAAGATGGAACGAGGAGATGTGACGCTGTCTGTACTGGCGGCCCTCCATGGCCGCCCCTTCCTCCAATCGCCTGCGTTCAATATAGGGGCCACGGCTTAAGCGCCTTTTGCGATTCGGCATGACATAGGGCATCGAAGTTCTCTTTTCTCATTAGCCGGAACTGAATTTAGATCGTAGTTCCTCTGACGTTTTTCAAATAGCGTCCATCTTCGAATCTGAGTTTTACTGACCTCACATCGTCAGCACGACGCGGAAGCGAACCTTGCCGCTATTCATTTGCTCGTAGCCCTCGGCCACGCGCTCGAGCGGATACTTCTCGATCATCGGATGCACGTCGCTCAAGGCGCTGAATTCCAAAGTGTCCTGCGAATCCCGCGCTGTGCCCGAGTACCAGCCCGCAACGGATCGCCTTCCCATAATCAAAGGCATCACCTTGATCATCAGCGGTTCGGCAGGCGCCGCGGGCACCAACAGCACGCCGTCCGGCGCCAGTCCGTCAACCAACGGAGAAATCGCTTGTGCGTTCGGCGCGGTAGCCAGGATTACTCGCGCCCCGCCAAGCTTTTGTAATTCGGCTGACGCATCAGCGGCGACGGAGTCGATGTAATGATGCGCGCCGAGCTGACGAGCCAATGGTTCTTTGCCGTTGCCTCGGTTGATCGCCACCGTCTTGAAGCCCATCCGCCGCGCGTACTGAACGCCGAGATGTCCAAGCCCGCCAATTCCATGAACGGCAACAAGCTGTCCCGCGCGAGCGCCCGAGTTTCGCAGCGCGTTGTAGACCGTGACGCCCGCGCACATGAATGGCCCTGCTTCCTCCGCCGGCAATTCGTCGGGGATCGCGGCAAGCGCTGGTGCAGGCGCGATCATGTACTCAGCGTAGCCTCCATCGAAATCGATGCCGGTCACCTTGCGATTGATGCACATCGCGAAGTCGCCGCGCCGGCATGGTTCGCAGACGAAACAGTGTCCGCCGTGCCAGCCTACGCCGACTCGTTGCCCGGTCTTCCACGCGGTGACGGTTTCGCCGAGTGCGTCGATGCGTCCGGCGACTTCGTGACCCGGGATGCGCGGATATTGAAGCCCCGGCCACTGACCTTCTTTGACAAGAGCATCACTGTGGCAGATGCCGCACGCTTCTATCTTCACGCGAACTTGTCCCGCTCCCGGCTCAGGGATATCGCGCTCGACTAATTCCCAATCTCCCTTTGCTTTGCTTATCTGCGCTGCTTTCATTTTCATTGCGTTAGATTCTCCTTCCGAACTTCAAATTCACATGCGTACCGATTCTTCTTCTCCACTGTTTGCTCTGCTGGTTTCTCTCGATATCCATTCACGGATGTAGGGCGGGCAATTAAGCAGCTCTACACCCTTTGCTTCGCATCGCGCCAGCAGTTGCACGATGTCGAGATCGACAAGTGTTACTTCCTCGAGATCCAATGCGATGGTGTTGTTGTTACTCTCTATTTCTTCGAGCAAGGCTTCACGTTGTGATGAAACCAGTTCGCCAGACAGCCGAAGGATCGTGCACTGACCTTCTGTTGTTTGCTGAATTCGTATCGTCATCACTCGTCCGTCAAGCGCAAGGCGGCTGCTTTTTCCAATCGCACATTCACTCGCGAAATTGTCGGATGCTAAGCATCTCTACTTTCGAGTTCCCTCAAACGTTCGGACAGCAAAACGGCTTCATCGCGGAAGGACATGAAGGACCTCATTCATATAACGATCAGCCTCCGCTGCCGCATCCTCCGGACTGTTGCCGTTCTGACGCGCGCTCAGATAGGGCGCATACCAGTCCCACCAGTGATGCTCGGCGTGCGACTGCTCGTAGGAGCCATGATGCTGCTCGGTTTCGTGCAGAAGGTCGGCGAGTGTTGGCACGTCAATGGTGAGCTTCCATCCGCGGCCAGGAAGCCGCGTCTGGATCTCCTGGAGCAGCCAGCCGTTCCCGTCGGGATCCTCGAACGAGGCAAACGAGTAATAGGAACGACCTTCAGGGTCGCGCCCGGCGACGCGCGGCTTCTCCGCGGTATTGTTGAATGGTCCGCCTGCAAAGTGGAAGACCTCGCTTACGTCAACACTGCGGGCAAGTAAGTCTTCGCGGGCGGCGGCGATGTCGTCCACGGCGAGGACCAGGCTGTCCGCTGAGCCAGGCCTGGGCGACGTGATTCCCTTGCCGAAGATGATCGAGGCTTCCGAGTTGTGCGGCGTCATCTGCACGACGTGAAAGTCGCCCGTCGCGAAGTCGGCGTCGAGCCGCCAGCCGAGATTCTCGTAGAACGCCTTTGCGCGGTCGACGTCGGAAACGCCAAGCACCACGACTTCGAGCTTCATATCAACCGGTTCACCGCTTGAGTTTTTTGTCATTGACGTAACTCCTTTCTCTGAACTCCCATTGTGAGATCAAGTAAAAGAACTGCCGCGCCGGCGTGCGATGAAGACGTTGATTTCCGGCTTCGGCTTTTCCTTTTCTTACTTCAGTGCCGAAAAGCTGGTCGGATCCATGAAATAGCTGTCGATATGATTCGCCAGTGGTCCCTGGGTCTCCGTCTCGGCCTTCACCTTTATCCACTCCGGGTCCGCTTGGAAGGCGGCCCAATTCCTCCCGGCTTCCTCACGGCTCGGATGCTCCAGAATGTACACGAAGAGGTTCTGCGAATACGGCGCGTCTTCTGGAACCCAATAGCCAATGCTCTTCATGTTGTGTCGCTTGAAAATTGCGTCGGTGTGATCGCCAAAGCGAGCTTTTAGGGCGTCCATTTTGCCCTCATTAACGTGATACAGGCGCAGTTCGTAGACGTGATGCGAGGAACTTGATCCACCAGTGTTGCTGAAACCGAGCGTCACTGCGCCACCCGCAATAAACGACAGAAGAGACGCTGTCTTCATGCCGCTCAGCTTTGCCGCTGCGAGCTTCAATGTTGCTATTGCGAGGCTCACCGTTTCCATAAGTCCTCCTACGGGCTCTCAACTTGGCGTGTGCTTACTGGACACCGCATGGCGCAGGCTTAGAGCGAAGAGACTGATTCAACGATCTCACTTGCGCTCACAACGGCAACGGCGTAGTTCGGTATGTTGATGTCGAGAGCTGCGTGCATCTCTTCATCCGAGTAATCCGCAGTCGCGTCTCTCACCACCGTTACTTCGTAGCCAAGCTCAGCGGCAAAACGAACAGTTGCCTCGACGCAAGTATGCGCAATAAGCCCGATGACGATCAGCTTGTGAAGGCCGTGCTTCTTGAGCTGCAAATCCAAGTCGGTATTTGCAAAGCCGCTTGAACACCAATGCTCGAGGGCGACGATATCGCCTCGCTGAGGCGCGAATTCGCTGCGGATCTCACCGCCCCACGTGCCGTGTTCGAAGGTCTTACTCAACCAGCCTCTCTTCTGGATAGGCGCCAGGTATTTCCAGGTCTCGTAGTCGCCCGGACGGTATTGACGATGCAGCGCATAGAAAACGCGAAGCTTCGCCTTCCGCGCAGCATTGAGGACCTGCAGCATATGCGGAATGCACCCATTGGCTTCTGCAACACCTTTGAGACGATCCCAGAGCTTGCCTCCCTCGGAAATGAAATCGTTGTACGGATCGATGATGAGAAGTGCAGTGATCTCGTTGTCAAACTTCAGATTAGCCATGTTTTTTTCCGCCTATTCTCAAGCCTGCGATGCGCGTTGAACCGATCGGTCGCAACGGCGTACGCAACCACTCAGGCCTCCTTTGCCGACGCAGTGAATGTCGCAGCGTTCTTCCTGACTAACTCCTGCACGCTCAGCGGCCCTTGCCCCGTTAGCGTGAGCACGTCGTCCGACATCCGGTCGTAGCGTCCCGCGCGGTGCAGATCGGCCATTGTCGCGAGGTGGTTCACCAGGTGAAGCGGCAAGCCGAGTTTGAGCAGAGAGTCCCGCCACGGCTCAACCGGAATGTCCTGATAAGTGATCGTGCGGCCAAGCGCCTTCGAATACTCCCGTGCATAGAAATGCATGCTCTCGGACTGCGGACCGGTCAGGTGATAGATCTTACCGATGTGCGGCTGCGGATCGGTGAGCAGCGCGGCAATAACCCGTGCGACATCTTCCACTGCGATCGGCGAAGTCTTGCCCTCGCCGAACGGTAGTCTGATCTGATTTGATTCCCTCACCGAATCGGGCGTAAGAATCAGGAAGAAGCCTTCGAGCAGCACTGTCGGCCTCACGTGCACGACCGGCAGACCGGACCAGTTCAGCGCCTGCTCGGAGAGCCACTGTAGCTTGTGCTGCGGGCTCGCGGTGGTTTCGGTAATGCTCATCTGTGAGACAGTCATCTGCGACATATTAATGAACGCCTTAACGCCGTGATGCTTCGCCACCGCCGCCGTATTGACCGTCGCAGCCAAATAGGTATCCGAAACGGACATGCCGAAGTACATGGTCTCGCAGCCGGCAATCACCCGATGCATCGAATCGAGATCGAGCAGATCGCCCACCACGACCTCCGCGCCCATGTCGCGCAACGCCTGCGCGCGTTCATCTTCAATTCGGACCATCGCGCGCACCGCTTTGCCTTGCTTCAAGAGCAGTTCGGTTACCGTGCGACCTACTGCGCCGACCCGGCCCGCCGCGCCGGTGACCAGAATGGGACTCTTCATTTTCCCCCTCCCTTATCTAACTCGACGGTTGGATATTCAACCGCGCGTCCGTCCCTATCGAGAACGTCTCGATGACCGCCTCGGCGATCGCGTCCGCGTTCTCATCAGAGCGGATCATTTCGGCCGGTTTCAGGACTGCCCGGCGAAGTGCTCGGCAATAGGGGTGCCGGCGAACTTCTCAGCCAGCAGACGGGAAAAAAGCAGCAGCGAGCTGCGTGGCCGGTAACTCGCCACGACGTGCTGGGTCTGCCCGGCGGCGTTATAGTTGACCAGGACGACACAGCCGATAGGCTCGCCATGGACCTCAGCGACGTAGTCCTCGAGGAAGCCGTTGCTGTAAGGGCCAGCGAACTTGTGCTCCTGGCGGTCATACAGCGAGCGGATAGTGAGCACGACTGACCGGACGGCCTCCGCGCCCTGCACGGCGCCGTCCAACATCGAGCCCTCCACGGTTGCGTCGTCGGCCATGTTGTCGAGCCACGGCGGGTAGTAGCCTTTGAGAGCGGGATCGCCGCTACCGAGATATTGGGGGAGCGCATTGTCTTTGGTGGACATAAGTAAATCCTATTTTCTTCGCTCAACTGCAAAGGCAGTTCTGATTTGGGTAGTGGGGTATTAGCGTGTTGCCAGGAAGCAGTCCTCTGCGTCCCCGGCGTCCTCTGCGGTTTTTCCTGCTCAGTGGCTCGGAAATCAACCGCCGAGGACGCAGAGGAGAAACACGAATGTGAGCGAGCAACACACTATCACCCCACTACCCTGATTTGAACGCAACAGCAAAGGTCCGGGAATTAGGCGAAGGTATCCGTCGATCGCGTTGGTGGCCGCGCCAGACCTCTTAAGGCGTCCGTCGACGCGATTTCGCGCGACGCCGCCGACATCAACTGTCGCTGCTGTGCTCATAGGTCCGCCACGCTGTTAAGTTCCACCAATTTGTTCAACGTCGGGACTGTAACGGACAAATTTCTGAGTCATTGTTTCCCCTCCTGACTTAGGTTATCGATTCGTTCCTTCCGCGCGGATTCTCAACATTCAGGGTGCGTAACCGGTGAACACCAGATCGCGCTCCGTCATTTTCTGGTGGCAGGGAAAGCAGGTTTTCATAAAGTCGGCGTCAGTTGTCTTCCCGTCGTTGTTGAAGTGACCGAAGCCCCAGCCGCCGGTCGCGGCGTACTTCTTTGTGTCCTTGATCATGAACTGAATGTTCGTCGGAGCCCCGGCAACAAAAGATTGAGAACGGCGGAAGACTTTGTTGTTTTCCTCTGACGAGACGAAACGATAGTGCAAGGCGGCAATGATCGCGCCGTCCGGAAACGGAAGCTTTCGTTCGCGGTAGGCGTTGATCGCTACGTCGTTTCCCAACACCGCAGCGAAACTGTTGAGGTTGCCTTCCTCGTGGGCCACGGAGATGAACTTCCAGTCGCGGTATCCGGGAGGGATTTCGGTTACAAAGATCGGGCCGGCCTCTTGATCGCTGTGTCGGGATGCGGACGCCGTTAAGGCGACAACGCCTGCGACTGTTGCAACTGAAATAAGGAAGAAAGCAATCCGTTTCATGATGGTTCCTTTCCGGCCTTTCAAGCTGAATTTGATAGCAGTTTTCTTTTCTCGTGCCGTGTGTTGTGCAACAGGGATGCCTGCCCTAAATCATTGCGACCACTGAGAGCTTGTTATCTGATAAATGCCCAAGTTCGGCATTTGCTCGGCATTTGCTGATTCTGGGCCGCCTTTTGCGAGCTTTGCGGTCCTTTGCGTCTTTGCGTTGAGTATTGAGAGCAAATTCTCAACGCAAAGACGCAAAGGACCGCAAAGCTCGCAAAGAGGTAATCGGAAATTCTTTTGGGTGACGTGAGATTGGGTCTAACTAGGATTGCCGGAACCGGTGCTTGTCGATTCCAAGAGTGCGTATCTTCGACTCAAGTGTTTGGCGCGGGATCCCAAGCCTGCTGGCCGCTCCCGAAGGACCCGAGATTCGACCTTTCGTTTCGGAAAGTGCAGACTCGATTAATGCTCTTTCACGTTGCGTATCCCTGACCAATGAGCCATCCTGTGCGGCGGCTTGGTGGGACTGTCGAGATGGTTGATGCTTTAGCCAGGTTTGATCAACCGAAAATGTCTCGGCATCGGAAAGGATGACGGCCCTTTCAATTACATTCTGTAGCTCACGGATGTTGCCTGGCCAGGCATAAGCGTTGAACTGCTCGAGCGACTTCTTTGTTATCGTCTTTATTCTCTTGCCCGCTCGCTTGGCATACCGCTGGATAAAGTACTCGACTAACAATGGTATGTCGTCCACACGCTCACGCAACGAAGGTACCTCGATCGGAAAGACGTTAAGCCGGTAAAAAAGGTCTTCTCTGAAACTGCCTGCAGCGACGGCCGCCCTCAAATCGCGATTAGTGGCTGCGACTACGCGAACGTCGACCGATATCGGGCGGCTATTCCCAAGTCGTTCGAATTCTCTCTCTTGCAGCACGCGCAATAAAGCGATCTGAGTCTCGGATGGAAGATCACCAATCTCATCCAGAAAGATTGTGCCGCCGTGGGCAGACTCGAAGCGTCCCAGACGCCGATTCGTAGCGCCTGTGAATGCGCCCCTCTCGTGTCCAAACAATTCGGAAGCCAGCAACGACGGAGGAATCGCCGCGCAGTTCACGTGTATGAAAGCTCGCGAAGCACGGTTCGACTTCTTGTGAATCGCGCGAGCGATCAGTTCTTTGCCCGTGCCGGTCTCGCCAAGAATGAGTACCGTCGAGTCCATCGGTGCTACTTTGGCTACGTGCCGCAGAACCGCGCGTAACGGTTCCGACGAACCGACTATTTCTTCAAACATCGAAGTGCGATCGATTTCTTCGCGCAGCGCCAGGTTTTCACTTTGCGTCTGCTCTTCGATTTGCTTTCGATCGTGGATGTCGGTGCCTGTCGCATACCAGCGCAGGACCTTTCCATCTTCATCCTTCACCGGCCGGTATTGGACTAGAAACCAGCGGTATTCTCCGTTCTTCCCCCGCGCTCGCTGTTCGTTTTCAAAAGGCAGACCCCTTGCAAGAGCTAGTTGTCTGTCTTCGCGAAGCCTCTCCACGTCTTCCGAATGAAAGAACCTTGTCCGAAAGCCCGAAGCCATCACCGCCTCCTTCGTGAGGCCGCTGAATTCCAGTAAAGACCGGTTCCCGTAAAGCGCAGTTCCATCCGGATCAAGCACGGTTACTGTTTGAGCGATTGCGTCAATAATCTGCCGGAGCTCCATCTCTTCTTGGCGCAGCTTTTCTTCCGCTTGCTTGCGCTCCTCGATGTCAGTACTCGTTCCATACCATCGGATGATCTTGCCGGTTTCGTCGCGGAAAGGCTCTACGCGAATGAGAAACCAACGAAAGACTCCATCATGGCGGCGAAGGCGCGCCTCAATCTCGCCTGATTCTCCTGAGACCAGGAGCTCTTGCCACGTCTCCATTAACGACGGCAGGTCGTCCGGATGAAAGGCAGCTTGCCATCCCCAACCATGCGACACTTCGGGGGAGAGGCCTGTGTACTCGTGCCATTGTTTGTTGAGGAACTCGTTCGGGCCATCCGCCAGATTGCACCAGGCCATCGCAGGGATCGTATCGATCACTTGCCGAAGTTTAGCTTCGGAGTTTTTGATCTCGTCGAATGCTCTTTCAAGCGCCGCTCGTGATCGCTCGGTTTCTATTGCGATGACCGCAATATTGGCCGCGCTTTGAATCCACTCGAGGTCACTGTCGGTAGGGCTCTTGGGCTCTGAATAGTAAATAGCGAAAGTACCCAGCACTTCATCGTCTTTGGAAACGAGCGGATACGACCACGCGGCATGCAATCCGAAACTCAAGGCAAGATTCTTGTAATCCGTGCCCTGGACGACACACCAAAGCGGATCGCTGGCGATGTCTGAGCTGATCACGGGCTTCTTGAGAAACGCGGCAGTGCCGCACGAGCCCATCTGCGGTCCGATCGGCAGCGGAGTTATGGTTTGACTCCATGCTTCAGGAACGCGGCGGCCTGCCGCCGGCCACAGCTTCTCGCCGTCCGGGTCCATCAACAGAATCGTGGAAATAATTTCGGGAGACTGAGCGTCGATCGTGTCGCAGAGATCCTGAACCACTTCCGTGAGGCGCGCGCCGCCGGCAATCAATTGTAGGCTCCGTCTTTGAGCGGATAAGAGCGCTCGCATACGTTTTCGGTCGCCGGGATCATTCTGCACACAATCAGCTTTCACCTCTGCAGCAGTGTCTCGTTCGACTTGCGGTCCGCGTGCGCTCATGACTTATGAACCATCATCCGATGCGGAAATATCTCTTAAGATACTCCCTGAAGATGTGAACGCGCCATTTCTTATTGCTTCTCGTGGGTGCGCGTCAGATTTTCGCGCATACCCACCTCCTCAGAAATGGGTCCGTGATGTTTCGGCCTACAACAGATCAGATGTGCGCCAACGTCTCGCGTCTTTGAACATACCCACCTCGTCAGAGACTGTGTGAATGAGTGCCGAAGCCTGAACTCGGCGCTACAAAGTCTTCGTTGATCACTAGCAGGTCACGGAAGCCCGACCACTCCGGATCATGATACCGATTGAATGAGAACGTGTGATTGCTATCCAACCATGACGTCTGCGTCTTGCCTCGTTCTGCTGCCGATCCTATCTTAATCATTTAGTCTCCTCTCAACTGTTCTCTTCTCTCGCCGGCGATTGCTACTTAGTTTGGCGCGACGAGATGTTTGTACAAATCAATATTCAGCGCTGTACATGCTCCGAGATCAAATGTGTCGCCACAGGAGGGCCTTCGCCTAAATGAAACGCGAACACTGCTTCTCGTAAAGGACTCAAAGCCGACAGTACGGTCACAGCCTCTCTCTTCGGCTGCGCAATCCCGGCTTGAACATGATTCGTAGCAGTCGTCTTCATTCAGTGATCCGGGTTAACCACCCTGGACTTGCGCCAAACCACCGTGCAGAAACTGTCCCGCCGCACATTTCTTATGCGGCGCCGGCAGTCAGCGATCGCTCTTTCGCGTGGATCAGTGGAACGTTTACCAGGTGTTCACTCAGGAACCAGACCTGAAGCTCATTTGTGCGGAGCACCTGGCTAACGACCAGGTCATTCGTGCCGTCATCGCCAATCGAAGAAGCACGGCGGCCAAGCTTTCGAGATTCGCCAATGATGATTTGGTGCGCATCGATAAGCCGCGACAATTGAACCGGGACTTCTTCGCGGCCGCGAGGAGGCCGCTCGATTTGTGTGATCTCAGCCACATCCGCTGCCATCGCGATGCTGACGCCACCAAGCAGTTGAATACGCTCGGCGATCGAGTCGACCAAGGCAACTTGCTCGTCATAATGTTTGTCGTAGAGCAGATGCAGTTGGTAGAAGGTTGGGCCCGCAACCTGCCAATGGGACTTCTTGTACAAGTCCCGAAGCGTCATCGTGTCCGCAAGCAGTTGGTTCAACTGTTCGGTCATCTCCAATCGAACGGGTTCCTCGAGCTCGAGCGGCAACGCGTGACTGACGGTTCCGTAGGCTTGAATTTCAGGAGCGCGTTGATGAATGCGCGGTTGGGCGTTGATCTTTTCGGTTGGTTTCGTGTCGATCTGTTTTTTTGCCATTGGGGATTCTCCTTTAACTTCATAGAGACTCCCAAGCGGTCCACGTTAGGAGAACAACTCTGCTGCGAGTGTTCACACTGCTTGCAACAGTGTACGCCTTTCGGCGCTATCAGACTAACGCTGGCTGCCGTTCGCGGTGTCTTAGTTTGATTTGGAGTGCGGCGGCAAGGTACTCCGCGACGCCGCTTTGGCTGGTTATTGAATCGATTGGGAATGAAAGCGGCGTCGCGGAGTACCTTGCCGCCGCACTCCAAATTAAGGCACCGCCCGCCAACGCTGCTCAGGCCCAGCAGTAGGCTACTCTCGAATGAACAGCCAAATGTTCAATATTTCGTCCGGCGGGTGTATCGTGTTTCCAGATCAAGAAGGGGAACCTTAACGTCAGGAATCGAAGGCAAGGTAATCGCTATCACCGGACAAGATTTCACTAATGGAGGGCTCTAATGCGAGACGACCCACAACCGGTCCCCTCAAATCCGCCGAACATCGAGAGCGTGGTCCCAATCGCGCTGCGCATCAACGGCAAGGATCACCAACTTCGCGTCGACCCTCGGACAACGCTCCTCGATTGCATCCGTGAGACGGTTGCGCTCACGGGAACGAAGAAGGGCTGTGACCACGGGCAATGCGGAGCATGCACGGTGCATGTGAATGGCAGGCGCGTGAACTCATGTCTTAGCCTGGCCTTGATGCATGACGGGGAAGAGATCACAACCATCGAGGGCCTGGGGACACCCGACGGATTGCATCCCATTCAAGCGGCATTTGTTGCCTGCGACGGATACCAGTGCGGATATTGCACGTCAGGCCAGATCATGTCTGGCGCTGCCTTGCTCACGGAGCCTTGCGGTCCTGCCGACGCGGACGTGAAGGAACTGATGAGCGGGAACATCTGCCGCTGCGGAGCCTATGCCAACATCGTGGCGGCGATCCAACAAGCTCGCAAAAACGCTTAGCCGCGAGCACAGGAGCAATCCCATGCATAACTTTGAATTCGTTCGGCCGGCAGATTCGGCGGCGGCGGTTGCGACCGCCGCACTGGCGAAAACCGCACAGCAGGGCGCGGACGTGCGGTTCGTCGCCGGCGGAACGACACTGTTGGATTTGATGAAGCTGAACGTGGAAACGCCCGCGCGGGTTGTCGACATTAACCGCTTACCACTCGACAAGATCGAACCAACGCCTGATGGCGGGCTGAAGATTGGCGCCACCGTTCGAAATTCAGATCTCGCCCACCATCCAACGGTGCAACGAGATTATGCCGTGCTCTCGCAAGCGATTCTCTCCGGCGCATCGGCACAGCTTCGCAATATGGCGACGACTGCAGGCAACCTGCTTCAGCGAACACGATGCATGTACTTCCGCGACACCGCGATGCCTTGCAACAAGCGCGAGCCCGGCGCCGGCTGCCCGGCCATCACTGGCAGCAACCGCATGCTTGCCGTGCTTGGCACCAGCGAACATTGCATCGCGACCAACCCCTCGGACATGTGTGTGGCGATGGCCGCATTGGAGGCGACGATCCATGTGCAGGGAGCAGAGGGTACACGAGCGATCCCCATCGGTGATTTTCATCTCCTGCCGGGCAGCACCCCGAACCGAGAAACAGTGCTCGAACCAGGCGACCTTATCACGCACGTCACACTCCCACCCCCAGTCGCGGGAAGCCGGCAGATCTATCTAAAGCTGCGCGACCGGGCTTCATACGAGTTCGCCCTGGCGTCGGCGGCAGTCGTGATTACGGTC
>Ga0134124_10000282_pt1 | contig 45324 bp, 34 predicted proteins | sample KB304_FD_96880 | JGI IMG/M metagenome (GOLD analysis project Ga0134124, IMG submission 96880) | Terrestrial soil microbial communities without Nitrogen fertilizer from Kellogg Biological Station, Michigan, USA - KB3-0-4 | ecosystem: Environmental > Terrestrial > Soil > Unclassified ...
ACCCTTGGTACGCGGCCTGGGACCTGGCCTTCCACACGCTCCCGCTCTCGATTGTGGACCCCGACTTCGCCAAGGGGCAGATGGACTTGATGCTCCGCGCCGCCTACCTACACCCCAACGGCCAGATGCCTGCTTACGAGTGGAATTTCAGCGATGTGAATCCCCCGGTCCACGCCTTTGCCACTCTCTTCCTGCATCGCACGGAACAGGCCCTGAGTGGCGAGACGGACGTGGGTTTCCTCAAGTCGGCGTTCAACAAGCTCTTACTGAACTTCACCTGGTGGGTGAACCGCAAGGACCGCTTCGGCAAGAACGTGTTCGAGGGCGGCTTCCTCGGCCTCGACAACATCGGAGTTTTCGACCGCAGCGCGCCTCTTCCTACCGGAGGCCACCTGGAGCAGGCGGACGGCACAGCTTGGATGGCGCTGTTCAGCCAAAACATGCTGGAACTCGCGTTTGAAATCACTGCCCACGACCCGAGCTACGAACCCATGATCATGAAGTTCGTAGATCACTTTTCCTACATCGGCTCAGCCATGAACCGGCGCGGTCAGGACGGCATGTGGGACGAGGAGGACGGGTTCTACTACGATCTGCTGCGGCTCCCCGACGGCAGCTGTCAGAGGCTCAAGGTGCGCTCGATGGTAGGGCTCCTGCCCCTATGCGCCACGACGATCGTCGAAAAGTGGATGCGGGAGCGCATTCCGCGGACGATGGCCGGCGTACAGGAACGCCTGCGCCGAATACCCGAACTCAAGGGGACCATCCACCCTACGGGCCCAGGGCATTATGGGGTAGCCGAGCGCGGGATCATGGCCCTGGTCAACCCAGAACGGCTGCGCCGGATCCTGACCAAGATGCTCGACGAGAATGAGTTCCTGAGCCCCTACGGTATCCGCTCGCTTTCCAAGTACCACGAGCAGCACCCGTTCGTTTTAAACGTAGGCGGCCAGGAGTACCGCGTGGACTACCTGCCAGCCGAATCGAATACCGGCATGTTCGGCGGTAACTCCAACTGGCGGGGACCGGTATGGATGCCGGTGAACGCGCTCATCATCCGCGCGCTACTGAACTTTTATTTGTACTACGGCGTCAACTTCAAAATCGAATGCCCCACTGGCTCCGGCAGGCCAATGAACCTCTTCGAGGTGAGCAAGGAGATCACGGACCGGCTCACACGGATCTTCCTACGCGACGAGCATGGCCGGCGCTCCGTCTATGGTGGTACGGAGAAGTTCCAGAACGATCCCCACTGGCGCGATCACATCTACTTCTTTGAGTACTTCCATGGCGACAATGGTGCCGGACTGGGCGCCAGTCACCAGACCGGCTGGACCGGACTCGTAGCCAAGTTCATCCAGCTTTACGGCACACTCGATTCTAAGCGGATCCTGGAAGGAGGCAGAGAAGCCGCGTTTACTCAGAAAGCCCGCGCCGCTGGGTAAGAAGAAGGGAAGCAGAGGAGGCAGGCCCGTGCCCTGTGGTCACCAACTTGACGCTGCGACGCGAGACTATTGTGAAGGTGCTGGCGTTTCTTAGGATCGCCATTGCGTTACGGTTTGCGAATTATGGATACCCGTTTGTCGTATGGTGTCGAATCTAGCCTAACCCATACCGAGACACACCAGAACGAGAGTCCCGCAAGTCCAGGGGACGCGGCATCGAGACCCATAGCAGCGCCGATCACCGAAGTGTCGACGGACAGCTCGAACGAGCGAAGAAACAGAGAGAGGAGCGTGCTTCGACGCCCAACATCTGAAACCACAAACAGCTTGAGTGTCTCGGATCGCGTCCGCTCCATCCTGGGGAGCTTCTCTGGTGGTGGCCGTGGGGTTCTCGAGACACGCTGAGTCGAGAGCGAGTCTCAGCTGGTAAGTTAGGCGCTGCGTGCTTCGGGCACCCAGTCTCACACGCGACCCTATAGCCCCTCTCGGATCACCAGAAAAAGCTATGGGCCACGAGTCCCAGAACCATGCCAACGCCAAAATCGTGCACAAGGAGCGCCAGCGTGCACAAGAAAGCGCGTCCCGAGAGGCTTTGTGGCTTTCTCATGGGCCGCCAATGCCCTCGAATCTCGAAGAGACGGTGAAAATAGTTGGTGCACAATTTGGTGCACACTTCGCTAACGATTGGTATCACTCCGTAGCGGTCACGCGCGCTTGCAAGAGCGCGGAAGCCCGCAGAAACACTAGCCTAATCGCACTTGGTAACTCGTCATCACAAACCGTACCAATACCCTAGTTTACGCTTGGCGTGCGTGAGATCGCTGGTTCAAATCCAGTCGTCCCGACCATCCTTGATTCTCAACTCCCTGGTCTCCCTCTACGCTTAAAGGAAGCATCTTAAAAAAGTGCAGCCTGGTAGCAAGGAGCGTTATGGGCCTTGAAATTTCAATCCGGCAATCTGGCGATGTCACCATACTGGACCTCCGGGGAAGTGTTATCATTGACGCGGGTGAGAGCGAGTTGCTGAGCCGGCACTTGCGAAAACTGCTGGCCAACGACTTGCGCAAGTTGTTGTTGAACCTGGCGGAGCTGACAAGAATCGACAGTTCAGGAGTCAGCGTCATCATCGAGACGTGTGTTTCCATCAGACGGAAGAGTGGCGACCTGAAGCTACTGAGCCCACGCGAGCGGGTGCTGGAGGTACTGAATGTCTTGCGCCTGCTGGAAGCTATCGAGACGTTCGATGATGAGGCCAAGGCCGTGGCCAGCTTCCGGCCACTGGGTCGCTTCGCGAAGCCCTGAACCGTAGCCGTTCCAGTGGACACGAGCGACCGTCGCGGAGTGGATGAAACGCTTAGTCCAATTCCTCCGAACACCGCGGATCGACGGAAAGCAAGAAATGGAAACGGACCCAGGCGTCAGTCCGGCTTCGCTGCAGGAACATAGGCTAGACTCATGACGTTCAGACAAATTTGGTCTACTCTATGATTCCCTGTTGATCTGGCTCAAGTTGATCCAGTGACCTTTCCCTCTTCGTAGGCGCCGTGACACCCTGCATTGATGCAACATCCTCTACTGCGCTGGTGGTTGACGCCGGACCAGAAATCAATGAGCTGCTGGACAAAGTCCTAACGAATGAGGGCTGGAGCGTAGAACGAGTGCCTGACAATCACGCTGTCATTTCCCTTGTCACGGCCAAGCCCTTCGATCTGATTATCACAAGGGCTAAGACCCAGGGCCCCGAGGGCATTGAGCTGCTTCACACCATCAGGAGTGCTCGCCCGCACGTACGCCTTATAGTCCTAACGGATAGTTTTACACGCGGTGATGTCATCGCCGCCATACGTGAACACGCCTTCAGCTACTTCTCCGGACCATATGAGCACGCCACATTGGCAGATATGGTGCGCTGGGCAATGGCCTCCCCTTGCTGGGACGATGGCCTCGAAGTCATCTCCGCCACGCCCAGTTGGGTACAGGTGAGCGCCCGTTGCGATATGGCCACCGCAAATCGCCTGGTGCAATTCCTTCGTGCAGTCAAAGACCCGGAAATTCCCGAAGCTGATCGGGAAAACATTGCTTCCGCATTCAAGGAAATTCTCCTGAATGCCATGGAGCATGGCGGACATTTCGACCCCAGCCAGTATGTGGAGATCTCTTACATTCGCGCCCGGCACGCGGTCGCATGTCGCGTGAAGGACCCTGGTGAGGGCTTCTCGCTGGAAGAACTTCGCCACGCGGCGGTTAGCAGTCCGGCTGACGATCTCCTCCGCCACGTCGAGGTTCGTGAAGCTCAAAATCTTCGACCAGGCGGGTTCGGGCTCCTGCTCGCAAAGAAGCTTGTCGATGAACTCATTTACAACGAGAAGGGCAACGACGTGTTACTTATTAAGTACATTCATCAGGCCGCGTCGCAAGTCGCGTAGAGACCACTAGACGGTACGGCAGTCCTCGATGAACTCGCATTGCTGCACCGTCACCAACACCGCCAGGTATCCCTGAGCCGGGCGGAAGGCTCCTGGCTCAGAGTGGCGTTTTTGATCGAGCTCCGCCGTCTTCCAGTTGGCTGGGCATGCGGGATCAGGGACGACGCGTAGCCGGCTGGTGAGGTGAGAACGAGCCGTCAGGTGCTATGTGCCGGAAGCGGTTAGCAGGATTGGACTTATGCCGATCTCAATGCGCGAGCCACTGATCGGCTGAGGAGATCCCAGCAGCGGCGTGGCAGTGCCCACGTGCCAGGATGAGGGGACGGAAAAGTTTTTAGAGCCTGAGGGGTTCCAGACGATCCATTGCTTCGCGCCGGTTTTTTCCAGCTGGCAGCTCCAGGATCCATCATCGCCTTTCTTGCACCAATCCATGCGAGCGCCGGCCAACCACTGCTGGATCACACCGTCGGCTTGTCCAGCCGGCTTCAAAGTTTGGTTGTCCGATTCGGTGGTTTGCAGCGCGGCCCACTTGTGGTTATCCCAGGCATACCAATAGAGCCGCGAAACACCGGCCGCCCAACTGATGGTATAGGCGCGTGCGATATACGCGGCGCCAAGTTCATCCGATGGAAACGGTTTGGGTTCCGCCCAGCCAATCTCGGTGCCCCAAAGAGGCTTGTCGCCAACTCCGTTTTTGGACATGGTCTGCTTAACACGTTGAACCAGATCAGCCATGGCTTCCGGGGGTTGCGGAAAGACATAAAAGTGGTAGCCGATGACGTCGACGTATTGACCGCCACCCTTGCTTAAGAATTCGTCGAGCCAGCCAACGCCGCCGCTGGTGGTAGCGGCGGGAGAAACGATGAGGGCGTCGGGATCGGTGGCCTTGATGATGCTAGAGGCTTCGCGGGTGAGCGCGATGAGTTGATCGGTGTTGCCCATCCAGTATTGTTTGAGATTCGGTTCATTCCATATCTCGTAGGCTTGAATGCGGCCCTTGTAGCGTGTGGCTACTTGGCGGACGAAGGCGCGCCAGTCGTCCAAGTCTCGCGGCTCAGAGGTAAGCCCAGGCTGCTGCCAACCAGACTTGAGGTCGGGACGCGCAGAGGCCCATTGCGGCGTAGTCCCGAGCGTGAGAAGTACCTGGGTGCCGTGTTGCTGAGCGAGGCCGAGATACTTGTCCAATCCGTTGAAATTCCAACGTCCTTTACTGGGTTCGATATCGGGCCATCGCGTTGAAGTGTCCCATAAACGCCAGGAGCCGATCGGCACGCTGGGCCAGGGAGTATTGCCCTCCTGGAAGTGCATACCGAAAAAAGACGGGGGAATTTGCTGGGAAGGAGGCGTAAGTTGAACAGCCGCTTCCGAGAGATAGAAAAAACCTACGAACAGCAAAATGGGGAAGAGCACCAGAGCTATTTTTTTCATGCCAGTTCCTTACTCGCGGAATTGCGGAAGGCACCGGCCCGGCTGGAAGTGGAGGCTTCTAGGGCGCCAACCATCAGGTTTACGATCTCGGAAGTAGTACGTATTCGCGAGACGTCAGGTTTCGGAAGCCGGCCAGCGACAGCCTCGCGCAGCTTCTGGACAAATTGATGCGGGTCCTCGGGATCAAAGATGCTTGCATCGGTAAAGAATTCCGGAGCGCATCCGGCATATTTCGAGCACAGCACGGGAAGGCCGGACAGCACCGCTTCGTTGGCGACGGTGCCCCAGACATCGGCGAGAGTAGGAAAGATCAGGCAGTCGGCGCTGCGATACACGGAGGGCATCTCTTCGGGCGCGAGGGAGGAATGAAAGTGCACGTTTTTAAGGTGGAGATCATTGGCGAGCTGTTCTAATTTGTTTCTGTCCTGGCCGCTGCCAACGAAGAGCAAGGAAAATTCGCCGCCTTCTTGCTGCAGCGCGGCGGCGGCGCGGAGGAGCAAGTCGACGCCCTTTAGAGGGATGAACTGACCGACGTGAAGCAAGACCGGGCGAGGTTGCAGTTCAAACCTGGGCTGTACGTGGCGCGTGTATTGAGTTTCGTCAACGGAATTTTGAATCTGAACGATGTGTTCCCGCGGAACGCCCAAGCTCAGCAGATATTCAGTAGAGGTGATGCCGTAGCTGAACCACCAACGAGCCCAGTGAGAAATGATGAAACGCATGGCGCGGCGAGCGCGGCCGATCAAGCGTTCGGTGTGTGGCGAGCCGCCCCACCAGACCCAAACGGGCTTGCGCATTAAAGTCCCGTAAAGTAGGGCCTGAAGCGTACGAAAGCCCATCTCGTTCGTAATGATGACGTCGGGGCGGAAACGAAGGAGATGCCAGAGATACCCTGGAGTGATGTGCAGATGGCGGCGATCGCGGATCTTGCCCGCCATCTTCTTTGACCCAATTTGCAAACCCCAGACACGCTTGATCGTGCCGCCGGAGATTTTCTTTTCCGGATCGCGCCAGGAGTCGCGATTGCTTTCCATGGCGCCATGGAGCAAGAGCAAATCAAAATGTTGAGCCAGGCCGGAATAGATCGGGATTTTCGCAGGCGCAATAATATTGAACAAAACCGCGAGTTTGATGCGGCCTCCGTTCTTACTCATGCCCGATCAGTGCCATAGGTGGAAATGTAATTGTTGGGGGAAGCGGTGGTCACCAGGCGTTCATACATAGAGAGGGTATCCCGGGCGATAGAGGGCCATGAAAAACCCGCTAGATTGGGCTGCCGTTCACGCTTTTCGTTTCGAGACCAAGCAATGGCGCGCTGGAGTTCGGACGGCGAAAGTTGATCCGGGTGGGTGCGAACCCAATCCGAGCCGACCTGCGCCTGTAGTTCAGGGAGGGAGCCGCGATTGGGAACCAAGACAGGCCGATCGAAGGAGAGAGCCAGGATCGCCGATCCCGAATTCATGATTTCGAGAAAGGGCAGGACGACAAGATCAGCGGCCGCGAAGAATACCTGAACCTGATCCGTGGGGATACGATGGAGGTGGAGTTGAATGCGGTTGCCCTGCTTGACCAGGTTTTTGACAGCGCGGTCGTCGTTTTGGGTCGCCGGGCAGCCGGCAATAAGCAGAGTGGCGTCGGGCAAGGCCGCGCGCTGAAAGGTCTCAATCAGATGGGGGACGTTCTTATAAGGGCTGATGCCGCCAAAAAATAACAGGACACTTTCAACGGGCGAGATTCCAAGCTGTAGTCGCGCATCGGCCTTGGTGATGGTAGCGGGATAGCTACTGCGATAGTCCCCATGTGGAATTACCGAACCTGGGATGGAGCGCAGGGATGGAAATTCGGCGCGGGCCTGATGGGCGGAAGTTTCACTCAAAGCGATGTAGCCATGCATCAAACAAGTCAAGACGCGCCAGAACCACGGCTCTGCGACCGGATATCGCTTGTTGTGGCTATGAAGGTTGTGGGCCGTCCAGACAATGCGCGTCCCGCGGAGGCGGAGCCATAGGACGAAAAATAGAAGGCCCAAGGAACCTACCAGAGCCTTTGGAAGCGATCTGCTGAGGTAGTACTCCGGCCAATGCAGATGAAAGATATCGTATTTTCCGTAAAACGCGCGGGATGGACTGAAGGGCTCGGTGAGAACACCGAGCTGGGCCATGTTTCCATAGAGCAAGTCGCAATACGGATTGCCAATCTTCGACCTGTCGTTGGGAAAAATCAGCACGCGCATATCATGAGCCTTTGCGTAGGCGACGGAGGAGTTGCGAGCACTTCGAATCCCCAGGTTTAGTTTACGGGCTCGAGCATCACGTGGCCATGCTCGGAAAGAATATCCGACTGCTTTTCGACGGCCCTCACGGCGTAGTTGAGATCCTTGAGTTGAGACGCGGCCCAATGTGGATCGATTCCAAGGGAAGGCCAAAACATGGGGTGCAACTCGATAAGGACAGAAGGACGAAACTGTTTGAGCGTGTCCCTTGCACCGTTTAGCACGTTGAATTCGAAGCCCTCGACGTCAATTTTGATCAGCGAAGGGCGGATGTTGTGCGAGCGGCAATATGCATCGATGGTGGTAACCGGGACTTCAAACCGCTCCGCGGTCTGGTCGAGGTTTGCGGCTGAGAGCGCGCTCTTGCCGGAGATGCCAACGGCATGGAAGGTGATGGCGCCTTCGACATCGCTTACCGCAGACGGGCACACGGTAACACGGTCGGCAAGTCCGTTGAGCCGAAGGTGCTTGATGAGCAGCTGTTTGGGAGTGGGACTCGGCTCGAAAGCGTGAATGTGTCCTTGAGGGCCGCACCAGCGCGCCATCATCATCGCGGAAACACCAACATTGGCACCAACGTCCAAGACCACGGCACCTGGAGTGATCTTCTGCTTCAAAAGGTCCAGAACCTCGGGTTCGTAGTCTTCGGGTATCAGCCGAGCTGATGGCAGCAGACGGATGGGTTCCTCTCCGTGAATCGTCCGAGATAGTCCGCGATGACCGTAGAGATATTGGAGCATTGCGTTATATCGCGGGCGAATTGCGCAAACGAAACGCGAGTCATCGGCAAGTTTCAATGTTCGCTTTGCGCGACGCGCTACAATTTCGATCCAGTTCATTCGTACCTTACCTTCCCTTTAGAAAAGCTGGAAGAAGCCGGACTGCCTGGGATGAAACTTCGGCTTCGTATGATTCCAATGAAAGCAAGGGGGGCGTTGCTTCTCGGATGAGCGATTTTAGTAGTACGGCAACTATCTTAATCGGAAGCTGCGGTTGCGGCTGAGTTCACCACGACGTTCCTGGACTGACGATTTAGAACAACCACGGCCAGGCCGATGCCACATACCAGTAGACCATCAGAAGCGAGGCTAGCCCATGCAGCCCCGCGCCAAGAGTATTGGGGAATCAGCCAGAAGTTGATAAGCACATTGAAAATGGCAACGCCGGCCTGAATGCTGGTGCGAACTCCCTGGAAGCCCGCGCCCGTCAAAGCGTCGGAGAAGAAGTAATGGGTGGCTCTGAGCATGGGAATCAGAGCGAGCCAACGAAGAGCTTCGACGCTGCGAGTGTATTCGGGGCCCAAGATGTAGGGCACCAAGCCAGCGAAGAGCAAGATTGACGTCGAGACCAGAGCAGCATACGCGAAAGCTCTAGGAAGAAGGCGCCTGGCGTAGGTCAAAGTGGCGGAGAGACCATCGGTGCCCTTGCGAAAGAAACTAGGATAGGCAGCAGCCAAAAGGGAAGAAATCGGGACAAAGCTGACGTCCACGAGTCGATATGCCGCCCCATAGATTCCGGTGGCATCCAAAGTTCCGATGCGCGCCAACATCATTTTGTCGATGTCGTTGTAAACGGTCTGAGCGCTAATGCTACTGGAGAAATAAAACCCTTCGCGAAGTTCATGCGCCGAGCGCTGCAAATTGAATTTTGGCCAACCAAGTTTGAAGGAAACCAGAGCGAGAGCGGTGATGACCACGAGAGCGGTAGTCCAGCAATACACATATCCCCATTGGAGTACTGTGGGATGTCGATGAAGAGAAATGAGAAAGAGCGCCCCGGCAAGCCGCGCACCACTCATGAGGACATTGATGGTAGCAGTCCACTTCAATTGCTCGACGGCCTGAAAAGCGAAACCGCTGAGGGTAATCAGGCTGAACCCAAAAAGATCGGCTCCGCTTACCAACGTGACCAGGCGCAACGGAATGGAGGCAGGCAACAGCCAGGTGGAGAGGACAACGACGAGGATGAAAAGAACAACAGTGCTAATCAGCGTGAAGAGAAGGGCCTGGCCCCAATAGTGGGCAAATAGCGATTTGTCCCGGGATACGTTCTTGACGAGGAGATTGCCGCTGCCGAGCATCCCGAAGGGATAGACAATGCCGACCAAAGCAACGACACCGAGGAAAGCCCCGTAATTGTTGGCACCCAAGGAGCGCGCGATAACGGTGAAATAGACCGCCTGAATGATGAGGCGGAGTCCCTGGCCCGACACCATCCAAATAGTATTGCGGGCTAGAGCGCCTTTGAGATACCTGTTCATTGTGGTTCGCCAACTGATAAGAACGCCTGCAAAAGAAGTCCTAGCGCCGAGATGAGGAAAATCACAGCGAACCGACTTCCTCCTTTTTTTCGAAGCGGCCGTGGAACGACGCCTGCTCGCTAGATTCATTGTATACGAGGGAGTGATACACCTGTAAAAGCTGATTTGCCGCGACCGGGAAACTGTAGGGACGATCCGCGTTAGGAGCGGCAGCCGGGCGAGACATCGCCTGGGAAATCGCATCGGCCAAAGAATTCACCGGGGAAGGCTCCAAGTCGAAATAGGTGCATTCGCCGCCGCCGACTTCCTTAAGGGTTGAGATGTTGGAACAGACCACGCGGAGGCCAGAGGAAAGGGCTTCCACAAGGGGCAAGCAGAACCCTTCGTGGGAGGATGGAAAGGCCGCAAGCGCAGCATTGTAGTAGAGCCAAGCGAGATCGGAATCGCTGATCAAAGAGAGATATCGTACGGCGCTGGAAAGCCCGAGCTCATGAGTAAGGGCCCGGAGTTCCTGAGTTTTTTGGTCTTCCGATCCAACAATCACGAGCCTCCAACCAGAAGCAATGCTGCCAGCGGCACGAAGTTTCGCAAAAGCACGCTGCAAGAGATCCAAGTTCTTGTTTTGACGATGCTGCCCGACCGTGAGGATAAATTGTCCTGATTTCAAGTCTTCCAGGGGCTTCTGGCCGGCACTCATCTCGGGCGTGGCCACCGGAGTGTAGATCTGAGTCAGAATGCCCTTTTTCGTGGCCACCTCCGGGCAAAACGCCTTCAAGCGATCCATCGTCGTTTGTGAGACGCATATGACGGCATTGCAACGGCGGACCGCGGATCGAAAGAAGGATCTGTTAGCGGCAGCGAGCTTGAAATTTCCGGGCACCTCGAATTGATACAGGTCGTGCACGGTGACTACCGTTGGACACCCCAAATTCCTGAGAAACGGTACGGGATATGCAAAATGAACGAGGTCGGCGTCCAGGGCGCGCCGCAGGCCCGGCAAGTTGACGGTGTACCAGGCGTTGCGAGACAAGAAGTCTTGACCCGTGCGGATTGGAATCAGGTGCGAATGAAGGTGAGTTTTGAATAGATCGCGAAAATAGTGTTCTTGCCAAGAACCGACAGCGACCGCTACTTCCATTCCTTTTACGCTAGCAAGGGCCCGGCAAAGGGCGTCGGTATAGCGGCAGAGGCCCGTGGGTACAGAGAATCGAGAAAGTCCGACGACAAGGATGCGCATTTCGTATGTATTTTTCTATTGGCTCAAGCGAGCCATTGGATTAAGCGAGAGACGGTTCGGCAGCGTAGTCGAGTTCGGCTTGTTTGCGGCTGCGCCGCAACAATTCGGCGACGCCTACGACGGTCATGAAAGAAAGGAACGGATGGGTGACGAGGTTGGAGGACTCAAAGGAGCGAACGAGCAGTATGATAAAGGCCATAAACATTTCCAGGGCCAGGTAATTCTCGGACTCCAAAAGCCTGGAATCTCGAATGGATTTAAACAGGACAGTACCCACCCAGACCAAGACGATAAACAAGATCAGCCATCCGAACAAGCCGAGGTTGATCAGGCTATCGACGTGACTGCTTAAGGTGTCAGAGGCGACGCTGTTTCTGGAGAGGACAAGAAACTTAGCGCCAGCAAATCCTCCATAGCCAGTGAAAGGATGGTCGCCGATTTTCTCGAAGGCCGTCTGCCACGTTTCTATGCGTCCCGACATGCCCGTAGCTTCGTCGACTTTTTCACCGCGCAACAGGAAATCCTGAATGTGGTTGCCGAACTTGGTGAGGAAGAGCAGCGGGATAGCAAGAATGAACGAGGTAGCGCCGCCGACGAGTACGAGAAGGTATTTTCTGTTGAGGATCAGCAAGGTAACAAGGCCAATCAGGAACGCGAGAAATGCGCCGCGGGTCTGAGTAACGACCATGGTCAGGAAGGCGGCTCCAAACAGAAGCCAATACCGGGTCTTCTTACGATCCGCTTCTTCGTAGGCAAAAATACGACAAAGCGCGATCAATGCCAGGATCGCGGAAATTTCACTCAGATCGTTACAGGAGACGACCGGAACGACGCCGACCAGGCGTAGCGGCAGGCCCGCGAAGCGCATCGTGGGATCAGAAAAGAGGGCGTCCGCGGGGTCGACAATGGCGCCGATCCAAGCGGTGGCTACGAGAAAGCCCAGCAGTGTCCAAGTCCAATTTGCGAATTTCCTGATGTCATCAACCAACTGCACGCTGGCGACAATGGCGGCGAGCAAAGTGAGGTCGACAAAGAATTCCAGGGATTTGTACAGGGTCCAAGGAGAATTGATGGACCAAGCCGTGGAAACCAGAGAGAGCAAAGGATAAAGGGCGAATAGTCCGATGATGCCGGTGAAAACCGAAGGTAGCCATTTCGTTTTTCGCAAGGTCAAACGAAGAAACAAAATTAGTCCGACGATGGTGACGCAGGTAATACGATAGAGAGCGAAGGAATCCACCGGTGAGCTACTGATTTCGGCAGCGGTTCGGGCGCGGAAAGTCAGCCCGCTGAGAAACAGCACGAGCCAAGCAATCTGCCACCATGTGACTGAAGGACGACGCATTCTTCAGTTCCTAGAGCTACCCATACAGCAATTCCTTGGCAGGACTCTGACCTTCGGGAGCAAACCGGGAGAGACGCAGGGCTTGCAGGAAAATCAGAAACAGATAAGCCGGGTTCAGATACACATAGCGGCGCCAGAGCCGCTTGGGCTCAGAGACAAGACGAAAGAGCCATTCGAGTCCAGCATCCTGCATCCATTGGGGAGCCTGGGGTACTTTGCCGGCCAGGAACGGAAATGCGGCGCCCACCGCGAGGATAGGCATTCCGAGCATCTCGCGAAACTCGAAAGCGAAGACTTCCTGCCGTGGGCAACCCAAGCCGACAAAAAGGATGGAAGCGCCGGAGCTCTGAATGCGCTCGACGATTTCGAGCTTCTCCGGGATGGACAGCCGGCGAAATTTGGACGCCTCCATACCGGCAATCTGGAGCGAGGGCCAGGTCTTCTTCAGCTGGTGACGCAGCGCGGCGAGAATCTCCGGAGTGCTGCCGTAGAAATAGACGGGGACGCCTTCGGCAGCGGCGCGGGCACAGATCCTGCGCGTGAGATTCGGACCGTAGACTCGATCGGCGAGTTTTTCACCGTGCAGGAGATTGAGGGCCCAGCGAACGGGCTGACCGTCTGGGAGCAGAAGATCGAAGTGATTGAGACGGAATTTCTGCTCGCGATTAAAGACGCCGGTCATCAGGCCATGAACGGCCAACGCAGAAATCGCGGCGCCCTGCCTGGCACGAGCTGCGCGGAAGACAGAGTCCACGGCAGCATCGTAATTTACCGCGTCGATCAGGACACCGAGGACATTTCGTTTGCTGGCATTACGCATTGCTGGGCCCACCGTTCGCTGTTGAATTCGAAGATTTCCTGCAAGATCTGCTGAACGTTGTATCGAAGTTTCCATTCCGGATAGTGCTCCTGAAAGCGAGAGATGTCGCTAATCCACCAGATGTGATCACCGCGGCGATTCTGGTCGATGTAGCGAGAATTGAAGGGCTTGGCGGTGATTTGCTCGCAGATGGTAATGGCTTCGAGCATAGAGCAGTTGCTGAAACGCCCTCCACCGATGTTATAGACCTCCCCGCTGCGAGGTTTTTTGAAGAATTCGTGAAAAGCTTGTATCAGGTCGGCGCTGTGAATGTTGTCTCGCACCTGTTTTTTCTTGTAACCAAAAATGGAGTAAGGCGCGCGTGTAACCGCGCACTTCATCAGGTAGGCGAGGAAGCCGTGAAGTTGGGTGCCGGAGTGTCTGGGGCCCGTGAGACAACCTCCACGGAAGCAGGCTGTTTTCATGCCGAAGTAACGGCCGTATTCCTGAACGAGCACATCGGCGGCGACTTTGGATGCGCCGAACAAGCTGTGCGTGGTGTGGTCGATGGACATGGTTTCGGGAATGCCGTTTTTTGCATACGGATGGCTCGGATCGAGTTCCCAGCGTGTTCCTTGCTCGACGAGGGGCAGGTGATTGGGGGTGTCGCCGTAGACCTTGTTGGTGGAGGTAAAAATGAACACGGCGTCGTGAGCAAATTTCCGCGTGGCTTCGAGCAGAACGGAGGTTCCGTTGGCATTGACGGTAAAATCCAGGGTCGGATTGCTGGCGGCCCAATCGTGAGATGGCTGCGCTGCAGTGTGAACGATGAGCGAGACGTCGCTGCCGTAGCGCTCAAACACGCGGTCGATGGCGGCCGCGTCGCGAATATCGACTTCGTAGTGGCGGTAGGCCGGGAGGTCGCGAGTCAACTGGTCACGGACCCAGGCGGTTGAAGCGTCCGGTCCAAAAAATTCCGCTCGCATACCGTTGTCGATTCCAACGACATCCATCCCTAGGGAATCAAAGTAGGCAACAGCTTCGGAGCCAACCAACCCTGCCGAACCTGTAATTATGGCGACACTCAATTTTTGATTCCTCCCAGAACGATAAAATCTTGCATGTTGTTTTTTCTTGGGTGCTGCTGTTGCACTTCTCCGACGGTCCGTCACCATCCGGGTGGACGAGTTGGCCTACGAGGACAACTCAGACGGATTCGAACAGTCGACAAATGATGGTTCTAACGTGTCTCGCGAACTGCCGACGGGACCGCTGAACGTAACGTGGCGCTCGCACCTGGAGCGTTCCACTCATAAATCGAAAACGCGGGAAGCGTAGCTACTGCCGTAGGCTTTTGCTCAGCGATCACGGTGCGCCAAGCGCCTTTGGTATCAAAAAGATCTGGTCGGGTGAGCACCAAGAGGAGCGGGGTAGCAGTGGACTGCACATAGGATGCCGCTCTTTCCGGGCGCCAGTTGTGAGCGTCTAGAGCTTCGGTGGTGACGCGCCAGCCTACTTTATTCTCCTTAGCGATTTCAGGAGGTTGACCTTCCGTGGTGACTCGAATGCCGTAATAGCCGGCGGCGCGCGGGTCGGCAACCCACAATATTTTCGCGGCATCCTGGCGAGCCCTTGCTTCTGCAATGGCAGAAGCCTCGCGGTACGCATCTTTTTGGTATTTGCTCATGTAAACCAAGCGGACATCGGAAACGCACCAGGCGACAGCAAGGGCGATCAGCACCGCAATCGCGGCTGGTTGCTGTGACCTCGATGAGACTAGCTGGCTTGCCCAGAGCATCAGAGTTATCAAAAGCAGGGGAAAGAAAACGGCCATGTGGCGGCCCAGTAGTTGAAACTGTTCAATGCTGGAAAGACCGAGGGCGAGCACCACGCCAACGCACAAACTAATCATCAGATGCCAAACTAATTTGGAAGGACGTGCCCGAAGCAACAAAAAGGCAAGCCCGAGCAGCGGCAGAGTACCAATGAGAAGCAGTGGCCAATATGGCGCAAATGCATTTAAGTGCGCGTTCTCGCGCAGTTCGAGGCGCGGAGGTCCCAGGCCTGCGAATCCCATGAACTCGTAAAACGCGAACGCCAAGTTGGCCAACCCGGGTGCTCCCTTTTCCTTGCTGACCCCATGGGCGGAGGCCCACGCGTAGAAGGTGCCGAGAGCGACGAAGGCCGGAAGAAAGCACAAGAAAGGCCGCGACCAAGCTCGAAGGAAACCGCGCCTTAAGGACGGATCCGAAACAAGCGCAGCCAGCGTGAGAACAATCATCGAGGGGAAAAGGAACGCGCCCAAAATGTGAGTACCCCAGGCAAGTAGGAGTGCGCCAAGGCAAACCCACGGTGCGGTGGCGCTGTATTCAGTTGCATAGACCAAATATGCTAAGAGTGCGACGATGGCGACGGCGGACAATGCCATCAGCGCCACGTAGGGTCTCGCGTCGTTCAAGTAGAACCATAGAAAGGGAGACAAGCAAAAAAGGACCCAGAGATGCGAGAGTCGCAGGAAGCGCTGCGCTGCCCAACCTAAAGTGCCCAGGAGCAGGAGGGCAAATGGAATGTTGGCCGCGCGAAGTGCCACCTCACTTTGACCAAAAATCTTCACCCAGCCCCACATATAGAGCATGTAAAACAGCAATTGTGGATCACCAGTGGAACCCGGCGATCCAAGTAGAGCCGAAAAGAAGTCTGTCATGCTCTTGTGAGAGGCGAACCACACCGTAAAGCCTTCATCCATCCAAAGACTTTGGCGGGTTATCGCCAGACCGAAGGTGACGGGCAACACGAGCCAGGTCAAACCCCGTTTGATCCAGACAGCACCCAGGGCTGGACTCGCGAGAGCCGGCAGGCTGGGCCGACCGTTTTCTGCAATCTGCACAGAATTCATAGGCATTCAGTCGTCATAATAGCTAGCTTCAGGCGCCGGGGACGGGTCGGCCGGGGAGTAGCGCAGTGTCTTGCTACTGGGTACTTCCATGATGCAGCGAGCATGTCCTTTCATATCCAACACTTGAAACTGCTCCGAATAAACACGCAGCACTTGCCCGACAAATTTGAGCTTCCTGTTCGTTCGAAGCTTCAGGCCGGGGAAGAAATCCAGGCCAACCTTGTCTTCTTCGCCCAAGAAGTCCAACGAATGCAAAAGCAGCGACGGCGAAACGCCGGTCAAGCGGCACAAACCGAGAGCCGCTCGAAAATATTCGAGAGCCAAGGCTTCGGAGAAACCCGAAAGGAATAGGAGATAACTCAGATGAATCGGGATACGCAGCACGGGCATGGTGGTGACCGGGATTTCCAGTAGTCCATCTTTGCCGTGCCAACGATATGGTTTCAGCGGGCGAAAGCCATTGCTAAAGGATCCAAAAAGGGCACGCCTCTGCTTACGATCTTCGCCGGCTAAATTCGAATGAAGGAAGTAGTAGAGCCTGGCGAGCGGCCCAAGATAGGTCGGAAATGTCGAGGCGTCATATAGATAGTGGCGGCGTTGCAAAACAGTGATGGTGGCATCCGAAAAGCTGAAGCCAGGTCCGCGGAAACCCACGGTGCGCTGACCGGTGATTTTTTCGATCTGTTCCTCGGTAGCGCGAATTTCGTGTTCCACTCTGTCGCCGTCATAAAGGTGCATCCACGGCTCGTGCGAGAAGGAGTGGTTGCCGATCTCGTGCCCGCGTTCGGAGATGGCCCGGAGCGCATCAAGATTCTTCTCCAGAGCTGCATCCTGGCCGATTACAAAGAACGTGATCTGGAGATTTCGTTCGGAAAGAAAGTCCAATACCCGGGGCACGAGCTTGTCCAGGTAAGACGGAAACTCTTCCCAACCGCGATCCCCGTGGGTCTTCAGGTAAGACCACTTATTGTCGAGGTCGAGGGAGAGGCTAGCTATGGGCTTGTGCAAGTTCATGTTCTAGGAACTGCGGACTCGGCTTCCTCACTACCGTTTGTGAGGAAAATCGCTTGGCGGTGACTTCCGCGAGCTGCACGGTTTCGTTTACGTTTAGTGTTCCGTTGACGATGTGCGCTGAATTCACAATGTGCACACCTGGGATCGAGGTAGAGGTTGCCGGCAGATTATCGGAGTAATTCAGCGTCGGAATGGGCAGTAGGAATTTGACGCGCGAAATTTTGAAGCAGAGAACATCGTCGCGCCGAAACTCGGGATGCATTCTTTCAAGACCCGCCAGAAACAGTTCCCGGACCTCATCATCGGAGAGATCGAAGTCTTTTGAGTCGGAGGAAGTGTATTTTGGAAGGTAAACAAGCGCTCGGCCACCGAATTGACCCTTGTCGACGATCGCGGACATCTCGATAACGGCGGTGTAAGGCGTATCGGGGTCTGTGATATTGGTGATGTAAAAGTCCGACAAAGACTTCTTCAAAAGAAGGGAGGCGCAAATAATGCCCTGGTATCGCAGGCCATTCAGCCGAGCCTTCTCGCCGCTCGTTAACTGAGGGCACATGCGGGCTGCGAGTGGTGCGGCTGCGGTGACGATCGCATCATCAAAAACTCCGACATCCTTTCCGCCTACCGCAATTTGCACATCTCCTTCAGCAGTGCCGGCGATTGCAGTGACCGGGCTGTTAAGGCAACATTTCACGCCTTTCCGCTCAAGAAGCTCGGCAAAGCGCTCGATGATGCGGGCATAACCGCCGGGAACATATCCGAACAATTCTGTTTTTGAACCCGTCCGCCGTGCGGCGTACATTCTAGCCACAGTGGCCCAAATAAATGCAGCAGAGGTGTCGCGATAGTTTTCGCCCAGCTTCGCACGCAGCAGGGGCAGCCACAACTTGTCTGTAACGCGAGGTCCCGACCACTTTTTCAGCCAATCTTCGACACGGATTTTCTCGAGCGCCTTGGCGTCCTTGATTCTCGAGGCATGAAAAATGGTCGCGCCAAGGCGAATTTTGTCAATCGCGCCGAGCAGAGGAAATCGCAGGAATTCCACCAGGTTGGACATGGAGTGGAATTGAGAATCTGCGTAGAAAGCTGTGCGTGTCTTTGCCCAACGTATTTCCTGTTCAAGGCCGAGTTCCCGGAGAAGCGATCGAAGGTAATTGTCGGAAAACAGCGTCACATGGTAGTGCCTATCCCAAGTGATATCGCCGAGTTGCCATGGGCTGGCCAGCCCGCCCAAGAACGGAGCGGCCTCGCACAGAGTGACGTCTCGGCCATGCTCTGCGAGCCTCAAGGCCAGAGTCATACCGAGAAAGCCGCCACCAATGACAGCCACACTCGAAGTTTTTCTGGTTGAATTCATACGTGTGACGTGTAGCGCAAAGAGCCTATACTTTTGCGCCTGATTCTGAGACGGCTCCGTCTTCCAGGGCGTAGAACCGACCGCAATCTTCGCATTCAAGTCTGGCTTTACTCGTTACCGGTGTGCCCTCGGCTGGACGCAACCTTTGGCCACACCGGCAAACGTATCCGATCGCCCGCGCGGGATTGCCAACGACCAATGTGAAATCCGGCACAGACTTGGTAACCACCGATCCCATTCCGACCATCGCGAAGCGGCCAATTACCAGATCGCAACCAATGCGGCATCCGGCGCCGATCGTTGCGCCCTCTCTTACAAAGGTAGGCAAGGTGTGTTCGTCTGGTTCGGAACCTCGAAGTTGCAACAGATCCGGGGTGGTCGCACGAGGGTACCGGTCGTTCGTAAAAATCACACCGGCGCTAATCATCACTCCGTCAGCAATGGAAACAGCACTGCAGATGTATACGAAGGCATTGATCTTGACGCGGTTTCCGATGAGGACGTTTGGCGCGATGTAGGTCTTCTCGCCAACGATGCATTGTGTCCCAATTCGCGCGGACTGCCGAATGTGGACGTTGTCCCAGATCGAAGTACCGGAGCCGATTTCCACATCCTTTTCCACGATCGCAGTGGGATGGATTCGGGCCGGCGCGGAAATAGTGGTCAAGGTTGCCGCCAAGGGATCTCCTAGCTCAGATCAAAATGGGCAGATCTTCGGGCTGGATCAGTTCGGGGATAGAAACCGGAATCCACTGATTCCGGCGCAAGGCCTTATAGGCGGACTCGATGATATAGACCGATGCTAGCGCGTCCTCGCCGGTGATCAACAGCGGTTCCTCTCCGCGAATGGCCTTCGAAAAATTCTCAATCTGGCTGTGGAAGGCCTGGATCTTATTGTAGCCAGAGCCGAACTCCACCCACTTCCCGTTTGAGAAATCCACATACGATGATTTTTTCCATCCGATGGAAATTGCGCCTTGCGATCCGTATATATCCAGGTAGCTGTCTCGTTGCTTAGAGATACTCCAGGAAAGATCGATGCTACAGATGACGCCGCTCATACTTCGAACGAACACGGCAGCGGTCTCTTCTACCAGCAAATCCTGGCTGCGCCTTCCCTCCAATGCGTGAACTTCGGCGAGAGGCCCCAAGAAATAACGCATCAGGTCAACCGAATGCGTGCCATTGTCAATCAGAACGCCGCCACCGCTTATTTCAGGATTGGAGTTCCAACGAGAAGCCATGTCGACGCGCGAGGCAAAAACATTTTCGAAAAGAACCAAATCGCCGAGCACCCCAGAGGCAACCAGACGCTTCGCATAAACTACATCCTGCACATAGCGGAACTTTGACGCCATGGTCAACTTGACGCCAGCCCTTTGTGCCGCGTTTAACATTCGCCGAGCGCCAGCTTCGTCGATGCTGAAGGGTTTCTCGCACAACACGTTGATTCCGCTCTCCACCAGATGAACGCAGATGTCGGGATGAGTTGCCGGCGGGGTGCAAACGATGGCCGCATCCAGATCGCAACCTTTCGTCATGCGCTCGACGGTGTCGAAACTTTGACATTGCACCCGCTCGGCCACGCTTCGCGCAGCTTGCGGTCGGCAGTCTGTGACCGCGACAATCCCGGCTTCCTCGCAATTTTCGAAGGCCTGAAGATAAGCCTGCGCGATGGCTCCGGCGCCAACGAGGCCGAAACGCAGCTTCTTCTCCTTCCGTTCAGTTGTGGAGCTGAGGGATGGAGTCATGGATGGCATCCGAAATATAGTTAACGTGCTCTTCTGAGTAGTTCTCGTTCCACGGCAAAACCAGAATTTCTTGCAGGGCCCTCATGGTGAGAGGAAAGCGAGCCTCTTCATATTGCAAAACCTCTGGGCGAGCCAGAGTGAACGGGAAACGGCTGCTGCCGAAGGTCTTTTGATCCTGGAATATCTTGCACATGAATGCGGGTTTCTGGATATATCGAGGGACGCTTGAAATTTGTCTGTCCTTCAATTCTCTTCCAAGCGCCACAGAACCGCCTTTAATGACCGCGGGATCCACGCGAAGGCAGTATTTCCAATAGGTGTGAACGTCATCGGATCGCATTTTCGGTATCGCAAGGCCGGGTAGCCCCTTGAGTTTCTGATGCATTAACTCGGCCATAGCAATTCGCTTTGCGACCGCGGCTTCCAATTTTGGCAGCTGCCCGAGCGCGACGGCTCCTTGCAGCTCGCTCATTCGGTAGTTCAGCGCAAGAAAGTAGTGGTCTGGATTTGCATCGCCATATCCCCACGCTTTATTAATGAACAGATTCACGAGGCGGGCCAGCTTCGGATCGTCTGTTGCCACTAACCCGCCTTCGCCGGTGGTGATGTGCTTGCCCTGCTGCAGGCTGAAGCAGGAAATCGTACCAATCGTTCCTACGTAGCGACCCTGGCTTTTCGCCAGGAAGGCTTGCGCACAGTCTTCAATGACAGGTATGCCGCGCGATTCCGCCAGGCGAACGATTTCGCCCATCTCGCAAGGATTGCCGAAGAGATGGGTGACGACAATTGCTTTGGTTCGTTTGCTGAGGACCGGCTCGATCGTCTTTGCTGTGACATTCCATGTCGCCGGATCAACTTCCGCGAAAACGGGAATGGCTGCCTGATACAAAATCGGAGTCAGCGCTCCCATGTCTGTAATGGGACTAGTCACGATTTCGTCGCCGGGCTCGGGGTCGAGAGCGGCTATTGCGGTGTGAATGGCCGCGGTACCCGATGCGCAAGCGTATGCATGCTTCACTCCCAGTTTTTCCGCGAACTGTTCCTGGAAGGTCTTTACAAACCTGCCCTTGGTACTTGTTAGAGTGCCGGAGGTGATCACCTCATTCAGATTGTTGAGTTCGTCCGCACCCAACGTTCGGCCCGATGAATCCTGGTCCGATGGCAGTTGGATTATTGTTCTTGCTAGAGTTGTAGCCAAGTTATCTTTGGTCCTCGCCTTCTTTGGATGTGGATGCGGGTGGGCAGCTATCGGAAAAGTCTTTTTTGGCCTCTCGCAGCCAGCAATTGGCTCAAGAGATAAAGATGTCCCAGAAGCACTCGCGCGACTTTCATTTTCGATGTTCCCTGGGCGCGCACTCCCAGGGTCGTGGGGCATTCGACGATATTAGAGCCTTGTGACTCCAGCTTACCGATCAATTCGGCAATGCCGAGGAATCCGCCGCTCTTGAGGTCAACCTTCAAGATAGCGCTTCGGCGATAAACCCGAAAACAACTCGTATACGTATAGAGCTTGTGCCTCAAAACGCGCCGATACAACGAAGAGGCTGTCTTCGATAACGCCAGACGCCAGCGGGGCACATCATGGACCTCTCCCAGAGGATGGTAGGGCGACCCAGTTACCAGATCCACCCCGCTGGTGAGCATTGGGACAAGCTTACCGAGTTCGCGGGGATCGTAGGTGCAATCGCTGTCGATAGAACACACGATTTCCGTGTCAGCCGCTCGGATTCCATTGAGTATCGTTGCTGCGACGCCAAGATTCTTAGGCTGACGAACGAGCTTACAATTTGGCTCGGCACCGAATAAGTCAGACATCAGTAGCCAGGTGTTGTCCGTGCTTCCATCATCGATCAAGACCAAGCGAACATCGTACTTCACGCTGAGCAACGCATTCATGCCGCGTAAGCGCTCGCGAAGAGAGAGAAGAGCAGGCTCTTCGTTGAAGCAAGGGACAACGATACTTATCGCTAGTTTACGTAGTACAGCGTCGCCCGGTTCAGCGACTGCGGTCGCCAAGCTACGGAACCCCTGTTCAGGCGCCAAGGTTAAAGACCTCACTGGCTAGTCGCCGGAAATTAACAGCGATCAACGACTTTCTCCTCTAATGAGTCTGTTACATTTCGCAACAATCGGGTGACGCAGTGAGCGATGCGCCAAGCGCTGTCACCGTTCCCGAACGGATTTCGTACGGTCCTCACGGAATTCACCCAACTTCCGTCCTGATAGGCTTCTTCGAGCATGGCCATCAACGCTTCTGATGTCCCACCGACCAGGCGCGCCATTCCCGAGTCAATGCATTCTGCACGTTCTGTATTTTCTCGTAGGATCAGGAGAGGCTTGCCGAGGCTGGGAACTTCTTCTTGGATGCCGCCGGAATCAGAAACGATTAGCCAGCTCCTCGACAAAAGATGAATGAAATCCCGGTAAGGGAGTGGATCGATCACAAACGTTCGCGGATTGTCTGAGAGGATTTTTCTTGCTGGGCCGCTGACGTTTGGATTCGGATGCATCGGAAATATCAGCACCACGTCCTCACGCTCTCGGACGAACTGGCTCAAGGTTCTTAGATTTTCTTCAAGAATTCGGCCAAAAGACTCGCGTCGATGGGTGGTCAGCACGATGCATTTTCGATTTCCGATTTGTTTGAGCAGATGCGGGTCAGAAAAAGGCTGGTCCATTTCAAGAACCATGCGGAGCGCGTCCACCACAGGATTGCCGGTCACAAAGATTGCTTGATCAACAATTCCTTCGGAAAGTAGGGTCTCTCGGTTGCGCGCCGTGGCAGCGAAGTGATAGGTCGCTAGCTGCGTGATTTGCAACCGGTTCATCTCTTCCGGAAAAGGGCTCCAAATGTTTCCCGATCGCAGCCCAGCTTCTACGTGCCCGACCGGCACGCCACAATGTTGTCCCACGAGTGCGCCTGCCAGCGCCGTTGTGGTGTCACCTTGCACCAAGATCAGGTCGGGGGATTCCGTTTTGACGAGCGCATTCACGCCTTCGAAGATGCGGGAACAAAGTGTTCCAGGATCCTGATCCGCCGTCATCAGTCGCAAGTCCACGTCCACACGGATTCCGAATAAGTCGATAAACGGATACAGCAGAGTGGCGTGCTGACCGGAAGAGACGTTAATCGTGCGAAGAGAATCAACTTGCCGCTCGAGGCAGTGAATCACGGGCGCCAGCTTGATTACCTCCGGCCTGGTGCCGAAAAGCGTCAGTACGGTTTTACGGTGCGGTCTTCGCCCAAACGCGCGCTTGGGAATTATCGTGACGTTCGCAGGCGAACCCTGTTTTGCTTGTTTTCTCGACGGAGTGAGCATCTAAGTTAGCGATTCCTTATTCGGGCTTTACGTGCTGGCTTCGAGATGGATTCTGGAAAGCATGCTCGAGGTTTTCTTTTGTTAGTGTTCGATCAGTTCAGAAACAAACTATCGGTTGAATGAAGGAACCAGGGACAACGTTTCTAGATTGCAAAGTTAAACGCTGGCCGTCGCAGCCTGGGCACTGCGTGGATCCGGAATCCTCAATTTCGCTTCGCCGTCAGTGGCCACCGAAGACATGTCCTCCGGAATCCCCGTGGCGCGCCCTATGCTGTGATATATAAAGCCAGCGGCGGCCATGCTTTGAGGCGAATAAAGATTTCTCCCATCGATGACAATGGGGTGCTTGACTAGTGTTCGAAGTCTTTCGAGGTCCAGATCCGCGAACTCTTTCCACTCCGTCACAATCAACAACGCATCGCAACCGATAGCGGCATCGTATGGGTCGCTGGCGTAAGCTATGTCGCCTTCCGGCAGCACAGCCTTGGTCTTCGGCATCGCCACGGGGTCATATACACGGACTTCCGCTCCTTCGTTTAGCAATGCTTCGATAATGGCAATGGCTGGAGATTCCCTGATATCGTCGGTGCCACCCTTGAACGCCAGTCCGAGAACTCCCAGACGCTTTCCCCGAAGGGTCCACAAGGCAGTTCTGACTTTCTTCATGAAGCGGCGTCGCTGGTCGGAATTGATCCGCATGACTTCAGTAAGCAGCCCGAAATCGTAGTTGCAATGTTTCGCCACCAGATGAAATGCCTGCACATCCTTCGGGAAGCATGATCCTCCGTATCCAATTCCAGCGTGCAGGAATTTGGGTCCGATGCGAGAGTCGGAACCGATTCCGGCGGCTATCTGTTCTATATCCGCGCCAACGCTCTCCGCTATGTTTGCAACAGCATTGACAAAGGAAATCTTCATTGCGAGGAATGCGTTGGATGCATGCTTGATTAGTTCGGCGCTCTTTGAATCCGTCAGAATTATTCGCGCTTGCGAGTGCGGGTAGCTGAAGTACGGAATTGCGTCTTCCCGCTTGTAGTAGGCACCGCTGGTCAAGGGCCGATAAATATCCGTCAGCAGTGAAGCGCTGAGCTCGTCATCGGCTCCAACGACGATGCGATCCGGGAATAGGAAGTCAGTGACCGCCGTACCCTCGCGCAGAAACTCCGGATTGGATGCTACGGAAAATGTTCCTTGCTTAGCTCCGCTTAGCAGTAACGTCCTGCAGAGAGATTCGGCAGTGCGCACCGGCACCGTACTTTTCTCAACGATAACTTTTGCGCCGTGGATGGCAGGACCAATTTCGCGCGCAACCGCTTCCACGAAAGAGAGATCCGCTTCTCCAGTTTCTGACTGCGGCGTCCCCACGGTGATGAAAACCACCTCAGACTCCTCGACGGCGTGCGATACAGACGTCGAGAATCGCAGACGGTCACCACGATGACGTTTCAACAATTCCGGAAGAAAATGCTCATGGATCGGCGTTTCCCCTCTTTCGAGCGCCTCGACCTTGGCCCCGTCATTGTCCACGGAAATGACTTCGTGTCCGATTTCCGCGAAACACGCCGCCGAAACTAGTCCCACGTACCCTGATCCAATCACCGCAATTCGCATGCCTTATTGACCCTCCTGACCATGAGCCCTGATTTTTCTTCTACCTGCTGCAAGCCTGTCGGTTCAGGCTGCGCCTGACCCTTTCAAGACTGCCGGTACCGTACGCGCAAGAATTTTCAAATCAAGCCAGAATGACCACTCGTCCATATACTGGAGATCGAGTTCCATCCATTTTTCGAAGTCGATCGAATTTCGTCCGTTCACCTGCCATAGGCACGTAATACCGGGACGAATGCTGAAACGACGCCGCTGCCAATCTTCGCTGAATCCTTCATAATCGCGCACCGGCAGCGGCCGTGGGCCGACTAAACTCATATCGCCGGCGAATACGTTGATCAATTGCGGCAATTCATCGATGCTCGTACGCCGCAAAAACGCGCCCATCCGCGTACGCCGCGGATCATTCTTGATCTTGAATACCGGTCCTGACATTTCGTTTGCTTTTTCCAGTTCCGCCATCATTTTTTCCGCGTTTGCCACCATCGTACGGAACTTATAGATATGGAATCGGCGCTTGTTCAGGCCGATCCGTTCCTGCCGGAACATGATTGGCCCATCCGAATCCAGCTTGATCAGAAGGGCGACCAGCACCAGAAGTGGCGCGAACAGTACGAGGAGCAATCCAGAGACAACGATGTCGAGCGCTCGTTTTGCGAGGAATGCCAATCCATCGTGCGAACCCGAATGCGCGGTGATGTGAGCATCGCCATCCAGGTCGGCCGCTTGAGGACGTGCAATCTTCAAATTGAAAATATCCGACGTGAAGCGCACCAGGATTCCGTGCTGCTCGCACAGTGCGGCGACCTGTGAAGCGCGCTCGTAGTAAGACCGTAGCGGCAAATAGATCGCGACTTCGTCAACGACGTTACGTCGCAAGTATTCGGACAAATCTTCCAGTGTGCAGCTAAGCTGGTAGCCGCTTTGCAAAAACTCCTGCTGCCCGGACCATTCGTTGTCCGCAAAACCCAGCACTCGGTAACCCAATTCGGGCTTACCTTCGATTTTTCGTGCGAATTCCACGGCGCGGGCGTTGGTTCCCAAAATCAATATGAAGCGAAGGTTATGTCCATGCGTCCGAATCTGCTGCAGCAAATAGCGCACGCCAATGCGGGCCGTAAGAATCACTCCTGAACTCAAAAGCCAGAAAATGATCGCGAATTCCGGTGTCACCATCTTGATTTGGAACAATTTTCCAAGCACCGCTAGCGCGATCGCAGACGACGTGGTCGCTTTTGCCGCGTCAAGAGCCAACAATGTGGGGCTGGTGAGCCGCTGGGATTGATAAAAGCCGCACATAGTAAAGAATAAGTGCCAAACCAGCAAAATGGCCGCCAGCACAAAGAGATTTCCGACCTTCACGCGCATCGACAAAAATGTTGAGATCGATGCGCTTTCCGGCATCCTGGAAATTAAAAGCTCCGTCGCCAACCCGAAGCACAGAACCATGAGGCCCGGATAGAAGACCTTGAGTAACCCCATCAGAAAACTGCGTTTTGCCGTGTTCACGAAAAGACGCTCCGCCGATAGTCTTAAAATGCTGTTTGATTAACCGGAAAATCCGATGCTACGGAAGAACAGAGTTCTGACTAACTTCCTGCACCAACTAAGCTGGACTGGTTGTGTTGTTCACTGCGGCCGGGTTTTGGCTGGACTGTGTGGCGCGAAGTTCGTTGTGCACACTGGCGACCTCTCGAGAACGGCAACGGGCCAGCACGGAATGATTGTGCGGTTTAGCTTCCGTGTTTCGGCACAAATGCGAGAACAGGAACTTTTAACGTCTCTAATACTTCCGAAGGCGTTCGGAACGACGAATCAAGGTAGTCCATCACGAATGTCAAACCAAGGCTGAGAAAGATGGCCATGAAACATCCGACAGCGAACACCATCAGGGGGCTGTGTGCCGGCAGGATGGGAAGTATCGGTGGCACTGCAATAGCTACGTTTCCAATTCGCTTTTGGTCCAGTGCGTCTGAGGTACGCTCTTGTTCCCTCTTGGAAAGATAGAGCAAGTAGTTGGCTTCATCCGCTTTAACTTCGCGAAGCAGGTCTTGCTGCTTCACAGCTTTCTTATCGAGTTTCACCATTTCTGTTTGAATACTGTTGATGCTTTGTTTCAGCGCCGCAGAAGTCGCGATCTCCGCGGCGAGTTCTGATCGCGCCTTTGCGATGTCTTGCCTTAGGAGTTCGAACGTCGGATCCCTATCGGTGGTCTCATTTACATATTGCATCTTTTTGGCGTCCGCGATGGCCGCTTCAGTCTGGGCAATCTCCTTGTCTGCTTCCTGCACGAGTGGATAGGTGGGTTCATACTTCATCGCCAACTGCGTTCGTTTAATTTGCGCCGCCAGCAGAGTCGCTTGAAGTTGTTGAAGGAGAACATCAGCCGAATTGGACACCAACTGCGTTGAGGATCGCGAGGGCGTTGCCTTCATCTGCTTTTCGTCCGCGGCAATACGCTCTTTGGCCGCCGCTATGGCTTGCTGTGAGTTGTGGTACGCAGCCACCGAATTCATGGCTACCTGCGCGAGATTTGTCCGCTGTACGTCCGGCGCTACCACTCCCTCATTGTGACCAAAGGCTGTCAATTCCGCCTCAGATTTATCTAACGCCTGCCGGTACTTTTCGGTTTCCTTCGAGAAGAATTCGAACGAGCCAGAAGGACGATGGACCGAAAGGTGCTTCTCCAGATACAAACCAGCCAGTTTATCCATCACACCGTAGGCGATCTTGGGATCGGCGGAGGTGTAGCTGACCCCGATCATGTTCGTTTTCTTCACAACTTCGATATTCAGCCCCTTAGCCAAGTGGTCCACTGCCTTGGAAACGTACCACTCCTCGTTCTGTGGCGAGGTTAGAAAAGCCACGAGCGTCTTTCTCTCGCGTTCCTGCAAGTTGTTGGCTAAGACGACTTCTTTCAGCAGGTCGGGACTTACCAGCAGCTCTGCTTCGGAGTTGATCTCCTCTTCCGTCAAGGGCAGGGGATTTACCGGCGCCTGCGATGTGGTTTGTGAAGTCACAGAGGGATCCACACGCTCCCGATTGACAAGCACTTCCATCCTGCACTTATAAGATCCCGAAAGGGCGAAAGTCGCCAGCAGGGCCAGGATCGTAAATCCGGCCAAAGCAAAACCAAGAAAGCGTTTGCGACGGAACAGCGGCGTCAGCAAATCTCGCAAACTGGTGTCGCCCATTCCCTTCGCGTGAATATTTTGGCGGCTAAATTCGTTCATGCTTCCTCCTGACGCTCTGCTCCGCAGATGATCTTTGTCGAATTAGAAAAACGATGACGGATTGGCATAAATGCCCGTGGTATAGGGAACATACTTTTTGAAATTGGCGATGAATTTCTCAGGGACGAAGACCATATCTCCCGGCTGCATTTGTATGTCTTCGTTCACGTTCTTTCCGTTAAGAATCTCTTTTACGTTCAGCTTTTTTACTTCCATCCAGCCCGGCGAAATACGGTGATAAACGAACACTTGCGTTTTCGCGGTGGGCAGAAATCCGCCAGCCATCGCGATCGCCTCGGTGACACTTGTATCGTGCCGCAAATCATATTGACCAGGCTTACCGACCTGGCCGGACACCATAAAGTAAGGGCGCTGGAAATCCGCCAAATCCACATCAATCATCGGGTCGTGCAGAATATTCGCAGATGCCTTCTTTAGGGCAATTATGACCTCCGGAACAGTCAGTCCTTGTACATACACGCTTCCGATATTCTGAAGGGTGATGTAGCCGTCAGGCTGGACGGTCACCTTCTGGTTTAATTCCGGCGACAGTGGGAACGTGACCATAATCACGTCACTGCGGTTCACCCGATATCGAGGGTTTCGATGCTGGAGCACCGGATGGTCCGCGCTTCCCTGGCCCGAATCCGCTTGCGATTGCGGCGATGCCTCCGACTGTACCTCCTTGGGCCTCTTTTGATCGTTTTGGCCCATCGTCGCAGTGGCCATGCTCAATGCCAGCGCCGCGAACCAAATAATCGGTCCCTTAGATTTACTCATACTGCCTCCGCTGACTCTTTCACGTGAAATTCCCGTGGCCCGTGAAAGTAAAATCGTCAAATTGCCTCAACGCGAAGCCCTTGAACTCGCATCGCGATTGACCTTTGTATCAAATTGACCGAGATGACCAAACTTTGGTCGCCATTTACAGTTGTCAACACTCCGGTCAACCCGTCCAACGATCCGCCACAAATACGTACTTGTTGTCCAATCTTCAGGTATGGATGAGGTTTAAAAGAGGTTTTCCCATCGAGAACCGCCCTCACCGCATCGATTTCACTGTCAGGAATCGGGACGCCGATATTCCGCACACCCACAAAACTAAGCACGCCGTTAGTTCGCAGTACCGAGATGCGGTGGATCGGAAGCGAACTCACTCGAACGAAAACGTATCCCGGAAACAGTGGGACGTGTACCAGGCGTCTCCGATCGCTCCACTGATGCATTGCCGAATTCAATGGAAGGAAAGCGCGGATGCCCTTTTGTTGCAGCTCGGCAGTAACTTTCTTTTCGTAGCGCGGCCGGGTGTGAATCGCGAACCAACAGGATTCTTCCTCCAACGGCCCGCAGCTATCCGAGAAAATATCTTCACGGGCATAAGCTTCATTCAGACAAGGCTCCGCCATATTCAGCCACATTTGCACTTTCCAGTTTTTGGTTGGACCTGCTGGGATCGAGGCCCGCCCGTTTTTTACAGCAGATCGTACACGGACTGAGGAACCGGAAACGTCCGCTTGTTAAGGACTGCACCCAGGATCCTGACCTGCGCATTGCGCAGGTTCTCAGCTACCCGTACAGCAACTTCACGTCGCGTAGAGTTGGCTTCCAGCACTAGCACTAAGCCGTCAGCCAATTGTCCCAACACGACGCCATCGGAATATGTGCTTAACGGGGCGGAGTCGATAAGCACATAGTCGAATTCTCTTCGCAATTCGGAAAGCCTCACCTTCGTGGTCTCCGAATTCAGCATGCTCGGAGGTCCAGTGGTATCGCCGGCATGCGATCCGGACGACAACAGCCACAGATTATCCGAGCGAACCACTTTCGCGAAATCTCGTATGGAGCCCTTCTTGTACAACGCGTCCGTCAATCCATAATGATTGCTGACGCCATACAGTTCGGGCAGCGCCGGCGTACGCAAATTAGCGTCCACCACACAAACACTTCCAATCCTCTGATTGGCCAGTACGTCAGCGACATGGGCGCAGAGCGAACTGCAGCCGTTCCCCGGGTCTATTCCCGCGAACACCACTGCGCGCGGAGCTTCCTCGCCTCCCATGAGGAATACGCTCTGCACCAGTTTGAGCGTTTCCTCCCGCGTGAATTTGTCGTTCAGGTCGAAGTGCGTTTCGATTCGTTCTCCACTCGTCTCATCGGAAAACGTCGGTGCAGGTTTACGCTTGGGCTCCTCCAGCGCCGGTTGCTCCAGCCTGATTCCCGCTTCTTGCATTAACTCGAAATTTTTACTCATCGCTCCGCTCCTACACTGAGGGCAGAAGAGGCTCTCTCAGTTGTGGGAAATATTCCGGAGGACTCCACGTTGCGTGGTATCCGGATTTGCTGTCCTGCCTTGATGTGGTCGGGGTCCGAGAGCCAGGGATTCACTTTGCGGAACATCGCAAGCGTTTCTTCGTCGTACTTGCCAAAAGCTTGCTTGCTGATTTGAGCCAGAGTGTCATCAGCCAGAACCTCAATGAAATCCGTCGCGGCGTCCACGCCTGGTTCATCTTTCGCGGCGTCCACTTTCGCGCCGCCGGAGCCAGGTGCAGCCACCGTTCCCGGGTTAATTGATGGTGTGACTACGGATTTGATATTTGCTGGTGCTTTCACCGCACCATTCGTGTTCTCAGAGGATGTATGCGCCTCTACGATTCGCCGCTTGGCCTGAATTCCTACCCAACCCAGCGTCACAACTAACAGCCCAGTCAGCAGAACTTGTGGCGTTAGCTTGTGGGGCATTGCCATCTTGCGCTTGGCATGCTTTGAACGTACACCTACTCTCGACTCTCGCGACGCCCCGGCAGCGGACAACGTCTTTGGCATCGCTGCCTGTTCAGTCGCTTCCGTCAAGCCGGTTTCGCCGCCCACAGATGCAGCAGCCGCGGCCTTATGCGCGGGCGCCGGGATGGACGTTTCCGCGGTGCTGGTGTTGAATGCATCCGTTCTAGAGGTTTCTTCTGACCGCAGCGTCGAAGTAGTCCATTCAGTTCGGTCAAACGCAATCGGCGTTGCCGCGACTTCCGGGATTTCCGCCCCTGTCCCGGCGCGACCTGATGCCGAATCTGAGTGTTCGTGCAGATCGAGGTCATCTACCACCCACACAGTCCGCTCATCAATCGCTTTATGGCGGGCCGCATCCGGAAAATCCGAAAGAATCTTTGCCGGCGCTCTGACCGGCTCGGAACGCTCCGCATGGAGATCCAAATCCGTAATGACTTCCCAGACGACGCGTTCGTCGATGGTTTGCTGCTTGTGCACGAATGCCAGCGACATCGCATTGAAGCAGACGTTGTTGATATTGCGTGGAATTCCCTGGGTATACTTCGCGATGATTTCTATCGCCTGCGGTGTAAACATCGGCGTAGCGAAACTGTACCCCGCTACCTTGAGACGGTGAGCGACATAGTGCTCTGTTTCCTCATTATCAAACGGTTTCAACCGGGAGATGATCGAAATTCGCTGTCTTAGCTGAATCAGGTGCGCGCTTCGCAGTTTGTCTGCTAGGTGCGGCTGACCCGCCAGCACCAGGTGCATCAACTTCTCACGCGGGGTCTCGAAGTTCGATAACATTCGCACTGCTTCCAAAAGGTGATCATCTAGATTTTGTGCCTCATCCAGAACAACCACCAATCGCCTGCCACGTCTTGACTCAGACACCAGCATTTCGTTTAACTTCCGGTTCATTCGCACGAAGTCCGCGCCATCATCCTCGATGCCCAGATCGGCCAACACGCAGCGGAGCAAATCGCGCGGGTCGCTTTGTGGCTGAAACAGGAAAACCGTCCTCGCGTGGTTCCGTATCTTGTGCAGCAGATCGAATAGCAGCGTAGTCTTACCCATCCCCGGTTGTGCAATCAGCGCTGTGAATCCGCGCCCTGTCGAAATTCCATACAGAGCCGAGGCCATCGCCTCTCGGTGAGACGCACTAAAATACAGATACCGTGGGTCGGGTGTGACACCGAACGGTTGCTCCGCGAGCTTAAAAAAGTCCAGAACCATTGATATGAGTTTCCCCAGTACTAAAACCTAGTCCCAGTTAGATGCTTCCCATCTTGATTTGGCTTCCGCCGCGCGTTCTAGCCCCCTAATTTTTCCGATCCACCTCCATCGTAGGCAGCGTTCCTAGAATGCTAGCTGAGAACACGTCAGTTCTAGTATTCAATTTTCCGTGAACATTTATCTACACAAGTGATTCCAGCCGCGTGATTTTTAGGGATACTTCTTGGGATGGGATGCGTAAGTTACATCGCGTCCCAAAAAAATGCAATACCTTTCTTACCTAAGACTTAGGGGACTAAAACTCTTAGTTCCCCATGCCCAAATACCCTCGCTTTCTGTCAACTGTTCCAAAGGACAGGTCCGGAAATCGAACCAAGGGAGGGCGCTGAACATACCGGACGTTTGGGCATGGTCAGCATTTGCAGTGTAATGTTTACACACCGAGCCTCAGCCCTACTTCGATGCCCGAGCTGAAATCGGCAACTTTTCGCGTCGCCACTTGTCCATGTCAGTTACTCTGATTCTATTTTGATCGTTCCCAAACCCGGCCGAGGATACCGGCAGGCGGGAAATTATTTTCCTGTCATCGTTAGGAGGATGAGGTGCCCTCACGCAGAGTTCTCTTTCAATGTTTGGCCGCCGCTGCCGTAACCGGTGCCGGTGTTCCCTCCCTTGACGCCGCCTTACCCGTCGATCCCTCCCGTAGGAAGTTGACCGCGCTCTCCACGGCGAATCCCTCGATAACGCCCGTCTTCCTGGACCACAATGAAAATGCCTATGGACCATCGGAAAAGGTACGGGCGGCACTGGCCGAGGCACCCTCTTTGGCAAATCGCTATCCTCGCAACGAGTACGATGCTCTGCGCAACAAGCTCGCAGCCCTGTACTTGGTGAAGGAAGATCACGTTCTTCTCGCGTGCGGATCCTCGGAAATCTTGCGCGTGGCGGCTTCCGCTCTGTTGGCTTCCGGCAAGCGGCTCGTTCAGGCGCTGCCAACATACCCAACCTTAGGCAAATTCGCCCGAGACCTTGGTGCCGACGTCGTCGAGGTTCCGCTCACGAAATTATATGAGCACGATCTCGATTCAATGCTGAAGCGAGTTGACGCTCGCACAAGCCTGGTCTACATCTGCAATCCAAATAATCCCACCGCCACTCTGACGACCCGTAAGGACCTAGACACATTCGTTCGCCAGCTGCCGGACCATGTGCATGTCTTGATCGACGAAGCATACAGCGACTTCGTCAGCCCTCATGCCGGATACGCTTCATTTCTGGAATCGCCTGTCAACGATCCACGTGTAGTTGTTTGCCGCACTTTTTCGAAAGTGTATGGGCTGGCAGGTATGCGGGTAGGATATGCGGTGGGATCGCCGGACACCTTGAAACGCATGGGAGCCAGTCAGTTGCGCTACGGCGTTAGCACAATTGCAGCGAAGGCTGCTCTCACCGCCGTCGAAGACTCCGAATACGTCAAGATTGCTATCAAACGCAACGCTGATGATCGGCAGGAATTCATGAACCAGGTCAATATCCGAATGCTTCGCGCCATAGACTCGCACGCCAATTTTGCTCTTCTAAATCCATTGCGCCCGACCGATGCTGTTTTGGATCACCTAAAACAAAACAACATCTTCGTCGCGCCTCTCATCCCAGCGATGGACAAGTATATTCGCGTTTCTTTCGGAGTTCCCGAAGAGATACGTGAATTCTGGAGGGTCATGGATCAATTACCTCCCACCGGCAAAATGGCCATGTAGGGTCAGCTCACCTGTTAGCGGATCCACATAGAGCGATATCGCTCTCTTTCGATCACACGAATCGGAACCTCTGTGTTCCAGAATTTTACAAACATTTATTCATTAAATTCGTTTCTCCTTCTTGACAAGCGCCTCCCTTGTGGCCAACCTGTCTGCCTCGCACATTATTTGGGCGCTCCTGCGCGCCACGTGAGTCCGGTCCCATGGCTTTCGATCCCCTACGCGAACCTTCAGAGCGTTGCGATTCCTTGCAATTGCTACCTGAGCAGGCATTATTAGCCACTAGCGCGGTCGATCACGCCGATTGGAATTATCGGCCAATCCTCGGCCGCATCCAGCGCCTTCGATTCGACCTCATTCGCTCCATGCTTCGCGGCACCCACGCGAGGCGCTTACTGGAGATCGGCTACGGCAGCGGCATCTTTTTCCCCGAATTGGCCAAGTATGCTGACGATCTGCATGGCATTGATCCACATCCATTCGCGGGGGACATTACCAGGATTTTGTCCCAGCATGGTATTCGGGCAAAGCTGGTGACTGGCACGGCCGCGCGTATGCCCTATGCCGATAGCTACTTCCAGACGGTCGTGGCGGTCAGTGCCTTGGAATTTGTGGACGACTTGGCGGCCGTATGTCGCGAGGTCAAGCGTATTCTTGAACCCGGCGGAACCTTCGCGATTGTCACGCCCGCGAATTCACCAATCTTGGACCTCGGAGTGCGCGTTATGACCGGAGCTTCCCCACGGGCCGATTTTCAGAACCGTCGGCAGGGCATTCTTCCCCGTCTTTACCAAGAGTTTGTCGTCGATCGGAGAGCCGACTACCCGCCCTTTGCGCACGGGGTTCGTCTGTATACCGCCTTGCGCCTCTGTGCGCCCGGTACAGGTTAGCCGCTGCGTTGGCAGCCGTCTTCGGGTTATTCCCGTCGTCGGCTCGAATTTACTGAACCGCTTGGCTCTTAACCGCCAAAACGGGCAGCGGTCCGATCGATATTTGGTGGCTCGCGATCGAATGCACGGTGCTGTTGGACAGCGTTCGGTACGTGACGAACGCCGCGTCGAGCGTAATTGTCTTGGAAGCGCCTGCGTTCCAGATAATTTCTGCAGGGTATCCGCTGGAAAGCGTCAGCGCGCACCTCCATGTCCCGTCGGAGCCTTTGCTGCAGGGATTTGTCGAATGAGTTGAACCAATGAGCCACTCACCTAAGAGCTTGTAAGCATTTCCCGCCGGCTTCAAACCAGTTGTTGGCGTCCACAAGTTCCCCACTCGCGCATCCCACGCGTACCAGTAATAGCGAGCCACCGATCCCGTCGACCACATCAGCATGTATTCTTGTGCTAGATACGCGGCTTTCTGGGCATCGGTCAGCGTGCCTCCGCCATCTCCGTTCCAGTTTCCTTCCGTGAACCAGATGGGCTTGCTGCTAATGTTGTATTTCGCCATCAACGCTTTCAGCTGGCTTATCGAAGTTGTGATCCCTGCGGGCGAATTGGAAAAACTGCTGCCGTCGTAAAGGTACGCGTGCAAGCCAACGATGTCCTGCGCATTCGCTGCCCCGGCCGCGTAGTAGTCCGGCAAGAAGTGTACGCCGTACTGATTGGCCGTCGATGCCCCGGGGCCAACAAGCTTGGCCTTTGGATCCAGCGCATGAATGATGGCGTAGGCGTCTTTGGCCATGGTCGCCAACTGCGCTGGCGTTCCCGTCCAGTTGCGCTTGAGGTCTGGCTCGTTCCACATCTCATAGTAGGCAATGTGCAGATCCGGGGAAGAGAGAGAGTGCTTCACTAGAGCAGTCACAAACTCCTTCCAGATATTGTCACCCTCACTTATATCGTAGGGGGGAGCTGCGCAGCCCGGGGTTTCAGGATCGTACGGGCAAGATTCACCCGGTCGGACCGACGCCCAGTGCGGCACCCTGCCAAACGTATACATAGAATCCTGGCCGTGACTCGACACGGATCGCAACCACGTGTCCAGTTCGCTCCAGCTATACACTCCCCGGCTACCTTCGATCCTGTCCCACGATGTGTTCGTATCCCAGAGACGTACTGCGCCAAACTGAACAGTGGGATAGTGCGAAGCATTAATCTGACTGATACTAAGCCCAAAAAACGTATCCGAAAGTCCAGAGCCACCCGATGGGGTCGGCGTAGGATCGGGCGTGGGGTCCGACGGTGGTGGGGCTGGCGCTGTCACCTTGACCACAGTCGTGTCAAACTTTGACCAATCGGCGTTGCTCGTTGCCGTTACCGTGTCGGTTCCCGCTGTCGATGGTGCTGTGTACAGACCCGTGGACGTGATTCGTCCCCGTGCAGCCTTCCAGGTCACGTTCTTGTTCGTGGTTGTTCCCACCACCGTCGCCTTAAACGGCAGCGTTCCCGATGTGAGCGACGATGCTGTGGTAGGCGACACCGTTACAGACGTCACCCCAGACGATGTCGCTACAGGCTTCGCGCTCGCTTGGGATGAGTTGGCGCCTTCCCCGCTTGCATTCACAGCAGAAACGACATAGTAGTACGTGGTCCCATTGGTCAAACCGATGTTCGTGTACCCCGCGAAAGTCGAAGTCGCGATCTGCGTGTACGGACCCCCACTGGTCGTCGCGCGCTTCACCTTGTAGCTTGTCGCGCCCGATGGTGCCGACCACGAAAGTCCAACTCGGCCGTTTCCTGGAGCGGCGGTGAGGCCTCCTGGTGCCGCTGGTTTTGAGCCCGTCGCGGTCGCGCTCGGTGTTGCGCTCACTTGGTGCGAGTTAGGCCCTTCGCCATGCGTATTCGCCGCTGCTACTACGTAGTAATAAGTCACTCCGTTCTTCCGGCTGACGTCTGTGTACCCCTCAAACGTTGTAGAATCAATGGTTGCGTAGGGTCCGCCGCTGGTTGTGCTCCGTTTTACACGATAGATCGTGCTCGTCGCCGAGGCTGACCACGTTAGCGAGACCTTGGCATTTCCAGCTTTCGCGCTGATTGTGCTGGGGGCAGCAGGAACGGCGATACTGCTCGGCTTCGCGCTGACTTGGACGGAGTTGCCGCTTTCCCCAGCCGAGTTCACTGCTGAAATCACGTAGTAATAAGTGATGTTATTGGATGCTCCCATGTCGGTGTAGCCTTCGAAGTCGGGAGACGCAATCACCGTGTAGGGGCCACCGCTCTTTGTCGATCGCTTCACGTGGTAGCTCGTGGCACCACCGCTGGCTGCCCAAGTCAGGCCAACCTGCGAATTCCCTGGACTGGTCCGTACTCCGGTCGGAGCTGCTGGTCTCACCATCGCGGCTGGTTCTGGGGCCAGGCGTTCAGGCGTCGCTCCTCTGGAAACTCCTGTGCACCCTATCAGTTGAACGACCGACAATCCAATCAATGCACACAATAAGCTGTTGGAACGAAATCCCGGCTTCATCGAGCGACCCCCGACCGTGGTAAGTGGCTAGGTGCGTCAGGTTATGGTAGGACTAGAGCCCAAGCAATTGCCCTACGGTACAGGATTCGGACAAGTCTGCTGGTGTAGCAACCCCAATTCGTGCTGCGCAGCGCGATTGACGGCTCTTTTTCCACAGGCGTACACAACGGTTACCGGTCGCAAGGTCAGTACCGCACAACCGCTCACCGATTCGTGGCCTGGGGATCTACAAGGGATTCGAAAATGTCCAGTTCAGGATTTCCTGCGTGGCGGTCTGGCCCCCGGTTCCGCCTGTAAAACCGACGAACGCGACGTTTCCGCCCACCGTTGCAGCTATATTGATCGGGAACGACGTTGTGAACGTATTCGCCGGGGTCGTGGTGTCCGTAATTGTCATCGTCAGGGTTGTGCCGTCGTAGCTCATCTGTACCTGAAAAATGGCCCCACTGTGCAGATTCACACCACCCCCGAGGGTCGTCGCGGGTAGCGTCGGCGAAGAACCATTCGTGTACAGTCCGGTGGAGTTCGTACCCTCACCGCTGTTGCTGAATAGATCGAACTTCACCGCCACGCTCTTCGGAATCGAAGCCGTAAGCGTTGAAAACTTTCCGTAGCCCAATCCTGCTCCCGGTGATCCCAGCGCCGTCACACCTGCATTCTGTATGGTGAATGTGAACCCATCCGCGTTCGGACTGGTCAGCTGGAACGTGAACGTATTCGTGAACCTTTGCACATTCACTGGAGTAGTCCAGAACGCGCTAGCCGCCTGATTGGTCGAGGTCGTGTCGGTAAGTTGCAGGCGGGTCCCGTTCAGCCTGGCGTGGCCATTGAGCTGCAGCCCTCCGGCCGTAAAACCCGAACCAAAGTTAATTGCCGAACTGCCTCCGCTCTGTGCAACCGCCAGCGAAACAGTCGTCGAGTGACTCAAGCTTCCGCTGGTTCCGGTAACGCTCAGGGTAAAGACTCCGGTGGGCGTCGAGCTTGCGGTCGTAACGTTCAAGGTGGATGAACCGGAAGTGGTGACCAACGTCGGATTGAAGGACGCCGTCGCTCCGCTGGGTAGCCCGCTCACGCTCAAAGACACGGCGCCTGTGAAGCCATTAGTGGGCGTGATCGTGACCGCGTAAGGCGTGCTGCTCCCCTGCGTCACCGACTGCGACGCTGGTGATGCCCCCACAGAGAAATCCGGTGTTGTGTTCGGCGTGGCATTGTAAGTCCACGTTAGGATTTCCTGCGTGGCTGTCTGCCCTCCGGTCGCGCCCGTAAAGCCCACGAACGCTGTGTTCCCTCCCACCGTCGCCGGAATATTGATCGGGAAAGACGTAGTGAACGAGTTCGCCGGCACCGTCGTATCCGTGATCGTCATCGTCAGAGTTGCACCGTCATAGCTCATCTGCACCTGGAAAATGTCGCCGCTGTGTAGATTGACACCGCCTCCCAAGGTGGTGGCCGGTACCGTTGGCGACGACCCGTTCGTGTAGAGCCCGGTGGAGTTCGTGCCCTCACCGCTGTTGCTGTACAGATCGAACTTCACCGCTACGCTCTTCGCAATGGCTGCCGTCGCTGTGGCGAATTTCCCATAACCCAATCCGCCGCCCGGTGATCCCAGCGCCGTCACACCTGCATTCTGTATGGTGAATGTGAACCCATCGGCGTTTGGACTGGTCAACTGGAACGTGAATGTGTTCGTAAAGCTCTGTACGTTCACTGGCGTCGTCCAAAACGCGCTGGCCGCTTGGCTCGTCGACGTCGTGTCCGTCAGCTGCAACCTCGTTCCATTCAGTCTGGTGTGCCCATTGAGCTGCAGCCCGCCAGCCGTAAAGCCGGTTCCAAAGTTAACTGTCGGGTTTCCCCCACTCTGGGCAACTGTCAGTGTTACCTGCGAGGTGTGCGTTAACGCTCCGCTGGTGGCGCTCACGGTAACCGTATTTGAACCCACCGGGGTCGATCCTGTAGTCGAAATGGTCATCGTGGACGCACCCGAACCGGTTATCGAAGTTGGGTTGAACGAAGCCGTTGCTCCGGCCGGCAATCCGATAGCACTCAGTGCCACCGTGCCGCTGAAGCCGTTGGTCGCCGTCACCGTCGCCGTGTAAGAAGTGCTTCCGCCCTGAGTGACCGATTGTGACGCTGGTGATGTCGCCAGCAAAAAATCAGGTGTAGGTGCGCCTGACCCTGCCGTGTATGTCCAATTCAGAATCTCCTGGATCGCGGTTTGTCCACCCGTACCACCAGTGAACCCCACAAAAGCGGTATTCCCTCCCACCGTAGCCGGAATATTGATTGGGAAGGACGTCGTAAACGTATTCGCAGGAACACTAGCATCGGTGATCGTCATCGTCAGCGTCGTGCCGTCGTAACTCATCTGCGCCTGGAAAACATCTCCGCTATGCAGATTCACGCCACCACCCAGAGCGGTGGCTGGTAACGTCGGCGCCACGCCGTTCGTATACAACCCCGTGGAGTTTGTTCCCTCGCCGCTGTTGCTATAAAGATCGAACTTCACCGCCACGCTCTTCGCGATGGCCGCCGTCGCCGTAGCGAATTTCCCATAGCCCAATCCGCCGCCCGGTGATCCCAAGGCCGTCAAGCCGGCGTTCTGAATCACGAACGTGAAGCCATCCGCATTGGGATTCGTCAGTTGAAAGGTGAAAGCATTGGTAAAGCTCTGCACGTTCACTGGTGTCGTCCAGAACGCGCTGGCTGCCTGGCTCGTCGACGTCGTGTCGGTCAGCTGCAACCTCGTTCCGTTGAGCTTCGTATGTCCATTGAACTGCAAGCCGCTCGTCGTGAACCCCGAGCCAAAATCAACTGTCGCAGGTCCGGTGTTTTTCGTGACGATGAGCGCCGCCGTCGCCGTGCGCGTTACCGATCCGTTTTTTCCGCTTATCGTCAGCGTATAGGAGCCCGTCGGTGTAGTGCTGGCCGTCGTCACTGTCATCGTAGACGTCCCAGAACCCGACACTGACGCAGGATTGAACGATGCGCTCGCTCCTGCCGGTAGTCCGGTGACACTCAGAGCTACGCTTCCCGTGAACCCGTTCACTCCGGTAACCATCGCCGTGTACGGCGTGCTCCCGCCTTGGGTTACCGCGTCCGACGAAGGGGTTACCCCTACGGAAAAGTCCGAGTTGGTCCCGTAAGTCCACGCCAGAATTTGCTGCGTTGCGGTTTGGCCTCCTGTGCCTCCGGTGAAGCCCACGAACGCTGTGTTCCCTCCCACCGTTGCCGGTATGTTGATCGGCCATGACGTCGTGAAGGTGTTGGACGGAGCTGTCGTATCCGTGATCGTCATTCTCAGCGTCGTACCGTCATAGGTCATCTGCACCAGAAGGATATTCCCGCTGTGCAGATTGATCCCTCCTGTCAAATTGGTGGCCGGCACTGTCGGCGATGCCCCGTTGATGTACAGCCCCGTCGAGTTCGTCCCTTCGCCGCTGTTACTGAATAGATCGAACTTCACCGCCACGCTCTTCGCGATCGCCGCCGTCGCCGTACCGAATTTCCCATAGCCCAGCCCACCGCCCGGCGATCCAAGCGCGGTCACACCCGCATTCTGAATCGTGAACGTAAACCCGTCGGCATTGGGGTTCAGCAATTGGAACGTAAAGACGTTCGAGAAGCTTTGCACGCTGACCGGCGTTGTCCAGAAGGCGCTGGACGCTTGATTCACACTCGTGCCGTCGGTAAGTTGCAACCTGCTCTCGTTCAAGCTGGTGTGCCCGTTGAACTGCAATCCGCTGCCGGAAAACCCTCCACCGAAATTGATTGCCGTGGCTCCGCCACTCTGCGAGACGATCAACGCGACGGTATCCGTGTGTGTGATTCCTGAGCCGCTGGCGGTGATCGTCAGCGTAAATACTCCTGTCGGCGTCGATGCGCTCGTGGTAACCCTCAGCGTGGACGAGCCCGAGTTGGTAATCGTCGTCGGATTAAACGAGGCCGTCGCACCCGTTGGCAGTCCACTGACATTCAGCGACACTGTGGCGCTGAAGTTGTTCGTCCCCGCCACCTGTGTTGTATAAGACGTCGTGCCGCCCTGCGCCACCGATTGTAAGGAGGGTGTCGCGGTTAGGGTGAAGTCCGGGGGGCCTGTTACCGTCACGGTACGCGTGGGCGGGTGGGGATCCGTGACGCCCTGATTGTCCTTCACCGTCAGCGTCGTCACATACGTTCCCGGCGTCGAGTACGTCACGCTTCCTGGATTTGCCAGGTTACTCGTGCTCGGCGTGCCGCCCTGGAAATTCCAGAAGTAGCTGCTGATGCTGCCGTCCGAATCCGCGCCGCTCCCCGCATACGTTATCGATTGGCCCGCCGCGATGGTCACATTGCCTGCCGGACTGGTGATTGTTCCGCTCGGCGGCGCATCTCCGGGCGCCGCCGACACCTGCACCATACTCGCTACCGATGGCACCCCCGTGCGGCTCACCAGAAACAGCATGTAATATCCAGGCGGCGCGATATTTCCATTCGGAGGCCCCGTCACGCTCAGCACTCCCGACCCCGCCGTGAACGACAGCCCCACATAGCGCTGCTCCATGTCAAACGCGTGCGTCGGGGCCCCATTCCGCATCAGCACCACGCTCGAAATATTCGCTGCGTCCGGCGTCTGCACCGTAAACGCACTGCCGTACCCAACCTTCGACGAAGACATGCTCGTGATCGATGGTCGCGTCGCAAGACTTCCGTTCGGATTGAATAAATAGGCCGGAGAATAAATTTCCATGTGCGGTTCGTACGTTCCCCGCGACGGATTGCCCCCCGCCACCCACACTCTGCCATCCGGCATAAGTACGCTCACAGAGTGGTATAGCCGCGCGAACGCCTCTGTTCCCGCCGACGTAAATGTGTTCGACACCGGATCGTACAAGTCCGCATTCAACGCGGCAGTTGCCAGGTCTTCGTCGTTGAACGAGCCTCCCAGCGTCAGGACGGTTCCATTCGGCAGTAGTGTCGCGTTCATCTCAATGCGCTGCGCCGACATATTCGGGCCCGCCACCCACGTTGGCGTAGCCGCCGAAAGATCGATGATTTCCGTCGTTGCCGTCGATGGGTTCCCCCCTCCAAAAATCATCACCTTCGGCTTGTAGTTGTTCGCCGGCGTCAGCGGCAACAGCACCGAAGAACCATACGTCCTCGTGCTCCCGGAATTCGTCCGGGCATAATTGGTCGTCCAGGTGTTGGTGGATGGATCAAAAAGGCTCGACGTTGTCGTGGGTCCCGAATAGAACACCTTTCCGTTTGGCAGCAGGTGCAAACGTGGATACAACGGCGGTGTCCACGGCGCCGCATGCGCCGGGCTCCATCCGGACCCCACCGAATAGATCTCCACCGAAGTATTGGTGCCGCCCGTCTCATTGGTCCCCGAAAAAACCATGATTCGGCCATCGCCTAACACGGTCGCGGTCGGATACCACCGCCCATCCGCCATCATCTGCGAATCCGTGAACGCACCCGTCGCAGGATCATAAATCGCCCCGCGAGGCGATCCGTAAAAAGGGTCATACTGTAACGTTCCACCCACGATGAACGGCCGTCCATCCGGCAGCACGACCATGCCATTGCAAAACATGTCCCACGTCACCGCTTGGGTCGTTACTGTGCCGGCTTGCGGGTCCCACACCGCGGCTTGAAAGTTGGAATTCGATGCCAAGTTCCCGGAGCCGGCAACCACCAAAACCTTGCCGTTGGGCATCAATGCCGCATGAATCGGATTGATCGGCATCGTGTATGGTAGGGTCTGCCACTGTCCCTGAACATTTGCCTGCGAAAAAGCGCCCGGCGCAAATACTAAGGTTCCCACCAGCAATGAAAAGACACCGATCTGAGCCAGACGGTAGCTAGGCCTATGCATTCAGCAACCTCTTGAACACGTTTTTTACTCTGCGAGTTGGAGACAACGAGCTGGGGGCGACAAACGAGCCCGTATAGCATGCCATACAATCCTACAAAAAGAGAACAAATCCGTTGTCCGAATTTATTACCGCAAGCCAACAAGTTCGCGGGCTAGCCAGCAGATACTGCCTTAAAGATTTTCATAGCTCTGGGAGTGATTTCGTTCTGGTGCCAACAATTTTCCCTAGGCTTGGACGCGTACGTCCTGCCGGTAATTCCAGGTATATCGGCGAGCAACGTTGGTCGGTTGATTTGAAGTTTCTGTTCTGCGTTTTCGAGTTCGCCGCAACAAAAACGGCGCCGTCTGCACGAGCAAGCCGGCGCCGTTTCTTTCTTGTTGCGTTCTTACTGCACTGTTTGTGTGCCGATGATCAATACCGGCAGGGCCCCGATCGTCACCTGATGGTTCGCGATCGAATGCACGCTGCTGGTCGTGAGCGTCTCGTACGTCGCAAACGCTGGGTCCACCGTGATGGTCTTCGAGATACTCGGGTTCCAGATGATTTGTCCCGGGTATCCGCTTGAGAGCGTCAGTGAACATGTCCAGGTCCCATCGGTCGAGACGCTGCACGGGTTGGCTGTATGCGTCGAGCCAATCAACCAATCCGACAGAAGGTTGAAGGCCGTTCCGGCTTGGTTTAGGCCGCTCGTTGGGTTCCAGATGCCTCCCACTCTCGCGTCCCACGCATACCAGTAATAACGAGCCACCGATCCCGTCGACCACATCAGCATGTATTCTTGTGCTAGATACGCGGCTTTCTGGGCATCGGTCAGCGTGCCTCCGCCGTCACCGTTCCAGTTTCCTTCGGTGAACCAGATGGGCTTGCTGCTGATGTTATATTTCGCCATCAACGCTTTCAGTTGGCTGATCGAGGTAGTGATTCCAGCAGGCGATGTCGCGAAACTGCTGCCATTGTAGAGATATGCGTGCAGGCCCACGATGTCCTGCGCATTCGCGCCGCCGGCCGCATAATAGTCCGGCAAGTAATGCACGCCGTACTGGTTGGCGGTCGATGCCCCGGGTCCAACAAGCTTGGCATTGGGATCCAACGCATGGATGATGGCATAGGCATCTTTCGCCATGGTCACCAGTTGTGCCGGAGTTCCCGTCCAGTTGCGCTTCAGATCCGGCTCGTTCCACATCTCGTAATAAGCGATGTGCAGTTCCGAAGAAGACAGCGAATGCTTCACCAGCTGAGTGACAAACGCTTTCCACATATTGTTGCCGCTGTCCACGTCTGCCGGCGGGGCCGCGCATCCCGGATCCGCAACAAAGTACGGGCATGCTTCCGTGGGCCTCATCGACGCCCACGTCGGTACTCGTCCGAAGGTGTACATCGCATCCTTGCCATGGCTGTTTACCGACCTCAGCCACGCATCCAACTCGGCCCAGTTATAAGTCCCAGGACTCGTTTCAACTTGAGCCCAAGTCGTATTCGTATCCCACAGTCGTACTCCTCCAAACGGAACAGTCGGGAAATGCGACGCGTTAATTTGGCTGATACTCAGCCCGAAGAAGCTTGGCGGCAGGCCCATGGCCGTGGGCGTCGGCGCTGGAGGAGGTGCCGGAGGCGGAGTGGGTGAAGTAGCAGCCGCAACCTTGACCGATGTTGAGGCCGACTTTGTCGGGTCGGCATTGCTGATCGCCGTTACCGTGTCGGTTCCGGCTGTCGAAGGAGCGGTATATTGGCCCGCAGACGTTATCCTGCCGAGCGCCGCTCGCCAAGTAACGCTCTTGTTTGTGGTTGTGCCCGACACAGTAGCCGTGAAAGGCAGCGTGCCCGACGGAATCGATGACGCCGTGGTCGGCGATATCGTTACCGATGTAACCGTCTGCGGCGCTGTCGGCTTGGCGCTCACTTGTGCCGAATTCGCGCTCTCCA
>Ga0134124_10000283_pt1 | contig 45297 bp, 44 predicted proteins | sample KB304_FD_96880 | JGI IMG/M metagenome (GOLD analysis project Ga0134124, IMG submission 96880) | Terrestrial soil microbial communities without Nitrogen fertilizer from Kellogg Biological Station, Michigan, USA - KB3-0-4 | ecosystem: Environmental > Terrestrial > Soil > Unclassified ...
AATAAAAAGAACTATGAATTAATTATCGAAATGACAGAGCAAAGGAATTTTTATTTCTATTTACTTATCTCTCTTTTTACTTTTGTGTCATTTCTCATTTTCGGTATTGTTCTCTTTTTTCGTTCGCACATTATTGGTATAATAAAAAAATAATTATGAAAATTTTCAAAAATAAATATTCCTCACATGCCCTCACTATTGCAAAACAAAATAAAACTGCAGTCCTCCTTTTTATAGTACTTTGTGTAATAGGAGATATCTTTTTTATCTCCGGCAGTTCTGATATTCGTACGTTTGGTTTTTTGGGACTGACCATTGTAAGTATTTTAATCTATAAACTCGCCAGTAAATTGCTCTTTCAATTTTGTTTGATTCTTTTGATAATTATGTTTTGGGAATTTATATTTACCGGTACTTCGGAAGTAACGGAAAAAGCTGCCGTATGGTTTTTCCTCTTTTTTGCTACCGGAATCATCCGCCAATGGAAAGAATGAAAATAACTAAATATACAGTACTCGTCGGTATCATTTCTTTTATATTGTTTGTTATTCCATTTTTTTGGTTTAAGCCGGGAGAAATGGATTTGGGCGGAGACAGTAGTAGACTTTATTTTTATGACCCCATTGCTTATTTAAAAAATTACGCTTTTTACGGAGTATCTCCGTCCGGTTTTGGTCAGGAGAATATCGGATACTTTATGGTTCCTTTTCTTCTTTTGCTTTCCTTCTTTAAATTTCTTATCGGTTCCCCAACGACGCTTATTGCTTTATTTAACGGAATAAATGTATCGATCGCATTTTTAGCATGCTATGCAATAGTTAAAGAACTCATCGATACAAAGGAAAAGAAATTGATTAACGCATTTGAATTTTCTGCCATAATTGCCGGATTATTTTATGTATTTTCTCAACTTGCCATAAACAGTTGGGATAAAGCACTCTATACGCACAATCAATTTTTTCTCAATCCGCTGATGTTCCTTTTGCTTCTCCGGTATTTTAAAAATAGTAAATTTTTTTATCTTTTGATATTTCTTATACTCACCTTCATTTTTTCTCCTAATTTCAGTTTTGCAGCAGCGCCCTCATTTTTTGCATTTTATCCTGTGAGCATTGCTTTTCTCATTCTGTATCGTATTTACATTCTCGGTAAAAAAATTATTTGGAAAGATGCACTTATTGCTGTTTGTCTTTTTTTACTGCTGCAGGCATTCCATATTATCCCTCAACTTGTTAGTTTATTTTCACCGGGAAGCGTTTTAAATACTACCGTATTTAGTGATGCCGGAAAATTTGACCGGGGTCTCAGTTATTTTATTTCGATTGCTCCCAATATAAAAGTCAGTCTGAGCATAATGAATCTTCAGCAAATGACACAGCTTCATTTTATTGATTATCTTTTTATCATTTTTCCTTTGATTATTACTTTCGGATTTATGTATAACAAAAATAAAACTCTCACTCTTGCAGGAGTATTTTTTCTCATCGTCTTATTTTTTGCAACAGCGAATATAACAAATATCGGATTTGAAATATATAAAAAATTGTTTGATATACCGGGTTTTTCAATGTTCCGGAATTTTTTCGGACAGTGGGGATACGCCCTGCTTTTTTTCTCAACGATTCTGTTTGGTCAGGCACTGTATGTAGTGCTAATGAAAATAAAAGAACGTTATAGATATTTACTATGCGCGATATTGCTGCTTTTATTGTTTGTAAACGCTTTCCCCTTTATTAATGGATTCTTGGTTAATAAAGTAATCTGGCAATCGAATAATATTCACGTTTTTATGAAGATGGATCCTCAGTACGAAAAGTTATTGAGATACGTCAGAACGCTTCCTGCTGATGGTAAGATTCTCATATTCCCATTAACAGATCCGGGATATCAGATTGTTTCAGGAGCAAATGGCGGCGCGTATCAGGGGCCGTCAACAATTTCCTATCTTACCGGCAAACAAGATTTTTCGGGAATTCAAGAGCTGGGTATGTTTCAAAATATCTTCTTGGATTTAGTGAAGAAAAAAGATTATGAAAAAATAAATCAATTACTCGGACAACTTAATATCAAATATGTCTTTTACAACGCTGATCCTTTGGTGTACGAAAAAGGTTTTCCGTCATTTCCGTATATAGATGCACGAAAATCATTGCCAAAGACACAAAAAGAATACCGCGAGTTTATTAGCAAACTATCCCTGCGACAATTGACAGAAATTGATAAAAAATATTTTGTTTATGAAGTCGGCGATACGTATTACACGCAATTATTTTTTCCTGACAATAAAGCACAGTATTATGCAAATGAAATAAGTAATTGGTCTGTTCCCTTATCGTTTAATCAACCGGGGGATCAGACTGTTTTTGAGGCATCGCAAGTTCCTCCGGTAGCTGACACATCATTTGTCGAGCTTAGTAAAAACAACATTTTTAGAAATGTGTTAAAAAATCCTGATCCTCCAGTCTATTTACATAATGCATTTGCAAAAACAGAACCATACTCGCTTTTGTATAAGCCCTCGGTAATAAAAGAGTATATAACGCTTCAAAGACATAAAGATAGTTTTAATTATATTGATCAAAGAATGTTTTTGTCCGCGAAACTCCTTTACGCCTTAGAACTTTGGGGACAGGACATGCCGCTCGGTTATGAGAAATATAATATAAACGAAATCTCCCGCACGTTGCTTGCTACAGACGATCAGCGGACACTGGAATGGGAATTGTCTCATGCGAATAATAGCTGGGAGTCATTTCTCTCCCGTTACGTAAGAAATTTTACTGAAAGTATCGATTACATTGAAAACAGCTCAGAAGATAAAAAATGGAAAGAGCAACAAAAATTCCTGATCTATGCATATATCTTGAATCATAAACCGCGATTTATAAACACCATTGAAGGCTTTGGGCAATCGAATGAGAAAGGAATTGTTTTGGAAAAAGTTATAAATAAAATTTTTGAAACACTTATTGCAAGATTGGACTTACCAAGTCTTAAAGAGTCCCAGAACGAATACAGCATTCCGGCAAGTAATACTACTACTCAAGCAAGAAGTCTCTATATGAATAGAAATGACTACAAACAATTTTCTCCGGAAAACTTTACACTTACAATCGGAGAGAAAGAATTATTTCCGGACAGCGTTCAGGATGAAGAGTCGTGGATAAAATATGATACAAGCGGGATAGATTTAAGCAAAGAAGCAGCTCTTGAAATTATCACAAAAAAACCTAAAGATCTTATGGAAAAGGCTGATTTTATCTCAATAAGTCCATTCACCAATAATGTTAAAGAGGCCACTTCTCTTGAGTGGAGAAACGGGCTTTTTTGGAAAACAAAAGAATGGCAGCCTTCCAGTTATTATGTATTATCATTTGAATATATCAATAATAGTACGCCGTTTTCTTTACGATTCTATGAAGAAGACGCGGTCAGCAATACGAAAGATACAAAGATACTTTTTATTGATCATCTTAACTCAAAAGTATGGACAAAATATCAGGCGGTAATACGATCGGATAAAGACGCAGATGCGGCATTTGTACAAATCGGCGGCGACACTGTGGAGAGTCCTGCATCAGCGCTAAAAATTAAAAATATATCATTAGTGTATATTCCTCAGCCCAATATCGTTTTGAAGGAAGACAACACAGCACCTTCGGATATACATACTCCCACTATTTCGTTTATAAAAATTAACTCCACGAAGTATAAAATTACCGTCACAAATAGTCATGGTCCATTTTATCTTGTTTTTAATCAATTATTTAACTCGAGATGGAAATTGTTCGCAGCATCAAATTCGCTGCGCGAGAACGGTAATGGCTTTGACAAACACTTCTTAGAAACGTTTAATGAGAAGCCGCTTTTTGAATCATCTCACCATTTTGTAAACGGTAATGAGAATGCTTGGTATATCGATCCTAAGGAGCTGGGGAACAAAACAAGTTATTCATTTATATTGGAAATGACAACGCAGCGATATTTTTATATCGGTCTCATTATTTCGGTTACTGTATTTATCGGATTGCTTTTTTATTCCATCTACCGCTTGTTCCGTCATGAAAAATAATGTAATAAAAATTTTCTTCTGTCTTTTGCTAGGGATCTGTATCCTTCTGGCGTATGGGAATTGGTTTGCTGCGAAAGAAATTATCGGCGGTGACTGGCCATATTTTTATCAGGAAGCAATAAATAATTTTACCTGGCTGCCTCCTGTCTGGAGCGGTATTCACGGTAACGGATTAGGCGGGTCAATCTTGTCTTATTCTCTTGATAGTTATTTATATTTTATCGGGTGGTTGTTTTCCGGTATTTTGCATATTCCATGGGTCATTGTTTATAAAATTTTTTGGTTTGGATTGTTTTTGGGAGCCGGTGTTTTCTCGTTATCATATTTGATGAGATCGATTTACCCGACAATGCCCTTGCTGTACCGCGCGATCGGTATAATCATTTATCTAACCAATACGTATATTCTTATGTTGATGAGCGGCGGACAAATGGGAATCGGCATAGCCTATGCGCTCTCACCTTTGGTTTTCGCCCGATTTATAAAAATTGTTGAAGCTAAAAAGCATCAAGAGCGTTTAAAATATTCCATTGTTGCAGGACTCCTTTTGGCTGTCCAATTTGCGTTTGATCTGCGTGTTGCATACATGCTTTTGATCGGTGTGTTTGTATACAGCTTATTTCATTTTACGTATACGTTAGACAAGAAAAGTTTCATCAATAATTCAGTAGTACTCCTGTATATTTTTATTCTTCCATTGGGCGTAGTTGGGTTATTGAATGCATTTTGGATTATTCCCGCACTTTTTTATCAGACAAATCCTATTCAACAGCTGGGCAGCGGTTACAATTCTCTTGAAGCGGTAACATTTTTTAGTTTTGCAAAGTTTGAGAATACCATTGGACTACTTCATCCGTTTTGGCCCGAAAATATATTCGGAAAAGTCGGATTTATGAAGCCCGAATTTATCATTCTGCCAATTATCGCGTTTTCGAGTATGTTTTTTGTCAAAACCCGTCAGATTCTTTTTTTTGCATTACTCGGACTGATTGGTGCATTTTTGGCAAAAGGGGCAAATGAGCCCTTCGGAGGAATCTATCTTTGGTTGTTCGGACATGTATCCGGATTTATTATGTTTCGGGATCCGACGAAATTTTATCAATTGGTAGTACTTGCGTATTCGATACTTATTCCTTTTAGTCTATGGAAATTTTGGGATTTTTTCTCAAGTAGTCGGTACATGATTAAAAGAAAAAATGTCGGTGTTGTTTTATATTATTTGGTCGTTATTTTATTTTTTTTATTACTCCTGCGTCCTGCGATTTTACAAAAATTACCGGGAACATTTCAGCCGCGTACGGTTCCGCATGAATATGTGCAATTGAAAGACGAGCTTACTACTGACCGAAATTTTTATCGAGTTCTTTGGACTCCGAGACAAAGTAAATTTACCTTTGCTTCTCACATACATCCTTCAATCGAATCAGAAGCATTGCTATCTGCAACGAATGCCGCGGAGTTGGGAGATTTTTTACATTCACAAAAAGCAGAATCTTATTTGGCCGATGTGTCGGTTCGGTATATTGTCGTTCCGCATGATCCTTATGGAGAAATTTTTGTCGATGACAGAAAGTATAGTCAGAAAAAAAGAGATGACGTAATAAAAGTACTTGATACGATTAGCTGGTTGAAAAAGAGGAATATAGGGAAACTGGTGGTATATCAGACGACTAATTTCAAAGATCATTTTTATTTAGATAATGATAATAAAAAGGTAAACTATACGCGAGAATCGTCGACGAACTATACAGTGCAGCTTATCAATCAACAACCGACAAAAATTATTTTTTCGGAAAACTACAGTCCTTACTGGGAAGCAGTTGTAGATGGTAAAAAAATTGTCTCAGAGCAAACACCTGAAAAGTTAAATAGTTTTGTTATTTCTCATCCGGGAAATCATACGATCAAGATCTATTATTCTTTTGAAAAATATTATATTATTGGCAGAGTTATTTCGGGGATCGGTATTGTCGTTATTTTATTCATGCTGTTATTGTTACGAAAGAAATATTATGCAAAATAAAAAAATTCTTATCACCGGAGGTGCGGGATTTATCGGTTCTTTTTTAACCGATGAGTTAATAAAAAAAGGATATACTGTCAGAATTTTTGACAATTTGGAACCTCAGGTGCACGGAAAGAAAAAACCGTCATATCTTAATCCGAAAGCGGAGTTTGTTAAAGGGGATGTGACAGACTACAAAGCATTTGAAAAAGTTTTACAAGGAATCGATGTTGTGTATCATTTGGCTGCCCGTGTCGGAGTCGGACAATCAAATTATGAAATAAAAAAATATTCCGATGCAAATGTCGGCGGCATGGCGAATTTGTTTGACATCATCGTTAATAAAAAATTACCGATTAAAAAAGTCATTATGACCGCTTCCATGACGAGTTACGGAGAAGGGGATTGTCTCTGTCCGAAATGCGGAATTGTGCAGCCGTCGCTTCGTCCGGAAAAACAATTAAAGAAAAAAGATTGGCATCTTTATTGCCCGAACTGTCAAAGAATTGTTAAACCGATTCCGACGAAAGAGCGATCGGCATTTAATAATAATAGTATCTATGCATTGACGAAGAATGTGCAGGAAACAATGCTGATGCTTTTGGGAAAGATGTATGCCATTCCCGTTGTGTCGCTTCGCTGTTTTAATGTCTACGGTCCAAGACAAAGTTTGTCCAATCCGTATACGGGAGTCAGCGCAATTTTTATCAGTCGATTAAAAAATAATAATCAGCCGGTTGTGTATGAAGACGGTTTGGAAAGCAGGGATTTTATTTCCGTTCATGACGTTGTCGACGCGTTAATCCTGACGATGAAAAAGAAAAAGGCAGATTTTCAGATTTTTAATATGGGCAGCGGCATTCCGACGTCAATTAAAGAAATAGCGATAACCCTTGCAAAATTATTGGGAAAAAAGATTACGCCGAAAATTACCGGAGAATTCAGAAAAAACGATATACGTCATTGTTTTGCCGATATTTCAAAAATAAAAAACGCGTTAGGCTGGCAGCCGCGGGTAACACTTGAAAAAGGTTTGGAAGAACTTATCGCCTGGTCTGAGAATGAAAAGGCAGTTGATTCGTTTGCAAAAGCAGAAAAAGAACTCAAACAAAAAATGCGCCTGTGATGAAATCTCCGACAAAGAACAGTACCATTCTGCTCGCGACCTTTTCCCCGTGGAAAAACGGGTTACGTCTGCCGATCAACGGCAACGTTGAGCCGCTGCTTGATTTTTTTGTACCAAAAGTAAGAAAGACAGTTTTGATCGATCAGGTGTACCCGGGAAGTGATTTTGTCATGCCACAGGTTGAAGTTCATGTAAATAAAAAAAGAACGATAAAAAAACTTTCCCGGTGGGTTTATGTTTTATACCCGTTTTTAACATTAACCAACACCGGTGCGACACATGTTACCTTTAAGCTCCGTGATTTTCTCTCGGTACTTGATGTCGGTTCACAAGCGTCAAAGCCATACGATTATTTTATCGGTCTTGAGGCGATTAACGCGCTTGCAGGAGTTATTTTGAGAAAGTGTAAAAAAGTAAAAAAAGTTATTTATTACGTTTCCGATTATTCACCAAACAGATACAAACAAAAATGGTTTAATGATCTGTATCTGTGGCTTGATAGACAGGCTGCAATGCACGCAGATGTCATCTGGGACGTTTCATGGGCTATGCAGCCTGCACGTGTCAAAGCGGGGCTTGATCCGGAAAAATCCGCACCGGTTCTACAAGTTCCCAATGCGTTATATCCAAAACAAATTCAGCAAGCGTCCGAAAAAGAGATTCTTCCTCATTCGCTGGTATTTATGGGTACGCTGGGAAGAGAAAACGGGCCTGATCTGGCGATTGCGAGTTTGCCTTTTGTCCTGAAAAAATTTCCAAAAGCCACACTTCATATTGTCGGCGGCGGAGAAGGTAATGAAGAGCGTTTGGAGAGATTAGCAAAAAAATTAAAAGTTACCAAATCTGTTGTCTTTCATGGGTTTATTTCTGACCGCGAGAAAGTTTCAGAGACGATTAAGCGGTTTGCAGTTGCTCTTGCGCCATATAGTGCGATTCCCGGATCTGCCCGTCTGTATGGTGACGCTACCAAGATCAGGGCTTATTTGGCTGCCGGTTTGCCGACAATTACCACATCCGTTCCGCCGCTTGGCAAGGATGCAGAGAAAAAAAATGCAGCGCTTATCGTCAAAGATACTCCGAAAGATTTGGCAGAGGGAATCATCCGCATCTTTACCGATAAAAAACTTTCCGGCGATCTTCGGAAAAATGCCTTCGCGTTCGCAAAAAATAATACGTGGGAAAAAGAGTTTTCGCTCGCGTTTAAAAAAATGGAGAAATTACGCTAGACTTCAAAAAGCTTCGGATAGATTTTGGTGTATTGATATTTTTTAGCAAGAGAGAGCGCATTTTTTTGATACGTCTTTTGTGCTTTAATGATTGATTGTACTGCTTGTGAAAATATCTCTGGCTTGTTATGTGGAACAACAATGCCTGCCTTTTTTTTCTTAATTTCAGATGCAAAATAAGAAACGTTAGTTGTTATAACAGGAATGCCATTGCTGATATATACTTTGATTTTTGATGGGTCTCCCCAGTATGATTCATTACTTTTCTCCGGAGTATAGAGCGCAAGGCCAATTGCCCATCGTTTCGTTATTTTCTCGATATCATTTTGATTTTCTATAAATCCATGGAAAGTGACATTTTTATGATACTTTCTTGTTTTTTGTTTAAATCTATGTTCTTCAGGACCCGAGCCTATTATTTCCAGCTGTAGTTTGGGGAATTTTTTGATCAATTCCGGTAAGCTGTTAATCATCATGTCAATTCCCTGACTTGCTTTTAACATACCTAAGAATCCGACAATTATTTTTTTCTTTTTGTGAAAGAAGATTTTTTTAACGTTAGTTCCCACAGGAACAATAATTGGCTTTGTCTCATCATTAATCATATTTGTTTCCTTTCTTAATTTGTAAAGTTTGCGATTGGTAAAAATAATCCTGTCAGAAAATTGCATACAGGGTTTGTCGAATTTCCAGTAAAACCATCTGGCAGAGCGTATTCTCCAATCAGGATACTGAAGAGGAAAATAATCCCAGACCCAAAATACAGTTTTTTTAACTAATCCAAGTTGTTTCATGACAATGCCAATCCATCCGCTGAATGCATTGACGGTAAAATAAATATCAAAATCGCCGAATTCTTGTCGAAGTTGTAAGGTATAAATAAAAGATTGCCCAATCATCATAAGCGCAACAAGTGGTAAGGAGGGAAAAAGTAAAAATGACGGAGTTCTAATACTGAGTAATTTTTTTTCTTTGATGAGTTTGCCGTTTTTATAAATTCTTAAGAAGTTTGTTTTTCTCCCGTTTTTGAGCCTGAGATGATCATAAGAAAATTGCGCGACAATTTTGAAATTACCACGAAGATAATCTAAAATTCTTCCTGTATTGTCATATTGGGCAAAGTTGACATAGATAATTTTTCTTTTTTTTATGATCATCAGTTATTTTTGCGCAAGGACATACATGCCATTTGAAAGAGGAAAAAAACGTCCATAATAACCCCAGTGCAATGGCTTAAGTGATACTTTCTCAAGACAAGCACGTAAACTTTTTTTTGAAAAGAAACGAATGTGCGGAGAGTAAGGGTCAAAGACAAATTCATAGAAGAAAAGAGTAATAAGTGTATTTTTTAATTTTCCGTTATACGGAACAGAAATGAGTATTTTTCCATTCTTTTTCAAAATTCTCGCAAGCTCTGAGAAAACATTTTCGGTGTCATACACATGCTCCAATACATCTGATGCAATAATGAAATCGAATGAATTTGTTTGAAAGGGAAGCTTATCGCCATCTGAGATTTTATAAAATTTCTGTTTGGGAAATTTCTTTTTTGTAAAATCTAATGCTTTTCTTGAAACATCAACGCCTATTATTTCTGCCTGTGGATTCAGCATGAGAAGCTCACCAAAAATCTTGCCTTTGCCGCAACCGAAATCAAGTATTCTTATTTTTTTATTAACGGGGATGACTTTTTTAATAACCGGCCATTTATATGAAAAATCTTCCAATACTTCTTGATGAATCCAATATCTTTCATAAAATGGTAGCATAATTTCATCTATTCTATACTATAATTTTCCTTTATTAAATAGGGAGTTATTGCTATACTACCGATATATTTAGATGTTTTCATTTTTACAAAAATATAATTCGGGAGAGAAGATAAAAAGGATTGCTGCATGTTTTTCTCACAAAAAAGAAACGGTATTGGATTTCGGCTGCGGGGACTTATCTTTTGCAAAAGCATTAAGAAAAAAAAGGCCGAGTCTTGCGATTACCGGAGTTGATGTTGTCGACTTTCATAATCGTGATAAAGCGATTACATTTGTTGCGTACAACGGAAAAAAGTTGCCGTTTGCAGACAATAGTTTTGATACGGTAATTTCATTTCACGTCCTGCATCATACCGATGACGCAAAAAAATATTTTAAAGAAATTGTCCGCGTCGCAAAAAAAAGAGTACTCTTGGTTGAATCGGTTGCAAGGACATCTCTTGATTTTCCCGGAATGCGGTTTATGGATTGGGTATTTAATGTCTGGAAACCGGAACAAGTGCCGATGACATATCAGTTTCTTTCAAAAAAAGAATGGGAAAAATTATTTGTTGCACATAAATTAAACGTTGCGAGTGTCGTCGATGCAGAGATACTTCCGATTCCCACATTTTTCCCAACCGGCAGATCGCTTTTGTTTGAATTGAAGAAGAATAACTCATGAAACCGCAAGATATATTTTTTATTATTGTCCTGGCAGTGTTGGTTTGGAGAAAAAATCCGAAATTTCTTGTCGGAGCAGGGTTACTCTGTTTGATTTTATCCATACCGCTTTTTCATTTGTGGATATTTTTTACTGCGGAACGATTAGTTTATTACGCGGCAGGATTTTTCTTTATCGGCATTATTTTATACATACTTAAAAAAAGTAAGTGATACTCTTATAAAACGAAGAATGAAACAACTAAGCAGCACGAACAGAAGAGAACTGAAAAAATATAACCAATACAAATTTGATATTTTTTCCAAACTAAATTTTCGATTTGAAAAAGGAAAAGAACTTCTTGATGTGGGATGCGGAGACGGAATCGATACGCAAATATTTATTGACGTTTTTAAGCTAAAAACATATGGCATTGATGTTTACAGAGACAAGAACATCAAAAATATTAAAAGTTTATTTTTTAAAGAAGCAGGGATTTATAAAATACCTTATAAAGATAATAAATTTGATTATGTTTTTCTTCATGACGTCCTCCATCACATCGATGAAAAGAAACAAAGTTATAAAAAACATATCGCCGGACTGAGAGAATTGGAGAGAGTAACGAAAAAAGACGGGTACATTATCATCATTGAGGGAAATCGGTATAATCCGCTTTTTTATCCGCATATGGTAAAACATTTCGGTCACAACCACTTTCGGCAAAGTTATTTTAAGAAAATAGTGAGCGATGTCTTTCCTCAGGCTCAATTTACGTTTTTTGAATCACATTTTTATCCCCAAAAACTTTTGTTCCTTTTCAAGTTCTATGAAAAATTTATGGAATTTGTCAGTCCCAGGCAATTTCTCGCATATAATGTAGCGATAATAAAAAAATGATACAATTACTGTATGATCAGTGTTGTTGTCCCCGTTTGTAACGAAAAAGAAAGTCTCGAAGCATTCTACGATGAGCTTATTACAGTCGTTCCCGAGCTTGATGAAAAATACGAAATCCTCTTCATCGATGACGGGTCTACCGATACATCGCTGGAGATTCTCAAAGCATTTGAGCAAAAAAATCATCATGTCAGGGTTTTTTCTTTCAGGCGTAATTTGGGTAAATCCGAGGCACTGACATTCGGCTTCGCTCAGGCAAAAGGAGAGTATATCGTCACCTTGGACGCCGATCTTCAGGACAAACCTTCCGAAATACACAAATTGCTCGCGAAAGCCAAAGAGGGAATTGAGGTTGTGTGCGGGTGGAGACAGAAGCAGAAGAGGTCAGGTCCGATGATCTTTATTTCAAAAATATTTAACGGAATCCTCCAGTCTTTGTTTGGTCTGAACATCCATGACTATAATTGCGGATTGAAAGTATATACAAAAGATGCCGCGAAGAGTTTGCGGTTGTACGGCGGACTTCATCGTTTTATCCCAATTCTTGCGTCACAGCAGGGTTTTGTTATTGATGAGGTGGCCGTAGTCCATGAGCAGCGAAAATTCGGGAAATCAAAGTACGGTTTTTCAAAGCTCTGGAAGGATTTGCCTGATCTTTTCAGCATGTTCTTTCTTGCAAAGTACAGTAAGCGGCCGCTTCATTTTTTCGGCACCGTCGGACTTATCTTTATCGTGATTGGACTTTTGATCCTTGCTTATTTAACAGTACTTCACTTTATGGGTGAGTCAATCTTCAGACGTCCGCTGCTGATTTTTGGGGTACTTTTTGAAGTCGCAGGATTACAAATTTTCTTCACAGGCTTCCTTGCAGATCTGATGATCAATATTGCTCATTCACCCAAATTGTTAAATGAAGAAAATATACATTTCCCCCTCAAATATTCCAGCGATAAGGGAGAAAAATGAACAAAAGAACACTTGCATTGCTCGCAGTACTTGTATCAGGCATTTTGGGAAGTGCCGTAGCTGGTATTACGAAGAAAGCGCTCGGAGAAATCCCTCCATATAGTTTTACTTTTTTAAGATTTGCAGTCGCGGCGATCTGCATACTCCCATTCTTTTTTTATTCAAACGGGCACAAAATTTCAAAAATGCGCGAGTTAACACCCATTTCCCTTTTTGCTACTATTAACGTCATCTTTTTTATTGTCGGAGTAAAGTACACGACCGCAAATGTGGGAAGTGTTATCTACGCCGCTGTTCCGTTACTTTGTGCAGTTATTTTATATTTCCTTTTTAAAGAACGTTTATCAAGAAAAAAGGAATTAGGTCTTTTTGTCGGCTTTGTCGGGGTCCTTTTTATAACACTTCTTCCGGTACTTGAGAAGGGGAATCCATTTGCCGGTAATATAATTGGGAATCTTTTGTTAACAACAGCAATCATTTCGTGGTCATTTTATATGGTATATTCAAAAAAGCTTCACGATACCTATTCTCCTTTTCTGATTATCGCCAATTTTATTTTCGTCTCTGTGGTAGCGACTTTTCCTCTTGCTCTTTTGGATCTGCAGACGAATTTCGGTTGGTGGAATCATGTAGGTCCATGGGGTATTTTTGCTGTTTTGTATGTTGCGATCGTGGTAACAATTATTAATTACATGATTAATCAATATGCTATCAAGCATGGGGGAGCAGTGTTTGCGGGTATGATGTTTTATGTCTCTCCGATTTTTGGATTTGTTGCAAATTATTTCATCGTCGGAGAGCAATTGACGAGCGGTTTTATTTTCGGAAGCCTCCTTGCCCTTGTCGGAACCTACCTAGTTGTGCGAAAGTGAAACCTCATAATATGCTAGAATTATTTATGTATGCCTGAACTTCATTTTGATCCGAAAAAAGTAGCGATTGCGGCAATTACTTCGTACCCACAGTGGTATAGCGGCAAACTCCGAAGTATTAAGCACACGGACAAGGTGCGGGGGGATTTGGCCTTGGAAATGGCGCAAAAAGCTATCGAGTTGGGGTACTTCATTGTTATCGCAGACGGAAAGAGCACCAAGACCTTTCGTAAAGCACTACAGATAATTCCCGGTATTATCGTAATAAAACGGAAAACAATTACCAGCGGAGAGGGGAAAAGAGTTGCAATTGAGCGAGCGGCAAAAATCACAGGCGTCGAAGCAATCGTTTTGACAGAACCTGAAAAAGTTTCATTTGTGGCGGAGTGTATTGCCGATTCTGTCCACCCTGTTCTTTCCGGTAAAGCAGATATCGTTGTGCCCAAGAGAAACGATGCGTTATTTAAGGCAACCTATCCGCGGTATATGTATGTTTCCGAAGTTGAAGGAAACGGCATCTATAACGAGGCTTTACGGGCAAATAATCTGTTGCCGCAAGCACTATTTGATCTTGATACCTTTTTCGGTCCCCGTGCATTTAAAAATGACAAACAAATCGTTTCTTTATTTAAGAAAAAATATAAATTTACCGGTATTTCGCTCCTGGAAAAATTGTATGATCCCGATATGTATTCACATGTTCTCTATTTTCCGATAGTTAATGCACTAAAAAAGAAGCTTCGGGTGGAGAGCAGAGAGGTAGCGTTCCGCTATCCGCATCTTCAGAAAGAAAATGAAGATGTCGGCCGTCGGGAAGAATTTATCGCAAAAAGAAGTCTGCAGCGAGTAAGTATCCTTATTGATCTGATGCATTTCTTGAGTTTTCTTCAGAAAAACAGAAACAGTAGAATTCGGGTTTTATAATAATCATATGAAGATCGGTATTGATATTTCTCAGCTCGCTTATGAAAAAACAGGAGTGGCAAACGTGCTGACCGGCTTTGTGGAAGGGTTGATTAATCTTGATAAAGAGAATGAATACATACTCTTTTTCTCAAGCTTGAGGAGGGAGATGAAAGATTTAAGATTTAAGATTAAAGATTCAAACGTAACCATTAAAACTTTTAGAATGCCGCCGACACTTTTAGATATCCTTTGGAATAAGCTTCATGTTTTACCTATCGAAAATCTGATCGGGGATATTGATGTTTTTATTTCGTCCGATTGGACAGAGCCGCCGACAAAAAAAGCAAAGAAAGCAACAATACTTTATGACCTCGTTGTCTATAAAACTCCCGATGAGACTGCAGCAAAAATTGTCGAGACACAGAAAAGAAAATTGTACTGGACAAAAAAGGAATGTGATGTTATTCTTTGCATTTCCGAATCAACCAAGCGGGATGCGATGGAGATACTTGGTATTGCGGAAAGTAAATTAAGAGTTGTTTATCCCGGGATACATTAACTGTCATTCTGGAGCGAAGCGATAGAATCTCTTTGAAGAGACATGAAGCAGTATTATGTTTATATTCTAACGAATAAATATAATACAGTCTTTTATGCAGGAATCACGAGCGATTTGGTAAAAAGAGTTTATCAGCATAGAAATAAACTAGCAGAAGGGTTTACAAAAAAATATAATGTAAATAAACTAGTCCATTATGAGATATATGAAGATCCGGACAATGCAATTAAAAGAGAAAAAGCTATTAAAAATTTATTAAGAATTAAAAAAATAGAATTAATTAAAAGTAATAATATTGAATTTAGAGATTTGTATGACGAGATCCTATCGGGCTAAAGCCCTCCAGGATGACAATAATTGAATTATGATAATCGGAATTGACGGAAATGAAGCAAATGTCGAAAAGAGAGTCGGAATCAGTGAATACGCGTTCCAGTTGCTTGTGCAACTGTCAAATGCAAAATTCTCGCCTCGCGGCGAAGCGGGCAAAGGTCAAAATGCAAAATTTGTTATTTATTTGAAAGAAGAGCCATGTGACCAGTTACCCCCCGAGAGTGAGAATTGGCACTATCGAGTTTTGAAACCCGGAAAGTTGTGGACCCAGTGGCGCTTACCTTTAGATTTATACACGCATAAACCAAAACCTGATGTCTTTCTCAGTCTGACGCACTATGCTCCCCGTTTTTCACCTATTCCGAATGTTGTTGCCGTCATGGATCTGTCGTATCTTTATTTTCCGGAAATGTTTCACAAGTCGGATTTGCTTCAGCTCCGCAATTGGACTGCATATTCTGTCAGAAAAGCAAAAAAGGTATTGACGATAAGCAATTCAAGCAGAGATGATATAATTAAAGAGTACAATCTTGCAAAAGATAAAGTGGCTGTGACGCATCTCGGTATAAAAGAATCCGTCAGTATTACACCACATATATATAGTATGAATACGCTCAAAACAAAATATAGTATTTCGGATAATTATATTCTGTTTGTCGGTACACTTCAGCCACGAAAAAATATTACCCGCCTGATCAAAGCGTTTGCCAAAGTAATAAAAGAAGAGAAAGCTCCCGAGGAACTTCAGTTAGTCATTGTCGGCAGAAAAGGGTGGCTCTATGAAGAGATACTTGAAACACCAAAAGAGCTGGGAATTGAAGATAAAGTGAAGTTTTTGGAGAATGTTGAGGATGAAGAGTTGCCGCTTTTTTACAAACATGCACTCTGCTACGTCTTGCCGAGTTTGTATGAAGGGTTCGGTTTGCCTGTTCTTGAAGCGATGCAGCAGGATTGTCCGGTGATAACGAGTAATGTCAGCAGTCTTCCTGAGGCAGGCGGCGATGCTGCATTGTACGTCGATCCTGAAAACATCGGAGATATCGCTGAGAAAATTACTAAATTGATCGGTAATGATAAACTAAGAAAAGAACTTATTGAAAAAGGACGAGAGCAGGTAAAGAAATTCAGCTGGGAAAAAACGGCAAAAGAGACATTACAGGTTTTGGAAGAAGTTGCGGGGAAAAAGTAATGAACGTTCTATGGTTGTAACGTTATAACGTTTTATCCATAGAGCCATAACGATAATTTTTATGAAAGACAAAGACGGAAAAACATTAACAACGGAAGAGTTTTCCAAAAAAGCAGCTAATAGAATAGTTACTATTCTTCGCGAGTTTGAAGTGTTTATTCTTCATATTGTGGGATGTTTCCCATCACATATCGTTCGAAAGTTTTTTTACGTCATGGCGGGAATTGATATCGGTTCAGGTTCCGCAATCCATATGAATGCGCGTTTTTACAATCCCAAAAATATTTCGATCGGAAAAGATACAATTATTGGCGAGGGAGCGGTGCTTGACGGACGGGCAAAACTCCGAATCGGCGATCATGTCGATATCGCAACAGATGTTATGATCTACAACTGCCAGCATGATATTCATAGTGATGATTTTGCAGCAGTCAAAGGTGATGTCTCTATCGGTGACTATGTCTTTATCGGTCCACGTGCAATTATTCTTCCGGGTGTAACGATCGGCCGCGGGGCTGTTGTGGCAGCCGGGGCTGTCGTGACAAAAGATGTGAATGAGTTTGAAATCGTCGGCGGTGTCCCGGCAAAGGTTATCGGAGAAAGAAACAATAAAGATTTGCATTATAAATTGGGAAGAGCGGCATGGTTTAGATAGGATGACTTCAGATGTTGATTGTTATATTGCTGGATGCATAAGACGTTCTATGGCTTGAACGTTTTAACCATAGAACCATTTGACCCTAGAACAATGTATTATGTTGTTATCAATTATCACTCTCAATTATAAAAAACCTCAACTTACTTTAGCCTGTATGGCATCGCTTCATGAGCAATTCGGTAAAGAATTTGCGGAAAATAAGATGGAACTCGTGATTGTAGACAATGATTCGGGGGATGATTCGGTTGCCATTCTCAAAGAAGCGATAAGAAAAGAGAATTACAAAAATATGCACGTTATTGCCAATGCTGAAAATGTAGGATTCGGAAAAGGCTGTAATGTCGGCGCGAAAGAAGCAAAAGGAGATTACTTATTGTTTCTCAATAATGACACGATTGTTAAAGATGCAGGCATTTCTGCAATGACGGAGTATATGCAGGAACATAAGCACATCGCGATTCTCGGCGGACAGTTACGAAACAGTGACAACTCACTTCAGGCATCGGCCGGAAAGTTTTATACACCGGTTAATGCGCTCTTCTTGCTTCTCGGTTTGCAGAGATTCGGTCTCCTTGATACCAGTCCGAGACACATTGCTCAAGTCGATTGGGTCAAAGGCGGTCTCTTAATGATCAGAAAAGAGGTCTTTCATCAACTTTCAGGTTTTGACGAAAAGATTTTTATGTATATTGAAGATATGGAGCTGTGCTATCGTGCGAATGAAGCCGGATTTAAAACATATTTTTATCCCGATGTTATGGTGGTACATAAAGAACACGGCAGTACCAATCGCAGCTTTGCAATCGTACATATCTATCAAAATTTACTCTATTTTTATAAGAAACATCGTTCGTCTGCCGAATACACATTCATCCACTTTATTATGAAGACAAAAGCTGCTATTCTCATTATTATTGGGAAATTGCTGGGTAATAGTTATTTAACGAGTACATATGAACAAGCTTTTAAAGTTTTATGACACCTACGCCCTTAAGGCGCTGGTTTGTTTTTTAATTCTTTTTACTGCACTGTATCCGAAATTGCCGAGTGTGCATATCATTCGCACATGGGTGTATATTCGTCTTGAAGATTTTTTTATTTTCGGTACGTCATTCCTGTGGTTTATTCAGTTGCTGCGAAGGCAGGTAAGTCTTCCCCGGCCGTTTGCGACGACGATCGGTATCTTTTGGGCTGTCGGATTGGTCTCAACTATTTTTTCGATTCTTTTTATCGGTCCTCATTTGACCGGATTTTTTTCGCATCTGGCACTCCTTGAATACGCACGAAGAATTGAATATATGATTCTTTTCTTCATCGCTTTTTCAACAATCAAAAGCTACAAAGACGTTAAGGATTATATTGTTATTCTCTGCATTACTATTTTGGCAGTGTTTCTCTATGGCCTCGGACAGCGATATTATCTTGTTTTGTGGGAAAAGTTTCCGGCATTCTTTCAAAAATATTCTTTTTGTTTTCCGTCTTTCCAAACAGGCAACGAAGAATTTGCCAAAGGACTTCCGCTTTGTCTGCCGCAGGGAGCGAGAATCAATTCAACATTCGGGGGGCACTATGATCTCGCTGCATATTTAGTACTTGTTCTTCCTATCCTTATCGGGCTTTTTGTCAGTATTAAAAAATGGTCATGGAAAATCGTTACGTTCGGTTTGTATATCAGCGGACTTTTTTTGATGCTTTTTACCGCATCGAGAACGTCTTTTATGGCCTACCTTATCGGCGCAGTTTTGACACTCATTTTTTATAAGAAGAAATGGTACATTTTGCCGGTAGTTTTAATCAGTATTGTTCTGCTTTTAACATCAAGTCAGTCAACAGCGAAACGACTTTTGGCAACGTTCCGAATCAGTTCGGTTGTTGTGAACAGTCAGGGTCAAGTCATCGGCGAAGTCTTGCCCGATGATTTGAAAAATAAAATTTCCAAAGTTGAAGGCCCTCCGCCCGCGCAGGATCTGCAGGTAGGAAGTGCGATTATCGGTTTGCCGAATGCTGTTTCGGTTTCAACAGGATCGGCAATGGTTAAAAAAACACTGTCTCCTGAAGAAATAAAGAGAAGAAAGTTGGCAGAGGGGAGTATTGAACTCTCAACGGTAACAGGCTCATTCCAAGTGCGTAAAGCGCTTGTCTATGATATCTCATTCACTACCAGATTTCAGGCGGAATGGCCCAATGCCTGGCATGCTTTCCTTCGCAATCCTCTTCTCGGAAGCGGCTACTCGACAATTACTCTTGCCAGTGATAATGACTATCTTCGTGCGCTTGGAGAAACAGGACTGCTTGGTTTGCTTTCATTTGTGCTGATCTTTATTGTTTTCGGTATTACGATGAAAGAGAGAATCGCTGCAGTTTCTTCGCCGCTTACCCGTGGATTTATTTTCGGTCTCGCGGGAGGCGTTATCGGTCTGGCTTTGAATGCGATACTCATCGATGTTTTTGAGGCATCGAAAGTTGCTGAGAATTTGTGGATACTTCTGGGTATTGCTGTCGGTGGATTATATGTAACAAAAAGTAAGAACGTTGAATACATGAAGACATTAACAAAGGTTTCTGTTTCTAATTCCGCTTTATGTTTTTATCTTGTTTTGTTGGTTGCTGTGTATTATTCAGGCAGTATCGGTAGCTTTTTTGTCGCAGACGACTTTACCTGGCTCAGGTGGGCTGCATCGTCGACGATTTCTGATATTCCCGGATATTTTGCCGGTGCTCAGAACTTTTTCTATCGACCGCTCGACAAAACAATTATTTTCTTCCTGTATAATTTCTTTGCGTTCCGTCCTGAGAACTATCATCTGTTTACCTTATTCCTGCATGCTGTTGCGGTGCTCGCTACCTATAAATTGTCATTCAAGTTATTCCAAAAAAAGTTGCCTGCTTTCTTAACCGCTTTTGTTTTCCTTGCCCTGCCGATTCACGGAGAAAATATTTTTTGGTTTTCAACGATTTCGATAACGTTAAGTGCCGTATTTATTCTTGCTGCTGTCAGTGCTTTCTATAATTATCGAATCCGCAAAACGAGAAGGTGGTATTTCTATTCGTTTATTCTCAGTGTGTTTGCTTTTCTTTCTTACGAAATTTCAGTCATCGTTCCGCTGCTTCTTGTGAGTGTCGACTTCTTCTTTTTTAAGCAGAAAAAAGATAAGAAATTATTCTTTGAATATCTTCCTTTCTTCGCTTTGATTCCGGTTTATTTCCTGGTCCGCATGATGACGCATGCGTTCTCCGGCGGGGGAGATTACAGCTACAGCATTCCGCATTTGATTCCGAATGTAGGCGGTAATTTATTCGGTTATTTCGGTATGTTCTTTGCCGGAAAAGAATTCCTGCCGATTTACGATATGCTTCGGGGTGCGTTGCGGGAAAATATGCTTCTGTTCGGAGGTGTCGTCCTTGTTGTCATCGGAGCAGTATCATTCGCTGTCTTTTCTTTCAGAAAACAAATAAAGAAATGTTACCAAACGGCATATGGTAAATTATTTGTTTTCGGATTAACGTTCGGTGTCATCTCACTTATGCCTTTCTTGGCACTCGGTAACGTCGCGGATCGTTATCTGTATCTTGCTTCATTCGGATTTTCGCTTTCATTTATTATTACTCTGTATAGTTTGGTTCAGTTTTTTGTCCGAAAAAATCCAAAAAAGGTAGCGTTTTTCATGGTTATCTTTATAGTACTTTTGGGTATTTGGTATTATTCGGAAAACGGAAAAGAACAAAAGAAGTGGAATACTGCCGGTGAGATAACAAAAACAACGATCGCTCTTTTTAGAACCGATTATGAAACAATTCCTTCGTCATCAAAATTATTTTTTGTCAATGTTCCGGTGAAAGAGAACGGTGTCTGGGTATTTCCTGTCGGTCTGGAAGACGGATTGTGGTTTGTTTATCAGGAGAGAATGCCGACCGTTTATAAGAATTTTACTCCGTCGCAGGTGAAAGAAATTCCGACAGCGAGTGATTCAGGGAATTATATTTTCTCATTCGACAAAGACGGCAAAATTTCACCAATTAAATAGTTATGAAAAACACTAGCAAATATTTTATTATTTTGTTAGTTATTTTGATCGGAGGATTTGCAGCCCGTCTGTATCGATTTGATAATCCCATCGCTGACTGGCATAGTTGGCGTCAGGCAGACACCTCGGCAGTTTCGCGAAATTTTGTACAGGACGGTTTTGATCTTCTGCATCCCCGAATGGATAATATTTCCAATGTCCAGTCAGGTCTTGATAATCCACAAGGATATTTTTTCGTTGAATTTCCGATCTATAATGCCGCGCAAGCAGGACTCTATAAATTATTTGGTTTTTTAACACTCGAAGAGTGGGGAAGATTAATTACGATTACGTCTTCAATGATTACGTGTCTCTTTTTATATCTGCTCGTCAGTCGTCATAGCAATAAGGCAATCGGTCTTTGGTCGGCATTCTTTTATTCTTTTATTCCGTTTAACATTTATTATGGCCGTGTGATTCTGGTAGATCCGTCTATGGTGATGGCGGTAACAGGAGGAATATATTTTTTTGATCGATGGTTAAATTCCAATTCAAAGTCCAAGGTGCAGGGCGCAAAGTTTTATCTATTGGCATTAGTATTTACGACATTGGCATTCTTGCTCAAGCCGGTTGCTGTATTTTTTGTTTTGCCGATGATTGTTCTTGCATGGCAAAAATTCGGTTGGCGTTTGCTGCTGCAGTGGCCGTTGTGGTTGTTTGCCGTTGTCAGCGTTACTCCTCTTATTTGGTGGAGAACATGGATGATGCAGTATCCGGAAGGTATTCCTGCGAACACCTGGCTGCTCAATGGGAACGGCATCCGCTTTCGTCCCGCATTTTTTCGTTGGATTTTTTATGAAAGGTTAACCAAGCTTATCAGCGGCTACTTCGGTATGGTGTTTGTCTTGGTTGGTATTTACAAATTGGCAAAGCAGAAAGACCGCTTGTTTTTCGCTTCATTTTTAGTGAGTTCGTTGCTGTACGTATGTGTGTTCGCAACGGGAAATGTCCAGCACGATTATTACCAAATTCCGATTATGCCGAGCATTGCGATTATATTTGCAATCGGAAGTTATTATTTATCTCAATGGTCGTTTCGTAAATTACCAATTGGGAGAGTTTTGCTCGCATTGTGTCTGGTCGGAGGATTTTATTTCAGTTGGCAACAGGTGCAGGATTATTTCAATATCAATAATCGGTCAATTATCGTTGCGGGTGAAGCAATTGACCGGTTGATACCGAAAGACGCAAAGATCATCGCCAATTACAACGGTGATTCATCTTTTCTGTATCAAACCAAAAGAAAAGGATGGGCAAGTTTTGAAAAGCCGATTGAAGAAATGGTGCAAATGGGAGCAAGTTACTTGGTGCTCGCCAATCCGACACAGACGGATATGGGTCTTGCGAGAGATTACAAAGTCGTCAGTCTCACTCCGGAGTACGTTTTATTCGATTTAAAAAAGGAATAAATGCGCCACCCGCTAGATTTAGAATAAAATTTATTCCTCGCTTAAATTAAGGTACAATAGAGATATGAAGATTTTGATGGTCTCATCATACTTACCGTATCCGCTTCATTCGGGGGGACAGGTACGGTTGTACAATCTCATCAAAGAGCTTTCTGCTAAGCATGAAATAACCTTGATCTGTGAGAAGCGCCCGCACCAAACAGCGGCGGACAGTGCCGCGCTTGAAAAAATTTGTAAAAAAGTTGTGACTGTTCCGCGGCGCAAACAGTGGAGCTTGGAAAATCTTGCAAAATCAACAACTTCATTGCATTCGTTTTTGGTAACCGGCCACACGCAGCAATTACTGCGGGAAAAGATTGAAGAAGCTTTGATCGGGGAAAAATTCGATTTGATTCATGTCGAGACATTTTATGTTTTTCAAAATGTACCGGTAACTCCGCTGCCGGTTATTTTAGTCGATCATAATATTGAGTATCTTGTCTATAAACGATTTAAAGACCATGCGCCTTTGCCGATGCGGCCGCTTCTGGCTCTAGATATTGCCAAAATAAAAAAAGAAGAAATAACTGCGTGGAAACAGGCGAACAAAGTCGTGGCAGTTTCTCATGAAGATAAGAAAGTGATGGAAGAAATAGGTGTTCATCCGGCACTCGTGTCAAATGGTGTGAATGTCGAACAGTTCGCGTTTCGTCCGAAGGAAAATAATGAAATTAAAAAACTCTTATTTATCGGAGATTTTAAATGGCTTCAGAATCGGGATTCTGCCGAGTTTATTATTCGCGATATTTGGCCGAAAGTTAAATCTGTCATTTCGAACGAAGTGAGAAATCCAACGAGATCTCTCGCTAACGCTCGAGATGACAAAGTGAAGCTTTGGATAGTCGGAAGAAGCATTCCGGAATCGATTAGAAATTTAACCAATGATCCCGACATTTTGTTTGACGAAGAAAGTTCCGCCAAGCCGGCACATGAAATTTTTCAGGAAGCAGATATTCTTTTGGCGCCGATCAGAGTCGGCGGCGGCACGAGCTACAAAATTTTGGAGTCAATGAGCTGCGGTACACCTGTTGTCACCATGCCGCTGAGCGCGCAGGCAATTAACGCACAAGACGAGGAACAGATTATGGTTGGAAAAACGGCTGAAGAATTGGCGGAAAAAACAATTGCACTTTTGCAGGACAAAAAATTATTTGAAACCATTGCAATGAACGGAAGAAAATTAATTGAAGAAACATATAGTTGGAAAACAATCGCACAAGCGTTGAACACTGTTTATGAAGGAGTTGTCGCATGAGAATCGGGATTGACGGACGGTTGTGGAGCGAGACAGGGGTCGGACGCTACATTAGAAACTTAGTTTGGGAACTGCAGAATTTGGACAAAGAAAACGAATACGTATTGTTTGTTACCACAGGGTTTAAGATTCAAGATTTAAGATTAAAGAATAAGAATTGGAAAGTTGTGGAGACCGATATTCATTGGCATTCGGTCGCAGAGCAGACAAAATTTCCGAATATTTTATATAAAGAAAATCTTGACCTCATGCACTTTCCCTATTTTTCTCTCCCGATTTTGTATGCCAAGCCGTTTGTCGTCACGATCCATGATCTGATCATCAATCATTTTCCGACAGGAAAGGCTTCAACGCTCCCATATCCGCTCTATATGGTGAAGCGTCTCGGTTATAAATTTGTGATGGACCACGCGGTTAAAAACAGTCAGAAAATTATCGTACCGCTCAACTCCGTTAAAGAAGATGTGATAAAGGAATTTGATATTCCGAAAGAAAAAGTTTGCGTTACTTACGAAGGTGTTGAATCAAGAATCAAGAATCAAGAATCAAGGAAAAATACTAAATACGAAATACCAGATACAAAATACTTCGTTTACGTTGGGAATGCGTATCCGCATAAAAACCTTGATTTTTTAATTGACGGGTTTGGTGAGTTTAAAAAAGAATTCACAGATGATGTCAAGCTTATCTTGGTAGGAAAGGACGATTTTTTCTACAAAAGACTTCGCGGGAGAATTGAACGGGAAAATATTGAAAACATTGTGTTAAAACATTCTGTCAGTGACGAGGAATTGTTTGCTCTGTACGCCAATGCTACCGCATTTGTCTCGGCATCGCTTATGGAGGGATTCGGCTTGTCGCCGCTTGAAGCAATGAGCAGCTCATGTCCGGTTCTTGTTTCGGATATTCCTTCATTTAGAGAAGTTTGTCAGGATTCCGCTTTTTATTTTGATCCCAAGTCGGTAGAATCTCTCAGTCATGCATTGGACAATGTTCTTTCTCTGGATAGCAAAAAACGCCAGGAACACATAAAAAACGGTTTGGCCCGGGTGAACGATTTTTCCTGGAAAAAAATGGCTGAAGAAACACTCGCTGTGTATAACGACAAATAATTTAATTCTTCTTCATTGATTTTTTAATTCAATTCTTGGTATATTGGAGTACGATGAAAGTAGCTCTCGTATATGACCGTGTGAACAAGTGGGGAGGAGCAGAGCGGGTGCTCCTTGCACTCAATAAGCTTTTTCCCAACGCACCGCTTTTTACCTCCGTATATCATAAAGAAAGGGCACCGTGGGCAGAAGTTTTTGATATTAAGACATCTTTTTTACAAAAAATTCCTTTTGCCAAGACCCGACATGAATTCTTTCCCTACCTCATGCCTGCAGCGTTTGAAAACTTTTCCTTTGATGAATATGATTTGGTCATTTCGGTTACCAGCGAGGCTGCAAAAGGTGTTATTACCAAGCCCACGACAAAACATATTTGTTACTGTCTGACTCCTACGCGATATTTATGGAGCGGTTATGACAATTATTTCTCCAACAAAACATTAAAAACATTGACCAAACCTGTTGTTTCGTCGCTTCGGAAGTGGGACAAAGTGGCGGCTAATCGTCCGGATATGATGATCGCCATTTCAAAAGAAGTACAGGACAGGATCAAAAATTATTATGGCCGCGACTCGATGATTATTTACCCGCCGCTCGGTTTGGATCTTAAGACCGAGAAGCAGACAGCAAAACGAACCAAACCTTATTTTTTGGTTGTTTCGCGGCTTGTTCCTTACAAAAGAATCGATTTGGCAATTGATGCATTATCGGAACTCGGATTGCCGCTTAAAGTAATCGGGGCGGGCAGTCTTGAAAAGAAATTGAAATCCAAGGCAGGTAAGAACATAGAATTTCTTAATAACTTGACGGATGAGGAGCTGGTTGATTATTATAAAGGATGTGAAGCGCTCATTTTCCCGGGGGTTGAAGATTTCGGATTGGTAATGGCTGAAGCGCATAAATTCGGTAAGCCGGTTATTGCTTTTGCAGGGGGAGGGGCGCTTGATATTGTTGTTGAGGGGAAAACCGGTTACTTTTTCAATCAACAAACCAAAGAGTCGCTTGTTGAGGCAATGAATAGATTCGGCAGCTACACCTTTGACCCTCAGGTTATTATGAAACAGGCGGAAAAGTTCAGTATTGATAATTTTAAGAAGAATTTTCAGTCTGTTGTGAATAAATTGTTTTGATACTATAATAAGTACTATCTATGAAGATTGTTGTTTTTGCAGGAGGAGTAGGAAGTAGGCTTTGGCCTCTATCCAGAAAGAATACTCCGAAGCAATTTGAAAAGATTCTCGGAGATAAATCCACTTTGCAGCTCGCTGTTGATCGTTTGCAGCCGGACTTTCCTTGGGAAGATATCTTCATCTCCACAGGCAAGTCATATGTCGACATTGTTCGTGAACAGCTTTCACAACTTCCGAAAGATAATGTTATCGGTGAGCCGATGATGCGTGATGTGGGACCTGCTGTCGGTCTGATGACAGGTATTCTTACCAAAGTTGCTCCGAATGAACCTATGGCAATTCTGTGGAGTGATCATTTGGTAAAAAAAGAAGAGCATTTCAGAAAAATCCTCCAAACAGCGGGAGAAGTCGTAAAAGAAGAAAACAATAAAATTGTGTTTGTCGGTCAGAAACCCCGATTTGCCAGTGAAAATTTGGGGTGGATCAATTACGGAGATAATGTCTTTGCAAAGAATGACATTGCGTTTTACTCTTTTAAGAGCTGCAAATACCGACCGGACCCAAAAACAGCACAGGAATATCTTGAAAGTGGCCATCACGCATGGAACTTGGGATATTTTGTGACAACTCCGCAATTTTTATGGAAGCAGTTTGAGCAACTTGCTCCGCAAGTATATGAATCATTGAAGAAAATTGTCGATGCATGGGGAACCGATGACTTCGGTCGCCTCCTTGAAGAAATCTATCCGACAATAGAAAAGATTCATTTCGATAATGTTATTTTGGAAAAATTAAATCCGGCGGATGCCTATGTTATCTCAGAAAATATTGAATGGAGTGATATCGGTGCTTGGGAAGCGCTTAAAGAGGCTTTAGAGAAACATGAAAAAGATAACGTCGTCAAAGGTAATTCCATTCTTGAAGATTCAACAGACTCATTAATTTTTAACTTCACCAAGCAAGTTGTTGTCGGTATTGATCTTAACGATATGGTCATTGTGAACACCAATGACGTCATCCTTGTCTGTCCCAAAACATCTGTCCCGAAAATTAAAAAGCTTGTTGAAAGTCTCCAGGGGACTGTCAATGAGCATTTGGTGTAAACATGGCTTATACGTCATTTAAAAAAAGTATATTTTACGAATTCACAAAAAGGGCGATAGATATTGTTCTTTCTCTCATTCTGCTTGTTCTTTTTTCTCCCATACTTTTACTGGTCGCAATCGTTATCAAGCTTGAATCGGCAGGTCCTATTTTTGCAGATACGCCGGCGAGGGTCGGTAAGAGCGGAAAAACATTTAAAATGTATAAATTCCGTTCAATGGTGCAAAACGCTCATCATCTTTTACGTGAAGATCCGCGCTATGCAAAGCTTTACAATGTGTATAAAAAAAGCAGTTATAAATTACGTGAAGATCCGCGAATAACCAAATTTGGAAAATTTATCAGAAAATATTCTCTTGATGAGTTGCCGCAATTTTTGAACGTGTTTCAAGGTGAAATGAGTATTGTGGGCCCCAGAGCATATTACCCCGATGAACTCGAAGATCAACAGGTTAAGTACCCGCAGACGCGAAATGCGGTAAAAGTTGTGCTGAGCGTTAAGCCCGGGATTACGGGATTTTGGCAAGTTTCAGGAAGAAGTGAAATTAATTTCGATAAACGAATAGAAATGGATGCCGCATATGTGAAGCGCCGTTCGATTTTTTATGACTTTTGGATTATTCTCAAATCTCCTTGGGCAATGATATCCGGTAAGGGTGTGTAGGCGTTGTCAAGTTGACAAAAGAAGATGAAGTTGAGTATATTATTATCATGGCCGGGTTTGATAAAATTGAATTTACAGAAAAGAAAAAGGTAGAAAAGCAAAGTTTGGCGGATCAGAAAGAAAGCAGTTTTACCATGAGTAAGCAAAGGAAGTCATCAAAAAAATTCAAATTAAGATTCGGCAAGAAAAGCGCTATCGTTCTTGTCGTTATTCTCCTCTTGATAGGCTTGGCCGTCATTCCTGCATTTGCTACCTATAAATCCGCTTTAAAAACGTATCGGGATGTGAAATTGGTTTCTGCCTCACTGAAGACGCAGGATATCGCTTTGGCTTCAACGCAAATTGCTCAGACAAAAAAAGATCTCGTAGAAACTCAAAAGAATTTTCATTATTTAGTCCCGCTTAAATTTGTTCCTCTCCTTAATTTTTACTACAATGACGCTGATCACTTGATGAAAGCAGGCGAATACGGACTTGATACCGCATCGACTGCAATTGATGCCTTATTGCCGTATGTTGATGTGCTTGGCCTGAAAGGTGCGGGAAGTTTTGTCGGCGGAACAGCAGAAAATCGTATCAGCACAGCCGTCATGGCCGCAAGTAAAATTACCCCAAAAATTGATGAGATAGGGAACTCGCTGACGAAAGTTCAGAAAGAAATGGATCAAGTAGAGCCCGGACATTATCCGCCTTTCCTTTTCGGCAAAAAAATTCAAGCACAGCTGCTCGCTGCCAAGACCGGTGCAGATGAAGCCGCAACGTTTGTGACAGAAGCAAAACCGCTGGTAAAAGCACTTCCGGCTCTTCTCGGAGAATCCGAAGAGAAAAAGTATCTTATTCTCTTCCAGAATGATAAAGAACTTCGTCCGACCGGAGGATTCATCACCGCGTACGCAGTTTTTCGAATTGATAAGGGCCAAATTCATGTTGACAGATCAGATGATATTTATCATCTTGATGATTCAATCGGCAGCAAGCCATCGGCACCGATACAGCTGCAAAGATACTTAAAGGTGTACACGCTTAATTTGCGCGACAGTAATATCTCTCCGGATTTCATCAAATCCATGGAGACATTCAAATCCATGTATGATAGGGCAGGGCAGGGTACCCGCGTAGACGGAATTATCGCGCTTGATACTAATGTACTTGTTAATACCATTAAAATTCTTGATGACCAGGTTAATGCGAGCGGTTTGACATTTACTACCAAAAATGACGCACGCTGCGATTGTCCCGAAGTTATTTACACATTGGAAAACACTATTTCCCGTCCGAAAAATTATGTTGATCCAAACAGAAAAGGGTTAATCGGAGACTTATTATCAGCAATTTTGACAAAAGCATTATCATCTTCGCCAAAGATTTATTGGGGACCGCTTTTCCAGTCGATTATTACCGGAGCAAATGAAAAACACGTTCTTTTCTATCTCTACGACAAAGATGCCCAATCCGGTATCGAAGCACTGAATGCCGCAGGCAGGATACGACCGTTTGACGGAGACTATCTTCATATCAATGAGGCCAATTTATCGGGAGCAAAAGTAAACCTTTTCATGCAGGAAACAGTTGATGTGAATTATGAAAATAAAGATGGCGGAATCGTGAAGACCGTGACAATTCATTATAAAAATCCTCATGAAGCATCAGACTGCAACTTGGAACGCGGAGGATTGTGTCTGAATGCCGAATACCGAGATTGGATCCGTGTCTATGTCCCCAAGGGCAGTGCACTTATCGACAGTAAGGGTTCAGATGTAAAAGTAACGACCTCCGAGGACTTGGGTAAGACGGTGTTTGAAGGATTTGTTTCGGTCAGAACAGAAGGTATTGCAACATTAACGCTCACCTACAAATTGCCGGACAGTCTTAAGAGTAAGTCACCATTGCCGCTTATGATTCAGAAGCAGCCGGGTACGAATGCAAATGTGTACAATATCATGGTGAACGGTTTTACCAGAGAGAGCTTTCCGCTTAAGACAGATAAAGAGACAACAGTCAGAAGATAGCTGCCCATTATGCGTAATTTTAGAACTGAGGGAATTATTATCAGAAGGCGCGACTTCAAAGATGCGGATCGTATCCTCACAGTGCTCACACGGGATCATGGTAAAATTGCAGTCAGAGCAAGCGGTATCAGAAGAATTCCCAGCCGTCGTTCTCCCCACGTAGAGCTTCTCAACCATTGTACACTGAGTCTGTATCAAGGTTCAAAATTTCCCATCCTTACCGAAGCACAGACGCTCGACAGTTTTTCGTCCATCAAAGATGATTTACACAAGATCGGCTTAGCGTATCACTTATGTGAACTCGTTGACGGATTATGTCCCGAAGGTCAGGAAAATCGAGGCGTGTTTGGATTGGTCAAAACCACGCTGACGCGTTTATCTCTCGAAGAAAACGAAGCAGCATTGGTACATAATTTTCAAACAGAGTTACTCTCATTATTGGGGTATTGGAACAAGCAGGAATTTCTTTCCAAAGAAATGGACATGGACCATTTTGTAGAAAATATTTTAGAGCGCAAACTCAAGAGCAAATCCATCTTCGCCAAGCTGCAATAAGGTACGTTATAGCTGTTCTATCCCGTGGGGAGGAGTTTCTTGCGGTAAATCCTGCAAGAGTAAGGCTGCTGCAGTTATATCTGACGATCCGCCGGGTTTGATAGCGAGTAAAATTTTTCCTGTTTCATCAACGGCAACATCATAACCCTTTTTTTGAAATAACGAAAAATAATCTTTTGAAATTGCGGTTGTAAAATTTCGAAGATCATGCGGACGGGAGATGAGCATGGAAGCTTTTACTGCTCCTCCCGGTGTTAATACCCGGTCAAATGTGTCAACGACGCTTTCGGGAGATGCGCTGTAAATAAGAGAATCAACTGCAATAATACCTCCGACAGAAGTATCCTCGACTCCCTCCAAAAATTCTCCCGAAGTAACAAGAAAAGGTACCCGAGGTGTTTGTCCGCCAACTTCGGGTGGGTGCACAAGGCCGGTTGCCACAAGGTGCAACCCTTCACTCATCGGGTTAACCGCTAACTCATCGACGGCAACAGCTCTTCCTGCTCCCACATCAAGGACAGTGTTGCTTCCTGCATTTTCTCTTACATAGCCCAGAAATTTCTTTAATCCTCCAAGTTTTATTGTATAGTCTGCAAGATTTCTCCCGAATTTTAAGTCAATTCTTCTTTCGGGATGCATTTCAAGATAACGTAATCTTTGTAGCTGTCTGGTAATTTTTCCGAGTACTTCAGCCGATTGAACGGACGGTAATTCAGGCATACCGTTATTATATCCTATCACTATAGGTTTATCAAATTGTGGGGAATATTTTGGAGAACAAATTTAAAAGTAAATCTATCTCCGCGAAGCTGCAGTAACGTATTGTTTAACTCAGGAGATATGATTAGCCAAGTGGCTGATCACCGTCACATCCGGGTAAGACCGATGCTCCGCCCTCAACAGGGGTAACCGTAAATACCGGTTTTTCGTTGACACCTTGATGGACACGTACAGGTGTGGTTGAAAACGAATCTGAGCCGCTTCCGATTGCTATTGAAGGAGGAGTTCTGCGAACGGTAACTACTTGTCGTTTATCTGCCGACCAAAATCCCAACATAAAGTCGCCGCTTCCGTCTGGTTTTACTCCTATTGGTGAAAATTGTCCATGATCGCCGTCGCTACAGTCGACTGCTTTAAAAATTGCAATTAAAGGGGCACCGGTTGGTTGGGGTGCTCTTTGTACGCTGACGCCACAGCCTCCTGCGCCGAGAGCTGCGAGCGCAACTAATGCTTTTGCACGTTCTAATGCCATGCATTTAGTATAGCATTTATAGCCACAAAAGTAAACTATGAGACTGTCATTTGCTGTACGATTTATCTGATGTTATAATGAATTTATGGCTGAACGAAATGAATTGATGGACAAAATTGTCTCCCTCGCAAAACGACGCGGATTTATTTACCCCGGATCGGAAATTTATGGCGGTTTAGCCAATACCTATGACTACGGACCTCTGGGGACGGAACTGCTTCGCAATATCAAAGATCTTTGGTGGAAATATTTTGTCCAGACTCGTTCCGACATGGTGGGCCTTGATTCAGGTATCGTCTCTCACGCAAAGGTCTGGCAGGCTTCAGGCCACGTTGCAGGATTTGCCGACGCGATGATTGACTGTAAGAACTGCAAGGCACGCATGCGAGCCGATCATTTGCTTGAAAATTATATTGAGACAACAGATGAGCAGGAGCGCGCAGAACTGGTTAATCAAAATCTTGAAAATAAAATGTTTATTGAGGCATTGAGTTCGGGGAAGGTGGAGGGATTGTCAATCGAAGATTTGGAGACAATTCGAGGAATTCTGAGTAATCAAAGTAAGAATCCGCTTCGTTGTCCGAATTGCGGGAAAAATGACTGGACACAGATTCGCAAATTTAATCAGCTTTTTCCGGTGCAGCTCGGCATTGTCGAAGGTGAAGGCGGGATGGCATATCTTCGCGGAGAAACAGCACAGGGAATTTTTATTAATTTCAAAAACGTTGTCGACTCAACCCGCGTGCGGCTTCCTTTCGGTATTGGTCAGATCGGGAAAGCATTTCGTAATGAAATTACACCCGGAAATTCTGTTTTCCGCACTATTGAATTTGAGGCAGGCGAGATTGAGTATTTCTTTGATCCCGAAGCCTCAAACTGGGAAGAATTGTTTGAAAAATGGAAATCAAGCATGTGGGAGTTTGCGACGAAGGAGCTGGGAATTGCAGCAAACAAACTGCGTTGGAGATCACACACCGATAAAGAGCGGTCGTTTTACAGTAGCAGAACTGAAGATTTGGAATACGAGTTTCCGTTCGGTTTTAAAGAGTTGTGGGGGCTCGCGTATCGTACCGATTACGATCTCACGCAGCATATGAATGTGTCCAAAAAAGACCTGACCATTCTTGATCCGTATTCAAATAAAAAGATTTTGCCTCATGTCATCGAGCCGGCTGTCGGAATCAACCGTTTGCTTCTTATGATCGTTGTTGATGCGTATACTGAGCAGGGAACATCAGCAGGCGGCGATGAAGGCAAGCGTATTGTCTTAAATCTTCATCCCAAACTCGCACCATACAAGGTTGCTGTCTTTCCGCTTCTTGCCAATAAAGAAGAATTAGTTGATAAAGCTAAGGGAATTTATGACGAATTGAAAAAGAATTTTATGGTAACTTTTGACGCACGAGGCAACATCGGAAAAAGATATTTATATCAGGATGAAATCGGCACTCCCTGGTGCGTGACAGTCGATTTTGAGAGTCTTGATGATGAGATGGTCACAGTTCGCGACCGCATTACCACAACGCAGGAACGCGTTGCAATTAAAGATTTAGCTTCATATTTCTCTGCGAAACTTCAGTAAATTTTGCTATACTAATTATATATGAGATGGCCGCTCGCACTTTTTGTCTTTGTTCTTTTGCTTCTCGGTTTGCCGATTCAGGTCGATGTCTATACCGAGGTCGGTAATGAACTTGGCATTGTGCATAATTGGCTTTGGTTCGGCGGAGGACAGTTGGTTTATTATGTTACGCAGCCGGTACTGTTTCCAAGTAATTATGTAAGTTTTCAGGGTGATTTGCGTGTAGTACCGAATATCATTTTTCTTATTGTCGGCTCTCTTATCGGAACACTCGTAATTTCATTTTTGCTGAAGTCAAGAAAAAATTAGGATACATTGTTATCATTTCGTTATGCCGTATATCAAACAACATGAACGTCCGGAAATTGATACGCTACTCAAGCCGTTTATTGATCATATTAAATCTCTTCCGCTTGAAGATCAGGACGGCGCACTCAATTATTCCGTCACAAAAATCATTAAGCATGTGTATCCGCTGAAATACTTTCACATTAATCGCGCACTCGGTGTTCTGACCGCAATAACGCAGGAGTATTTCCGAAAGATCGTCGGCCCCTACGAAGAACAAAAAATCTCCCAAAATGGGGATGTGAAATAATTTTTAAATCTCCACGACATCGTGGGAGGGTTTGTGTCCGTGTTGATCAGGATCTTTCAGGAAGAAGGCTGAGATGCCACCAAAGAACACGATCAGCGATGCCCAGCGGAACACACTTCCATACGCTGCGATATTTGCTTTTGAAATCATCAGTGCCGGAATAGTCCGCAGCATGAGCGGATCAGTTGTATTGATAATCGAATATTTTTGAATCGTGACGAGTTGGGCGGTGATACTGTTGGAGAGAATCGTCGCAAAAATCGCGATACCGAAAGCGCCTGACAAGTTTCGTGACAGCGCCAGAATTGATGAAGCAACGCCGACGTCTTTCAAAGGAACAGTTCCTGTGGCTGCCTGCGTTATTGGCGCAAAGCCGACACCAATGCCAAGTGCAAAGAAGAAGAGTCTCCAGGCGATATCAAAAAACGTCCACTTAATATCCATCCCGGTAAACGTAAAAAGAATTGTCGCTGCCCAGAACATACCGATTGAAACAAAAATCCGCATCGGAATTTTAAAGAGCAATCTATTGCCGACTTGGACCCCCATCATAATTCCCATCGCCATCGGGATAAAGAGATATCCTGATTGTGTAACACTGTAACCGAGATATGTTTGGGCAAAAATGGGGAGCAAAAAGATGCCTCCGAGCATACCCATGAATGAAATAAATGACGTAATGTTGGCTGCAGCAAAGGTGGGATTTTTGAAAAATTTGAGATCAACAACAGGCTCTTTTTCATGATTTTCGATAATAAGAAACGCTATCATTGTAATCGCCGAAATAATATAGCTGATCGTACTATTCATGCTCGACCAGCCCCAATCCTGTCCTTTATCCAAGACCAACACCATCGTACCGAGACTTATCGCAAGAAAAATTGAACCGAGCCAATCAAAATGCTTGATACCCTTAATGTTCGTTACCGGTTCGACAATATATTTCCACGCCATAAAAATACCGATTCCGCCCAGCGGAATGTTGATAAAAAATACCGATCGCCAACCGAACCAATCGGTCAAGGGTCCACCCAAAAGCGGTCCGAAAACAATCGCCAACGCGAAGACTCCGGACCAAATTCCCATCGCTTTGGCACGTTCTTTATGATCGGTAAACGCATACGCGATGATTGATAAAGCAATCGGATAATCAATCGAAACCGTAATCGCCTGAATAATACGAAAAGCGAGCATTGAGTAGAGATCGAAAGAAAGACCTGCTGCCATTGAAGCAATCGTAAAGCCCACAATTCCCCAAATATAGAGCGGCTTGCGACCGACAAGATCGCCCATTTTTCCGAAAACAGGCACGAAAACAGCATTGGCGATGATATATGCGGTTGAAATCCAACTTGCTTGCGAAACGGTAATGCCGAAGTCGGCGATAATTTTGGGAAGCGCTAAGTTAACAATCGTTCCGTCAAGTCGTCCTAAGAAGGTGCCGATAATAAGTGTAACAATAATGAGCCATTGGTCTTTGGTAAATCCTTTTCGTTCTGGTTTAGTGTTTGTTGTCATTATGGGAGATTGCTTCGTCGCTTCACTTCTCGCAATGACGAAGATATTTTTTAGTTTGTTTTTGTGAATACGACGAGTTTGGCAGACATCCCATTTTTAATTTCAGGATATTTCGTCGTATCAAATCTGGCATAGACAAGAAATTGCTGCGTCGGTCGTTCATTGGAAATTGAGAAAGCCAGCTGCGTTGTTTTGGCGCTTGGTGAAATTTCATCAACATATCCCCAATATGTCTTTCCCGGGAAAGCATCTACGGTAAATGACACGACCTGTCCGACACGGACATTTTTGAGTCCTTTATTTTCGTCAAGGGTGCCGGTAACACGAAGATCGATCGGTCTTATCAACTGCATCAGTTGGGTTTGGGTGCTGATTGTTGATCCGACTTGATTGTTGGAAAGGATAACCAGTGCGTCATTGTCGGTTCTGAGTGTTTCGGATCCGACGACCGCGAGGACATCGCCTTTTTTGACCAATTGTCCTTCGGTAACATCCAGTTCTCTCAGTCTGCCATTTGTCGTTGCTGAGACGGAAATAATAGGTGCTGTTATGACTGAGTCATCAATAAAAACGCGATCCGTTGTTTTTAAGAAAAAGAAAAGCGCGCCGATTATCAAGAGCGCCGCAAGGACGATTCCGGCTTTTTTCAGAAATGCTTTATTTTTTATTAATGCAAGTTTTTGTTTCATAAGAGTAAATATTTTTTACTTGAAATTGATTTCGGATCGGTGATGACTTTGTCGCCGTCTTTGAGCCCTCCGAGAATTTCGATGTCGGTACCGTGGACTCTTCCGACCGTGACTTCTCTGAGTATGGTTTCTCCGTTATTACTTACCCACACATGTTTGCCATGCAGGACAGTCCACATCGGCACGAGTGTGACATTATCCCGGGCGTTGCTCATAATAAACGCGGTACCCGATTGGTCAAGTCGGATTCCTTTCAGGTCGTCACTTTGGATATCAACCTGATAGACGGTTTGACCGTTGGCAAGTGTCACTTTTGCGGGAAATACTTTAACAACCGTTCCCTGCATTCTTTTCCCTGCTGTTGCAATTTCTGCTTTTGCGCCGAGTGATACATAATCGATATCATTTTCAGAAATATTTGCACGGAAGACGACACTTGTCGGATCGGCAACAACAAAGGAGGTTGTTGTGGTGACATTGACACCTGAAACTGTGACGTCTTCATGTGTTACGACGCCGGTTAGCGGGGAAGTGAGCGTCGCGAGATCGACTGCGTAATTTGCGAGGTCGACACCGATTTGTGCTGAATTTTGCGCGAGCAAACTATTGTCAACAATTTTTTTGACATTATCATCAATAATTTGTACTTCAGTACTATTTTGATAACTATTTCGATTGGAAACATCTAAAGCAAGACGCTGTTGTCCTTCGAGAACACCCGTCTGCTTGTATTCGTTTGTTTGATCGGTGCTATTTTTGGTGATTTGGTAGGCGTTTGCCGCGAGTTGTAGGCTCTTTTGCAGTGCATAGGAGTCAAGTTGTGCAATGGTTTGTCCAACAGACACATTATCTCCGGCTTTCAAAGGAAGCGAAACCAACTTTCCTGCTATTTGAAAATGAAGCGTTGCCTGATTTTGAGCGGTGACTGCTCCGTCAGCTGAAATAACCGATGAAACTTTTTTGGCTTCCATGGTATTTCGCTCACGGTTTGCAGCAGAGGAGAGAACTGTCATGTTTAGAAAAATTCCCCCTTCAACAAGAAGTGTTATCGCAAGAACAATAAATGCAATTTTTTTAAACTTCATGGTGTCCTTCCATTTTTACTGTTAATGTCATAATAATACGAAGTAGTGCTGCTTTGTCTTCTTCGGACAGGAAGGAGAGTAACTTTTCTGTCTTCTCAGTCCTCTCAATCATAGCATTTTTCAGGAGTGTTTGTCCCTCTATTGTAAGATTTATTCTCACAATTCGTCTGTCTTCTTCATCGGTTTTTCTTTCGACCAAATCCATCGTGTTTAATTTGTTAAGCAGACTCGTTGCGGAAGGCAGCTCAATGCGGAAATGCTCGGCAATTTCCCGCATCGGGACATTGGGATTTTTTTTGATGAAAATTAACGCCTGGAGCTGGAGCATGCTCAGATGAGTAATGGCTGAGGTGTAGCACATGCTGTCTTTCATCAGTCGCGAGAATGCAAAAGTTGCTTCGATGAGTTTGTTGGTTGTATCGGACTTCATAAGTTAGCTTGTCTAATTGTTAGATAGTCTAAGTATATGTGTTTTTCTTTGCGTTGTCAAGGATATTCTCTTTGGGAGTGCTATAATTTATTCATGAAAATTATTTCTCTTCTTCCTGCAGCGACGGAAATAGTTTGTTTACTCGGTTTGGAGAAGTCATTGGTTGGTGTATCCGATGACAGCGATTTTCCTGAGGGCGTTTCGAAATTACCCAAGGTCACAACGACAACAATGGGTCCCAATCTTTCGAGTCTTGAGATTGATAAGAAAGTAAAAGCTGCAAAACATCGCGGATCGAGCGTTTTTCATATTGATACGAAAGTACTTGCAGAACTTGCCCCCGATCTTATTTTGACGCAAGAGTTGTGTCCGGTTTGCGCACCTGCTTTTACCGATGTCGAAAAAGCTGCCAAAAAAATCTTACACAACACCCAGATTATTTCACTGGAACCGCATAGTATTTTCGATATTCTTAAAAATATACAAACAGTCGGAGAATTGACGGAGACGAAGCAAAAAGCAAAAGAAATACTTGTAAGTTTACAGTCGCGTTTATCAGTCCTTTCAAAAAAGCTTATCTCAAAGAAAAAACCGTCAGTCCTGATTATTGAATGGCTCGACCCGGTAATGATCGCAGGGCATTGGGTGCCCGAAATGGTACAACGAGCAGGCGGAGCTATATTGATTGCAAAGAAAAAAGAACCGTCACGCTATCTTAGTTGGGATGACGTCATACTCTTGGATCCTGATTGCATTATCGTTGCACCGTGCGGATTTTCAATTCAAAGAACAGTGAGGGAAATTAGTTTATTAAAGCAAAAAAAGGATTTTAAAAAACTCAAAGCGCATAAAAATAGCCGGATTTTTCTTGTTGACGGGAATGCATATCTCACCCGTCCGGGGCCGAGAATTATCGACGGGACAGAAATCATGGCAGAAATTCTTCATCCGAAAATATTCCAACGAAATTATTCCCGTTCTGCCTGGCGACCGTTATAATTTTCAGCTGAATTTCAGCGACCTGCTATAATCTGTGGGAAACTTGGGGTTTTGTTTATGAAAATATTAGTTGTTGAAGATGAGCATAAAATTGCCAATTCCATCAAGCAAGGACTTGAGCAGGAAAAATTTATTGTTGACGTCGCCTATGACGGAACGACCGGTTTGGATTTGGCGATGAGTGAAGACTACGATTCGATTATTCTTGATCGAATGCTCCCCGAAATAGAAGGCGTCGTCATTGTAAAAAAACTTCGTGAAAGCAGCAATCACACACCGATTTTATTACTTACTGCCAAAGGACAGCTCGATGATAGAGTTGAGGGTCTTGATGCAGGCGCAGATGATTATCTTACCAAGCCCTTTGCATTTTCCGAACTCTTGGCACGCGTTCGCGCGCTGACCCGACGGCCAAAACATGCAATTGTCTCAACCCTTGCAGTTGAAGATCTCACACTCGATACGGCGACCTATGAGGTAAAAAGAAAAACAAAACAGATCAGATTATCAAGTAAAGAATTTTCACTTTTGGAATTTCTCATGCGTCATCCCATGCAGATAATTAAAAAAGATCAGATCATCAAACAAGTCTGGGACTACGACGCCGATGTCTTACCGAATTCCGTTGAAGTATACATAAAACATTTACGTGACAAAATAGATCGCGGATTTACAAAAAAATTGATTCATACGGTTCGGGGATTCGGATACCGTTTGGGAGGAAGCAGTGATGTTTGAGAGAGCACGATTGAAATTAACAGCATGGTACTTGGTCATTATTATGACCATTAGTTTGCTTTTCAGTTTTACAATCTATTCCAGTATTAACGCGGAATTTAATAGATTTGAACGGATGCAGATAAAATTTAAAGAGGTTATTGAAGAAGGCGAGCAACTGCCTCTTCCTCCGAGAGATCATTTTATCCGTTTTGTTAAGCCTGATCCTGAATTTATTGAAGACTCACGCAATCGTCTGATTGCCGCATTGGGGCTTATTAATCTTTCAATATTATTTCTTTCCGGAATTTCAGGATATTTTCTTGCGGGGAGAACGCTCCGGCCGATTAAAAAGATTGTCGATGAACAAAAACGATTTATTACCGACGCTTCACATGAACTCCGGACGCCGATCACCGCACTCAGATCCGAGATAGAAGTTGCATTAAGAAATAAAACACTTTCGCTTCCCGAAGCAAAAAAAATTCTTGTCAGTAATCTTGAGGAAGTAGTCAGTCTACAATCGCTTTCCGACAAACTTCTTGAACTCGCGCAAAACGGCAAATTCATTAATCCGAAAAATATGAAAGAAGTTTCGTTGACGGCGATTATTAAAACTGCCATGAAAAAAGTGGAACCGTTGGCCAAGAAGAAAAAAATAACGATAAGCAGTTCGGTCAAAGAAAAAAAGATACGGGGAATACCAGAAAGACTAATCGAAGTTTTTGTGATTCTTTTGGATAATGCTATCAAATACAGTCCGGAAAAAAGCACTGTTACTCTCGCTTCACAAATGAAAGATAAGCATGTTCAGGTGTCGGTTGCGGATCATGGAGTCGGCATTGACGCGAAAGATTTGCCACTTATTTTTGAACGATTTTACCGCGCGTCAAAATCTCGGGATAAAAGCCATATCTCCGGTTATGGTTTGGGTTTGTCCATTGCAAAAAAAATCATTGAAGCGCATCATGGGACAATTACCGTAGTGAGTAAACCTGATAAGGGGACAACTTTTAAGGTTGTTTTCAGAATGGTATCTGACAATACAACAGAATGAATTTATTTAAAAATTTTATTAAAAAACTTTCGTCGTGGTTTTTGGGACTTTCGGTTCTCAAAAAAGGCTTCGTTGTTGCTTTGCTCGTACTTATCGGTTGGCTTGCATATGCAAATCTTTTCGGAGCAAAGAATACTGCCCCGCAGTATCAGACCGCAACGGCAGAGCGAGGTACGCTCGTGACCAGCGTTACCTCGTCCGGAACTGTCTCTTCAGGAAATAATGCAGCGATTACGACACAAGCTACAGGTATTGTTGCAGATGTCTATGTTAAAAATGGTGACTACGTCCAGCAGGGAGATACTATCGCGCTGCTCACACTCGACTCATCATCGCAGCAAAAACAAACAGCAGCATATGCAAATTATTTATCCGCGCAAAACAATCTCAATGCAGCAAAGGCAAAGATGAATTCTTTACAGTCCGCGCTTTTTAAAGCAAATCAAGCGTTTATTACCGATCGCGGTATCGATAATCCGTCAGATGCGCAAAAAGCAGATCCGAAATATATTGAAGAAAACGCTGAGTGGCTGCAGGCGGAATCCGATTACAACAATCAACAGGGGGTTATCGCTGAAGCTGAGGCCTCTTTTTCTTCTGCAGCGCTTTCTTATGCACAAACATCTGCAACAATCACGGCGCCGATTGCCGGATACATTTCAAATGTAAATATCACCCCGGGTCTTCCGATTGTCGCGAGTTCGTCAAATAATTCAAATTCAACGGGAACAAGCAGTACACAAACACTCGGCAATATTACGCTCAAAGATGCATCGTTAACGGCAGCGATTAACCTGACTGAAATTGATGTTACCAAAGTAAAAGTCGGAGAAAAAGTAACGATAACCTTGGATGCATTCCCCGACAAAACATTTACCGGAAAAGTCAGTGCGATTGATACCAACGGATCCGTCTCGTCCGGTGTTACTTCGTATCCGACGACAATTACCTTTGATACCGCTCCGGAAAACGTCTATCCCAATATGGCTGTGAATGCGACTATTATTACTGCTGTCAAAGATGATGTTATTTTGGTCCCTACCAGTGCTGTTCAGACACAAAACGGGCAGTCAACGGTTCGTGTTATGAACAAAGGAAATGTCAGTCAGCTCCCTGTTGAAATCGGATTATCATCCGATACGCAGACGGAAATTGTTTCAGGACTTTCCGAAGGGCAGACAGTCGTTGTCGGAACCATTAGTACCTCAACCAATCGGGGAACAACAGGCGCTGCTTCTCCTTTCGGTGGTACAGGATTCGGCGGCAATAGAGGATTCGGAGGAGGCGGTGGGGGTGGCGGAGCCGGCAGAGCTGTTTTTATTCAACGAGCTAATTAATGGAATGTATGATTCATGTCTCAAAAATTACAAAAATCTACAAAATAGGCGAAGTTGAGACGGTCGCTTTGGATAATGTTTCATTTGCTATCAAAAAAGGAGAGTTTGTCGCGATCATGGGACCTTCAGGAAGCGGAAAATCAACACTTATGCATATCCTTGGTGCGCTCGATACGCCGACATCAGGTTCCTACACTCTTGACGGTGAGGAAGTTGCAAAGTTAACCGATGATCAGCTCGCAGATATTCGCAACCGTAAGATCGGTTTTATTTTTCAGGCATACAACTTACTTCCCCGTACGTCCGCTCTGAAAAATGTCATGCTGCCGATGCGGTATGCCGGCATCCCTCTTGGGCAGCGACAAACACGTGCAAAAAAATATTTGGACATGGTCGGACTCGGCGAGCGGCTTGATCATACATCGAGTCAATTATCAGGAGGACAGCAGCAGCGGGTTGCGATAGCGCGAGGTCTGGCGATGAATCCGTCAATATTGTTGGCAGATGAACCGACCGGCAATATTGCTTCTGCACAAGCCGAAGAAGTGATGGCGATTTTTCAGGAAGCCAATAAAAATAATCATACGATTATTATGATTACTCACGAACCTGACATTGCCGCTCACGCGAAGAGGATTATTACGATACGTGACGGAAAGATTATCAGTGATGAGGCGAATAAGAAACAGAAATTAGCGAAATTAATAAACAAATAAACGAATAATCCAATAAACAAATCATTTGTTTATTCGTTTATTAGATTATTGGATTATTTTTTAAATTATGGATAAAGAAACATTACTTGAAAGCTTTGGAACATTAGCAATAAACAAGTTGCGAACGGGTCTTGCGATGCTTGGCATTGTCATCGGCATCGGAAGCGTGATTACCCTTATTTCACTCGGTCAAGCTACGTCACAACAAGTTCAAAATCAAATTCAATCACTCGGAGCAAATCTTTTGACGGTCAATCCCGGTTTCCAGACCACCGGAGCTGTCCGTGGTGCATCAGGCGGCGGGACGACGCTGACCTATGATGATGCTAAGGCGATCGGTACCGATCCTTCGATAACGACAGTTGCTGATGTTTCACCTGAGCTTGCTTCCCGAACACAAGTCACAACGGGACAGGCAAACAGCAATGTACAGATTATCGGATCTACTCCCACGTATCTTTCTGTTCATAAAGTAACAATCGATCAGGGATCATTTTTGACTGACCAAGACGTCACAAGCATGAGAAAAGTTGCAGTTCTGGGTCCACAAGTCGTTTCTGATTTGTTTGGCGACGGAGCAAATGCAATCGGCAAGACAATCCGTATGGAAGGACAAACGTTTACGATTATCGGCGTCACTGTTTCAAAGGGCGGAACGGGATTTTTCAATCAGGACAATGTCGTTTTCGTCCCGTTAACTACCGCGCAAAAACAGCTTTTTGGGCATAATTATCTTTCATCAATTGCACTTGAGGCAAAATCTGCAGATGTGATGACTGACGCGCAGAATCAGGTCGGGTATTTGTTGTTGGCACGACATAAATTATCGGATCCGGCAGATGCGGACTTCTCAATTTTTTCTCAGGCAGATATTTTGAATGCGGCAAGCGCGACGACCGGAACATTTACCACCCTTCTTGCCGGCATTGCGGCAATTTCTCTTTTGGTTGGGGGCATCGGCATTATGAATATTATGCTTGTGACCGTAACCGAACGAACGAGAGAGATCGGTTTACGGAAAGCACTCGGTGCGCGGAAAAAAACAATTATTACGCAATTTTTAATTGAAGCGGTTATTCTCACCTTTATCGGAGGAATCTTCGGCATTATTTTTGGCGTTGCCGCATCGTATATTGTTTCGGCAGTAACACGTTCGTTATTTGTTATTTCTTTTCCCGCAATTCTCTTGGCGATTGTCGTTTCCGGTGGCATCGGAATACTGTTTGGCTGGTATCCGGCGAGAAGGGCGTCAAATATGGAACCGATTGAAGCGTTGAGATATGAATAAAATATTGTCATCCCGAACTTGTTTCGGGATCTACCTTAGAAGATGCTGAAATGAATTCAGCATGACAAAGACTTGAAAGGAGGTGAAATACTATGAAACATAAAGACATTATTATAATGGTTCTTGTTGCATTGATAGTCGGCGCGGGAGCATTTTACGGAGGCATGCAGTACCAAAAGTCACAACGGGGTAATTTTGCTTTCGGAACAGCCGGACAGGGCGGGCGTCAATTTGCCATGCAATTCGGTTCCCGTAACGGCGGCGGTCCCGGATTTCGACCGGTTGTCGGTGAAATCATCAGCAGTGACGCAACCAGTATTACAGTAAAATCACCCGACGGCAGCAGTAAAATCGTTTTGCTCTCAAGTAAAACTACGATTAACAAAGCAGCAACAGGAACTGTTTCTGATTTAAAGAAAGGTGAACAAGTCGCAGCGTTCGGTACGCAAAATGCCGACGGTTCGCTTACGGCACAAAGTGTTCAGCTGAATCCTCAAATGAGGATGATGCAGCGGCCAACCGGTGAGCCGACACAATAGGTGTCTATTGACAGGAAAGATTCTTTTAGACTATTCTGATAAAGATGAAACTGTTTAAGAATCGTAAAGTTCAGATTATCCTCGGTGTTGTTGTCGTTCTTGTTGTTCTTCTCGGCGGATACGCCTATATGAATAAAAGAGCACAGAGCAACACCGAGCCGTCTGACGAAGAAATGCAGCAGGTGGTTGAAAAACTTTCTCCCGATGAAATCGGTTTGAAGGTTACTGCAAATCCTGCTAAAAAGGCAGTAAAATTTGCAATCGACAAATTATCCGGCATCAAGTCCATCGAATATCAGTTGACCTATGAAGCTGATTCTACTGCGGCCGAGCAAAGTGAAGGCGGCGAAGCACGAGTCCAGCGGGGAATAACAGGAGAATCAAAAATTACCTCAAATGATACGTACGAATCTCCCTGGTTAGATCTCGGAAGCTGTTCAAAAAATGTCTGTCGGTATGATACTGGAGTGAAGTCGGTTGATCTGACCCTCAAAGTCGTTAAAGACGATGGGAAAACCTACGAAGTGGAAAAGATGTTTAATTTATAGAAATCTTTAGAATCCCCCAACAAATTTAGTTATTTTTCTAAAACGCTCTATGGCTATAACGTTATAAAATTTTAACCAGAGAACACCCTGTTTATCTTCTTACCCTTTTCTTACATTTCTTTTACCCTACCTGTTGTAGTTAGGACAATTCAGAGACACTACCATATCGTTTCACCCTGTTGACAACAATTCATTGGAAGTCCAGAATAGTAGGAAGTAGTATAAAGTAGGAAAAAGTAGACTTAACAGATATGTTGATCGGGCAGTACGAGAGCAAGATTGGAGAAAAGCATCAGGCAGCTTTACCCAAAAAGTTTCGCGAAACTTTAGGAGACAAGCTGATTGTGACGAAGGGATTTGAGAACTGTTTGATC